>LNFM01005645.1_pt1 | contig 21430 bp, 15 predicted proteins | sample 596031 | NCBI WGS metagenome assembly LNFM01 (sample SAMN04254537, study PRJNA301005) | activated carbon metagenome | isolation source: dual media filters at the Ann Arbor, Michigan drinking water treatment plant | place: USA: Ann Arbor
GCCTGTTCGATCTCGATAATGACCCCTGCGGCCCAAGCCCGACGGCAACACTGGCTCAGTGTACCGCTACCGGCGTTCCGGTCGCCAACTACGGCGGGCCTGCACTCGACTCGCCGGCTGGCCAGTACAACCAGTTCATCGGCGGCAACCCGGACCTGGATCCGGAAGAGGGTGATACCCTGACGGTCGGATTTGTCGCGACCCCGACGTTCCTGCCTGGCCTGAGCCTCTCGGTTGACTACTACAGCATCGAAATCACGAACCTGATTTCGACCGTTGGCGGCGTCAACATCATCGACCTGTGCTACACCGACAACCGTGCCGACGCTTGCGCCGCCATCAACCGCAACCCGGCCAACGGTTCGCTGTGGGTTGGTGAAGGTTTCGTCAGCAACACCAACGTCAACATCGGTGGTCTCGAAACCTCCGGTATCGACGTGAACGGTGCCTACGGCTTCGAAATCGGTCAGTTCGGTGCTCTGAACCTGAGCTACAACGGTACCTACATCGAGGCGTACGACATCGATACGATCGGCGACCCGACCCGTATCCTGGAGTGCTCCGGCTTCTACGGCGGCGCCTGCCAGGACTCCGGTCCGACCGGCACACCGCTGCCAGAGTATCGCCACCGCGCCCGCGCCTCGTGGGATACGCCGTGGGAAGGTCTCCAGCTCGCAACGACCTGGCGTTACGTCGGTGCCGTGGAACTGTTCGGCGGTGACGCTGACCGGGTGGACTTCGAGCTCGAAGAAGAGAACTACTTCGATGTCGCCGGCACCTGGGCTGTGAACGACTGGGCGGGCTTCCGCTTCGGCGTCAACAACGTCCTCGACAACGACCCGCCACTGACGGCCTCGGCCGGCACCACGGGTAACGGCAACACCTACCCGCAGACCTATGATGCTCTCGGACGCTATGTGTTCGTCGGCGTGACGCTCGACTTCTAAGTCAGGCGAAAGACCCAACAGAAGCGGCGGTTCCGGAAACGGAGCCGCCGTTTTTCTTTGCCGGAGGGTGCGCGCAAAGCGCCGCCGCTGCCGCCGCGAGGGGCAACGAGACTGGGGGCTTGCTTGACCCGTCTATCAGCTGAGGAAGAAGAGAAGCTCCGGCCAATGAGGCCCGGGAGCGGGTGCGAGCTCGATCAGCTCGCGCGCCAGCGGGCGTAGAGGGCGGTGGGCAGGAGGCGGTCTGAGTCCGATTGCGGGATCGCCATTTCGCCTTGTTCCATCACGCCGCCGTAAGGCTCCATCCGGTCGGCCAGCGTCTGGGCGAGGGCGAGGTAGGAGAGGCGCACGGCGTAGGCGGTGGCGATGACGAAGAGCGGATTGTCCGTCAGGAGGCCCTGCACGCCGTCGAGCAGGGCGGGGAGGTCTTCCTCGAAACGCCAGGTTTCGTTGTTCGTGCCGCGCCCGAACTTCGGCGGGTCGAGGACGACGGCGTCATACTTGCTGCCGCGGCGCTGCTCGCGGGCGACGAACTTCATCGCGTCGTCGGCGATCCAGCGGATGGTCTGGCCTTCGAGACCAGAGAGGGCCTGGTTGTCCTTGCCGTAGCCGTTGGATTTCGGGCTGGCATCGAGGTGGACGACTTCGGCGCCGGCGGCGGCGCAGGCGAGCGACATCATGCCGGTATAGCCGAACAGGTTCAGCACTTTCACGGGGCGTCCGGCCGCGCGGATCCGGTCCTGCGCAAATCTCCAGTGTACGGAGTGTTCCTGGAAGAGGCCCATGTGGCGGAAGGCGGTGCGGCGCGCGGTGAAGGTGAGGCCGTTCCAGCGCATCGGCCAGGCATCCACTGCGCGGGGGGAGAGGATTTCCCACTGGCCGGCGCCGTCCTCGTCCGGGCCCTTGGCGGCGAAGCGGGCATCCGCTTTCCAGCTTTGCACGGGTTTAGCCGGGTTCCAGAACGCCTGCGGGTCGGGGCGGATGACGGTCTGGCTGCCAAAGCGTTCGAGCTTCTGCAGGTGGCCGCTGTCGAGCAGGGCGTAGTCTTCCCAGTCATTGGCGATCAGCAGGCGGGTTTCGGTCTGCATCAGGCATATCCCCGCTGTCGCCAGGCTTCGTAGATCATGATCGCGGTGGCCTGCGCGAGGTTCAGGCTGTCAGCGCCGCCACGCATGGGGATGAGGGAGAGATGGTCGCAGGCGGCTTCGACGTCTGCCGGAAGGCCGGCCTGCTCATTGCCCATCAGGATGACCGAAGGCGCCGCGAAGGGTGCCGCGTCGTGGCGCATCGTGCCGTTGACGCTGGCGGCGGTGAGGGCGAGGCCCTGTTTCTGCCGCCAGTTGTCGAAGACGGCGAAGCTGGCATTTGCGAACGGCATGTCGAACAGCGAGCCCATGGAGGCGCGCACGGCTTCGAAGCTGTAGGGGTCGCAGCAGGTGCCTATGAGGATGACGCCGCTGGCGCCGGCGCAGTCGGCGGTGCGCAGGATGGTGCCGAGATTGCCGGGATCACGCACTTCGTAAAGTGCCACATAAAGAGGCGCGCCGGCCTTCGGCGTGGGCAAGGCCTCCGGCGCGAGATGGCGCTGGCGGAAGGCGGCGACCACGCTCTGGGCATTGTCCTTCTGGGTGATCTTCGACATCAGCCGCTCCGGCGCGAGCACGACGCGGGCGCCGGACTTGGCGGCCTCGCGGGCGAGGGCGGCGATGTGCGGGCGGTCCGCCATGTCTGTAGCAATCACGACAGTCTCGGCCTGCCAGCCGCGCGCCAAGCCTTCGCCGACGATGCGGGCGCCCTCGGCGAGGAATAGGCCCGTCTCGGCGCGTTCCTTCTTGCGCTCGAGGCTTTTGAGGGACTTGATCAGCGGGTTGGACGGGCTGGTCAGGGTTTCGGGCGGTGGGATCATGGGTCGGGGAGCCTGCGGGGTCGGTCTTGCGGTTCGTTAACGGATAGGGCATCCCTCGGAGAAGGGACAATGATTACAGGAGGTCAGCGACGTCGTGCGCCTGCTTGACTACCTGACGGGTCTCGTTTCGCTCCTCGCCCTGCCCTTTATCGCGTGGTGGAGCGTGAACCAATCCCCCCAGAGTGCCGCAAGGCTGGAAGCCCGGCTCGAGACGAAGGCGCACCAGGCGCTGCAGCTCGCCGGGATCGACTGGGCAAGTGTCGACATGGACGGGCAGACGGCGATCCTGACGGGCGGGGCGCCTTCGGGCGACGCGGCCGAAGAAGCCGCGCGGGTCGTGCTGCGCAGCAGCGGACAAGGCGGGGTACTGTTCGGCGGGATTTCGCAGGTCGAGAACCGTGCCCATACGGCAGAGGCAGTGCGCCCATATGTCTGGACCGCAGAGAAGAAGGCGGACGGGCAGCTGGCGCTGTCGGGTCATGTGCCGTCGAAGGCTGTGCAGGCGGCCCTGATGCTGGAGGCTGGCGCGGTGTCCAAGGGGCCGGCGGAAGACCGGATGATCGTGGCGGCTGGCGCGCCGGAGGGCAACTGGCAGGGCATTGCGACGCTCGCGATCAGCCAGCTCGCCGAACTGGATGCCGGCAGCGCGGTGCTTGAAGATGCCGTGCTGACGGTGCGCGGCCAGTCGATGGATGACGGCCTGCGGGCCCGGGTGACCGGCGCGACGGGCGCAGTGGCGGCGCCGTTCCGCGGCGTGGCGCTGATCCGGGGCATGCCGCTCTGGTCGGCGACCTTCTCGGGTGGCGAATTGATAGTGTCGGGAGCCGTGCCGGGGGAAGCGGACCGGCGGGCCCTGCTGGCGATTGTCCGCCGCGTCTTTGACGGCGAGGTGCGCGACGAGATGATCGTGGCGGGCACCGCGGCAGACGGCTGGATGGACGGCGCGAAGGCGGGGCTCACGCATTTCGCGGCGTTCGCGTCCGGCACGATGGCGTTCGACCCGGCGATCAACGGGTTCACCTTTGAAGGTGAGGCGCCGGCCAGCACGCTGCAATTTCTGAACGACGACATGCAGCGCGCGGCGGGATCGTGGCGGTTCGTGATTGCCGCCGAGGCGCGGGTGGCGGACGCGGAGATCGCGGCGGCAGGTCCGGCCGGGCCCGCAACGTGCGCCGAGGATATGAACCGGATGCTGGAAAGCGCGACGGTCGGGTTCGTGCCGGGCAGCGCAGAATTCCGCCGGCAGGATGCCGAGGCGCTGGACGAGCTGGCCGCGATTGCCCGGCTGTGCGGCGAGGGCGCGGCGCTTGAGCTGGAGGTCAACGGGGATGCGCTGACCGAGGCGCGTGCGGCGGCGGTGGCGGACTATCTGGAGCGGTCGGGGGCGGCGCGGCCGCGCCTTGCTGCAATCAACTATGGCCCGGCTGCGGGGGGCCGGGTTATGGACACAGGCACGGCCGCAGGTTCAGATCGGCCACTCGAATTCACGGTACGGGAGCGGAGCGGACAATGACCTGGCTGGTGACGCATATGTGGATCGCGCTGGCGGCAACGGGCGCGCTGACCTTGCTGCTCGGCTGGTCCATCCGCGGCATGATGCTGTCGGGCAAGATGCGCCAGGCGATTGTCGAGCGCGACATGGTGAAGGTCGAACTCGGCAGCGCGCGCGAGGAAGTCGAGAAGCTGTTCACGCAGATCCGGAAACTGTCGAATGGCGACGCACCGTCGGCGCCCGCGCAGGATCCCATTCTCGTGCGCAAGGTCGACTCTCTGACCGCCGAGCTCGCCCGCAAGTCGGCCGAAATCGAGGCGTTGAAGACAGCGGCAGTCGCCGCGCCGCCGCTGCCGGTTGCTCCGGTGGCTGCGCCCGAAGCGGGGCAAGTGGACGAGACGCTGGTCTGGCGCAACCGCCACCTTGAAAGCCGGGTGGTTCATCTGGAATCCGAACTCGCGAAGGCGGCCGAGGCGCCGGTTGCCGCGCCCGTGCCTGCGGCAGCTGTCGAAGCGCCGCCGCCGGTCGATACGGCGAAGCTCGATTGGGAAGTGAAATACCTGCGCACGCGCGTGGAAGCCCTGCAGACGGAATTGTCCGCAGTGCCTGCTCCGGCGCCTGTTCCGGTTGTCGAAGCCGCGCCGCCCGCGGCAGAGCCTGCGGCGGAGACGGCTGCGCCGGTGGAAGAAGAAATCGCGCGCCTGCGCTGGCGTGTCCGGTTCCTCGAAGGACGGGTCGCCTATTTCGAAGGAAACGGGGAAGGCGAAGCCGCGCCGGCCGCCTCCGTAGAATCCGCGCCCGCCAAACCGAAGCGTGTGTCTGAAGCGATCCTTGGCCAGCTTGAAGCGGCCGATGAGCGCGCCGAAGCAGAGGCCGCGCAACAGGTGGCGCGCGTGCGGCCGATGTCGATGGACAGACCGGTCGACGGCAAGCCGGATGACCTGACGCAGATCGGCGGCATCGGCCCGAAGATACAGGACGTGCTGAATTCACTCGGCATTTTCCATTTCGACCAGATCGCCGACTGGAAAGCCGAGAACATCGCCTGGGTCGATGAGTATCTCAGTTTCTCAGGACGTATCACCCGCGAAGGCTGGGTCGAGCAGGCCGCCGTGCTTGTCGGCGAAGCGGCAGAGGCCTGACACCAAGGAGCATTCAGGACGCGTTCACGGGCCGGTTCCTAAGCTGCGCGCGAACGTTCCGGCTGTTTGCAATTTGAACCGCGAAGAGTAGGTTCAGGTAAAACCCGGTCAGAGGAGATGGACCAGATGACGCAAGAGATTCAGTTCGGGGAAACCTTCGACGGCCAGCTACTCGCGAACGCGCCCAAGGTGCGCCTGTCGCGGCGCGGCATCATCATGGGCCTTGCGGCCGGCAGCGTGTTTCCGTTCGTCTCCGGCTGCGCCACCAATGCCGCGACCGGCGACAGCCAGTTGCTGTTGTTCGGGGATGACCAGATTGCCAACATGGCGGCCACCGCCTGGACCGACATGAAAGCGCAGACGCCGCAGACTTCGAACTCCAAACTCAAGGGCCGGGTGCTGAACATCTGGGACCGCACGATCCAGGGCGCTGTGAAGCAGGGCCATGTCAGCCCGAACGAGCAATGGGATGTGGCGGTGTTCGACACCGATGACGTCAACGCCTTCGTTATGCCGGGCAACCGGGTCGGCGTGTACCGCGGCATCACGGAACTGACCGAGAATGATGACCAGATCTCGTCGGTGCTTGGCCACGAGACCGGCCACGTCGTCGGCAAGCATGCGGCCGAGCGGATGTCGGTGACGACCGCCGCGCAGGTCGGCCTGATGGCCGGCCAGATCGCCGTGGCCTCGTCGGAAGAGCTGTCGAAATACGGCTCGGCGATTGGCGCCCTCGGCGGCGCCGCCGTGCAGTTCGGCGTGATCCTGCCTTACAGCCGGAAACACGAACTCCAGGCCGACAAGCTTGGCGTCGATTACATGCACAATGCCGGGTATGACGTGAAACAGTCGGTGCGCCTGTGGGAGCTGATGAGCGCCCAGTCGCAAGGACAACGGCCGCCGGAATTCATGTCCACCCACCCGGACCCCGACCGCCGCGCCGCAGAACTGCGCAACTACATCAACGCGCGCGGCTATGCCCTGATGTAGCCCTTTCTGCTGATGAAGACCGAGCCCGGATGGCCCGCCGTCCGGGCTTTTTCATGGGCGCGCTTGACCGGGGAGGGCCGTTGGGCCATACGCGCCGCTTCCGCGGGAGGCTGCCAGCCGCACCGCGGAGCCTCGATATCAACCGGGCGGATCGAAAGACCACCGCCCCACCGCCAAAGTTGTGAGGACAAAATGGCTAAGAAACTCCTGGGGCAGATCAAGCTCCAGATCCCGGCCGGCAAGGCCAACCCGTCGCCGCCAGTGGGCCCCGCCCTCGGTCAGCGCGGCATCAATATCATGGAATTCTGCAAGGCCTTCAACGCCCGTACCCAGGGTATGGAAGAAGGCATCCCGACCCCGGTCGTGATCGAATACTATCAGGACAAGTCGTTTACCTTCGTCACCAAGACGCCGCCGGCTTCGGTGCTGCTGAAGAAGGCCGCTGGCCTGAAACTCGGCAAGAAACCGGCTTCGGGCTCCAAGAAGCCTGGCTATGACTCGGTCGGCAAGGTCACGATGGACCAGGTCCGCGAGATCGCGAAGGTCAAGATGAATGACCTGAACGCCAACGATCTCGACGCCGCCGCCAAGATCATCGCCGGCTCTGCCCGCGCGATGGGCCTTCGGGTAGAGGAGTAATCACCATGGCCAAAGGAAAACGTACCCGCGCCATCGAGCAGACGATCGATCCGACCAAGACGCACACGATCGCCGAAGCCGTGAAACTCGTGAAATCGAACGCGAAAGCGAAATTCGACGAAACCATCGAGATTGCCGTCAATCTCGGCGTTGACCCGAAATACGCTGACCAGCAGGTCCGCTCTGTGGTCAACCTGCCGGCTGGCACGGGCAAGACGATCCGCGTCGCCGTGTTCGCGAAAGACAAGAAAGCCGACGAAGCCAAGGCTGCCGGCGCCGATATCGTCGGCGCAGAAGACCTGTTCGAGAAGGTCAATGGCGGCTTCATGGACTTCGACCGCGTCATCGCGACCCCGGACATGATGGGTCTTGTCGGCCGTCTCGGTAAGGTGCTCGGCCCGCGCGGCCTGATGCCGAACCCGAAAGTCGGCACGGTCACCCCGAACATCGCCCAGGCCGTCAAGGACGCCAAGGGCGGCGCCGTCGAGTTCAAGGTCGAAAAGGCCGGTATCGTGCACGCCGGCGTCGGCAAGGCGTCCTTCTCCGATGCTGACATCGAGAAGAACGTCACCGCCTTCCTCGGCGCGCTGGTCAAGGCCCGTCCGTCGGGCGCCAAGGGCACGTTCGTGCGCAAGGTCACCCTGTCGTCCACCATGGGCGGCGGCGTGGTCATCGATCTGGCCGAAGCCAAAGGCTGATCGGCGCAGGCCAACCCGCCTCAAGTCACAAAGCCCGGCCTCTGCACTTGCGGGGGGCCGGGTTTTTTCTGGCTGAAAACTGCCTTCACAAAAAAGCGGGCAGGGGGTTGCGGACCGGTGGAAAAAGCGTTAATGCCCGCCGCTTGACGGGAGTTCACCGATGTGTATTCGGGGGACTCCCGTTTCCTGTCACAGACCATAGGCCGCTCTTCTACAGGGTGCCAAGGGCCGCAAGGCCACCTATGCAGACGGGGTGAGGCGTAGATACGGTTCGGATTTTCCTGGATTTTTCAGGGAAGGGCGTACCGGGCAGGCCAATCCCTGGGCAGGCGCTGGATGCCGCAAGGCGGAAGGCGATTACCAGGGCGGCCGGATGGTCCGGACGCCTCAATGGAGACCCGCAATGGATAAAGCTGGAAAAAGCGCGGCTCTCGATACCCTGAAAGGGGTGTTCGAACAGTCGGGCGTGGTCATCGTGACCCACTATACCGGTCTCACCGTAGCGGAAATGACGAAGCTGCGTGGCATGCTCCGCAAGGACGGCGCGCACTTCAAAGTGGTCAAGAACCGCCTGGCGAAAATCGCCCTTGGCGGGACGGGCGGCGACAAGGCTGCAGAACTCTTCCAGGGTCCTGTTGCCATCGCCTATTCCCCGGATCCGGTGTCGGCTGCGAAAGCGGCTGACGAGTTCTCGAAGGAAAATTCGAAACTCGTGATCATCGGTGCGGTGATGGGCGAGCAGGTGCTTGATGCCAAAGGCGTCGAGATGCTCGCAAAGCTGCCCTCTCTCGATCAACTGCGTGGCAAGATTATCGGCCTCGTGCAGGCGCCGGCGACGAAGATCGCTGGCATCCTTCAGGCGCCGGCATCGCAACTTGCCCGCGTGGTGTCCGCTTACGCGTCGAAAGACGCGGCTTAAGATACCCGTTTTCGCAAACCTACGACCTCAACAAAGACCCAAACAACAGGACATTGAACCATGGCAAATCTGGACAAGATTGTCGAAGACCTCTCGGCTCTGACCGTTCTCGAAGCGGCTGAACTTGCGAAACTTCTCGAAGAAAAATGGGGCGTTTCGGCCGCTGCGCCGGTCGCCGTTGCAGCTGCTGGTGGCGGTGCTCCCGCTGCTGCTGCCGAAGTGCAAACCGAATTCGACGTTGTTCTCACCGATGCCGGTGCGAAGAAAATCGAAGTCATCAAGCTCGTCCGCGAAGTTGTTCCTTCGCTCGGCCTGAAAGAAGCCAAGGACCTCGTCGAGTCCGCTCCGAAAACCGTGAAAGAAGCGGTTTCGAAAGCTGACGGCGAAGCCCTGAAGAAGAAGTTCGAAGACGCAGGCGCCAAAGTCGAACTGAAGTAAGCGCCTTATGGCGTGTATCCGGACGGTGTTCGCGCGAGGCACCATCCTGTTCTGGATCAGCGCGGCGGTCTGACTTTCAGGCCGCCGCGTGCTCGCGTTTCAAACTCCGGCTTGCCGCCCCTCCTGGCGGCGCCGAAAAAATGGGAACTTGGGATGGCACTCTCCTTCACGGAAAAGAAACGTATCCGCAAAAACTTCGGCCGCATTCCCGAAGCCATCGAAATGCCAAACCTGATCGAGGTCCAGCGCGAGTCCTACGAAGCCTTCCTGCAGATGAACACCCCGCGCGAAAAGCGCACGGACGATGGTCTCGGCGGTGTCTTCAAGTCGGTCTTCCCGATCACGGATTTCTCCGAGCGCGCGACGCTCGAGTATGTTTCGTACGAATTCGAACAGCCGAAATTCGACGTTGAAGAGTGCATGCAGCGCGACCTGACCTATCAGGCGCCGCTCAAGGTGCGCCTGCAGCTCGTCGTGTTCGATGTCGATGAAGAGACCGGCGCCCGCTCCGTCAAGGAAGTGAAGGAGCAGGAATGCTATCTCGGCGACATCCCGCTGATGACCGACAAGGGTACGTTCGTCGTGAACGGCACCGAGCGCGTGATCGTCTCGCAGATGCACCGCTCGCCGGGCGTCTTCTTCGACCATGACAAGGGCAAGACCCACGCCTCCGGCAAGCTGCTGTTCGCCGCCCGCATCATCCCGTACCGCGGCTCGTGGCTCGATTTCGAGTTCGACGCGAAAGACATCCTGAACATCCGGATCGACCGCAAGCGCAAGCTGCCGGCGACGACGATCCTGTACGCGCTCGGCTTCACCACCGAGCAGATCCTCGACAGCTTCTACACCCGCTCGATCTTCCGCCTCGACAAGAAGGGCTGGATCGTCAGCTTCCGTCCGGATGCCTGGCGCGGCGTGAAGCCGGAATACGATCTCGTCGATGCGAAATCGAAAAAGGTCGTCGCCGAGGCCGGCAAGAAGATCACGGCGCTGAAAGCCAAGCGGATCGCTGAAGGCGGCACGGACGAGATCCTCGTCCCGTCGGACGCGCTGATCGGCAAGTTCCTGGCGCGCGATGTCGTCAACATGGAAACGGGCGAGATCTTCGGCGAAGCCGGCGACACGCTCGAAGCCGAGTCGATTGCCGAAATGCGCGACTACGGCCTGAAGATGATCGAAGTGCTCGACATCGACGCCGGCGGCCGCGGCCCCTGGCTGCGCAACACGCTGAAAGCCGACAAGAACGAGACGCGCTTCGAGGCGCTCTCCGACATCTACCGCGTCATGCGCCCCGGCGAGCCGCCGACGCAGGAAGCGGCCGATGCCCTGTTCGGCCAGCTGTTCTTCGACTCTGAGCGTTATGACCTCTCGGCCGTCGGCCGCGTGAAGATGAACATGCGTCTCTCGGTGGCCGTGCGCGAGTACGAGTCGGCGGAAGACTCGATGCGCGTCCTGCGCCACGAAGACATCATCGGCGTCATGAAGGTCATCCTCGACCTGAAGGACGGCAAGGGCGAAGTCGACGACATCGACAACCTCGGCAACCGCCGGGTCCGCTCGGTCGGCGAGCTGATGGAAAACAACTACCGCATCGGTCTCGTGCGCATGGAGCGCGCGATCAAGGAACGCATGGGCGCCGTCGACATCGACACGGTCATGCCGCACGACCTGATCAACGCCAAACCGGTCGTCGCCGCGGTGCGCGAATTCTTCGGCTCCTCGCAGCTGTCGCAGTTCATGGACCAGACCAACCCGCTCTCCGAGATCACCCACAAGCGCCGTCTCTCGGCGCTTGGCCCGGGCGGCCTGACGCGCGAGCGCGCCGGCTTCGAAGTGCGCGACGTGCACCCGACCCACTATGGCCGTATCTGCCCGATCGAGACGCCGGAAGGCCCGAACATCGGTCTGATCAACTCCCTGGCGACGCATGCCCGCGTCAACAAGTACGGCTTCATCGAGAGCCCGTACCGCAAGGTCGTGAAGGCCAAGCTGACCAGCGAAGTCGTCTACCTCTCGGCCATGGAGGAATCGATCTACAAGATCGCCCAGGCCAACGCGACGGTGAACGCCAAGGGTGAGCTCGTGAACGAGTTCGTCAACGCCCGCGTCGCCGGTGAAGCGACGATGGTGTCGAAGGACGAGATCCAGTTCATGGACGTCTCGCCGAAGCAGGTTGTCTCGGTTGCTGCCTCGCTGATCCCGTACCTCGAGAACGATGACGCCAACCGCGCGCTCATGGGCTCGAACATGCAGCGTCAGGCCGTGCCGCTCGTCCAGTCGGAAGCGCCGTTCGTCGGCACCGGCATGGAAGCGGTCGTCGCCCGTGACAGCCGCGCCGCCATCGTTGCCCGCCGGGCAGGGGTCGTGGAGCAGGTTGACGCGCTGCGTATCGTGGTGCGCGCCACCGAAGACATCGAAGGATCGAAGTCGGGCGTGGACATCTACCGCCTCGCCAAGTTCCGCCGCTCGAACCAGAACTCGTGCATCAACCAGCGCCCGATCGTGAAGGTCGGCGACACGGTCTCCAAGAACGACATCATAGCGGATGGTCCGTCCACGGATCTCGGCGAACTGGCGCTCGGCCGCAACGTGCTCGTCGCGTTCATGCCGTGGAACGGTTACAACTTCGAAGACTCGATCCTGATCTCCGAGCGCATCGTGAAAGACGACGTCTTCACCTCGATCCACATCGAGGAATTCGAAGTCGCCGCCCGCGATACCAAGCTCGGCCCGGAAGAGATCACGCGCGACATCCCGAACGTCGGTGAAGAAGCCCTCCGCAACCTCGACGAAGCCGGCATCGTGGCCGTGGGCGCCGAAGTGAAGGCAGGCGACATCCTCGTCGGCAAGGTCACGCCGAAGGGCGAAAGCCCGATGACGCCGGAGGAGAAACTCCTGCGCGCCATCTTCGGCGAAAAGGCCTCCGACGTGCGCGACACCTCGCTGCGTGTGCCGCCTGGCGATTCCGGCACGGTCGTGGATGTCCGCATCTTCAACCGTCACGGCATCGACAAGGACCAGCGCGCGCTCCAGATCGAGCGTGAGCAGATCGAACAGCTGCAGGAAGACAAGGAAGACGAACAGTCGATCCTCGAGCGCAACACCTATGCCCGCCTGCATGACCTGCTGGCCGGCAAGGAAGCCGCTGCCGGTCCGAAAGGCTTCAAGCCGGGCCGCATCACGGCCGCAGCGCTGGAAGACCTGTCCGAGAAGCAACTCTGGGACATCGAGCTGAAATCGGAGAAGGCGCAAGCCGAACTGAAAGCCCTGCGCGAACAGTTCGACGCCTCGATCCGCGAGCTCGAAGCCCGCTTCAACGACAAGGTCGAGAAGGTCCAGCGCGGCGACGACCTGCCTCCGGGCGTGATGAAAGTCGTCAAGGTCTTCCTGGCCGTGAAGCGCAAGCTTCAGCCGGGCGACAAGATGGCCGGCCGTCACGGCAACAAGGGTGTGATCTCGAAGATCAACCCGAGCGAAGACATGCCGTTCCTCGAAGACGGTACCCCGGTCGACATCGTGCTCAACCCGCTCGGCGTGCCGTCGCGGATGAACGTCGGTCAGATCCTCGAGACGCACACGGGCTGGGCCTGCCGCGGTCTCGGCCGGATCATCGACAAGGCGCTCGACGAGTACCACCAGAAGCATGACATGAAGGGCCTCAAGAAGGCGCTCGTGACGGCTTACGGCAAGGACCAGGAACTTCCGGAGACGGACGAAGAGATCGTCGAACTCGCCGGCAACCTCGTCAACGGCGTACCGATGGCCACGCCGGTGTTCGACGGCGCCCGTGAGGACGACATCAACGACATGCTGACGCGTGCCGGTCTCGACACGTCGGGCCAGGTGAAGCTGTTCGATGGCCGTACCGGTGTGGCGTTCACGCGCCAGGTCACCGTGGGCTACAAGTATCTCCTCAAGCTCCACCACCTTGTGGACGAGAAGATCCACGCCCGCTCGACCGGTCCGTACTCGCTCGTCACGCAGCAACCGCTGGGCGGCAAGGCCCAGTTCGGCGGCCAGCGCTTCGGCGAGATGGAGGTTTGGGCTCTCGAGGCTTACGGCGCCGCCTACACGCTGCAGGAAATGCTGACCGTGAAGTCGGATGACACGGCAGGACGCGCCAAAGTGTACGAGTCGATCGTGCGCGGAGACGACTCCTTCGAAGCCGGCATCCCGGAAAGCTTCAACGTGCTGGTCAAGGAAATGCGTTCGCTGGGTCTCAATGTGGAGCTCATCGAAGAAGGCAGCCGCGACGCAGAAGAGACGCCGGTGGCCGCCGAATAAACGCCCCCGCTTAGAGTTAAGGCCCCGCCTGTAGTCCGGATCTACAAGCGGGGCCGAGCCTGATACCGGAATTTTTCAGGGCAGGGGGCCGAAGCCCCCCAACGCCCACCCCAAGGAGCAGACCCGATGCGCCAGGACGTCGCCAACATGTTCAACCAGAATACGCCCGCCCCGACTTTCGAGGCGATCCGTATTTCCATCGCGAGCCCGGAGAAGATCCGCTCGTGGTCGTCTGGTGAGATCAAGAAACCCGAAACGATCAACTACCGTACCTTCAAGCCGGAGCGCGACGGCCTGTTCTGTGCACGGATCTTCGGACCCACGAAGGACTATGAGTGCCTTTGCGGCAAGTACAAGCGCATCAAGTATCGCGGCATCGTCTGCGAGAAGTGCGGCGTGGAAGTCACGCTGGCGCGCGTGCGCCGCGAGCGCATGGGCCACATCGACCTCGCTGCGCCGGTTGCGCACATCTGGTTCCTGAAATCGCTCCCGTCCCGGATCGCGACGCTCGTCGACATGCCGCTCAAGGATGTCGAGCGCGTGCTCTATTTCGAAAGCTATGTCGTGATCGAGCCGGGCCTGACCGAGCTTGAGCCGAAACAGCTGCTGACCGAAGAAGAGTACATGGATGCGCAGGACCGTCTCGGGGAAGACGCGTTCACCGCCCTGATCGGCGCCGAAGCCATCCGCGAAATCCTGAAGTCGCTCGACCTCGCTTCGCTGGCGGACCAGCTGCGCGATGACCTGCGGGATTCGACCTCGGAGCTGAAGACCAAGAAAGCCTCGAAACGCCTCAAGGTGGTCGAGTCCTTCCTGCAGTCGAAAGCGAAACCGGAATGGATGATCCTCACGGTCGTCCCGGTCATCCCGCCCGACCTTCGCCCGCTGGTGCCGCTCGACGGTGGCCGCTTCGCGACGTCGGACCTCAACGACCTTTACCGCCGCGTGATCAACCGGAACAACCGCCTGAAGCGCCTGATGGAACTTCGCGCGCCGGACATCATCATCCGCAACGAAAAGCGGATGCTGCAGGAATCGGTGGATGCCCTCTTCGACAACGGCCGCCGCGGCCGCACGATCACGGGCACCAACAAGCGCCCGTTGAAGTCGATCTCCGACATGCTGAAAGGCAAGCAGGGCCGCTTCCGCCAGAACCTTCTCGGCAAGCGCGTCGACTACTCCGGCCGTTCGGTCATCGTGGTCGGCCCGAACCTCAAGCTGCACGAGTGCGGCCTGCCGAAGAAAATGGCGCTCGAGCTGTTCAAGCCGTTCATCTATGCGCGTCTCGACGCAAAGGGCCTCGCCGGCACGGTGAAGGCAGCGAAGAAGCTCGTGGAAAAAGAGAAGCCGGAAGTCTGGGACATCCTCGATGAGGTGATCCGCGAACACCCCGTGCTGCTCAACCGCGCGCCGACGCTGCACCGTCTCGGCATCCAGGCGTTCGAGCCGAAGCTGATCGAAGGCAAGGCCATCCAGCTGCACCCGCTCGTGTGCGCCGCGTTCAACGCGGACTTCGACGGCGACCAGATGGCTGTCCACGTCCCGCTGAGCCTCGAGGCGCAGCTGGAATGCCGCGTGCTGATGATGTCGACCAACAACATCCTTTCGCCCGCCAACGGCAAGCCAATCATCGTTCCGTCCCAGGACATCATCCTCGGCCTCTACTACCTGTCGATCGACATGAAGGGTGAGCCGGGCGAGGGCATGAAGTTCTCCGATCTCGCCGAGATGGAGCATGCGCTCGAAGCCGGTCTGGTGACTGTGCACTCGAAGATCAAGGCGATGTATGATGGCATCGACGCGGAAGGCAAACCGCGCCGCTATATCATCGACACGACGCCGGGCCGCTTCCTCGTGGCGAACCTCCTGCCGCGCAAGCTCGGCATCGGGCCGGAACTCGTCAACGCCGTCCTCACCAAGAAGGCGATCGGCAAGATCATCGACGAAGTCTACCGCCTGTGCGGTCAGAAGGCGACGGTCATCTTCTGCGATAAGGTCATGGAACTCGGCTTCAAGGAGGCCTGCAAGGCCGGCATCTCCTTCGGTAAGGATGACATGGTCATCCCGGAAGCGAAGAAGAAACTGGTCGACGCGACCAAGGAGCTCGTCTCCGAGTACGAACGTCAGTATGCGGATGGTCTCATCACGCGCGGCGAGAAGTACAACAAGGTTGTGGACGCCTGGTCGACCTGCACCGACAAGGTTGCAGACGCCATGATGGACTCGGCCTCCAAGCCGCAGGCCGCCAAGGGCGACCGCAAGGCCCAGGTCAACTCGATCTTCATGATGGCCGACTCAGGTGCCCGCGGTTCGAAGAACCAGATGAAACAGCTCGCCGGCATGCGCGGCCTCATGGCCAAGCCGTCGGGCGAGATCATCGAGACGCCGATCATCTCGAACTTCAAGGAAGGCCTCACCGTTCTCGAGTACTTCAACTCGACGCACGGCGCGCGTAAAGGCCTCGCCGATACCGCTCTGAAAACGGCCAACTCGGGTTACCTCACCCGACGTCTCGTCGACGTCGCGCAGGACTGCATCATCAACGAAGATGACTGCGGCACCAGCAAGGGCATCGAGATTTCGGCCGTCATGGAAGGCGCCGATGTCGTCGTCTCGCTCTACGAGCGTGTCCTCGGCCGCGTCACGGCGGAAGATGTCAAAGGCGCTGACGGCAAGCTCGTCATCCCGGCGAACACCTACATCGACGAAGACGTCGCCATGGCCATCGAGAAGGCCGCTGTCGACCGGATCAAGGCCCGCTCGGCCCTGACCTGCGAAGCCAAGAACGGCATCTGCGTGGCCTGCTATGGCCGCGACCTTGCCCGCGGCACGCCGGTCAACCGCGGTGAAGCGGTCGGCGTCATCGCCGCCCAATCCATCGGTGAGCCCGGCACGCAGCTGACGATGCGCACCTTCCACATCGGGGGCGCCGCGCAGGTGGCAGACCAGTCCTCGCTGGAAGCCAGCTTCGAAGGCACCGTCCGGTTCGTGGACGGCGAATACGTCACCCGCAAGGACAAGACGATCATCGTCGTCGGCCGCCGCATGCAGGTCGAGATTGTGGACGGGGAAGGGCGCACACGCCAGTCCTTCCGCCCGGCCTACGGCACACGCCTCATGGTCAAGGACGGCGCGAAGGTTGCGCCGGGCCTTCTGCTCGCCGACTGGGATCCGTTTGCCCAGCCGATCGTCTCGGAAGTTGCCGGTGAAGCCCGCTTCATCGACCTTTCGGACGGCACGACCATCCGCGAGGAAACCGACGAAGCGACCGGCATCTCGGCCCGTGTCGTCATCGATCCGCGCTCGTCCTCCAAGGCCGCCGACCTCAAGCCGACGATCCAGATCATCGGCAAGGACGGCAAGCCGGTGAAGCTGCCGAACGGCTCGTCCGCCTCCTACGTCCTGTCGGTCGGCGCGATCCTCTCCGTCTCCGACGGCGACAAGATCGAGCCCGGCGACACGCTCGCTCGCGTCACGACCGGCGGCGCCAAGACGAAGGACATCACGGGCGGTCTGCCGCGCGTGGCGGAACTCTTCGAAGCCCGCCGTCCGAAAGACCATGCGATCATCGCCGATGTCGATGGCCGCGTCGAATACGGCCGCGACTACAAGAACAAGCGCAAGGTCACCATCGTGCCGATGGAAGAAGGCAAGCCGCCAATCGATTACCTGGTTCCGAAGGGCAAGCACCTCGCGGTCCAGGACGGCGACTTCATCAAGCGCGGTGAGTTCCTTATGGACGGCAACCCCGCCCCGCAGGACATCCTCTCCACGCTCGGCGTCGAGGCGCTCGCCAACTACCTGATCGACGAAGTGCAGAAGGTTTACCGTCTGCAGGGCGTGCCGATCAACGACAAGCACATCGAGGTGATCGTTCGCCAGATGCTGCAGAAGGTCGAGATCGTCGATGGCGGTGACACGCCGTTCATCGTCGGCGAGCACATCGATGTGGGTGAGTTCGACGAGGCCAACGACGTTGTCCGCCGCTCGCGCAAGAAGGACCAGACGGAAGCGACGGCCACGCCGCTCCTGCTCGGGATCACGAAAGCCTCGCTGCAGACGAAGAGCTTCATCTCGGCCGCCTCGTTCCAGGAAACGACGCGCGTGCTGACCGAAGCTGCTGTCCAGGGCAAGATCGACACGCTCGAAGGCCTGAAAGAGAACGTCATCGTCGGACGTCTCATCCCGGCCGGCACCGGCGGCGGCATCCGCCAGTTCCGCCGCGTGGCCGCCGAGCGCGATGCCAAGCTGAAAGCCAAGCGGGCTGCCGCCATGGCCAAGGCCGAGGAAAGCCTCGTGCTGACTGGCCTGCCGGCCCCGGACAAGACCGGCGCCTGATCTGGCGCCCGATCGTCTCCGGACGCTTGAAACCAACGGAAAAGCCTGCCAGTTCTGGCAGGCTTTTTCAGTTCAGGAGGGGCCCCGGATGAACGTCTCGAAAGCCGATCTGATCGGGGCAGGGTGCGCCGCGGCCGCGGTCGCGCTGATCGCCTGGATGTGTTTCCGCAGCTGGGGCGGCGTTTTACCCTTCTGAAGTGTAAATACCGGGGCCGGTTTGCAGTCCTGAAGCGGCTTGGCGCCCTTGACGCGCGCCCTGAGCGAGTCTACACGCCGCCAAATCGTCAGAGAGGTAAACGGGCGTCTGCCCCGCAAGCCGCACCGGCCGCAGCGATGCACCGGTCAATCTGGCCCCCAAATTCCCGCCGTCCCGGATGCCACTTCAGGCCTTCGGGGCAGTTGTCATTATCGGCCCCCGGGCCACAACGCATGAAGAGACATCAGGCCCGATGCCGACTATCCAGCAGCTGATCCGCAATCCGCGCGAACCCAAACGCACCCGCACCAAGACGCCGGCCCTCAAGGCCTGTCCGCAGCGCCGCGGCGTCTGCACGCGCGTCTACACGACCACCCCGAAGAAGCCGAACTCGGCGCTTCGCAAAGTGGCCAAGGTGCGGATGACCTCCGGATTTGAATCGCTCTGCTACATCCCCGGCGAAGGCCACAACCTTCAGGAACACTCGGTCGTGCTCATCCGCGGCGGCCGCGTGAAAGACCTTCCGGGCGTGCGCTACCACATCGTGCGCGGCGCCCTCGATACCCAACCCGTCAAGAACCGTAAGCAGCGCCGCTCGCACTACGGCGCCAAGAAGCCGAAGTAAGAGGTCCAGAGCCCCATGTCCCGTCGTCACCAAGCCGAAAAACGCGTCGTCCTTACGGATCCGAAATACAAGGATCTCGTGGTTTCGAAATTCATGAACCAGATCATGCGCGACGGCAAAAAGTCGGTCGCGGAGCGCATCGTTTACGGTGCGTTCGAGCTGGTCGAAACGCGTTCGAAGAAGAACCCGATCGAAGTGTTCCACAACGCGCTCGAAGCTGTCGCGCCTTCGGTTGAAGTACGCTCGCGCCGCGTGGGCGGTGCCACGTATCAGGTTCCGGTCGAAGTGCGTACCGAGCGCCGCCAGGCGCTGGCGATCCGCTGGCTGGCTGCTGCCGCCGCGGCCCGCAACGAGAACACGATGCGTGAGCGTCTTGCCGGCGAGCTGATGGATGCCTCGCAGGGCCGCGGCAACGCCGTGAAGAAGCGCGAAGACACGCACCGCATGGCCGACGCCAACAAGGCGTTCGCACACTATCGCTGGTAACCAGCACTAACCGTCCGGGCGGAAGAGGTTGCTCGCCCGGGCGAGACACCCCTTTCCGCTACCTGGAACACTGAACACGAAGGTTGACACCATGGCCCGCGAATACCCGCTGGAGCGCTACCGGAACTTCGGCATCATCGCGCACATCGATGCCGGCAAGACCACGACGACTGAGCGCGTCCTGTATTACACGGGCAAGTCGCACAAGATCGGCGAAGTTCACGATGGCGCCGCCACCATGGACTGGATGGAGCAGGAGCAGGAGCGGGGCATCACGATCACGTCTGCTGCGACGACCACGTTCTGGGAACGCACCGAAGACGGCTCCACCGCCCAGTCGCCGAAATTCCGCTTCAACATCATCGACACACCCGGGCACGTTGACTTCACCATCGAAGTCGAGCGTTCGCTCGCCGTGCTCGACGGCGCCGTCGTTCTGCTGGACGGCAACGCCGGCGTTGAGCCGCAGACCGAAACTGTCTGGCGCCAGGCTGACCGCTACAAGGTTCCGCGCATCGTGTTCGTCAACAAGATGGACAAGACCGGCGCCGACTTCTTCAACTGCGTCACCATGATTAAGGAACGCACCGGGGCCACCCCGGCGCCGATCCAGCTGCCGATCGGCTCGGAAACCGAGCTTGAAGGACATATCGACCTCGTCACCATGACCGAATGGGTCTGGGAAGGCGAAGATCTCGGCGCCACCTGGGTCCTGAAGCCGATCCGCGACAGCCTCAAGGCGAAAGCCGAAGAGATGCGCGCGCATCTGATCGAGCTTGCCGTCGAAATGGACGACGCCGCGATGGAAGCGTTTCTCGACGGCAAGGAGCCGGACGAGGCATCGCTCCGCGCCCTGATCCGCAAGGGTACGCTGGCCCTGAAATTCATGCCGGTCCTGTGCGGCTCGGCGTTCAAGAACAAGGGCGTCCAGCCGATGCTGAACGCTGTGGTCGACTACCTGCCGAGCCCGCTCGACGTGCCGGCCTACATGGGCTTCAAGCCGGGCGACGAGACCGAGACGCGCGACATTCCGCGTTCGGCTGACGACAGCCAGCCGTTTGCCGGCCTGGCGTTCAAGATCATGAACGACCCGTACATGGGCACGCTGACGTTCACGCGCATCTATTCCGGCCAGCTGAAGAAGGGTGATGCCTTCTTCAACGCGACCAAGGGCAAGAAAGAGCGTGTCGGCCGGATGGTCATGATGCACGCCAACAAGCAGGACGAGATCGCGGAAGCCTTCGCAGGTGACATCGTCGCGCTCGCCGGCCTCAAGGAAACCACGACCGGTGACACGGTGTGCGATCCGGCCCAGCCCGTCGTGCTCGAAACCATGACCTTCCCGCAGCCGGTTATCGAGATCGCCGTCGAGCCGAAGACCAAGGCTGACCAGGAAAAGATGTCGGTTGGTCTGCAGCGCCTCGCTGCAGAAGACCCGTCCTTCCGCGTCGAGACCGATTTCGAATCCGGCCAGACGATCATGAAAGGCATGGGCGAACTTCACCTCGACATCCTGATCGACCGCCTCCGCCGCGAGTTCAAGGTCGAAGCCAATATCGGCCAGCCGCAGGTGGCTTACCGCGAGAAGCTCGGCCGCGCCGCGCTGATCGACTACACCCACAAGAAACAGTCGGGCGGTACCGGCCAGTTCGCGCGCATCAAGATCGAATTCGAACCGCTTGAGCCGGGTTCGGGCTTCATCTTCGAAAGCGCGATCGTCGGCGGCGCCGTGCCGAAGGAATACATTCCCGGCGTCTCCAAGGGCCTCGACATGGCCAAGGAAAACGGCCTCCTCGCCGGCTATCCGGTCACCGACTTCCGGGCCCGCCTGATTGACGGCGCCTTCCACGATGTCGACTCGAGCGTGCTCGCGTTCGAAATCGCAGCCCGCGGCGCGTTCCGCGAGCTGAAAGGTAAGGGTGATCCGCGCCTGATGGAGCCGATCATGAAAGTTGAAGTCGTCACCCCGGAAGACTACATGGGCGATGTCATCGGCGATCTTAACTCCCGCCGCGGCCAGATCCAGGGTTCAGAGCCCCGGGGCAATGCTACGGCCATCACGGCGATGGTGCCGCTGGTCAACATGTTCGGTTACGTGTCCAACCTTCGGGGCATGTCGCAAGGCCGCGCACAGTTCACCATGCTGTTCGATCACTATGACGAAGTCCCGCGTGCCGAAGCGCAGAAAATCATCCAGGAAGTCTCGGGCTCGTAAGCCCGGTCCTCAAGTTCAGAACAAAGGAGAGGCCCGATGGGCAAGGCAAAGTTTGAGCGTACTAAGCCGCACGTCAACATTGGCACGATTGGCCACGTTGACCATGGCAAGACGACGC
>LNFM01012349.1_pt1 | contig 21424 bp, 17 predicted proteins | sample 596031 | NCBI WGS metagenome assembly LNFM01 (sample SAMN04254537, study PRJNA301005) | activated carbon metagenome | isolation source: dual media filters at the Ann Arbor, Michigan drinking water treatment plant | place: USA: Ann Arbor
CCTGGAACTTGACCTTCGCCGAAGGCGCCGAGCCAAGCGAAGCTGGCGGATGCAGTCGTTCGCGCGTGCCGACTGACGACCGCGATAGGTCCACGGGCGAACGACTGCATCTGAAAGTCGCGAACGGGCGCTGCCCGACTCGGACCTGACCTACGAGGTCTTCGGCTCGTTGCCCGGAAGCAGACCGCCAGTCCTCTGGCGGGTTGTCAGTGCACGCAGTCGAGTTCGTGCGCATCAGCGCGACTCTCAACGAACTGGTCTGGCTCCGGATCGTCCGATCCTCCGATTGCACATGAATCAGGCCCGGACGCGTACGACTCCAGACAACATGCCGAGCCGGCCCGATCCATGCTCACCTGATCGGGTGAGTCGCACCTCACCTGTTTCGATGATCCGAGTTCATCGCGCAACGGGATTCGCAACTCTCGACTCTCTTTCAGCATACGCACTGTCATCCGAGCCAGCAGGTGGCGAACTTGTCGTTGTTCGGGAACGCCTCCCGCAGCAACGCAGCTAACCGAGAAGGAGCAGTGCGGTGGCCATTTACGAATATCGGTGCGACCGGGACGGTCTGTTCGACAAGAACCTGCCGCTCGGAACGGCGCCTGAGTCCGTGCCTTGTGGAACATGCGGGAGCCAAGCAAGAAGAGTGTTTTCGGCGCCGATGTTCAGGACCGCCTCACGATCTGCGTGGACGGCTGCGATGGATCGCGCGGACAAGAGCCGCTACGAGCCGGAAGTCGTTGCCTCGCTGCCTGCAACCGGCACCCCGAGGCGAACCATTCCGCTAACCCCCAAGCTGCGTGGCCTGCCTCGGCCATGACAACACTGCTGGCATCTCCGTCTGGTATGTACCCGAGGACTTTGCATCGGCGCTTTGCTCTGCAGGCCTCAACCTAACTCATGGAAGGAGCAGGTAACGGTCAACCAACTCACTTTGCTTCATTCTTTTCACAGAGTCATGCAACCAACGAATGAGAGGTCTTGATATGCCGAAGAATCTGTTCCCGCTGGACAACAGCAAGAAGTTCATCAATCAGAAGCACATCGGCCACAACCGGTGGCACCCGGACATTCCGGCGAACGTGACCGTGAAGCCGGGCGAGGTCTTCCGCGCGGATTGCCGTGAGTGGTTCGACGGCGCCATCAAGAACGATGACTCTGCGGATGACATCCGCAATGCACCACTCGCAGGCGTGCACGTTTTGTCCGGTCCTTTCCGTATCGAGGGAGCGGAGCCAGGTGACCTGCTGATTGTCGACATCCTCGAGATCGACTCCTGCGATCAGGAGGACTCCGGGCCTATGTCAGGCATGGGCTGGGGCTATACGGGGGTGTTTGCCAACAAGAACGGTGGCGGCTTCCTCACCGAGCGCTTCCCCGATGCCTACAAGGTGATCTGGGACTTCAATGGCGACGTTGCCACGTCGCGCCCTGATGGGCACTGCGCCTTCCGCCGAACTGTTGGCGAAGTGGACGAAGCGCGAAACCGCACTGATCGCAACCGACCCGTACCGTGTGCCGCCGCTGGCCCTGCCGCCGCTACCCGACAGTGCGATCCTGGGTTCGCTCAAGGGTGCTGACTTCGAACGCGTCGCCAAGGAGGCGGCACGGACTGCGCCACCGCGCGAAAACGGAGGCAACCAGGACATCAAGAACCTCACGGCGGGGAGTCGGGTCTTCTATCCGGTCTTCGTCCCCGGGGCCAACCTTTCGTTTGGCGACTTGCACTTCTCGCAGGGCGACGGCGAGATCACGTTCTGCGGCGCGATCGAGATGGGCGGCTTCATGGATCTGCGCGTCGACTTGATCAAGGGTGGGATGGAGAAATACGGCGTGCGCGAGAACGCCATCTTCATGCCCGGGCTGCGTGATCCGCAGTATTCCGAGTGGATCGCATTCTCCGGCGTCTCAGTGGACAGCAAGGGCAAACAGCACTACCTCGATTCGTGGCTGGCCTACCAGAACGCCTGCAACCACGCCATCGACTACATGATGAAGTTCGGCTACACGGACATCCAGGCGTACATGATTCTCGGGACGGCGCCGGTCGAGGGACGTTTGTCCGGCGTGGTGGACATCCCGAACGCGTGCTCCACGATCTACATCCCCCGGGCGATCTTCGACTTCGACATTCGCCCGTCGGCCATAGGCAAGCCGCACCAAGTCAAGCAGGGCCTGCAAGTTCCGCGTTCAGCAAACTGATGCCGATGCCGCACGGCTGACGTCGCGGCGGTTTTCAAGGCTCGTCAAAAAAGCGCAGGCTGTGTCCGGTATGGCGAGACCGGACGAGCCTGCACTGGCTCGCAACACGAATGAGGAGAACGCACCATGCTGGGACTGGTCTTGTTTTACGTTGGCGCCGTGTTGTGTCTGAACGGGCTTTGGTTGCTCGGACGCATTGGCGACAACGAGATTGCCGTCATCGACATCTTCGTGGGTGGCATTACGCTGCTGGCGTCGCTCTACCTCGCGTTCGGGCCAGGCGCCGACGCCGCGTCCATCAAGGCTGCCGGGCTGACGCTGATGTTCACCTTCACCTACTTCTGGGTGGCGATGAATCGGTACAACGGGGCCGATGGGCGCGGATTGGGCTGGTTCTCCTTGTTTGTTGCCATCACCGCAGTGCCGGTCACGATCCAGACACTGAGCGGCGCGACCACCACATGGGGCATCTGGTTCGGTCTTTGCTGGGCTGCCTGGGGCGTGCTGTGGTTCCTGTTCTTTCTTCTACTGGTGGCCAAGAAGCCCATTGCCAAGCTTGCCGGTATGGTCGCCATCGCCGAAGGCGTGTTGACCGGCTGGCTTCCTGGCTATCTGTTGCTCGACGGGCTGATGAAGTAGCCGCCTTGCCACGCTCGTACTCCCGAGCTGCTCCGAAACGACTGCAGAGCGCATGCGAAGCGATCGATCGGCGCCATCTAGACAGGTGGTCGCCGAGTCGTCAGGCGACGCTGCTTCAACCAATTGGGACCCGCGATCATGCCGATGTATGACTACCACTGCGCAAGCTGTGGCGAATTCCGGGAAGGCCGACCAATGGCCGAATCCCGAATGCCAAGGCCTTGCCCAATCTGCGGCGCGGCATCCGAGAGGACGCTCTCGGCCCCGTTCCTCGCTCGAGGTGATCAGCCGCAGCGCGCTGCGAGCCACTCGCCCGGAAATGGGCGCGTACCGTGGCGCACGGCCTGCGGTCTCGGTTGCACGCATGCCCATTGACCGACTCCCTTGGTCGTTCGCCCAGATTGGGGGCAAGACGGGTGGCGCAAAGGCTGGGCACTTGGTGCAGGATTTTTGCTGACAGTTTGACGCCGCAAAGCCGGCTGCCGCGCAAGTGGCGTAGTTGAACGGCGCACAAAGCCTGCGAGTCGATGCACAGGCGCTCAAAGAAGTGCAGCGTCAGTCCGAGGCCGAACCTCGCCGGTGCGACCTATTGATCAAGCAACTGCACAAGATTCAGGACAACCTCGGCCACCTGACCTTGGCGCACCTCGCAGCGTAGGCGCACGAAATGTGGCTGTCGCAGACCGAGGTCTACTAGGTCGCGGGTTTCTATCACCACGTCAACATCTCCAAAGAGGGCGAGACCGCTCCACCTGTTTTAACGGTGCGCGTGTGGGACGACCAGCCGTGCGAGACGGCTGGTGAGCGTGACCTGCTTGCACCTTTGCCACGGTTGCTTGCCAAGGACGTGCGCGATAGCCGCACCCTTCGCTGTGACCGCTGCAAACAAGCGCCGGCGGAGTTCGTGGGGCGACATGCCGTGCCCAAACCAGCTGCGAAACTGTCGTCGTTTGGACGAAGGTGAGCGGAACGCGGCACCTGCCCGAAGGTCACATCGACTTCGCCGCCTACCAGGCCACTTTGGCGATGGTCAGGCTGTGTCCGGTAGAGCGGCTCGTCGTTGCTTCAGTGAGAAGCCTTGCGGCCGTTCATCAGGAACTCGTGCACGTTGGCAGGCGCGCAAGCGGGAGCAATTGCATCGCCTTGACCCAAATCGCAGCCTTCCCACTTGAAAAACTGCGCGTCGCTGTCGGATGAGATGCCATCTGCAATGGTCAAAATGTTCAACGTCTGCGCCAGCGCTATCAACGAGCGCGCCATCGCCATCCGCTCAGGATCGACAGCCACCTCGCGCACAAAGATGCGGTGAATCTTCAACCGGTCGGGAGCCAGGCGGCTCAGTTGTTGCAGCGAGATCGTCTGCGCGCCGAAATCGGTCAACGTAAACGTCGCACCGAGCGAACGCAACACCGCCACGGATGCCCGCAGGTCGGCATCGCCGGTGAGCAAGGTCGCTTCATCGATGAGCAGATCCAGCGTACCGGGCGCCAGGTCACTGTCGCGAACCGTGCGAATGATGGCCTCGAGTGCAGCGCAGTCGTCCAGGCTTTGTGCGATCAGCGGAACCGACACCTTGACAGGTGCACCGAAGCTGGTGCGCCATGTTCGCGCCCAGTAGCAGGCCTGTTCGAGCAGCCACAGAGCGATGCGGGTTCGTGCAGGGCCCCCGGGTAGTGCGTCGCCGACGCGCCCGGCAGGCAGCAGGCCCAGCGACGTTTTCCACTGCGGCACCAGTTCGACACCGGTGATCTGGTTCGAGGTCAACGCGAGTTCGGGCTGCGCCTGCATCAGAACCGCCTCGCCTGCTTGCATGCGCGCCAGTTCCTTCGCCAAGCTGCTTCGGCCTGATTCGATTTCTGGCGACGTCGCAGACCGGTCTCCTTCATCCCGTCCTACGCGCAGCGAGCGCGAATGGCGATAACCCCTGAGCGCCGAGACGACGATCGAATGCAGACGCTGCGAGGTGATGTCGGTCTTCAGGAAGTAGCCGTTGATTTCATAGCGAAGCACCACTTCGCACTCGGGCGCCATGCCCGGTTGGCCGGTCCGCAGCACAATCTGAACGTCGCTGTCGCGCAGCTGCTCGCGAACATGCTGTACCAGCGCGATGCCGGCGTCGTCGGTCTCCATCACGACGTCCAGCAGGATTAGTGCCACGTCACGATGCCGGGCCAGGATCTCTCGCGCCTGGGCGGAGGAGCTGGCGCTGAGCAGTTCGATGCCGCGACCTTCGAAGCTGAGGCCGGACAGGATCAGGTTCGACACTTCATGGACATCCGGCTCGTCGTCGACAAGCAGGACCCTCCAGCAGTCAGCCGCTCTGGTGGCTTGGACTTCAGCGGTCATCGATGGGTGTCCTGGGCAGAGCGGACAGCAGGTGACCGACGTTCAGCGCACGGCGGGCCACTCTGGGAAAGTGCATGACGAATCGCGCACCGCGTTCAGCGCTGCCTTCGAGGACAATGGAGCCGTCCAGCTGGCGCGTCACGATCTGGTTGACGATGTACAGGCCCAGGCCGCTGCCGCCGACCATTCGGCGCGTGGTGAAGAAGGGCTCGAACACGCGGCCCTGCAACTCCGGTTCGATGCCATGGCCGTCGTCGCTGTACTCGACGCGGACTTCGTCGTCTTCGCGCAGCTCGGCTCGAATGACGATGCGCCCGCCGCCGCCTGGCAAGAATGCGTGCTGCAAGGAGTTGATGGCCAGATTGGTCACCACCTGCGCCAGCGACACCGGGTAGCTGTCCATCTGAATGCTGGACGCCACGTCGATGCTCACCTCGACCCGCGACTCGCCCAGCTTGGGCTGCACGTTCCGGATGGTCTCCTCGAGGTGCTCTCTCAGATCGAAGCGATGCCTTGCCTCGGCAATGCGATCGACCGCGAGCTGCTTGAAGTTCAACACCAGCTGTGCCACGCGCCGGGCATTGGAGAGCAGCAGCCGAGCCGACTCGCGGGCGTCGCGAAAGTACTTCTCTTGCGCTGCGGCATCGAAGCGCCCCGCCTGAGCCAGGGACTGGGCTGCCTCGGTGCGCTCGCTCAGGAAGGAAGCCGAACTGACGGCAATTCCGACCGGCGTGTTGATTTCGTGGGCTACCCCGGCCACCAGCCCACCCAGCGAGGCCAGCTTCTCGGACTCGACCAGGCTCCTGCGTGTCAGTTCCAGGTGTCGCATCGATCCCAGGAGCTCGCGCTCCGACTGCTCCTGGCGCTCGTGCGACAGCACGATCCACCAGACCCCCAGCGATGCCAGCACCAGCGTCGCGACATACAGGCGCACCATTACGTTGACCACACTCGAGTCCACCGCCACATCGTGCAGGTCCATGAAGCGGTAGGTCAACAGGAATGCTGCCCCCAAGAGCACGGCTGCGACGCTCAACAACCCCAAGAAACGGCCGACGCGACGCAGCACATGCGGCCTGAAGTGTAGGCCCGCCGGGTCGAGCTCCAGTGCCGCGCCTTGCGGCGTCGCGGGTTGCTTGCAGAAGTCATGGCAGTGCAGCTCCAGGCCGCAGCACAGGGAGCATATGGGACCGCGGTAGAAGGGGCAGTGCGCCATGTCCGGCGCCTCGTACTGGCGTTCGCAGATGCAGCACTCAACCAGTGTGTCCAGTGACTTAACCCGATAGTGCTGGTCGGCTCGCGCGATGTAGTAGCGGCCGCCTGTGGCGTAGGCGATGGCAATCGCCGACATGAAGGCGACAGCCAAGGCGATGAAACCAAAGAATGCCTGGGCCAGCTCGCCCAGGACACCCGCATAGGCCAGGATCGCGACGGTTGACGCGATCAAGGTTGCGCCACAGCCTACCGGGTTGAAGTTGTACAGGTGCGCGCGCTTGAACTCGATATATGGCGGACTGATCCCGGTGCGCTTGAGCACCACCAGGTCTGCCACCAGTGCCCCGATCCAGGCGATCGCGACCGTCGAATACACCGACAGCACAGTTTGCAGGGTTTCGAAGATGCCCAGCAGCGAAAGCAGCAGGGCGATCATGACATTGAAGACCAGCCAGACTACGCGCCCCGGGTGGTAATGCGCCAGCCGCACGAAGCAGTTCGACCAGGCCAGCGATCCGCTGTAGGCATTGGTGACGTTGATCTTGATCTGTGAGATCGTGACGAAGACCGTGGCCAATGCCAGCGCCAGCGCCGGCGAGCCGACCATGTGGTCGTAGGCGTGGACGAACATGTGGATCGGCTCGATGGCTTGCTCAGCCGTGCTTCCCATGCGCAGGGCCAGCACCGCCAGCAGGCTGCCGGCGCACATTTTGAGCGCGCCGATGACGATCCACCCCGGCCCGGCCGTCAGCAGCGCCGTCCACCAGGCGCGGCGATTCGCCGGGCTCCGGTCTGGCAGGAAGCGCAGGTAATCGGCCTGTTCGCCAATCTGTCCAATCAGCGAAAAGAGCACACCAGAAGCTGCGCCGAAGAGGAGAACGTTGAAACCCCCGCCGGTCTCGGCCTGGCCACTGAAGGTGGTCCAGGCGCGCACCAGATCCGGATCCTTGAACAAGATGAAGGCAAATGGCGCCACCAGGAGCACCACCCAGACCGGCTGCGTCCAGGCCTGCAGCTTGTTGATCAAGGTGACACCGAAGAAGACCAACGGAATGATCACCAGGGAGCACAGGAGGTAGCCGACCACGAGGTTCAGGCCGAAGGCCAGCTTCAGAGCCTGCGCCCAGATCACGGTTTCGATGGCAAAGAAAATGCAGGTGAACGAGGCGTAGATCAGCGACGTGACGGTCGAGCCGATGTAGCCGAACCCGGCACCTCGGGTCAACAGGTCGATATCCACATTGGCCACGGCACACCAGTAGGCGATCGGTAGGCTCACGAGGAATATCAACATCGACACGACCAGCACCGCCAGAAGCGCGTTCTGGAAGCCGAAACTCAGCGTGAGGCTGGCGCCGATGGCTTCGAGGGCCAGGAAGGAAATGCCCCCGATCGCGGTGTTGGCGATCACCCCGGGCGCCCAGCGTCGGTACGAGCTGGCAGCGTAGCGCAACGCGTAGTCCTCTAGCGACTCGTTGGCCACCCAAGATTGGTATTCGCGTCTGACTCGAAGCATGGGTCACGCCACTCCGGTGGGGCCACTCCACTGTGCCGCGATGGTACTTGATCGCGACCGGCCGTGCACCCCTCTCCGCGCCCTTGCAGCGCCAGTCGCGGCGTCTGCTTTCAGGCGGCTTGCCGATTGACAGCAACGCACGTGGGTGGGAGACTCGTCGGCCTTGCGAGTTGGTGGTGTTGTTCATAGCGGCGTTAGCTCGCGTGGCGAAGCGATTACGGTATTCGCGGTGAAAGCCGCACGCTGACTGAGGTGGCTCAATGAGCAGGACGGGTATGCGATCCGAGCGCTCTCCGGTAGAGATGTCGCTGATCCGTGAAATACATGCTGCGGGCACCAGTGCCTCGGAATGGCCGGGCGTGCTTGAACGATTGCGCAGTTTTCTCGACGCCCGTGTCGTCACTCTCGGGTATCACGAGTTCACCACCGGGTCGGACAAGAGCATGGGCGCCTATTCGGCGCGCAACCCGTGGTTCTTGTCTAGTGACAACTACGCTCCAGGGCGGGTGATGACGGGAAACGAAATCATCAGCCACGATGACTTGCGCCGCACCGACTTCTACCGAGGCTTTCTCCAGCCGCGCGGCTTGTTGCACCGCCTGTGCGGTGTCGTCGCGAGGAATGGGCAGGGAGCTCACCTCCTTTCGGCCTATCGCGCTGCGGACCAGGGCGCTTTTGATGCCCGTGAGAAGGCCGAGTTGGAGGTACTGCTGGACCACGTCACGCTGTCACTGCAGAGCCAGTGGCGCTGGCAGGAGGCCAACGACCTTGCGCGCGCTCTGCTGACGCAATTCGACGATGACGCGAACCCGTTGCTGCTGGTCACGGCGGAGGCAGAGCCGGTCTACCGCAATCGGGCGGCCGAGCACCTGCTTGACTTGGGCGAAGGTCTGCGCCTTGACGGCACGCGCCTAGTCGCCTCGAGTGGTGCTGATCAGCGCCTGTTGCGTGAGACTATCGCCCGTGTGGCCCAGGGTGATCCCAGAGGTGCTGCCTCGCCCGCCGTCGTGACATTGGCTTGCGTGCTCCCAGCACGCCCTGTAGTCGTGGTGGTGCGCTCGGCGGGCTGGGTCTTCATGAGTCAAGCCGGCGTACGCCGTGGGCTGGCGATGTTGTCAGTCCGAAGTGGCTACGCTGGGCATGACCCGGCTGCATGCGTGTTCGCTCGGCAGTACGCACTCACCACGGCGCAGGCAAAGGTCAGCGCGCTTGTCTTTGCGGGGCAGCCTTTGAACAGAATTGCCCAGTCGCTGCACGTTTCCGAGAACACGGTACGCAGCCATCTGAGGCAGATTTTCCAGAAGACCGAGACGCATGGCCAAATGGAACTCGTCCACCTCCACGCGCGCGTTTGCCCTACGCTCTCGTAGCGCTCCAAGCCCTTCCCGTTGTGTCGCCGTTTGGCGACTGTGGGGCGTGCACATGGGCGTGACGCAGGGTCTGCTCGCGGCCATGGTGCCGATACGGCCAGTGAAGACCTGCGCGGCACGGCCTACGGCTTCTTCAATCTGATGAGCGGCCTGGCGCTGTTGGGATCGAGCGTCATCGCGGGCGTGCTGTGGGGCATGAGGGGTCGGCGTTCACGTTCAACGCGGGGGCAGGATTTGCGTCGCTGACGTTGCTGGGGATAGCCATGCGGCCAGCGCCGAAGCGCCGCCGCGCGGCATCGTGAATGCGAGGGCGTCATATGGGCCGCTCCGACTCGTGGACCTGAAAACGGAGAGAAGCGGCCATGCTGCCGGCAAAGACTGCTTGTCAAGTCCTCGACAGGCTGGATTGAGTCAGCATCGCCTAGGGCGTGTTAACACTAATAGCGATCGTGTCGTTTGCGTCGGACAATCTCGTGCATGGAGATCACACCTGCACAATTCGCCACCATTGAGCACTGCCTGCCCAAGCAGCGTGGCAACGTCAGCCTGAGCAACCTGCAGGTGGTCAATGCGATTCTTTATGTGGCCGAACATGGCTGCAAGTGGCGCGGACTACCCAAACGCTTCGGCAACTGGCACACGATTTACACGCGCATGAACCGCTGGACCAAAGCCGGCGTCCTGGATCGCATGTTCGAGGAATTGCAGCGTGCACAGGTCGTGCGTATCAGGATCGAAGCGGTGTCGCTGGACTCCACCAGCATCAAGGTCCATCCCGACGGCACGGAGGCACTAAAAAAAACGGTCCACAAGCCATCGGAAAATCCCGAGGCGGATGGAACACCAAGATTCATATGGTTGCCGCGGATGCTCGAACGGCCGTGACGTTCTGCCTCTCGCAGACCGGTGCACTTGTTGATGGACCGCGCCTACGAAGGCAATGAGACACGGCAGTTGGCACTGGATCTGGGTTTCATTCCCGTGGTGCCACCAATGAAGACGCGGATCGAACCTTAGGAGTACGACCGCGAGATGTACAAGCGCCGCAACGAGGTCGAGCGCTTGTTCCGTCGGCTCAAAGGCTATCGCCGCATCTTCTCGCGATTCGAAAAACTCGACCTCATGTTCCTGGGCTTCATCAGCTTCGCGCTTGTCGTTGATGGCCTGAGGATGTGTTAACAGGCCCTAGTCGGCTGATCGACCTGCGGACGTATTGCTTGCATCGGGTGCCGACCAGCGCAACATGATCGCGGGCGACCACTTCGGAAACTGGGTGCGTTCGAGCAGCCGTCGGCCTACGACGGCTGTAACCTTCAAACCAGTCAATGGTGTAGCGACTTCTCGCCCTATCGTATGACTGGAAGTGGCCGGCAGTGTGAGTTCATCGTGTCGCCCGGGAGGAGCCGCTCGTGGGAATGCGCGAGCGTCTGACGGCACGCGGGCCATCACCGGATCAAGTCCATCCGTGCCAGCATGGTCGGTCGCGAGTGAGTCTCGGATATGCTGCTGGTCAGCCGTGAGACAGGAACGGGATCGACCTCGAAACTCAAGTCCCGGCGGATGAACCAGTTACGCCCGATGTACATCACCGACCTCACACATTTCCTCGACAAGTCTGGCGCAATAGGCCCCGTCAAGGGTCCAGCCCGTGCAATGGCGCAGTTCCTTGTCAACGTGGTCACCCATGCGTCTGACGCCACGGAAGACGCCTTGGCCGCTCCGTCCTGCTTTAAGTGCAAGAAGATCGCGGTCGAGGCTGCTCGCGCCCAGGACGACGCTATCGTATGGACCTGCCCAGCCTGCCGCACGGAGGGTCGGATTTCGAACTGGAAGGGCAGCCTATGGGATTTGCGCGACCGCCCTCAGGGCCGCAGCAGCTAGCCAGAGAAATCCCATGGGCTTGTCGTCAAAATTGTTCCTTCTCTCCGCTGACGACACGGTGCACGCACTGTCCAGCGCGGCCTTCATGCGAATGTTGCGCCGGGAATCCGTCGCCCGCATTCCCGAATTCGCCGGACAGCGCGTTCGCCAGGCCAGCATCGTTGTCGCCGTGGTGAATGGCGCACCAACGCAGATAGTCCGCAGCACATTCGCCATTCTCGACATCGATGAGGATGGTGTGCTTGATATCGAGCGCTGGAACGCCCAGCAATTCGCCCGTGTGGGTGACCCGTTCGCACCCGAGCGACCAGACCGCGGGAGCAAGCCTCAAATCATCGATGCCGCCAGTCGCTTCATCGCTCGCGGCGGATCCTGGGAGCCGGATCAAACATTGCTGCATCGCATAGAAGAGGCAGCGCTGCTGAAACTGGTCTGTCCCCGGGTGAAAGTGGTGCGTTGAACGACCCGTCCTCCCTGCCGTTCACACCCAAAATCGAGTTCAGCTTGCACACGAACTGCTCGTCGCCCATGCCCCGGATTTCGCCGACCGGGTGGAGACATGACCTCAGCGGTTCATGATTGCCAACAACTTTCGATGGTGGTCAGCTTTCTGGCGCGGCGGCGAAAACACGCTTTCGGCCAGAAGCTGCCGTTCATGGCGGATACCCAATTGACATCCGACGCTATTCAGCCGTAGCTATGCGCTACTACGCAGACGACTCCTGCCCGAACTTAATGAGGTTGCCGTCCGGGTCGATGACGTAGAGTTCATCCATGCCCCATGCCGTGCGGACCACGGCTTGCAGCGAGGGCAGCTTCGGACTGAGTTCCCGATGCACGGCCCCGATGTCCTGCACACGGATGTAGCACGAGGTGTTTTCAGCGATGTGCTTGTCGTTGCAGGACCAGAAGTGCAGCTCCGTGTCGCCGCGCACCGCCATGCCATAGGAAAAGCCTTGAATGTTCTCGGTCCGAAAGCCAAGCACATCCCGGTAGAAATCGAGAGTGCGCGTCATATCGAGTGAGGCGAGGACTGGAATTGCCTTTCCGAAGGTTGCTTGATTCATTGCGATTCCCGGTTGTCTTGAGGAAGCCATTTTGCAGGGGCGGGCCGCTTCATCCACTGCTGCTGAGAAGGTCTTATGCTGGCAAGGGGACCCGAGGATGAACGCCCGGTTCGGAGAAATTTGTACAGCCGGTATGGGCCCCGAAGAGCCGGTCGCCTCGGGGGGTATCAGTCGCAAGGCCCCTCGTGTGGCTCACCGCAGTTGAGTGGCTGCTGCTGGAGGTGCAATGGTCGGTCGCCCGGCAGACGAGGTATGGCAGGTTCCGGCAGCGGCTGTGATCGGGACCCAAAAACCTGACCGGCTGCAACCAGCCTTGAACCGACATGCTGAAACCTTGGACGGGTCTGCAGCGCTTGGAGCCGGTCAGAGCGAATGTGAGAGGCGATACGGTCGCCAAGTTCTGCCCTCTGAGTCAGGTATTTGCAAAGTCGAGCCCAGGAGAACTCCGGCTATTTCGTTGGTCCGCAGAGCGCCCACGAGTAGGAGGGAGGCGCGGAACGTGGCGGCACCGTTCAGGATGACATTCACCGTGCACGAAGCACTCTGTCATGATTTCACCAAAGGAGTGAGCGGTGGAATCAGACATGATTGTTCAGAGGGAGCGCCTCTTCCGATTGCTAGGGAAATGCCTCGTTCAGGCGCAGGCAGTTGAGCTCTTGCTCAAACGATTGCTCGCTGTTCGCACTTTCGGGGGGACCGTCGAAGAACTCGAGGAGCGGCTGGCGGCAAGACATGCAGACTACCAGACGAACACCCTTGGAACCCTGGTGAAGGAAGTTCTGGGAAGTTACTTGGTGCCCGAAGACTACGAGTTGAACCTGGTTGTGCGGTTTTACGATTGGTGCAAACGCCAAGGCTACGTCTCCCATCTGCCATTCGGCATGCGCGATGCGCGCAGGCCATCCCATCAGGGACTTCTTGCCCATGTGGATCGCACGGGCGGCGTGGTTTCAAAGCCGACGGTAATGGCACGCGAGCGCAAGGCAACGATCAAATTGTTGGTCAAAGAGCAGGTCAGGCAGTGCCTTGGAGCAAGGCTTGACCCAAGCCATGCGCTTTTGTTCAACCTGATGGTGCGCACCGGGATGCGATCCTGCGAAGCGCGCACCTTCCCACTGACGTATGTCTTCAATCCGAGAACTCGAAAGGGGCTGACACCTGGGCAAATGATCCGCGTTGATCTGGAGCCGGCTGATATGCACATCAAATATGGCAAGCCCAGAAGCGTGGACGTGCCGTGGTCACTTATGGAAGACATGTGGACCTATTTGCTGCACCAGCGAGAAGTACGGCGGCAAAGAGCGGGGCAGAACCCCGCTGCGCTTGTTCTGACAGAGCTTGGAACGGAATTCTCGAAAGGCGCCGTCGTCGATGCGATGAAAGCCATCGAGAAAAAGGTTGGCTTCCCGGTGAGGGCGCACATGCTGCGGCATACCTATGGAACCTACACGCTGTCGGCGCTGCGCAAAAGCACGGTCTTCCAGGGTGAGCCGTTGCTGTATGTCCGCGACCGCATGGGGCACTCAGATGTGCAAACCACTGCCATCTACCTGCATCTGATCAATCAGTTGGACGCTCAGATCGTTTTGGCGCATGAAGATGAAATGGACATGCTGTTCGCCAATGGTGGCGAGGACCCGATCGCGATGGGGAATCATTGATGGCCCGCGCCAAGGACTACAAGGCTAAAGCATCTGAAATCGCAACCGACCTTGCTGCTGACTTGGAAGCAACCGACGCAGTTGTCGCGCTGCCTCCCAATCCGCGAAACCATAACCTGATTGACCTGCGTCCATGGCTGGGGCGTGGCTTTGACGACTGGGTTTGGGCAGCAACCACGGTATTGAAGGCTCGGCTCCAGAGTGGGTACTATTCGGTGGCGACCATCGTGAGCTTTGCATCCAATGGGATCAAAGTGTTTCTGCCCTACCTTATGGAAAATCATTTGGGCACCATACCCCTACGGCCATCGGATATGGGACCGGCAGATGTTGCCCGTTACGTCGCGTGGCTTAGGCTCAAATACCCAAACGGCTCCACAGCCAAGAACTATTACTCTGCCTTTAAGTCGGTGGTGATTGGTCTTATGGATTACGGATTTATCGACCGGCCCCATCAGGATTTATTGCCAGCCAATCCATTCCCTATGAACGCAAAGGTGATACGAGGCGAAACATCTTTAAGTGGGGCGCCCACAGAATTCGGAAAAAATAGTACGCTAAGGTTTTCCCGCTGATGAATCACAGGCTTTTTATGTCACGCAGCGGCCGGAATTCCCCCTCATCGATTTTTTGGTTGTGGCGCCAGACGTAGTCACCGGTCAGGTTGAGGTGTTCCCATCCCAGAGGGGAAAGGTACTGAAGCTGAGAATCATCCTTCAGCTTGCCGGCATTTCGCAGCGCCTGAGTCGCTAGCTCCAGATAGACGGTGTTCCACAGCACAATCGCCGCCGTCACCAGGTTCAATCCGCTGGCTCGGTATCGTTGTTGCTCATAGGTTCGGTCCCGAATCTCGCCCAACCGGTGGATGAAGACCGCCCTGGCCAGCGCGTTGCGCGCCTCGCCCTTGTTTAATCCGGCATGTACGCGTCGGCGCAATTCGACGTTCTGCAGCCAGTCCAGGATGAATAGCGTGCGCTCGATGCGGCCCAGTTCGCGCAGCGCGATCGCCAGGCCGTTCTGGCGCGGGTAGCTGCCGAGCTTGCGCAGCATGAGCGACGCGGTCACGGTGCCGTGCTTGATCGATGAGGCCAGGCGCAGGATATCGTCCCAGTGCGCGCGCAGGTGTTTGATGTTCAAGGTGCCGCCAATCATTGATTTCAAGCCGGGGTAGTCTGTGATGGCTCCGGGAATGTACAACTTCGTGTCGCCCAAGTCGCGGATGCGCGGCGCAAAGCGAAACCCGAGCATGTGCATCAGCGCGAACACGTGATCAGTGAAGCCGGCCGTGTCGGTGTAGTGTTCCTCGATGCGCAGGTCTGATTCGTGATACAGCAATCCGTCGAGCACGTACGTTGAATCGCGCATGCCGACGTTGACCATCTTGGCGCTGAAAGGAGCGTAATTGTCGGCGATGTGCGTGTAGATCATCTTTCCCGGTTCGGCGCCGTACTTCGGATTGATGTGGCCGGTGCTTTCGGCCCGGCCGCCGGCGCGGAAACGCTGCCCATCCGATGATGAAGTGGTGCCGTCGCCCCAGTTCCCGGCGAATGCGTGACGCAATTGGGCATTGACGAGCTCGGCCAGCCCCGCCGAATAGGTTTCATCCCGGATATACCAAGCTTGCAGCCACGACAGCTTGGCGTAACTCGCGCCGGGGCTCGACTCCGCCATCTTGGTCAGGCCGAGGTTGATCGCATCAGCCAGTATCGCCGACAGTAATAACGTCTTGTCCTTGACCTGTTCGCCATTTTTTAGGTGCACGAAATGGCGGGTGAACCCGGTCCAACCGTCCACATCCATCAGCAGTTCGGTGATTTTGATGCGCGGCAGCAGATTGCCGGCCTGGTCGATCAGCGCCTGCGCAGCCTCCGGCACCACTGGGTCCTGCGGCGTGATTTTCAAGCCGGTATCGGTGATGATCGCGTCCGGCAGCTCGTTGGCCAGCGCAAGCCGGTTGACCGTGGCCAACTGCTGATTCAACAAAAGAACCCGCTCAAGTAGGTACTGGTCGAGGTCCGGGTTAATTGCTATGGGCAGCGCGCGCGCTTTTTGGAGTGTGCTGAATTTCTCCGGTGGAAGCAAATAGTCCTCGAAATCCCTGAACTGGCGCGAACCCTCAACCCAGATGTCGCCAGAGCGCAGTGCGTTTTTCAGCTCCGAGAGCATGCAAATTTCATAGAAGCGGCGATCGATACCCTCGTCGGTGATGACCAGCGGCTTCCATCGCGCTTTGACGAACGCGATCGGGGCATCGTCCGGCACCTTGCGCGATCCGGTCGCATTCATCTCGCGCACCATGTCGATGGCGTCCAGGACGGCCTGCGCCGCCGGCGCAGCCTTCAGTTTGAGCACGTCAAGCAACTCCGGGGTGTAACGGCGCAGCATGCTGTAGTGGTCACCGACCAGGTGCAGATGGTCGAATGTCGCAGGTTGGGCGAGTTGGGCTGCGTCGGTGACGCTTTGTGCGAATTCGGCCCACGGAATCACGGCCTCGATGGCGGCATACGGGTCGCCGCCCGACTCTTTGGCTTCGACGAGCGCGCGGCCGACCTTCGAATACAACCGCACCTTGTCGTTGATCGCCTTCCCCTGCTTCTGAAACCGCTCCTGATGCTTGTTCTTGGCGGCGCTGAACAGCTTGATCATGATCCGGTCGTGCAAGTCAATCAGCTCGTCGATGACGGTGGCCATGCCTTCAATCGACAGAGCGACCAGGGTCGCGTAGCGTCGTTCGTCCTCGAACTTGGCCAGATCGTAAGGCTGCATCTGCGCCCCTTCCCGTGCCATCTTCAACAGCCGATTTTGATGAATCTGGCGGCCGATCCCGTCCGGTAACGCGAGCGACTGAAATATTTTCAGGCGCTCAATGTGCTCTCTCATGTGCCGTGAATTTGGTCTTCGCGGTGACTGGCGCAGCCACATCATCCAGGTGATATTCGTGTCGGGGGTGACGTTCAGCAAATTGTCCAATCCACGCTTGTGGTGCGGCTGCAGCGGCTCCAGCAATGCCCGGTAGATGCGCCGATTGGCGCGCGTCACGGCTTCGGCGCATGCCCGTTCGATGACGGTGATCGCCGGCAGAATGACACGCTGTCGCCGCAAGGCTTCCAGCGACTCAATCGCGAGTACCATTCCCTTGTCGGTTTGCATGGCGAGGTCGGCAAGGCAGTGCACCAGCTTACGAAAATCCGGCAGGCCAAACGTGGACAGCGAGAGATAGGCGCGGATCTCCTGAAAATGTTCGCGCCGCGTCTCGTCGCGGACGCCGTATTGTGGCCAGGCGGCGGCGTCGCTTTGCACTTGGCGAGCGATCCACTGGATTACCGGGGCCGGCACCGGCATGTCGCCGGCCAGCGCATAGCCCGGATAACGCAGCAGGCACAATTGGACGGCGAAACCGATCCGGTTGGCGTCGCCGCGGCGCTGCCGGATCATGGATAAATCGGACTCGGTGAAGCTGTAATGCAAGATGAGGTCGTCCTGACTTTCCGGGAGTGCCAATAGGCTGTCCCGCTCCGTTGCGGAAAGTATTGATCGGCGTGCCATGCGTTACGCCATCCTGTCGGCGCAATGGCGCCTCATGTCGGCCTGGTCCCGCCGATTCGCGCGATGGTTTCAATCAGCGTGGTTCGCTTGACCCCAAAGGTTCGACATATAGCCGCCTTGGACATGCCCCCGCCCAGCGCGGTAAGGATGGACTCCAATTTTTCGCCGGTGATGACAGGCGGCCGGCCACCGATGCGACCGCGCCGCCGCGCCGCCGCCAGTCCAGCGCTCACGCGCTCCCTGGTCAAGGCCCGTTCGTACTGAGCCAGTGCGCCGAAAACATGAAACAGCAATTCGCCGGAAGGTGTTGTAGTGTCCATGCCTTCGGTCAGTGAACGAAAGGCAACCTGCCTGTCTTTCAGCGTGTTCACGATGGCAAGCAGGTGTGGCAGTGAGCGCCCGAGTCGATCGAGCTTCCAGACGACAAGCACGTCGCCAGGCCGCAGAAATTCGAGCGCCTGGGCCAGGCCAGGTCGATCATCCTTGGCGCCGGAGGCGCGATCTTCATACAGGTGACGGGTATCGACACCCGCCGCCTGCAGCGCATCGCGCTGCAGGTTGGTGTTTTGGCGGTCCGACTCGGACGAAACCCGCATGTAGCCTACAAGCATGTACGGAAAACCTATAAAGTGTGATTGCCGTATGCTACACCATGACGACATAGTTTTCCGTACACTTTACAAGCCTTTGCGAGTAAGCTTCCGGTGTCGCCTGCCGGCCTGTCGGGAAACACTTGTTTTACGACAGGCACCATTCGAACAAGAGCGGACATTTGTCGTGCACGCCAGCAGCAAGGTGAGCTGGGATAATATTCGCAGCGACAACAAATCCAGTGGCGATGTGCCGCCCTTTGGCCGTGGCCCGTGGCAGTGGAAAAGTGGATTTAAAACAACAAGAACGATTTGAATACAGATAGGAGACGTTTTGAAATATTCGACTTTTCATCGTGGGCCGCAGATATGGCCCCAGACTGCCATCGCGCTGGCGTTGACGGCTGCATTCAACCTGAATGCCCACGCGCAACAAGAAAAAATACTGCCGGCGGTCGAGGTAATCGGCACCACGCCGCTGCCTGGCATCGGCCAGCCACGCAACGAGATCGCGGCACCGGTACAAAGTGCCAGAAGCCGCGACCTCGAGCGCAGTGGCGCGCTGGAGTTGGGCGACTTCATGAACCGCAGGCTGGGCAGCGTGCATGTCAATGAAATGCAGGGCAATCCATTCCAGATGGATGTCAACTATCGCGGCTATACCGCGTCGCCGCTGCTGGGTACGCCGCAGGGCTTGTCGGTGTACATGGATGGCGTGCGCATGAATCAGCCGTTTGGCGATGTGGTGAGCTGGGATCTGATTCCGCGCGCGGCGATCTCGTCGATGACCCTGATCCCGGGTTCGAACCCGCTGTTTGGCCTGAATACTCTGGGCGGCGCGCTGTCGGTGCAGACCAAGGACGGCAGAAGCGATCCGGGGACATCGCTGCAGACCACTGTCGGCAGCAATGCGCGGCGTGCAGTCGAGTTTGAGCATGGCGGTTTTAACGACAAGGGTCTGGACTGGTATCTGACAGGCAACCTGTTCAAGGAACGCGGCTGGCGCGATGATTCTCCGTCCGATGTGCGCCAGTTGTTCAGCAAGCTGGGCTGGCGCGGCGGCGCCACCGACCTGAAATTGACGCTGGCACATGCCGACAATCGATTGACCGGCAACGGTCTGCAAGAGCAAAGCTTGCTGGCGCGCGACCGGGCCAGCGTGTACACCAAGCCGGATCTGACGCAGAACCGTTCCACGCTGCTCAATCTGGCGGCAAGCCACGGATTCAATGACAATCTGCTGTTCTCCGGCAATGCGTATTACCGCAATATCAAGACCTCGACCTTCAATGGGGATATCAACGAGGAGGTGCTGGACCAGGATGTGTATCAGCCCGGTGAAAATGCATCGAACACGCCCTTTCCATCCTTGCGCTGCATCGAGCAATCGCTGCAAAACGATGAGCCGGCCGAGAACTGCAATGGCTTGATCAACCGCAGCCAGAGCTCGCAACAGAACTATGGGCTGTCAGGCCAGTTGACCTGGCTGGGCACGCTGGCCGGCAAGCGCAACCAGCTGGTGACAGGCGCCGGCTATGACGCCAGTCGGGTGAAATTTACGCAATCCTCGCAGCTCGGTTTTCTGAATCCGGACCGCAGCATTAGCGGCGTCAATTCTTTTGGCGATGGTGTGAGCGGCGGCACTGTGGATGATGAACCGTATGACACGCGGGTCGATCTGTCGGGTCGCATCCGGACCTGGAGCGTATTTGCCAGCGACACGCTGTCACTCCAGGAGAATCTGCACCTGACGCTTTCGGGGCGCTATAACACCACGTCAATCAAGAATCGCGACCAGATTCACGCCGACGGCGACAGCGCGTCGCTCAGTGGCGACCACCGCTTTTCACGTTTCAATCCAGCCATCGGCCTGAGCTACAGCCCGACGCAGGCACTCAATGCTTATGCCGGCTACAGCGCAAGCAGCCGCGCGCCGACTGCCATTGAACTGGGTTGCGCCAATCCGGACCAGCCCTGCAAGCTGCCCAATGCGATGGCTGGCGATCCGCCGCTGAACCAGGTTGTCACGCGCACCCTGGAGGCTGGCGTGCGCGGCACTGCAGCCGGCAATCTGCGATGGAATGCCGGCGTGTTCAGCGCTGAAAATCGGGACGACATCCTGTTTGTGGCCGACAATCAGGCCGGCTTTGGCTACTTCAAGAATTTCGGGAAAACCCGCCGTCAGGGGCTGGAACTGGGTCTCAGCGGCAAGCTGGGCAAGCTCAATCTGGGTGCGCAATACACCTTGCTGGATGCGACTTTCCAGAGTGCCGAAACAGTCAATGGCAGCAGCAACAGCAGCAATGTCACGGCCGCCGCCGGCGCTCCCGGCCTGGATGGCATCATCAACATTCGGCCCGGCGACCGCATTCCGCTGATTCCGCGTCAAATGCTGAAGCTGTTTGCCGATTATGCGGTGTCGCCGGCCTTCACGCTCAACGGCAGCATGGTGGCGGTGTCAGGTGCATTAGCGCGCGGCAACGAGAATAATGGCCACCAGCCGGATCGCACGTTTTACCTGGGCCAGGGCCGCAGCGCCGCTTATGCGATTTTCAATCTGGGCGCCAACTACCGCATGACGCCACAGTTGCAGTTGCTGGCGCAAGTCAATAATGTGTTCGACACGCGCTACAACACCGCCGCCCAGCTTGGCCCGACAGGCTTTGATGCAAACGGCAATTTCCAGGCCAGACCATTCGGAGGATCGAACGCCGACGGCTTTCCGGTCCAGCAATCGACCTTCTTCGCCCCCGGCGCACCACGGCTGATCTGGGTCGGACTGCGCTATTCATTTGGCAAGCCTACCAAGGGGTAACCGGAGATTGCCATGCACCTGCGCGTATGGCAATCCACCAGCAGAACGTGTGTTTCGAAGGCATGCCAGGCGGTGGCTTTTTAAATATAGCGCGAGACGCCGATAATGCGTTCGGTTTCGGTGAATTCGCCGTCTGCTGTCGGTGTGCGCTGCTTGTAGATCGCGACCAGTGCCATTTCGCGGTCATAGTCGATCCGCGTGTAACGCGCAGAGCCATTGGCCACAAAGGCGCGGAAGCGAATCCTCGCCCAACTGAAAACCTTAGCGTACTATTTTTTTCGAATTCTGTGGGCGCCCCACCAAGCAGGTGACCATTGCCAGCGAAGTCGCGCGCTTGGGCGTTGCGCGCCTCGGCGCAGTCGATCTGCCCGGGGCACAAGGTTCGGATGACAGTTTTGACGGATTGCGGCTGCGCGTGCGTGATGCCATCGCCTTTGTTGACGGTGTTTCACCAGAACAGTTGGAGGGCAGTGCCGGGCGGGAAGTGATCCTTCCACAGCGGCAGGGCGATCCTCTGCATTTCACTGGCCAGACTTTCTTGCAGCAATGGTCGCTGCCGAACTTCTTCTTTCA
>LNFM01005646.1_pt1 | contig 21421 bp, 20 predicted proteins | sample 596031 | NCBI WGS metagenome assembly LNFM01 (sample SAMN04254537, study PRJNA301005) | activated carbon metagenome | isolation source: dual media filters at the Ann Arbor, Michigan drinking water treatment plant | place: USA: Ann Arbor
GCGGCACGGGCTACAGCCAGGACCTGCTGATCGAATACTGCGTGCGCAAGACGCGCGGCTGGATGATCGCGGGCGGCAGCCTGGAGGTGATGAAAAACCGCATCGCCGAGGGCGTCTTCGGGCGCAGCTTTTCGCAAAGGCCGTCCAAGTGACGAGGCTGGCGCAGGCGCTGCTCCATCCGCGCCGCATCGCGCTGATCGGCGCCTCCGCCGATGAACAGCGGCTGACGGCGCGGCCGCAGCGCTATCTGCGCCGGCATGGATTCACGGGGGCGTTGTTTCCCGTGAATCCGCGGGCCGAGACGGTGCTGGGCGAGCGTGCCTATGCCTCCTTGGCCGATATCCCGGGCGAGGTGGATTTCGCCTATATCCTGCTCGGCACGGAGAATGTGGAAGCGCAGGTCCAGGCCTGTGCAGCGCGGGACATTCCCGTGGCCTGTGTGCTGGCCGATGGGTTTGCCGAGGCGGGTCCGGACGGTGCGGCCCTCCAGGCGCGCGTGCTGGACGCGGCGCGGGGCAGCGGGATGCGGCTGCTCGGGCCGAATTCCATGGGCATCGTCAACCTCAATGCCCGCACGGCGCTGACCACCAATGCGGCGCTGGAGGCGGAGGACCTGCCGGCCGGGCGCGTCGCACTCGTCTCCCAATCCGGTTCCATGATGGGGGCGCTGCTGTCGCGTGGCGCGGCGCGGGGGCTGGGCTTCTCGCATCTGATCGGCACGGGGAACGAGGCGGATCTGACAGCTGGGGAGATCGCCTCCCTGCTGCTGGATGATCCGGATGTGGATGCCGTTGCGCTGTTCCTGGAAGCGATCCGCGCGCCGGAGCAGATGGCTGCCGCCGCCGCCAAGGCGCGCGATCTGCGCAAGCCGATCATCGCGCTGAAGCTCGGCCGCAGCCCCTTTGGCGCGGAGCTGGCGACCAGCCATACCGGCGCGCTGGCGGGCAGCGATGCGGCGGCGGATGCCTTCTTCCGCGCGCATGGAATCCTCCGCGTTTCGATGCTGGAATCGCTGCTGGAACTGCCGCTGCTGGTTGCCGGCCGCAGCGCGCCGGCCCGCAGCCATCGCGCGGTCAGCGTGATGACGACGACGGGCGGCGGCGGCGCGCTGGCCGTCGACGCGCTCGGCGTGCTGGGGATCGAGGCGCGCAAGCCCGATGCGCAGGCCGCTGCGAAGCTGAACTCGGGAGGATTCGGCAGCCATGCGCGGCTGCTGGACCTGACCTTGGCCGGTGCGCGGCCGGATCGCGTCATGGCCGCGCTGGATGCGCTGCGGGCGGCGGAGGATACCGACCTGGTGCTGGCCGTCATCGGCTCCTCCGCCCAGTTCCGGCCAAAGGATGCGGTGGCGGGCCTCGTCGAGGGTGTGAAGGTGCCGGGCAAGCCGGTGGCGGCTTTCCTCGCACCGCAGGCCGAAGCGTCCCTGCGCCTGTTGGCGGAGGCCGGTATCGCCGCCTTCCGCACCGCGGAATCCGCGGCCGACTGCATCAACGCCTTCTGCGCCTGGCAGGCACCGCGGGCACGCCCCACGCTGCCCGCACCTTCCATCGCACTGCCGGCACGGCCGGATGAGGCGGATGCGCGCGGGGTCTTCGCGGCGCTCGGGCTGGACTCGCCCTTTGCCGTCATGCAGGACGCGCCGCCGGATGGCCTGCGCTATCCCGTGGCGCTCAAGATCCTGTCGCCCGATCTGGCGCATAAGACGGAAGTGGGCGGCGTGGCGCTGAACATCGCCGATGCGCAGGCGCTGCGGAATGCGGCGGCGGCGATGCGCGCGCGGGTGGCCGCGGCGGCGCCGGGCGCGCAGATCACCGGCCTGCTGGTGCAGCCCATGGCGAAGGGGCTGGCGGAGGCGATCCTCGGCTTCCGGCGCGATCCGGAGGTGGGGCCGGTGGTGCTGCTCGGCGCCGGTGGCGTGCTATCCGAGCTGCATCGCGACATCGCGCTGCGCCTGGCGCCGGTGGATCTGGAAACGGCGCGGGAGATGATCGCGGAGGTGCGCGCGCTGAAGCCGCTTGCCGGCTGGCGCAACCTGCCGAAGGGCGATCTGGAAGCGCTGGCCGCGGCGGTGGTCGCGGCGTCGTGCCTTGCTTCCGTGGAACAGGTGGCGGAGGCGGAGATCAATCCGCTGATCATCGGCCGCCCGGGCGAAGGCGTGACCGTCGCCGATGCCTGGGTGGTATTGCGCTGATCTGCGTGGGAGGTTGTTGGACATGGATGCCGAGACCCTGATCCGCGCCCGCTACGGCGCCCTGCCCTTCACCCCGCCCGCCGAGATCCCCGCCGGCCTGGCCCTGCTGCTGGACCGGCGCGTGACGCGCCGCTACCGGCCGGACCCGGTGCCGGATGCGCTGCTGGACCTCGTGCTGGCCGGCGCGCAATCGGCCCCCGCCAAATCCGACCTGCAGCAGTATTCCATCCTGGTGACGCGGGATTCGCAAAAAATCGCGCAGGTGGCGGATGCGATCGGCACCATGCCGTGGATCAAGGATGCGCCGGTGCTGCTGCTGTTCTGCGGCGATATCCGGCGCGGCCGGCAGATCTGCGCGGCACAGGGCCGCGAACACGCCAATGACAGCATCGACACTTTTCTCAATGCCTCCGCCGATGCCGCGCTCGCCATGGGTTTTGGGATCATGGCGGCGGAGGCGCTGGGGCTCGGCACCTGTCCGATCTCCTATGTGCGCAACAATCTGGCGCTGGTGCAGGGGCTGTTCGGACTGCCGGAAGGGGTGTTTCCGCTGGCCGGGCTGACGCTGGGTTTTCCCGCTACGCGCAACGAGCCCTCCCCGCGCCTGCCGCCTTCCGTGGTGGTGCATCGCGAGGTCTATGACGATAGCGGCCTGGCCGCCGCCCTGCCCGGCTACGACGCGCTGCGCCCACCGGGCAAGCCGCGCTATCCGGAGGTGCATGGGCCGAAGCCGGAAGGCTGTGTCTGGTCCGAGAATGCGGCGCGGCAATTGTCCGTGCCGGAACGCGCGAATTTCCGCGCCTGGCTGGCCGAGAGGGGCATCAACCTTGGCTGACGCAACGGCCGACAATCCCGGCGGCACCGGCGACCTGGTGCCGACCTCGCGCAAGCGCACGGTGGTGCCACGCCACGCGGCGAGCCTGATCGTCTGGCGGCAGGGCTCCGGCGAGCCCGAGATCCTGATGGGCATGCGCCACGCCAAGCACAAATTCATGCCGAGCATCCTGGTGTTTCCGGGCGGCCGCGTGGATCGCGGCGACCATGGCGTGAAGGCGCTTTCCGAGTTGAAGCCGGAGACGTTTGGACTGCTGGCGCATCGCGCCAAGCCATCCCTGGCGCGCGCGCTGGGTGTCGCCGCCGCGCGGGAATTGCATGAGGAGACCGGGTTGCTGCTGGGGGAGATGAAGGGGCAGCGGCTGCTCGCGGATCTGGCGCCGCTGGACTATCTCTGCCGCGCCGTCACGCCGACCACACGCAGCATGCGCTTCAATGCGCGCTTCCTGATCGCGCCGGCGGAGTCCGTGCGCGGCGAGATCAGCGGGTCGGGGGAGCTGGAGGGGCTGGACTGGTATCCGCTGTCCCAGGCCCGCGCGGCAAAGCTGGCGGATATCACCGCCAAGATCCTGATCGAGTTCGCGGAATGGCTGGAGGTGCCGGCGGCGAAGCGGGCGGAGCGGCCGCGCATCGTGTTCCGCGGGCAGGACAACCGGATGAGCGACGGCTGATCCTTTACAATTCCATAAGTTCTGCTCATAAAATCATCGGCTAACCTGGCTGCCGCGCCTGGAGTCGTTCCGATGGCTGGCGACACGATCATCATCCTGGACCCCGACACCGGGCAGGTCGATTTCGAATGGGTGCGCTACGTCGAGGATGGGCAGACGCTCGTCCTCTCCTCGGTCGATTACGATCTGAGCGACGAGCATGGCTGGGCCAGCTACCGCATCACCAATTTCATCTACCGCGAGAATTCGCTCGCGCCGATCGAACTACCCTCCTCCATCGACATCACGATGGATGACGGGCGCCGCATCCTCCAGGAGTTCGATTACCTCGGCTATCGGGAGATGCGTCCGGGCAGCGAGCAGGAAACCATCTACGACGCGCAGGGTCGCGTCGAGTCGATCGAGCGGGTCAATTCACTCACGATCCCGGAAATAAGTTTCGAGAATTTCTTCGCCTTTCGCCAGCAGACCGTCCGCTACGATGTGGAGACGGGAAACATCGACTCCGTCACCATCCTGCACCATGACGGCCGGGTCGAGTTCATCGACTACGACCCGGCCAGCGGCCAGCGCGAATACCTGCACCATCTGCAGCGCCTGGTGCCGCCCGGCGGTGCGCAGGGCGGTGCGGGGGAGGCAGGCACGGGCATCGTCACCCTGCGGCGCGTCACCGCCGCGGATGGCAGCAGCCGGGAAGATCTCCAGGATGCGCAGGGCCGGCTGGACTACGTCGTGGAACGCGCCGCCAGCGGGGGCATCCGCGCCACGGATTTCGACCTGTCGGGCGAACATTCCTGGGCCAGCTACGTCATCGACTACCTCGACTCCGGGACAGGGGACAGCCTGCTGCCGAGCCGCGTGGAGGCGTGGATGGCGGATGGCAGCCATGTCCAGTTGCAGATCCAGTATTCCGACGACAATGCAGGCGTCCGCGGCAGCGAGACCTATACCCACCGGGATGCGCAGGGCCGCATCCTGGCGGTGGACCAGACCAACCTGGCCCAGGACACCGCGCAGGCCGTCGCCTTCCGCCAGCAGAGCACCGTCTTCGACCCGGCAAGCGGCCGGGTCGATTTCATCTCCACGCTGAGCCTGGCGGGCGATCGTGAATCCATCGACTACGACGTGACCACCGGCCAGCGCGACTATGTCCATATCCAGCGGGCCGATGGCGGCACGATCAGCGAGGACTACAACGCGGCCAATGGCGTGCTGGACTACCGGCGCATCACGGGCGCGGATGGCAGCAGCCTGGACGAGGATTATGACAGCCAGGGCCGGCTGGACTATGCGGTGGAACGGCTGGCGGATGGGCGGGTGCGCGTGACGGATTACGACCTCGCCGACCAGCATGGCTGGGCCAGCACCAGCATCCTCTACGCCGCCTCCGGCGCCATCGAGAGCATCACGCTGCTGTAGCGATCAGAGCCCGTTTGGGAACACCGGCGGGTCGGTGCCGCGCCGCAAACGGGCTCTCAGCGCGGCTCGAAGCAGTCCCCATCCCGCGCGGCCTGTCCTTCCGCCGCCAGCTTGATCAGATGCGCCAGCAGGCTGCGCGCCGCGGCCGGCACCAGCTTCGGCTCCAGCACCGGGCCATAGACCGGCGGCACCAGTTCCAGCGCGGTGGCGCGGCGGGCGGCGCGCAGCGCATCCAGGACCTTCGCCTCCCGCTCCAGCCGATGCGCGGCCAGGGCGGCGACGAAGGGCGCGGGGTTCGGCAAGGGCGGGCCGTGGCCGGGCAGGTACAGATGCGCGTCGCGTGCCGCCAGCCTGCCCAGGGAAGCCATGTAGGCGGCCATGTCGCCATCCGGCGGGCTGACCACGGTGGTGGACCAGCTCATCACATGGTCGGCGCTGAACAGCACGCCATCCTCCCGCGCGAAGCACAGATGGTTGGCGCAATGGCCCGGCGTGTGGATGGCGGTGAGGCGGAATTCATCGCCCTCCAGCACCGCGCCATCGGCCAGTGTCACATCGGGGATGAAGGCGTGGTCGCCGCCCTCTCCGCCCTGGTCGGGCGGCGTCAGATGCGGGCCGAAGCCGAAGCTGGCCGCGCCGGTCGCGGCTTGCAGCGCGGCGACGCCGGGCGAATGGTCGCGATGCGTGTGGCTGACCAGGATATGCGTGATGGTCTCCCCAGCCGTCGCGCGCAGGATGGCGGCGAGCTGCGCGGCATCCGCCGGGCCGGGGTCCAGCACCGCGACCCGGCCCCGGCCGATCAGCCAGGTGTTGGTGCCGCGCCAGGTGAAGGGGCCGGGATTGTCGCACAGGATGCGTCGCACGCCCGGCGCCACCTGCGTCGCCACGCCGGGCGGCAGCGGGTCGTCGCGCAGGAAGGGAATGCTCATGGCGTCTTTCCTCGGCGCAGCATCTCGCGCTGCATGATGTAGAGGCTGGCCGCCACGATGGCCGCGGCGCCGGCCAGCGTCGAGAGGCCGGGCGCATCGCCGAAGGCGATCCAGCCGAACAGCACGGCCCAGAGCAGCGCGGAATAGGAATAGGGCGCCAGGAAACTGACCTGCGCGCTGGCCCAGGCTTCCGTCAGCAGCGTCTGCGCGGCACCGCCGATCAGGCCGATGGCGATCAGCATCAGCAGGTCGGCCGGCGCGGGCGTGACCCAGACGAAGGGCAGCCAGAACAGGGTGAAGAAGGTCATCAGCAGCGATTGCCACAGCACGATGGTGCCGGAGGTCTCGGTGGAGGACAGGGTTCGCACCAGCATGGTGGTGCCGGCGGAAAACAGCCCATGCGCCAGCGCCGCCACCATGCCCCATTGGGCGGCGCCGCCGAAATCCCCGGTGAAGGCGCCCTGGCCGAGCGCGATGATGACGATGCCGAGGAAGCCCACCAGCACCGCGCCGGCGCGATGGATGCCCACCTTCTCCCCCAGCAGGGGAATCGACAGCAGCGTGACGAAAAGCGGCGTGGTGTTGGTCAGCGCCGTGTGCTCGGCCAGCGGCAGATGCGCCAGGGCGTAGAAGGAACAGGCCTGCGCTGCCGTGCCGGTCATGGCGCGCAGCACATGGCCGGGGAAGCGCTTGGTGCGCAGCGCGCCGCCCAGGTCGCCGCGCAGGCCGATGCGGCGCAGCACGATCAGCGCCACCACCGGCAGCGCGAAGAAGCTGCGGAAGAACATCTGTTCGAGGAAGTGGACCCGGTCCGACAGATCCTTCACCAGCACGCCCATCCCGGTGAACAGGGCGCAGGCCAGCAGCATGAAGATCACGCCGCGCCGGGGGTCGTGGCGCAATGCCATCAGCGCGGCCCCACCGCGCGATCCTCGCTGTTTGCCACCGCGCGATCCTCGCTGATTGCCTTGGCGCGATCCTCGCTGATTGCCTTGGCGCGATCCTCGCGACGTCGCACCTGCTCGCGATGCAGGTTGTACAGCCCGGCGGCGATGACCACGGCGGCGCCGGCCACCGTGTGCCAGCTCGGCACCTCCGCCCAGATCAGGAAGCCGAGCACCCCGCCCCAGAGCAGCGTGGTGTATTCATAGGGCGCAAGTGCGGAGACCGGCGCGATGGCGAAGGCGCGGGAGAACAGCAGATGCGCGAAGCCATTCGCCATGCCCAGGAAGGCCAGGCAGATGAAGATGTCCCAGCGCGGCACCAGCGGGCCGAGCGGCGGGAAGACCGGCAACAGCAGGAAGCCCACCGGCACATGCGCCGCCAGCAGCCAGAAGGCGATGGTCTGCGGCGTATCGGTCGCCGCCAGCACGCGGGTCCAGATCCGCGTCAGGCCGAGCGTCGCGGCACCCGCCAGCAGCATCGCCGCTTCCCACCGCCACAGCTCGCCGCCGGGTTGCAGGATGATCATGACGCCCAGGAAACCGACGCAGGTGCTGGTCCAGCGGCGCCAGCCCACCTTCTCCCCCAGCAGGGGGATCGCCAGCAGCGTCATGATCAGCGGCGCGGCGGCATTGACGGCGTAGGAGGCGCCGAGCGGGAAGGCGTTGAACCAGGCCAGGTAGAAGGCCACCGTCACCACGCAATGCAGCAGCGACCGCAGCGCCAGCAGCGGGCGGCGCACCGGCACCAGGCCGCGCCCGCGCACCAGCAGCGCGATCGCCAGCATGCCGAAGACGCCGCGCCAGATCATGGCGACGGCGACGCCCACCTCCGGCAGCGCCCATTTCACCGCGGCATCGGCGGCGGAGATCACGGTGTAGCCCGCGACGATGATGCCGATGCCGCGCAGCGTGTCCTGCGTCAGCGGCAGCCGCGGCAGGATGCGCGCGGCCGCCGGTTTTCGGTCAGCCAACAGAAGCGGCCAGCACGGCTTCGGCCTGCATGCAGGTGGCGCCGGTCTCGTCCCGTGTCTCCAGCATCACCTCCCCGCCCGCCACGCGGCCGAGCAGGGTCAGGCGGCGGCTGTCGAAGGCCGGACGGCGGCCGCGGAAGGCGAAGCTGTGCAGGCGTTGGCCGGGGGCGTGGTCCAGCGCATGCTGCGCCATCAGCGTCGCCTGCAAGGGGCCATGCACCACCAGGCCGGGGTAGCCTTCCTCGCCGGTCACATAGGGGTGGTCGTAATGGATGCGGTGGCCATTGCCAGTCAGCGCGGAGTAGCGGAACAGCATGACGGGGTCGGGCAGCACGGTGGCGGTGGTCGCACCCGGCCAGGCCTCCGCGGCGGGGGCGGGCTTCACCGCAGCACCTTCCGCGCCGCGATAGACGATGTCCTGCTCCTCCTCCAGCGCCAGGCCGCCGGGGCCGTGCAGCTGGTGGCCGACGGTGACGAAGACCAGCCGGCCCGATCCGCCGGATTTTTCTGTGACCTTCAGGATGGTGCTGGTGCGCGTCACCGCATCATCCACCCGCAGCGCCACGGGGTGGAAGCGGATGCGGCCGCCGGCCCACATGCGGCGCGGCAGGTCGTGGACGGGGGGCAGGAAGCCGCCGCGCTTCGGGTGGCCATCCGGGCCGATCTGGTCCGGCATCACCCAATCCTGGAAGAACATCCAATGCCACAGCGGCGGCAGCTCGGCCGGCACCGGGCGGCCCAGCGTGGCGGCCATGCCGCGCAGCAGGCGGGGGTCCAGCCGGTCCTCGCGCGTTTCGGTGCGGCCGACGTAATCCTGATGCGACATCAATCCTCACGCACATAGAGAAGGTAGGTATTCATGTGGACCACCCGGGTGTAGCGGCGCCAGGTCTCGGCGAAGGCGGGGTGGCGGGAGAAATAGGCGATGGGGTCGAAATCCTCCGACCCGCAGCGTGGAATCCCGGAATTCTTGGCCACCAGCACGGCGCCGGGCGGGGCGCGGGCGAAATCCTCCGCCACGGTGCGATAGACCAGGAATTCGGGGCGGGACATTTCCCAGGGCTCGCGGTAGCGCGGCGTGCCCTCGGGGCAGCCGGGATAGGCGCCGATCAGCAGCCACAGATTCATGGTGCGCAGGGTGGACCGGGCGCGGGCATAGTTCAGCGCCGGATAGACCGGGTAGATATCCGGCGAGAGCACCAGCAGCCTTTCGCCCGCCACTTCCCGCTTCAGCGTCGCGGTCAGCTGGCCTTCCGCCAGGCTGGCGTACCAGATCTGCCGCCAGGGGCTTTCGCCGCGCACATGCACGGTCGCCACCGCCACCACCAGCGCCAGCGCCAGGATGGGCGCGGCTTCCTGCGCGCGGCCGGGGGCCAGGGCACGGTCGAACCAGCGGGCCACCACCCAGCCCGCCATCAGCGCCGTCGCCATGGCCATCGGCACCACATGGTAGGACCAGCCCTTGTGCTGCACCCAGGCGGAAAGCAGCCCGCCCACCGCGACCGCCGCCAGCATCCGCGCCGGCACGCCGGCGCCTTTCCAGGCCAGCAGCGGCAGGGTGACCAGCAGGGCGATCAGCGCCGGGCCGAGCTGGTCGGTGAACAGCACATCGAACAGGCCGATGCCGCCATTATCCAGGTAGAAATCCATCACCAGCGGCACGACGAAGCCGAGGTAGTCCGGGAAGAACACCGGCAGGCTGGCCAGGTACAGCAGCCAGATCCCGGCCATCAGCCAGGGCAGCCGGTCCCGCAGCGCCGCGGCCGGGCCGCGATGGATCAGCACCAGCGCCTCCACCAGGGCCGGCACCGCCAGGAAATGTGGCTTCAACGCGAAGCCGAGGGCTGCGGCGATGGTCACCGTCAGCGCCACGCCGCGCGGCGTCGCGATGCCCTGCGCCCGGCGCGCCGCCAGCAACGCATAGGGCAGCGCGAACAGCCCCATCAGATGTTCCCGCTGCCCCACATCATAGGCGACCATGACGATGATCAGCGGCACCAGCGCAGTCAGCGCCGCCGCCTCCACCGGGCCTTCCTCGGTCCCCTGGCGCAGCCGCACGCACATCCGCCAGGCCAGGCCGCAGCAGGCCAGCACGCAGATCAGCCAGGACTGCACGATATCCAGCGGCGTGAAACGGTCGATCAGCGCCGGGATCGCGGCGAGGACGAAGATCAGCGGCGGGTTCACATCGATCAGCTCGCGGAACAGCGATTCACCGCCAACCCAGCGTTCGGCGAAGTTCAGGATGGCGGCGACGTCGTGGTTCAGCGGCGGCGTCAGCACCACCAGCAGGAAGCCCAGCGCCGGCAGCGCGGCCAGGGCGCGCAGCAGCCTTGTCCAGTTCGCCGGGGCGGCGGGGCTGAAGGCGAGCGGCGCGGGCGCGGCCTCCGCAATCGGGCGGGCCGGCTTGGCGTGGGGGTTCGGGGTCATCTACGGCTCACAGCGGCCGCATCCTCGGCGGGGTTTGGTTAAGGTGCAACCGCATTGCGGCGCGCATGCGGCAGGTCTGCCCTGCCCCGGCCGCCGGGGCGCCTTGCGAATGCCCCGGTGCGGCGTCACAAGGGCAGTGTGGAACCCGCAGAATATGAATTGATGGACGCCGCCGAGGACGGCATGTGGTGGTTCCGGGCCGCCCATGCCCGGATCCTCGACGCGCTCCGCAACCGCCCCGGCGTCGCCGGACCCGTACTCGATGCCGGCTGCGGCACGGGCGGCTTCCTGCTGCGCCTGGCCCAGCAGATGCCGGAGCGTCCGGCGGTCGGGCTGGAATATGTGGCGGATGCGGCGCGGCGCGCGGTGCAGAAATCCGGCAAGCCGGTGGCGGCCGGGGATGCCAATGCGCTGCCCTTCGCCGATGCCAGCTTCGGCGCGGCGGTGTCGATCGACGTGATCTGCCATGCGGGGGTGGACCCGGCCCGTGGCATGGCGGAGCTGCATCGGGTGCTGCGGCCCGGCGGCACCGTGGTGCTGAACCTGCCGGCCTATGAATGGCTGCGCAGCGCCCATGATGCGCGCGTGCACACCGCCCGCCGCTACACCGCCGGCCGCGCCCGCGCGCTGCTGGAGGAGGCGGGCTTCGCCAAGGTATCCGCCCGCTACTGGAACGGCCTGCTGCTGCCGCTGATGGCCCTGCAACGCAAGGTGCTGCAGGCGCGCGCCGATGCGCCGAGCGACGTGGCCCAGTTCCCCCCCTGGATCGACAAGACCCTGCACGCCGTCTCGGAGATTGAGCGGCGGATCGGCGGCGCGGGCATTCCCATGCCCGGCGGCGGCTCCGTCCTTGTCATCGGCACGCGGCCATGACGGAGAACGCGACGTGACTGAGACCCTGGCCCGGCTTGCCGGTTCTTCTGAATCAGGACAGGCGGCGGGATTGTCCTCCGGCCTGCCCCATGCCGGCGCCACGCCCGTCGGCCTGTCCATCGTCGTCCCGGTCTACCGCGGCGCCGCCACGGTGGGCGCGCTGGTCGAGGCGCTGTCGGCGCTGCGGCCGGCGGGGGGGCTTGAGATCATCCTGGTGAATGATGGCAGCCCGGATAATTCCGGCGAGGTCTGCCGGGCGCTCGCCGCCACCGCCACCGTGCCGCTGATCTATGTGGAACACGCCCGCAACTTCGGCGAGCACAACGCCGTCATGTCCGGCCTGCGCCAGTCACGCGGCGCCTTCGTCATCACCATGGATGACGATCTGCAGAACCCGCCGGAGGAGGTGGTGCGGCTGTATGACCATGCCCGGCTCGGCGGCTGGGACGTGGTTTATACGCGCTACGCCAAGAAGGAGCATGAGGGCTGGCGCAACCTGGGCAGTCGCTTCGCCAATGGCGTGGCGGACCAGCTGCTGGACAAGCCGCGCGGCCTGTACCTGTCCTCCTTCCGCTGCATGTCGGCGCTCGCGGTGCGGGAAGTGGCGAAGTATAGTGGCCCCTACCCCTATGTGGACGGGCTGCTGATGCAGGTGACGCAGCGTCTCGACAGCATCGAGGTGAAGCACCTGCCCCGCGCCGAGGGCCGATCCAACTACACGCTGAAGCGGCTGGTGCTGCTGTGGCTGAACCTCGCCACCAATTTCTCCGTCCTGCCGCTGCGGCTGGCGACGCTCGCCGGCGCGGTGATGGGCGTGTTCGGGCTGATCGCGGCCGCCATCGTGATTTTCGAGGGGCTGAGCGGGGAGACCCCCTCCGGCTGGGCCTCGATGATGACGGTCACGCTGCTGGTCGCCGGCGTGCAGTTCCTGATCCTGGGCGTGCTGGGCGAATATGTCGGCCGGGCCTTCCTTTCGGCCAATGGCAAGCCGCAGGGCGTGGTGCGGGACGTGGTGCGGGCCCAGGTGCCAGTCCAGGTGCCAGTGGGGGGTGCGGAACGGTGACCGGCGCCTGGATCACCCTGGCGGCCGCCATCACCACCTCCCTCATCGGGCAGATCCTGCTGAAGGCCGGCGCCTCCGGCTCCGTCGCGGCGGAGGCCGGCTTCATGGACCAGCTGTTCCGCTGGCAGACCATCATCGGCCTTGGCTGCTATGGCGGGGCGGCGCTGCTGTACATCATCGCCCTCCGCAAGATCCCGATGTCCGTCGCCCTGCCCTGCACGGCGGCGAGCTATGTGGTCATCGCGCTGATCGGCTGGGGGATGTTCGGGGAAAGCCTCGGCCTGGCGAAGATCGCGGCGATCGGGCTGATCTCCGCCGGCGTGGTGCTGCTGGCCACGACGGCTTGAAGCCGGTCACTTGAAGCGGGGGGCCTGAGCGGGATGCGGCCCGGGCTGGTTCTCGCGGCGCTCGGCGTCACGCAGATCCTCGGCTGGGGCACGGCGTATTTCCTGCCCGGCGTACTGGGGCCGGCGATGGAACGCGACCTCGGCCTGGCGCCGGGGCGCGCCTTCCTGGGCATCGCCATCCTGCTCGGCCTCGCCGGGTTCCTGTCCCCCCTGGCCGGGCGGATGATCGACCGGCATGGCTCGCGGCCCGTGATGGCCTGCGGATCGGTTGTCTTCGCCGGCGGGCTGGGGCTGCTGGCCATGGCGGAGCATTGGGTGCAGGCGCTGGGGGCCTGTCTGGTGCTGGGCGTGGCCGCCGCGCTCGCGCTGACGGAAGCGGCCAATGCCGCGCTGGCGGCGCTGGGGGCGGACCGCGCCCGGCGGCGGCTCGGGCTGCTGGCGCTGGCCTCCGGCCTCTCCTCCGTGGTGACCTGGCCGGCGCTGGCGGCGGCGGAGGCGGCGCTGGGCTGGCGCGGGGCGGTGCTGGCCTCGGCCGCGGTGCATCTGCTGGTGGCGCTGCCGCTGCACCTGGCCTGCGTGCCGACCGCGCCGCGCGGCGCCCGGCCGGCGCGGCTGGCCGGCGGGCGGCTGTCGCCCCGGCTGCGCTGGCTGTCCGCCGCCTTCGCCATGCAGACGCTGATGGGCAGCGCCATCCTGGCCAATATGGTGCTGCTGGTGGAAGCGCTGGGGCTGGACCGCGGCAGCGCCATCTGGTGGGCCGCGCTGGTCGGGCCGGCGCAGGTGGCGGCGCGGCTGCTGGATGTGATGGGCGGCGGGCGGTTCAGCGCGGTGACCACGGCCTCCGCCGCGTTGCTGCTGATGCCCTTCGCCTTGCTGATGCCGCTGGTGGCGCCGATCGGTGCCGCCCTGGCCGCGCCGGTCTTCGTGCTGGCCTATGGCCTGGCCTCCGGCGTGATGTCCGTGATGCGCCCGGCCTGCCTGATCGAGCTGCATGGCACGGATGGCTATGCCACCGTGGCCGGGCGGGTGATGGCGCCGGTCACCGCCGCCATGGCGGTGGGCCCGGCGATCTTCGCGCCGCTGCTGTTCGCCCTGGGGGCGGAGGCGGCGCTGGCGCTGGTGGCGGTTGGCGTGCTGGGCAGCCTGTTGCTGCTGCGCATCGCGGCGCGGGGGGCGTAGGGTTTGCCCATGCGAATCCTGGCCCTGCCCCTGCTGCTCGCCGCCTGCGCCGCCACCCCGCCGCCCTGCCCGCCCGGCACCCAGGCGGCCACGATGCTGGAGGGGTATTTCGGCCGTAGCGCCCAGGGCGCGGAGGTGGTGGATGACGCGGCCTGGTCGGGTTTCATGGACCAGGTGGTGACGCCCGCCTTCCCGGATGGGCTGACCGTGCTGGACGGTGCCGGCCAGTGGCGCGGCGCCGGCGGGCGCCTGGCGCGGGAACGCAGCAAGGTCCTGGCGGTGGCGCTGCCGGGCGCGACCCCGGCGCAGGCGCTGGCGCGGATCGACCCCGTCATCGCCGCCTTCCGCAGCCGCTTCGCGCAGGAAAGCGTGATGGTGACGACGGCGGCGGCCTGTGTGAGGTTCTGATCGCGCCAACCGGGGAACCCAGGACCATGCCGACCACCGTCAAGGACATGCTCGCCGCCGCCAATGCCGCCGTGCCACGCATTGCCGCCGCCGAGGCCCGCACCCTGGCGGCCGAGCCGCAGACCGTGCTGCTGGATGTGCGCGATGCGGCGGAGGTGAAAGCCTCCGGCAAGGCGAAGGGCGCGCTGACCATCTCCCGCGGCCTGCTGGAATTCCGCGCCGATCCGGACAGCCCGCTGCATGAGGCGGCCTTCGACCGCGCCAGGACCATCATCATCTACTGCGCCTCCGGCGGCCGCGCCGCGCTGGCGGGCAAGACGCTGCGGGACATGGGCTATGCGGATGTCCGCAACCTCGGCGGCTTCAAGGATTGGGTGGAGGGCGGCGGCGAGGTGGAGGCCGGCTGACCCCTACGCCGCGCCGGACAGGCGCAGCACCGCGGCCTGGCAGGCTTCGGTCAGCGCGGCGCGATCCTCGCTCGGCAAGGCGGGGCCGATGCGGATCGTGAGCCGGCCGGGACGCGGCCATTTGCGCTGCGGTGGCCAGGCAGCATGCGCGCCGTCGATCCAGCAGGGCACCACCGGCACGCCGGTGCCGGAGACGATGGTGGACAGCCCGGCCTGGAACGGCGCCATGCGCCCGTCCCGGCTGCGCGTGCCCTCGGGGAACAGGATATAGACCAGCCGGTCCTCCACCAGGCGTTTCCGCAGGGTTGCCAGGTCGCCGCGCTTCGTGCGGCCGCGCCAGATCGGGAAGGCGTTGATCGCATAGGCGGCGAAGGCGGCGCCGACCCGGCTGCCGAAGAACACCTCCCCGGCCGCCAGGGCGTGCGCCGAACGCGCGGCCTCACCCCGCAGCATCGCGGCCAGCACCAGCGCATCCAGATGGCTGGCATGGTTGGCGACCAGGATGAAGGGCGGCGGCGGCAGGTTTTCCCGCCCCTCCACCACCAGGCGGTGGAACAGGCGGAAATAGCCGCGCAGCAGGGTACGCCAGGCGCCGTTCACCGCCAGCCCCACCAGGCCGCGTTCGCGCTTGAGGCTGCGCCAGCGGTCGCCCGCCACCAGGTCCAGGTCGCGCGCCGGGCGCAGCTTCCATTCCATCAGCCGCCCCCGGTGAACAGGCGCACCGGCTGGTCCAGCCCGAAGCCGACGAAATAGCCCACCAGGTGGAACACCGCCGGCGCCACCAGCAGCAGGCTGTTGAAGCGGTCCAGGATGCCGCCATGGCCGGGCAGCACCGCGCCCATATCCTTGATGCCGATATCCCGCTTGATGGAGGACAGCATCAGGTCGCCGCACTGCCCGGCCACGCTGACCAGCACGCCGAACACGATCAGCCAGTACCAGGTCTGCATCCCGGTGCCGCCGAACAGCGCGGAGCCGAGCAGCGCCACCACGCTCGCCGTGACCACCACGGCGCCGATCGCCCCCGACAGCGTCTTGTTCGGGCTGGTCGCCGGCAGCAGCTTGGCGCCGCCCATCAGCTTGCCGCAGGTGAAGGCGGCCACGTCGTTCAGCGCCACGGCGGTCAGCAGCAGCAGCACCAGCGGCCGGTAATTCGCGTCATTCGCCATGTAGCCGAGATGCGCGAGGCCGGCGCCGAACAGCATGTAGCCCAGCACCGCCAGGCCCACGCGCTGCACATAGCCCGCTGGCCGGTCGAGCGGGATGGAGGCCACCGCCAGCACGCAGGTGGTCAGCGGCCAGAGGGCGACGAAGAAGCCGTACCAATGGTCGAGCGCCGCGAAATTCACCGCGAGGATGCCGATGACGACCATGGCCGAGAGCAGCCTTTCCCGGAACAGCCCCGTCGCCCGGGCATATTCGCGGTAGCAGAGCAGGCCGAGCAGCGTGACCGCGCCGATGGTCCATTCCCGCCCCGCCAGCACCGGCCCGATCATCAGCGGCAACAGCACGCACCAGGAGCCGAGCCGCAGCCAAAGCTCCTTCCGCAGCGCGGGCTGCACCCTGCCGCTGACCGACAGCAGGCCGATCGCCAAGGCGGCGGCAACCACCACGGTGATGGTGGCGGAGACGATCCAGACGGTGACGGGGTGCGCGAAGGCCAGGCTCATGGGCGCCCCCGCAGGACGCGATAGGCCCCGTGCAGCCGGCGCCAGGCGGTCAGCAGGGACAGCGCCAGGATGATCCACAGCGCCACCACCGGCACGCCCGCCGACCAGGCGGCCGGCGCCAGCCCGCACCACAGCGCCACCACCGTGACCAGCGCCATGCGGTGCGGCTTGGCCATCGGGCCGCGGAAATCGCTCGGCGCGCCTGCCGCGCGGCCCACGCTGCGGATATAGGCGGTGGCCATCGCCGCCAGCGCCGCCGCCCAGCCCAGCACCGGCGCGCCGGCGGCGAGGCCGAGGCCGACCAGCGCCGCGGTGTCGGAGACACGGTCCGGCACCTCGTTGAACAATTCCCCGACCGGGGAGGCGATGCCGCGGCCGACGGCGACCATGCCATCCAGCATATTGGCCAGCAGGCGAAGCTGGATCAGCAGCGCGGCCAGCAACCAGAGCAACCAGGCTCCGCCAGGCCAGTCCGGCAACAGCGCCAGGCACAGCCCGGCAGCCAGGCCGACCACCATGCCCGCAAGCGAAATGCCATTCGCCGAGGCCCCACGCGCCACCAGCCAGGCGGCCAGCCTCTGCGTGATCGCCAATTCGCGCGTCGCGATCGGCCGCCTGTCACCGCTTTCCGCCATGTCTTCCCTCGATTCCGCCGAAGGATCGCATGCGGCCAGGGCGGGCGCCCATAGGCCAAGCGGTCACGGTCGTTTCAGACGGTTGCGCTCACCCGAAGGCGCCCACCTCATGCGCGATGGCCGCCGAGCATTCGCGCACCTGGGCGAACAGCCCGGCCATCGGGGTGAACAGGGCGGCGTGTTCCGCGGCATAGGACGCCCCGCCGCGGCCGGGGGCCGGTTCGTGGAAATCCAGGCTGCTCGCCGGGTCGGGGCGGGCCGGGAAGACCTCCGCCAGCAGCGCCAGGGCGCGTTCCACATCCAGCTGCACGATGCCGCGGATCAGCGCATCCCGGGTCGCGCCATGGCGCGGGCTGAATTCGGGGATCTGCACGGCCAGCAGCCAGATGCGATGGATCAGCGCCAGGCGCAGCGCATGCAGCAGCACCAGCCGGTCCGGCATGCGCGGCAGGTCCGGCCAGGCGGCGCGCAGCGCGAGATGATCCGCCTGGAGGTGGCGGAACATGCGCCGCACATCGGAGGACAGGCCGAGCCGTTCCAGCGCGCCGGCCACATCCATCAGCTCCTCCCGCCGCCCCGGGCGCCGTGTCGCGCCGGCGCGGTCGAGCCAGGGGCCGGGGTCCAGCGTATCCACGCCGGCCCGCAGCACGCCGATGTCGGAGCACGCCGCGGCGCGGGCCGCCATTGCGACGGCACGGGCAAAGCGAGGACTGCGCGCCAGCATATCCGCGAAACCATCCGGATTGGCGGCCACCGCGGCGCCCAGGCCGTGCAGCGTATTCGCCAGCCAGCCCATCTGGTGCAGGATCGCGTTGTTCGGGATGGCGCGCAGCTGGGAGGGGTGGGTGATGCGCGCCGGCCCGCCCATGTCGGATTGCCGCGCGGCGGGGCGCGACCCGGTGCGGTCCAGCAGCCCCGGGCCGAAGGCGCCGAGCAGCGCGGCATAGCCCGGATCCTCCACCAGGATCTGCATCTCCCGCCTTATGGTGGCGAAGAAATCGGCGCCGTAGTCGCTTTCGGCATAGATCGGGTCGGGCTCCGTCGCCGGGGGGGCGAAGGCGTGCTCGGCGATGCGGGCGATGGTCGCCGCCGCCAGGGCCGGGGTGCCGAACAGCAGGTAGCCATCGCCGCCCTGGAAACTGCTTTCCTCCCGCAGCTTCAGCCCGGCCTTGGCCAAGGCGGCACGCGCCTGGGGCGGGGAGAGGTAGTCCAGCCGGTCCGCCAGGCTGTCCGGGTGCCCGCCGCGGCCGATGCTCTCGCCATGGGTGTCGAACAGCACCAGCTCGATATCGGACAGCCCATGCCTACGCAGCTGGTCCGCCAGCCGCAGCTTGAGGCGTTCCGCCAGGTAGCTGGCGGGAAGCTGGCCGACATAGCGGCCGGAATCGGAATAGCCGAATTGCAGGCACAGCCGGCCATGGGCGCGGAGGTAGTCGCGGAAGGGCGGGCTGCGCAGCGCCTCCTCCACCACCTTGTCGCCGCGCTCCAGCGCTTCCGCCGTCTCGAACAGCGGCGAGATTTCCACATGGCGCTCGATGCCCAGGCGCTTCGCCAGCCACAGCGCGCCGAGCAGCGTGTAGCCGCTTTCGGTCTCGGCGATCAGGAAGCGCACGGGCTGGGAGGCATCCACATGCTTGGTGATCTGCGCCACCGTCATCATCAGCCGCACGGCGGAGGCCTGTTCGGCCAGCAGCGCGCCGAAATCCACCGCCTGCGGCGTCACCTCCGCCAGCGCCGCATTCACCTGCGCCAGCAGGCCGCGGCGGCTGGCCATGTCGTCCGGGCTGGCGGTGAGGCCGAGGCGCTGGCGCAGGGCGTTGTGGATCTGGCTGGCATTCAGCCTGGTGTGGGTATGCGCCAGCGCCAGGCCGTGCCCGGCCAGGCCCGCGCGGGCGATGGCGAGCGCCAGCCGCGTTGCCTCATCCGGTGCGGCGGCGATGGCGGCGGGGAACAGATCGACCAGCGGGCCGGGGTCGGTGAGCGCGGCCTCTCGCTCACCGATCAGCACCGCGGCGAAATGCTGCACCGCCTCCGGCACCGGGGTTTGCGGCACGGCCTCCAACTGCCGGGCGACGGCGGCCTCGGCCTGGGCGGTGCGGGCGAGCAGTGGCGCGGCGCAGGGGCCGAGCGGGGCGAGCTGGGCGGCCAGGCGCTGCAATTGCAGGCGCTTCATGGTCAGGCGCAGGCCGATCGTGTCCCACCAGCCGATATCGGTGCGCCCATCCGTGTCGTAGCCGACCCAGGAGCTGAGCAGGATCGGCGCCGGCGACAGGGCCTGCCAGCGATCCCCCCAGATGCCGCGCGCCGCGCGCAGCAGCGCGCCATTCAGCGCATCCAGCGCATCCCGCCCGCGCTGGATGGCGGAGACGGCCTGGACGAATTCCTCGACCAGCGTGGGCGCGGCCGGGCGATGCGACAGGCCGGGCGGGAAGGCCGCGCCGGAGGCGGCCGCGGCCACCGCGGCGCCGGTGCCGGGGGGCAGGGAAAAGGTGGGATGGGCGGTGAAGACGGCGGCGAAGCGCGGACGCTCCACCACCTCCCGGAAGGTGGCGAAGGGCACCGGGCTGTCTTCCGGATCCGGCCGCACCAGCCGCGCGGCCAGCGCATCCAGCCCGTCGGCCCCGCGATCCAGCCCGACATAGGCGGCGAGGCGCCCGGCGCGGTCCGCGGCCGCGGTATCGGCCAGCCGGGCGATCAGCGCGCCGACCGTGGCCGCATCCAGCCTGCCATCATCCAGCCGCCGGCTGATGGCCAGCGCGATGAACAGCACCGGATCGCCGAAGGGATCGGTCGCCGCGGCCTCCCGCGCCTCCCGCAGCCGCAGCAGCAATTCGGCGATGAGATCGCCAACCCGATCCGCCTCGGGCGGTACGGGGGTGGGGCGTGGGGTGGCGACGAGCGCCTCTTGCGTCCGATCCATGCCGCGATGCTGCACCTGCGAAGGTGCCGAACGCCAGCCCGTTCTTGCGGGGCCGTCGCGGAGGGGGCGTGCCCCCGCCGCGGAAGGGGTCCTACAAGCCGCGCAGCACCCCGCAGACCTGCGCGACCTGCGCCTCGGTCAGTTCCGGGAACATGGGCAGGCTCATCACCTCGCCCGCGGCGCGGGCGGTCTCGGCGCAGCCGGCGGGACCCATGGGGGTGCGGCCGCGATAGGCGGGTTGCAGATGGACCGGCGCCGGATAGTGGATGGCCGTCGCCACGCCCTCGGCGCGCAGCCGCGCCATCAGCGCGGTGCGGTTCGGCACGCGCAGCACGTATTGGTGATAGACGTGCCCGGCATCGGCGCGGCGGACCGGGGCGGCGTAGGGGCCATCGGCCAGCGCCGCGTCGTATTGCGCCGCGATCTCCGCCCGGCGGGCATTGCCGGCATCGAGGTAGGGCAGGCGCACGCGCAGGATGGCGGCCTGGATCTCGTCCAGCCGGCTGTTCACGCCGATGCTGTCGCTGATGTAGCGTTCCTTCCAGCCATATTGGCGGATGGCGCCGATGCGGTCGGCCAGCGCCGCGTCATCGGTGGACATCACCCCGCCATCGCCCAGCGCGCCCAGATTCTTGGTCGGGTACAGGGAGAAGCAGGCGGCATCGCCCATGGTGCCGACCTTGCGGCCGCCCAGCGTCGCGCCATGCGCCTGGGAGCAATCCTCGATCACCATCACGCCATGTTCGCGGCAGGCGGCGAGCATCGGGTCCAGGTCGCAGGCCTGGCCGTACAGATGCACCGGGATGATGGCGCGGATCGGCGGCAGGCCGGGCGGCGGGTCGTTCAGCACGGCCACCAGCTCATCCGGATCCATGGTGAAGGTGTCCGGGTCGATATCGACCAGCAGCGGGGTCGCGCCGACCATCTCGATCGCCGCCACGGTGGCGACCGCGGTGTGGGAGACGGTGACGACGGTGCAGCCGGCGCCGATGCCCATGCCGCGCAGCGTCAGCATCAGCGCATCCGTGCCATTGGCGCAGCCCACGGCGCGGGTGGCGCCCTGCCAGGCGGCGAATTCCTTCTCGAAGGCGGCGCCCTCGGCGCCGAGGATGTACCAGCCGGAGCCGAGGGCGCGCAGCGCGGCGGCATCGATCTCCGCCTTGTGGGCGCGGTAGCCGGCGCCGGGGTCGGCCTGCGGCACGGTGAGGAGGGGGGCGTTCATGGCGGCGTTCCCTTACTGGGCGGGATCAGGCGGTGTATTCGGCAAGGCGCGGGCGGTACCATTCCAGCGAACGGCGCAACCCCTCATCCACATCGACGCGCGGCCACCAGCCGGTGGCAGCGCGGAAGGCGCGGTCATCGGCGGCATAGCTGCCGATGTCGATCTGGGCGCGGTCCGCCGGGAAGGTTTTCGTGACGAAGCTGCCCTGCCCGCCATTCGCGGCGATCAGGCGTTCGGCCAGTTCATGCAGGGAAAGTGGCGGCGGCCCGCCGATGTTGAAGACCTTGCCATTCACTTCCGGCCGGCTG
>LNFM01015421.1_pt1 | contig 21420 bp, 22 predicted proteins | sample 596031 | NCBI WGS metagenome assembly LNFM01 (sample SAMN04254537, study PRJNA301005) | activated carbon metagenome | isolation source: dual media filters at the Ann Arbor, Michigan drinking water treatment plant | place: USA: Ann Arbor
CGGTGGGAGAGCTGCTGGCCGTGCTCGCGGGTGAAGGCGAGGACTGGAAGACACTCGCCGCCGAACCCGTGGCTTCGCCCCCAACGCCCACCGCGGAGGCGCTACCGGCGCAGCCCCTGGCGCCGCCCGCGCCCACCGCACCGCCACCACCGGCCTCGGACCGTGCACGCGTGTCGCCAGCGGCGCGCCAACGTGCGCAGGCGCTGGGGGTGGACATCGAGGCGCTGGCCAACCAGACGGGCGGGCGGGCCGTGACGCTGGCCGACGTGGAGCACGCCGCCACCACCGCCACAACCACAACTCCCGCACGCGGCACCGCCATGCGCGCAGCCATCGGCGCGGCCATGGCGCGCTCGTGGCGCGAGATTCCGCACTACCACGTGGGCTGCGAGATCGTGGTGGAAGCACCCCTGCGCGCGTTGGAGGCCTTCAACCGCGAGCGCCCGGTGGCCGAGCGGGTGCTGTTCGCGGCGTTGCTGCTGCGCGCAGTGGCGCAGGCGGTGGCCGACACGCCCACGCTCAACGGCCGCTTCGAGAACGGCGGCTTCGAGCCCGCCGCAGCGGTGCACCTGGGCGTGGTCACATCGTTGCGCGGCGGTGGCCTGGTGGTGCCCACGGTGCACGACGCGCACCGCCTCTCGCTGATCGAACTGATGGCGGCGCTGCGCGCAGTGCTGGAGCGCGCCCGCAGCGGCCAGCTGCGCAGCTCCGACCTGGCCGACTCCACGCTCAGCGTGAGCCACCTGGGCGACCTGGGCGCCGAATCGGTGCAGGGCGTGATCTACCCGCCGCAGGTGGCGCTGGTGGGCCTGGGCCGCGTGGCGCTGCGCCCGGCGGTGGTGGACGGCCAGGTGGTGGCCGCGCGCACGCTGCACGCTTCGCTGGCGGGCGACCACCGGGTCAGCGACGGGCTGGTGGGTTCGCGTTTTCTGGCGGCGCTGACGGCCCGTCTGGGCACCCTGGAAGCCGCGTCATGAAATCACCCCGAGCGATGCGCGAAGCGGTGGCGGGTGCCTTGCGCGGCATCGCGCCGGAGGCCGACCTCGACCAGATCGACCCTGCGGCCTCGCTGCGGGAACAGCTTGATCTCGATTCGTTCGACTTTCTCAAGTTGCTCATCACGCTGCAGGAAACCGTGGGCGTGGACATTCCCGAGGCGGACTACGGGCGGGTGGATTCGCTGGATGCGCTGGTGGCCTACCTGCAGGGTGCTTGAGGCAACTCAATGGCTTGCGTGCTGCATGCCGCCACCATGGACACGTCCCTCAACCCACAGGAGTCATTCATGAAAAACGTTCACAGCTCGCTCTGGCTGGCGCTGGGCCTGACGGTACTGGCCGGCCAGGCGCTGGCGCAGGCGCGGCCCGCAGCGTTCGATCCGGGCAAGCGCGAGTTCGACAACAGCTGCGCCAGCTGCCACGGCAGCACCGGCAAGGGCGGAGGCCCGCTGGTGCCCTTTCTGACCCGCAGCCCCCCCGACCTGACCCTGCTGGCAAAAAACAACGGCGGCGTGTTGCCCATGAGCCGGCTGTACGACGTGATCGACGGCGCCGAGGTGCCGGGCCACGGCTCGCGCGACATGCCGGTGTGGGGCCGCGACTACCGCATCAAGGACGCCGAGTACTTCATGGAGGCACCGTACAACGCCGAGGCGCATGTGCGTGCACGCATCCTGGGTTTGCTGGAATACATCAACCGCATCCAGGCCAAGTGAAGCGCAAGCGCTGGCCACTGACCGTGGCGGTGCTGCTGTGCGTCGCGCTGGGCACCGCACAAGCCGAGCAGCCCGACGGCCTGGCCGCCGCGCTGCCGGGCGGGTTCACCCCCAATTACCGGGCGATCGCCGAACGGGCGGGACCGGCCGTGGTGGCGATCGAGGTGGTCGGCATGCGCACGCCCTCTGCGCTGGACTGGGACCCCGACAACGAGCTGCCCGCGCTGCCGTTCAAGGGCAAGCTGCCGTTTCATGGGCAGGGCTCGGGCTTCATCATCAGCAGCGACGGCCTGGTGCTCACCAGCGCCCACGTCATTCAAGGCGCCCGCCGCATCACGGTGCGACTGGGCGACCGGCGCCAGTTCCGCGCGCAGGTGCTGGGCATCGACGCCACCACCGACGTGGCCGTGCTGCGCGTGGACGCCAGAGACCTGCCGGTGCTGCGCATGGGCCGCGTGGACCAGCTCCAGGTGGGCGACCCGGTGGTCACCATCGGATCCCCGTTCGGGCTGGAGCAAAGCGTCTCGCACGGCATCGTCAGCGCCAAGGGGCGTGCGCTGCCGGGCTTTGCCGCGGTGCCGCACATCCAGACCGATGTGCCGGTGAACCCAGGCCATTCGGGCGGGCCGCTGCTCGATGCGAGCGCCTCGGTGGTCGGCATCAATTCGCAGATCTACACCTTCTCCGGCGGCTACCAGGGGCTGTCGTTCGCGGTGCCGATCGACCTGGCGCTGCGCGTCAAGGACGAGATCGTGGCCCACGGCCGCATGCTGCACGGCTACCTGGGCGTGACGATCCAGAACCTGGACCTCACACTGGCGCGCGCCTTCGGGCTGGACCGCCCGCGCGGTGCGCTGGTGGCCGGCACGGACGCCGGCAGTGCCGCCGACAAAGGGGGACTGCGCGCGGGCGACATCATCACCGCCTTCAACGGTGAGACGCTCGGCCACGCCGGCGAACTCACCAGCCACCTGGGCGTGACCTCGCCCGGCGAGCGGGTGCGCCTCACGGTGTGGCGGGCCAGGAAGGCACAGGAGTTGGTCGTGAAGCTGGACCAGGCCATGGAGCCCGGTGGCGAAAGCGCGCCCGAGACGGCAACCGCTGCTCCGGCCCAGCAGGAACTGGGCTGGCGCCTGCGGCCCCTGACGGCACAGGAGCGCAGCCTGCTGGGTGTGGCGGGTGGCCTGTGGGTGGAAGAAGTGAGCGCGCTTACAGCGCAAGCCGGCTTGCTCGCGGGCGACGCTCTGCTGACCATCAACCTCAAGCCGGTGCATTCCCTCGACGATGTGCGCCAGCTGCTGCGTGAACGCCCCCTGAACGCGGCGCTGCTGGTGGACCGCGACGGAGAGCGCATGTTCGTCCCGCTGATGCTGGACTGAACACGGCGTGCACGTCAGACCGGGCTGTGGAGCCAGGCGATCGCCCCGAAGCCCAGGTTGTAAGTGGCGTGAACCCAGACCGCAGGCCACACGCTGTTGAACCGTTCCCGCAGGTGACCCAGCACCAGTGAGGGCACAGCCACGGCCAGTGCCCAGGCCACAGGCTGGGCGACAAGGTGCAGCGCGACGAAAGCCAGCGTGACCAGCGCGTTGGCCCAGGTGACCGGGCCCAGCCGCGCAGGCTCACCATACCGGGTGGTCAACCGCAACGCCTCGCCCTGCAGCAGGCCACGAAACACCCACTCTTCCAGACAGGGCTGCACCAGCAGCAGAGAGCACCAGGCCCAGGTGCCTTGTGGCACACGCATCCACGGGCCGGCCCAGAGCAGAAGCGCAAGCCACACCGGCACGGCCGCCAGCAGGGCCAGCACCAGGTGGGGATCAGAGCGGTTCAGGCGGTGCACAGGCATCGGAGATTGAAGCAAAAAATGGACACCACCTGAAGCCAGGCGGTGTCCATCAAGGGGATGCTCCCAGGGACAGAGAGCATCCCGACGACAAGGCTGACGGGTTACTTGAGGACGCTGAAGCCCCCGGCGCCCGCGGCCACATAGACGCGGCCGTTGTGGATGGCAGTGGCGGCGGCTCCGCCGACCACACCCTTGATGGCCATCAGGGACGGCGCGGCCACGTTGCTCCAGTCCAGCTTGATGACACCGGCTTCGCCATAGGCCACGTAGAACAACAGGCGGGGCGTGGTCAGTGTGTAGACCGAGCCGGCGCCGTTGCTCAGCAGCTGGTTGGCGGGGAAGAACTGGGGCGTCATGTAGAGGGCACCGCCTTCGGTGGTCTCGTAGCCCGCCAGCTTCTGCAGCTTGAAGTAACCCGCTGCCGCTGGCCGGCACTCGGCCACGCCGCCCTGCTTGGCGCTGAGCTTGGTCACGTCGGTCACGGCCAGGCAGGCGTCGGGTGCCTGACCCACAGGCACCTTCACCGGCTTCTCCAGCGTGGCGGGGCGGATCAGGTCGGCCATGCGGTAGGCCACCAGGCCGAAGCTGTCGTAGCTGAAGTAGGCCATGTCGCCGACCACATGCACGTCCACGCTCTTGCCGTCGGCCGAACCGAAGGCGTTGTCGTCGTCGGCCTTGAGCGGCTCGAAGGTCTTGATCAGGTGCCTGCCCACGGTGAGGTCCTGCGCCCGGCCCGTGGCGAGGAAGTCCGTCATGTCGACCACCGAAACACCGTAGGAACCCGCAGCCACCACCGCGTAGGTGCGCTGCGTGGCGCCGTTTCTCCACAGCTTGACGGAGGCGGCGCGACCCAGGGGTGGTTTGCCGCTGGTGCCTTCGGAGTCACCGATGTTGGCCGCCACGTGGGCGCCTGTGCTCGGGTCGGCGGTAGTGTCGTAGACGGTCAGGCCGTTGTCACCGTCGGCCACGATGGCGTACTTGCCCCAGAAGGTAACGCCATAGGCGTGGTCCTGTCCGGTGATCTTCACCGCACCCACGTTGCCGGCCTCGGTGTTGTGCTCGAAGATGCCGCCCTTGGCGTTGAGCAGCGTGGGTGCGCCCACCTGCGCTGCGCCGCCGGTGACGCTCGAGACGTTGACACGGCGCATGCCCAGGCTTTGACTCATGACGTAGGCCTGCGTCGGGTCGGCACCGAAGGCCACCTTGAACGCGTGCGGCGTGGGCAACACGGTGTCGCCGGTGGGGTACTCGCTCTGCAGCGTGTTGGCCACGAGGTGCAGGTCGTCGATGGGGTTGAGGCCATCGGCGATGCGCCACACGCTCATGCCGTGCGGGCCGTCACCCAGGTAGAGGTGGTTGCCCGACACCGTGACACCCTCGGCGTGGCCGATGGCGATGGGCTGGGTGGCCGAGCCGTCTTCGGCCGCGCCCACCTCGTTGGTGCTCACCAGGTTGACCGGCACGGCGAAGCGGTTGGCCACCGCCACACCGGCGCCCTTGAGGTCGATGATGTCGACGAAGCTCACACCACCGGCGCCCGAGGACTCGACCACGTCCACCTGGCCCGAAGCCTTGGTGTTGCCCGCGACCATGAACAGCGAACCGCCGTGGCCATTGATTTCACCTGTGACCAGCATCACCGGCGCGGTGTAGTTGCCGTTGACCGCGGTGAGGAACTTCGGCATGGACTCGTCGCCCACGGGCACCGGCGTCATGTCGTAGGACTTCACGAACTCGTAGTCGGGCCAGAAAACCCGGAGGTCGGTGTTGTTGTCGAAGTTGCCGTTGCGCCACTGCGTGGCAGGTGCTTCGGCGCCCTTGACCACCACCAGACCGGCGAAGTGATCGGTGTAATAGGCGTGGAATTTGGTGCCGTCGTCGGGGTCGGGCACCACGCGCACGTTCATCACCCCCGCCTCCTTGAGCATGCCGGAGCCGAAATGCGACAGGATGCCTTTCTTGTCCACGTTGACCGGTGGTTCGTCGGGTCCGTGGGCAGGTGCTGCGGGCACATAGCCCGCGTAAACCGGGGCTGTCGCGGTGGTCACGTCCACCGCCACCAGGCCGCCCAGCGAGTACGCCACGTAGGCCATGGTCTTGCCGCCGGGCAGGTCCACCAGGTCCAGGCTGCGGGCGTTGTAGTAGTACTTGCCGTAGCGGTCGAGCTGTTCTTGTCACCCAGTTCGGCGGCGGCCTGTTGATAGGTGGGCATGCCGTCGGCGTCCTTGTAGGCCGGGTTGGCCAGCAAGGCGGTGTTGCAGGCGGGTTTGCGGTTGGGGAAGCCGAACCAGTCTTCCTGAGCGCTGTTGGCGCAGTCGGTGTAGAGGTTGTAGGTGCCCTGGCGCACGAGAGTGGCCGGGTCGTAGATGCCCACACCGAGGTAGCCCAGGGCGGCGTACAGGCGCCCGCCATGCTGCTTGAGGCTCAGCGGCCCACCCCAGGGGTTCTCGCCGGCGTACTTCATGGTCCAGGCCTGCGCACCATCGATGGTGAGCACGCCGTCCGCAGCGGCGTCCAGCAGGTGGGAGAGCTTGGTCTTCTGGATGCCAAACGCCCCGTTGGCCACAAACAGGTCGTCATCGGTGGTTTCGGGCGTGCCCCGGTTGTCCACCAGCACATCGGCGATCGGCCCGCCGGTCAGCGGCACGGCCGCCGCGGCTTCGGTGAAGACCGTGCCGCCACCGTCGGAGTAGGTGTACTCGGGTGGCTGGTAGCTCACGCTCATGGTGCGCACATGGACCATGGCCGCCGGGTTGGTGATGTTCACCACACCGAGGCCTTTGCTACCCATGGAAAGCAAGGCGTAATTCTGGCCCCCATAGCCCTTCACCACCGTGATGTGCTGGATGGTGCCCGGCATGGCGATCTCGGTCACCGCGCCCTTGCTCATGCCGATGGGCGTGGCCGCAAAGCGGTTGGCCATCGTGTAGAGCGTCCAGTCGGCGGCGCCGTCGTTGTAAAGCTCCACGTCCTGCGTGCCGCCGCCGATCTGTGCGGCCAGCGTGTCGATGTTGGCTTCGATGATGGTCGTGGGCGTGGGGGCCAGGCTGTCGCTGCTGCTGCCGCCGCCACCGCAGCCGCTGGCCAGCAGAGCCGCGGCGCACACCGCCGACAGGCCTGCGGTCCACAGCGGACGCTGCACCAGGGGTTGGAGAAGTTTGAAGGTCATGTGATGGGTCCTCGGTAGTGAATTGAAAGCGCGGAAAACGATGGGGAGACTCAGGTGTTCGATGAGGAGCGCGCGCTGCGCACACCACGCAAGCCGATCCCGACAAGGGCGAGCAAGGCCAGCAACGGCAAGGCGGGATCGATCGGGCGCTGGCCGGTGGCAGCGCTGCAGCCACCGCCTTCGTCCAACGGCGCCGGAGGTGGTGGGTCGGCCACGATGGCCACATCACCGCTGGCGTACTCGGCGACGGTCTTGGCACTGAGCGCATCGGCCTGGTTCCACACGCCAAAGAAGCGCGTGCCGTTGGGCCGGGTGACGATCTGCGCCTCGAAGGCCGACTCGTCGTCCTGGAACAGCGAGCCCTTGGCGGTGGAGTAGCGCACCGGGGTGGCGAAGCTCTGGCCCGCGTCGCTGCTCTGCGTGATGTAGACGCCGAGGTCGTCACCGCCGTCGGGATCGCTCAGCGGCACGTTTTCCTGGGTGCCCCAGGCGAGGAACACCACGTCGGTGTTCTGGCACTGTGTCTTGTCGGTGGTGAGCGGATCGTCGGGGTTGCCGCTGGGGCAGGTGCCGGGGTTGCTCTTGGGCGTGCCGAAGATGCGCGGCTCACGCACGTTGATGCGCGTGTCGGCGATCTTGGTCACGTTGGACGGCAGGCTCCAGACGCCGGTGTCCACGTTGAACTGGCGGATCCAGAAGTTGTAGTTGTCCTGCTGCGCGTCCAGCAAGGCCAGGTTGCGCGTGTAGGAGTAGCCCAGCCACAGGTCGCGACCGCGCAGCACGCCGCGATGGGCCAATGCGTTCTCGGTGTTGTTGCGTTCGGTGTCATCAACGAGTCCGTTGTCGGCGGCGGTGGCCACCGTGCTCCGGCTGCTGATGTTGGTGGCGCGGGCGCTGGTGAGCCCCACGACCTCAACGTAGACCGAGGTGGCGCACGCAGCATCCACCGCGGGCTGCATGTTCGCGGGCTTGACCGCCACGGTGGTGGCATCCGGGCCGATGGCCCGGCGCAGCACGATGTCGGACGAGCCGCCCTTATCGGCCAGACCCTCCTTCCAGAACACGGCGAGTTGCACGCCGCCGGCGCCCGCATCGGCCGGGCTCTGCGTCAGGAAACGCACGCGCCGCGCGTTTCGCAGCGGATCGGAGATCACGCAACCTTTGGGGTCGTTGGACGACGCGTCGCCCCCGATGGGTGTGGGCTTGTTGAAGGTGAAGCTGTGGTAGCGGATGAACTTGCCGCTGGACGCACCGCCTGCTGCCTTGGTTTCCTCGTAGGCCACCAGCGCCTGGTTGCCGACCAAACCGATGTTGGCGCGCGAGGCCCCCGCGTCGCCCGACTCGATCGTGGTCGGGCTCACCTCGGTGGCGTTGCCCTCGAACACCGCGTTGGTGTCGGTGGTCACGTCGATGCCGTCGCGCAGGTGGTTGTCGGTCAGCCGCACCGGTGTGGCCAGCACGAAGTCGTTGCTGGTCACAGGCGGCACGGCCGCGTTGTCACTCAGGTCGACCGTGGCCGAGGTGTACCAGATGTCGGTGCCCATGGAGACGTTGGCTCCCGAGGCACCGTCGCCGGGTCCGTCGGCCTCGCCCAGTTTCAGCCCCACCGGGTCTTCCTGCCAGGAGAAGTTGACCTGACCTTTGCGGGTATCGCTGTTGAAGCCACCGTTGCTCGCATCCTGGATGGCATCGCGCACACCGGTGCTCAGTTGCACGGCGGGCTTCCAGCTCGCGCCGTTGTTGGTGGACCAGGCCGTCCACATGCAGGAGAACGGGATCACCCGCCCACCATCGCGTTCCAGGTAACGCACGCCGCGCTGCACCGAGGGCTGCACATCAGCGGTGGCCAGATCGCCATCGGGGCAGTGTTTGCTGACCCACGTGATCACCATCACCGGGCCGCTGGTCTTGATGTTGGCCTTGTCGATGTCACCCGGGTAGCTGGTGGGGTCGCCGAGTGTGCCCCGCCAGTCGAACACCCCGGTGCTCAACTGCAGCGCCGATTTGGAGAGGTTGACCGGCGTCGACCAGTCGGTCAGGCTGTCGCACGATTTTGTGGCGTCGGGCTTGCAGGTCTTCACGAACACGTCGCGAGCCAGCCGCTCGACCTTGGCCTTGACGTCGTAGACCGTGGCCGCCCCCGCCGGGTTGTCGCCATAGACCACCACCAAGGTGCCGTCGCCCGCGCGCTGGATCTTGGGCTTGTCGCCCGACGTGCCTTCGCTGAGCGCAAAGGGGGGGTTGATCGTGATCTGCGTGGCGGCGTACACCACACCTGCGACAACGCAGGCACCCAGCACACCGACCGGTCTGAGCCTTGAAGCCATGAAATGCCCTCCTCTGTAAGCAACCGTAAGAAACCTGTACATCAGTTTCAAAGTTGAGAGGAACCACGGCATTGAGCACACTCAATCCGTGAACAAACTCATATGAAGGCGCGACACCGCAACACAGGACTTGCGGTTCCTTGAGCACACTCAATGACAACTGGCACAGACCATGGGCCTCACAATGGCCGATGTTTTCCAGTCAACGATTGGCCCGCGCAGCGGCTGCACCGACTCCCCGACGCTGGTCCGCCGCTTTGCTGCTGGCCAGCAGCCTGCTGGCACTCCCCGTGGGGGCGCAGACCCCCTCCCCCGACGCCCTGCGCACGCAGTTCGACGCCTTGCGCGAGAAAGGCACGGGTCAGCTGACCGATCGCTCGATCTACCTGCGCTCTTCCGAATCCGCCGACCGCATGCAGGGTGAGGTGCATGCACTGGTCAACCAGCCGTTCGACCAGGTGCGCCAGGAACTGTCGAAGGCCGACAGCTGGTGCGACGTGCTGATCCTGCACATCAACGTGAAGTACTGCCGCGCGGTGCGCACGGCGGCGGGCGAACAACTGGTGTCGGGCGTGGGCCGCAAGTTCGACCAGCCGCTGTCCGAGGTTTACTGGGTGCGCTTCGGCTTCAACGTGGTGGCCGATCGCGAAGACCACATGCTGGTCGAGCTGCGCGCGCCCAGTGGCCCGCTGTCCACGCGCGACTACCGCATCGTGGTGGAAGCGGTGCCGCACAGCGGCGGGCAGTCGCTGGTGCGCATGACGTATTCGTACGGCTACGGCACGGCCGCGCGCTGGGCCATGAAAACGTATCTGGCCACGCTGGGGCGCGGCAAGTCGGGCTTCAGCGTGGTGGGCCAGTCACCTGGTGGACAGCCTCTGCGGGTGGAGGGCGTGCGCGGCGTGGTCGAGCGCAACACCCTGCGCTACTACCTGGCACTGCAATCGCACCTGCAGGCCAGCCGCGCGCCGCCGACGGCACAGTTGCAGCAAAGCCTGGACCTGTGGTTCAGTGCCACCGAGCGCTACGCCGAGCAGTTGCACGAGATGGACCGCGCTGACTACCTGGCCATGAAGCTCAAGGAAGTGAAGCGGCAGGAGACGGTGGCGCCACCACCACCTGGTTGAATTTGAGGTGGTGCATGAGCTCGCGCAGGATGAGCAGTGTGGCCGCCGCCTCACGGCCTGCCGGCAAGCCCCTGAGCGCAGACGGGTCGCCGAGTGCACCCGAGGCCAGCCGTTGAAACAGCGCCTCCACCAATTCGAGCGAGAGCACTGTTTCGGTCTGCGCCAGACCGCGCACAAAGGGGTGATCCGTTGCCAGGGTGGCGCTTCCCGCGGTCCATTTCAGGGCGCGCATCAGTTCGTCTTCCACATGGTCGATGGCGCGCTCCAGCTCCGCCGGTTGGGGCAGGTCGGACCGGAAAAAGAGACGGGCCGTGCTGCCGGTTCCCAGGTCCAGCGCCATCGAGTCCCCGCCTCGGGCATCGCCCTTGCGCACGAGCCACAAGGTATCGATACCCAGGTGCAGCCACACCAGCGGGGCACCAGATGCCCGCTGCGCACGTTCAAAGTCTTGTTTCAGGGCGGTGGGCAGACTCACGGCGAAGTCCTTTTTGTGCAGGCACCGATCGACGGAAACGATCTGCCTCAGTGTACGGCGCCGAACACAAAAGCGTCCATCGACAGCACACCGTGCGTGATGCCGCCGTCGATCACACGCGCTGGCCCGGCGTCGCCCGCAGCACCGGCGGCCACCAGCAGCGGCAGGAAATGCTCGGTGGTCGGGTGGGCGCGCTGCACGTGCGGGGCGAGCTCCAGCGTGCGCTGCAGGCGCGCGCCGTCGCCCTGCTGCACGGCCTCGCGCACCCAGGCCACGAAATCGGTGGCGTAGGTCTCCTCGGTGCCGTGCCCGGCACGGAATTCATGCAGGTTGTGCGTGAGGCTGCCCGAGCCGACGATGAGCACGCCTTCATCGGCCAGCGGCGCCAGCGCCTGGCCGAAAGCCCAGGCACCAGCGGAATCCAGCGTGGCGGGCAGCGACACCTGGAACACCGGCACATCCGCCGCGGGGTACAGGTAGAGCAGGGGCACCCAGGCGCCGTGGTCCAGGCCTCGGCGCTCGTCTCCGTGGGCGGTCCATCCAGCTCGCTGCAACACCTCCAGCGTGCGCTGCGCCAGGTCGGGATGGCCGGTCGCGGGGTAACTGATCTCGTACAGCGGCTGCGGGAAGCCGCCGAAGTCGTGGATGGTGGCCGGCCGCTCGGACAGGCCCACCTTGGCGTGGGGAGTCATCCAGTGCGGCGAAACGATCAGAACCGCCTTGGGCCGGGGCAAGGCGCGACCCAGCGCGCTGAGTTGTGGTCCGGCCAGGCCGGGCTCCAGCGCGAAGGTGGGCGCACCGTGGGACACAAAAACGGTGGGCAAGCGGGTCATGCGTGTCTCCTGCGGCGACGGGCGCCTTGGGGTGGATGAATCTCAGGCGCGGCGGGCCAGCGTAGCGTCCACCGAGGCATTTCCAGCGCCGCTGATGAACAGCGAGACCGAAACAACCAGCAGGGCCAGCGCGTACTCGTAGCCGTTGTTGGCCATGAAGAGCCCTTTGTCCAGGTGCACGGTGACGATGGCCACCAGCATGGTGATGGCGAGCACGGCAGACGCCGGGCGCACCAGCAGACCCACCAGCAAGGCAAGGCCACCGAAGAACTCGGCCGAGCCAGCCAGCAGCGCCATGAGATAGCCCGGGCTCAGGCCCAGCGAGGCCATGAACTGGCCCGTGCCCTCCAGGCCGTAGCCACCGAAAGCGCCAAACAGCTTCTGGGCGCCGTGGGCCGCAAAGATGAGGCCGATGGGAATGCGCAAGGCCAGCGGCGCCCAGCCGGCGTTGGTGGACAGCAGGCGTTGCAGGGGAGAAGTGGTGTTGGTGGTGTTCATGGTGAGTTCCTCAAAAAGGGTTGGAAGAGAAGCGATGGGTGGACTGTAGAAGTTCCACCATGAAAGATAAACATGATCCAATGAGACTGACTGTTCCACCTGGAGGGATAACAAAACATGGACCGATTTGAAGAAATGCGGGTGTTTGGCGCGGTGGTGGATGCGGGCAGTTTCGTGGGTGCGTCCGACGCGCTGCCGATGTCCAAGGCGGCGGTGTCGCGCCACGTGGCCGAACTTGAAGCGCGCCTGGGTGTGCGGCTGCTGCACCGGACCACGCGCAAGCTCTCGCTCACGGCCGAGGGCGAGGTGTTTCACGCGCGCTGCAAGGAGGTGCTGTCCACCGTGGACGAAGCCGAGGCCGAGATCACCTATCAATGCGCCTTTCACCTTCGGCCTGCTGCACCTGGCGCCGCTGTGGGTGGAGTTCATGGCGATGCACCCCAAGGTCACGCTGGACGTGACCCTGGCCGATCGCATGGTCGATCTGGTGGAGGAAGGTTTTGATCTCGCGGTGCGCATCGCACGCCTGCCCGACTCCACCCTCATCAGCCGCCAGCTCACCACCACCCGACTGGTGCTGTGTGCCTCGCCCACCTACCTTCGCGAGCACGGCACGCCGCAGCACCCGGCCGATCTGGCGCAGCACGCCGTGGCGGCCTACAGCCTCTTTTCGATGGGGGAGAACTGGGTGTTTACCGGCCCTGACGGCCCGGTGGCGGTGAAGGTGTCACCACGCCTGCGCAGCAACAACGGCGACACCTGCCGCATGGCCGCGCTGCGCCATCTGGGCATCGTGTTGCAGCCGTCGTTTCTGGTCGGGCCCGACCTGCAGGCCGGGACACTCGTGGAGGTGCTGCCGGCGTTCCATTCGCTGGAACTCGGTGTGTATGCGGTCTACCCCTCGCGGAAGTTTGTGTCGCCCAAAGTGCGCCTGTTGATCGACTTTCTGGCCGAGGCCTTCAAGATGCAGGCATGGCCGGTGAACCGGCCAGGGAGCTAAAGCAGACCGCGGAGCAGACCGGTGTAGTGACCGAGTGGGGGCGTTCGGGCGCCTGGCACCTTGGCCAGATCGTCGTAACGCCTCAACCGAACCGCAGCCTGAGCGTGCGGGTTCTTCATGAAGCGCTCGGCCTGCTCTCCGTCAAATGCGCCTCCTTGCAATTGCAGGCTACGCACGGAGGCCGGTGAGAGTGTGTCGAAGTAAGCCGGATCGATGTGGCACAGATACCGTTTGGCGTCGACATGCAGGCGGATCGGCTCCAGCACTTCATCGCAGAAAGCAGCCCGCAGGAATGGCAACGCCGTGTATTGGTGCAGGTCATCGCGGGGAGCACCCGACCCATCGTCGAGAGCGCCGTCGGGCCTCAGCAGGTGACCCAGATCGTGCAGCAGGGCAGCGGCGATGGTCTGCGGCGACTCATCCGCCACTTCAGCGAGGTGCGCACACTGCAGCGCATGCTCAAGCTGACTGACCGGCTCCCGACCATATTGCCGGGCGCCTCGGTGCAGCAGCAGCCCCTCGATTTCGTCAATGCTCATGCTCACAGGGCCCTCTAAACCGCCAATTTGCGGATGCGGGCCGAGACGACATCGATCACGCTCACGGTGAACACGATGATGATCATCACGGCACAGGTTTCGGAATACTGGAAGCCGCGGATGATCTCCCACAGCACCACGCCAATGCCGCCGGCGCCCACCATGCCCACCACCGAAGCCGAACGGACATTGGCTTCGAAGCGGTACAGCGTGTATGAAATCCACAGCGGCATCACCTGCGGGATCACGCCGTAGACGATCTCGTGCAGTGCACTGGCGCCGGTTGAACGGATGCCTTCAACCGGCTGCGGATCAATCGCCTCGACCGCCTCGGAGAACAGCTTGGCCAGCGTGCCCGAGGTGTGGATCCACAACGCCAGCACACCCGCAAAAGGCCCCAGCCCCACCGCCACCACGAACAGCATCGCAAACACCATTTCGTTGATGGCGCGGAACGAGTCGAGCAGGCGGCGCACCGGCTGATACACCCACCACAGCCGCTGCGCCCGAATCCAGCAACTGGTGCTCGAGCTCGGTGACCGTGTACTGCGGGTTGACGTTCACCACGACCAAGCCAGCCCGAAGCGCGCCGAACATCGCTACCGGGTACTGCAACAGGTTGGGCATCATGATGGCCAACCTGTCACCCCTGCGCAGCGCCAGCGTTTTTTGCAGCCAGGCCGCAAAGGCCAGGCTCTCGCGGTCAAGTTCGGCGTAGGTGATCTGCGCCCCCATGCTGCTGTAGGCCGCAAGCTCGGCGAAGCGCTGGCTGCTCGTCCGAAGCACGTCGACCAGCGACGAGAACTCGTCCAGATCCACATCGGGAGGAACACCCGTGGGGTAATGACTCAACCAGACCCGTTCCATCGCTGCACCCTTCATCGGACTTCCCCTACTCGTCCCAGTCTCGCTGGCCCGCGCGCACCAAGGCGCCTGGCCTCAGATCTGGGACTTGAAGTGGTGAAACGAGTGGACGAGAGCGTCGCGCATCTTGTCCAGCTCTGCTGCTATGGACTCCCGGCGGTCTGCGCCTGCGGCCTTCAGCTCTTCGAGCTTGACCGCCGCCACCCTGGACTGATGGTGCAGTCCAGCCACTTCGTTCCTGTACTTGGCCCGCGCCTCTTGCTTGGAGTCGTTCACCTTGGCCGCGACATCGCCCATCTTCGCGTTCAGTCCATTGAACTGGCTCTTCAACTTTTGGATGTGCTCATCACGTTGGGTCATGGAAGGGCTCCTTTGTTGTTGATGCGATCGGCGACTTCCTCCGAGGCAGGTTATTCCGATCGGCACGCGGTATCGGTTCGTTGCCGAACATGGCAGCGCTGTCGACCAAACTGAGATGACTTCGCGATCTTCGCGGTGTTGATCAAGATCGACTTCAATCGGGCCAGACCAGCTTGCAGAACGAGCCATCGCGTCCTGTCCGCCCGCGACAGATCGCTGCATTCCTGTCGCCTACGCGTTGTCACACAGGGGATTGGGCTGTTGCCCTCGGCGAGCACCGGAAGGCACTTTCGTGAGGATCCAGTGCCTCGAAGAACGTCCGAGACCAGTCTGAAGCTGACGACAGCCGCTCTGTGCCCGTTGGTTCTTCTTGGTCGATAGCCAATTCTTCGCTGACCAAGTACGGCCTGGAGCAGCGGATCACGGCCGCACGCTTTCAAGCAGACCAAATGAACTTCCATCGCTGCTTTCGGTGCCCTGTTCTTCTCAACGATCGTCCCACTCTCACAGGTAGTCTGTGGCGACGAATACCGACCTCGTGAAGGTAGCCCGCGCCTAGGTTGCGCTGGCAAGTTGTTTAAACAACTTCTGCCTGAGCCGCCGCGCGGTGTTCGCCTGCGCACAGACCAGGGCTATCCTTGTCGCCTACCTTGAAAATCATGGTCATTCCGTTCACAGTCGAACAGTTTTACGGTGTCTTCCGTGAATACAACGAGGCTATGTGGCCGGCGCAGTGGTTCCTCGTCGCCACGGCACTGGCCGCAGTGGTAGCGGTGTTGAGGCCTCAACCCTGGTCTGGAGTTGCAGTGTCAACGATCCTCGGGGTGCTTTGGGTCCGGATCGCCTTGGCCTACCACCTGGCCTTCTTCGCTCGCATCAGTCCGGCGGCTTATGCGTTTGCCCCCCTCTCGATGGTCGGCGCAACGGTCTTCATCTGGCAGGGTGTGATTCGACGCAGGCCTGGATCCAAGTGGGTTGCTGGTCCAAAGGCGGTAGCCGGGGCTGCGCTCATCGTCTTCGCGCTGGTCGTGTACCCGGTCTGGTCGGCCTACGCCGGTCATCCTTATCCTGCGACACCCACCTTCGGCCTGCCGTGCCCGACGATGATCTTCACCATCGGCCTGCTGTGTTTCGCAGTGCCACCCACGCCGCGCAGCCCTTTGATCGTCCCCCTGTTGTGGTGCCTTGTCGGTGCCCAGGCTGCGTTCTCCCTCGGCGTCCAGCCTGACCTCGGCCTCATTGCCGCCGGTGCGGTGTGCGTCGCTTTGCTGGCGAGCGCCGGCGGACAACTTCGGAAACTGACATCATGATCACACGCAGACAGTTTGCTGTTTCAGCGCACTGCCTGGCGGCCGCTCCGCTGTTGCTCTCTGGTTGTTCCCAAGAGACAGCAGTGGATGGCTACGAAGCGGTCGCCGCGCGCACCTGGCAGTTGGGTCAGGAGACGGGTCTCGCCGGCACCGCACTCCACCAGGAGTTGGTTCGTCATGCCACGCTGGCCCCGTCCAGCCACAACACGCAATGCTGGAAGTTCGCAATCGAAGGCGGTGGCCGATCCATCACCGTTCTGCCCGACCTCGCTCGTCGCTGCCCTGCGGTCGACCCGGACGATCATCACCTTTTTGTCTCGCTGGGCTGCGCCACCGAGAACCTGATCCAGGCTGCACTCGCCCACGGCCTCAAGGGTGATGCGCAGTTCGACCCAGTCATCGACGCGGTACGCGTGACGCTTGAACCCACCCAAGCCCGGACCACGCCGTTGTACACGGCCATACCCCTTCGCCAATGCACACGGGGAAACTACGACGGCGCGCCGCTGTCGGGTGAAGAACTGGCATTGCTTGAGCGTGCCGGAAGTTCGGACAAGGTGCGCCTGCTGCTGCTGACGGAGCGCCCGGCGATGGAGCAGACGCTGGACTATGTGATGCAAGGCAACACGGCACAGCTGGCCGATGCGGCCTTCGTCAAGGAGCTGAAGGCCTGGATCCGCTTCAATGGTGCCGACGCCGTTGGCACCCGCGACGGCCTGTACAGCGTGTGCACGGGCAACCCCAACATCCCGGCATGGATCGGCGATCTGGCGTTCCGGTGGATCGTCACACCGAAAGGCGAAAACGACAAAGCTGCGCAGCAGGTGCGCAGCTCCGCCGGCATCGCGGTGTTCGTCGGCCAGACCGCCGACAAGGCGCATTGGGTCGAGGTGGGGCGCTGCTACGAGCGCTTTGCGCTACAAGCCACGGCGCTGGGCATCCGCAATGCCTTCCTGAACCAGCCGGTCGAAGTGGCGGCGCTGCGCCCACCCTTCGCCTCAGCGCTGGGGCTGACGGGTCAGCGGCCGGATCTGGTCGTGCGCTTCGGTCGCGGCCCGCTGCTGCCGCGCTCGCTCCGGCGGCCGGTCGAGGCCGTGTTGGTGTGATTGGCAGGGTGAGAGCTCAAGGAATTGCAATGACCGTGTTGATGTGGCTGGGGTTCGCGCTTGGCGCAGTGGTCGTCGTTGCCCTGGGCTTGCGCGTGGTCGGCACCGCCCGGTGGGATGAGCTGGTTCGCACGCACACCAGCCTGCTCGAATCGGGCAGCGTTGGCGCGCAGAGCCGGCTGCCCGCACCTGCTCGCTTTGACGCACAGGAGCTCGAAGGCCTCCCGGCGCCCGTGCAACGCTACTTCCGCGCCGTTCTGACGGACGGGCAGCCGATCATTGCCGCGACCACCATCGAAATGACGGGCACCATCAACATGTCGGCCACCGCCGAGCAGTGGAAGCCGTTCACCTCGCGTCAGCGGGTCGTCACCCAAAAGCCGGGTTTCCTGTGGGATGCCAAAGTGGATATGTTTCCCGGCGTGTCCGGGCACGTAGAGGACAGCTACATCGCCGGCCAAGGGAGGTTGAATGCGAAGCTGTTCGGGCTCTTCACGGTGGCCGACTCACAAGGCGACGGCGAGATCGCTCGCGGCGAGTTCATGCGCTACTTTGCTGAAAGCCCGTGGTATCCCACTGCGCTGCTACCCAGCCAGGGCGTGCGGTGGGACGCAGTGGACGACGCTTCCGCTCACGCCACCATCGTCGATGGGCCGATCACATTGACCTTGTTGTTCCGCTTCAACGACGCCGGTTTGATCGCCTCGGTGCGCGCCGAGGCGCGGGGCGCAGGCGCTGGACAGGACGGCGTCATGGTGATGCTGCCCTGGGACTGTGGCTTGTCCGACTACCGCATGCAGGACGGCATGCTGATTCCGATGGCGGGTGAAGCCGCCTGGGTTCGGCCTGAAGGCCGCAAGACGTATTTCGTCGGGAAGGTCCAGAAACTGCGCTACGAGTTCTTGCCATGATGCTGACGAAGTGGCTCAGGCAGTCACCCCTGTCAGGCTACCTTGCGATGACATTTGCATGGTCCTGGGCCTGTTGGGCGTTGTCGCCAGCCATCAAACCGCAGCTGCCCTGGTTGGCGACGCTGCTGATGTTTGCCGGCAGCTTCGGGCCCAGCCTGGCGGCGTTGGTGGTGGTTGCGAGCACCCGCAAGTGGGAGGGCCTGCGCGCGTGGTTGACGCGCTGCCTGCGGTGGCGCATCGGTTGGGGTTGGTGGGCCTTTGCCCTGCTTTTGCCGCTGGCCTTGATGTTCATCGCGGCGAGCCTGCACATCGCGCTGGGAGGTGCCACCGCCACGTCGCCTGCATCCGGGCACCTGCTGATGACCCTCGTGAACCTGCCGCTGATCCTGCTGCTGGGCGGGCCTTTGGGAGAAGAGCTCGGCTGGCGCGGATATGCACTGCCTGTGCTGCAAGATCGATGGGGGTGGCGTGCCGCCAGCCTCGTTCTGGGGCTGGTGTGGGGCGTGTGGCACCTGCCGCTGTTCTTCATCGAGGGCACCTCGCAGGCCCACATCCCGCTCGCCCTGTTCTTGCTGAGCGTCGTGGCCATGTCGGTCTTGTTCGCGTGGCTGATCCGTCGCACCGCGGGCAGCGTGGTGGCGGCACTGCTGCTGCACACGGCAATCAACTTCTGGCCGTCCGTCTTGCCGGTATTACCCACCGAAACCAGCTACCGGGCCTACGCGTTCGTCGTCGCCATGCTGGTTCTGCTGGCATTGGGGCTGATGGCTCAGCGCGGCGTGGTGGGCCCGGCTCAGGATTTCGTTGAGGCGAAGCCATGAACACCCTGTTTCTCCTGCAAGCCGCAGTGCCGCTGGCCCTGATTCTGTGGATGGCGTTTGCGTCGCCTGGCAGCACGTCAGGCTTCTGCATTCAGCTTGCCGCCAGCGCCGTCTGTCTGTGGGCCGCCGCCTTGCTTGGCATCTGGCTGGTGCCGCCGTGGTGGGCACCCTGGGGGTTCGGTGCGGGTTTGCTTGCATCTGCGTGGCTGGGGCTGCATCAGCGCCGCCCGTTTGCGTCGCCACTGCCTGGCACCTCGGGTGGGTGGGTCGTCGCAGCCCTGTTCACCGCACTGGGTGGTGCCTCAGCCTACGCCATCGTCACAGCCTGGGGCAGCCGGACCGTGCCGCCCCTGCCGGTGGTGAACCTGGCTTTCCCGTTGGGGCCTGGCCGCTACCTCGTCGTCAACGGCGGCAGCGACGCCAGCACCAACGCCCATGTCGAAACGCTCGATGCCAGCGTGCCCCGGTTCCGCGATTGGCGCGGGCAATCCTATGGTGTCGATCTCGTGCAGTTGGATGGACTCGGGCTGCGCGCGAAAGGTCTGCAGCCTGCAGACCCGCGTGCCTATCGCATCTACGGCGCCCACGTCTTGGCCCCGTGCGCCGGTCGAGTCGTGCTCGCGGTGGACGGACTGCCCGACATGCAGGTTCCGCAGGTGGACGGAGAGCACATGGCGGGCAACCACGTCATGCTGCGTTGCGAGCGGGCCGATGTGCTGCTCGGCCACTTGAGCCCGGGAAGCGTGCGGGTCCGCGTGGGGGACGCCGTTGTCGCGGGCGTCTGGCTGGGCTCGGTAGGGAACTCGGGCAACACGGGTGAGCCGCATCTGCATGTCCACGCACAGCGGCCAGGTCCATTGGGCGCGCCTTTGGGCGGCGATCCCTTGCCGATCCTGCTCGACGGCCACTTTCCCGTGCGCGGCGACCGCATCGGATCACCATGAAGCCAAGCATGCGATGGTCTGTGCTTGCCCTGATGGCCCTGGTACTGGTGGGCGCGGTGGTCCTGATCGGCTGGCGATTCAACAGCGACCTGGTACAAGCCCGGGCACGCGCCGCAGAAGGCGCCGTGCTGCTGCAGACACGCTGCGGACCCATTGAGGTTCAGGAGGCAGGCACCGGTGTGCCGCTGCTGGTGGTGCACGGCAGTGGCGGCGGCCACGACCATGGCATGGCCTTCGCGGGGACGCTGGCGCAGCAGGGCATCCACGTGATCGCGATGTCGCGCTTCGGCTACCTGCGTACACCGATGCCCGTCGACTCATCGGCGGCTGCGCAGGCCGATGCGCATGTGTGCCTGCTCGACGCACTGGGCATTGAGCGTGCTGCCGTGATGGGCGGATCGGCCGGTGCGCCTTCGGCGCTGCAGATGGTCATCCGACATCCCGATCGGGTCAGTGCGCTGATCATGCTGGTACCGCTGGCCTACAAACCGCCGTCGCAGGCCGATTCCGCGCCCCCGATGCCCGCATGGGTGGAGGCGGCGATGATGCGGCTGATCGGCTCGGACTTCCTGTTCTGGGCAGCGCTGCATGTCGCGCGCGATCAGGTGATCAAGGTGGTGCTGGCTACGCCGCCCGAGTTGCTCGCGACGGCCAGCCTACAGGAGCGTGCGCGACGATCGCTACGGTACCTTTGCCAGCGCGCAATACACCGCCAGTCAGATTGCCGGGGCGAAGTTCGTCGGCTTCGACGAAGGCGGGCACACCTGGGTCGGGCATGACGACGAAGTCATGGCGGAGATCCTGACGCTGCTTGGTCCGACGGTAAGACCATGATGTTCAAACCATGGTTGCGGCGCTACCCCGTGTGCGGCTTCTTCGCCGTGGCGTTCGCCATCAGCTGGGACGGCATCCTGATCGTCATGGGTATCACGGATTTCGACCTGGTTGACCTGAAGCCGCTGCACACGGGCCCCATCATCGTGCTCATGCTCCCGGGTGCGAGGGTGTCCGGGCTGGCGTTGACGGCGGTTCTCTGGAGGCGGACCGAGTTTCGGCGGCTCTGGGCGCGTACGGCACGTTGGCGAGTGGGTCTTCGACGGGTGCTGGTAGCGCTGATGACAATGCCCCTGCTATCGCTCGCGGCGCTAACTTCAAGCCCGATGGCTGTCTGCTTTGCGGTCAGCAATCGAGGACTGCGAACTTCGGCTCCGGACCCGCTACGGAAGGCCGAAGCGGCCTTGTCGATGACGGCTGTGAAGCGATTGCAGGCGATGGGGGGCAGCGATGCGCGTGCTCCTTGCCACACTGCGGTCATTCAGGCCCTCGCGAGCCGAGGACTCTAGAGGCAGCTTTTTAGTGTGCTGCAGACGTTGCATCCAGTGTGTGGCGCGGACACAGCGCTTCGATGCGTCTACTCCCTTGAAGAGTTGCAGGACGCCCAACCGCGCAGGCGAACCGACGCCGCACGCTTGCGACTAGGGGTGAGCGTCCTACAACCCTTGACTTGAGCTGACGTTTGAATCACAAGATCCTTTTCGCCGCGGCAGAGGTGCTTCAATGCAGCATGCAGAGG
>LNFM01005647.1_pt1 | contig 21418 bp, 12 predicted proteins | sample 596031 | NCBI WGS metagenome assembly LNFM01 (sample SAMN04254537, study PRJNA301005) | activated carbon metagenome | isolation source: dual media filters at the Ann Arbor, Michigan drinking water treatment plant | place: USA: Ann Arbor
AGGGCGCGAAGGAGGCGGGAAAAATGCGTCTGGAAGGCAAGGACTACGTCGTGAAGGATGGCGACGTGATGCATTTCCGCTTCAACGTCTGAGCAAAATTCCGGAATTCACAGGCATTGCCTGGAAGCCACTGGAATCATAACTAATTGTAAATAAATAATTTATTGTTTCATGGGGCTCTGAACCGGTTCGTTGCAATCCGGTTTAAAAGCGGGTATGTTTTCGGGTATTCCCCGTCAAAACCCACCAAAAAAAAGCGGGTACGGCGGCAATGCCGGAGAACCGTATCATGCTGACTGATGCCCAGTGCCGTACCGCCAAGCCGCGACCGCAGCCCTACAAGCTGCCGGACGGCAAGGGGCTGTACCTCGAAGTCAAACCCAGCGGCGTGAAGGCTTGGCGTTACCGCTTCAAGCTCGCCCGGCAGGATGCGGCCAGGGAAAGCATGTTCGCCATCGGCGACTATGCGGCCGCCCCCCGCGGCGAAACCCCTGAAGAAGCGACCGCACGGCGCAACGGTGGCAGCTTCACCCTGGCCGAAGCGCGCGACGAGCGCGCGAAGGCGCGCGCGCTCGTCAAGCAGGGCATCAACCCGTCCCACCACCGCCAGCTCGACCGCATCAGGCGCGGACAGGAAGGCGCCACCACCTTCGAGGCCGTCGCCCGCGAGTGGCTGGCCTTGAAGGATTGGGAAGCAGTGACCAAGGCCCGGCGGCTCGACATGCTAGAGCGCGTGGTGTTCGCGAAGATCGGCGCGCTGCCGGTGAAGCAGATTACGCCGGCGCATGTGCTGGATGTGCTCACCACGGCGGCGAAGAAAAACGGGCTGACCGTGGCGGCCGAAGCCAAGCGCACCATGTCCGGCGTGTTCGAACTCGCCGTGTCCACGCTGCGCGCCGACAGCGATCCTGTCTACCCAGTGCGCCGGGCGCTGCCCGCCAATAAAACCCAGCACAAACGCCCCCTCGCCGCCGAAGAAATCGGCCAACTGCTGCGGGACTTTGCGGAACACGGCGGCCGGCATGAAACCAAAGCGGCTTTCCGCCTGATGTGGCTCACGCTTTGCCGCCCCAGCGAGGCGGCCGAGGCCCAGTGGGCGGAATTCGATCTCGATGCGGCGCTCTGGCGGATACCTGCCGAGCGCATGAAAAAGCGCAAGGAACACGTCACGCCGCTACCCGCGCAGGCCGTAGCGATGCTGCGGGCGCTGCATGGCATCACGGGTCATCATGCCCATGTGTTTCCGGGGCGCGATGATCGCGCCAAACCCATGGTGGCGGCCTCCTTCCGGCAGGCCTTGAACGTGCTCGGCTGGAGCGGTAAGTACAGCCCGCATGCCACACGCACCACTGGCAGCACAAGGCTCAACGAAATGGGCTACCCGGCAGACTGGATCGAGCGGCAGCTGGCCCACATCGAACCCAACGCCGTACGGCGCACCTACAACCATGCCGAACACCGGGCAGATCGCGCCAAGATGATGCAGCAATGGGCGGACATGCTCGACCGATGGCAGAAGGGCGATGACAAGGTGACGCCGATCAAGCACAAGACCGCAGCCTGATCGGCGCACGCCCGGCAGCCGCATCCGTGCCGGATTTTATCGCGTGCAGTGCATTTCTCTTTTGCTTCTGTTCACCTCCTGTTGCTCGTAATTCCTGTTCGTTCCAATTTCGCGTTCGTGCTGGTGTGTGCTGCCTGTCCGGTTAGTGTTTCTGTCCGTCCCGAACGCTGAGCGTGTCGGGATCTACGAGGGACTCGGGACACCACTCCCGATTTGTGCAGAGTTTTCTGCTGCTTGCCACGGCTGCACCCGTTCTTGGCGTCGATGGCGCTTTCCTGTTGGAAGCCGGTCCATCGAGATGAGCCATTGACCCAGGGCTCGGAGGGGCACCTCTTCGGCGCGGCTTTGCACGGAGCCCGCGGGGAGCGGGCGTGAGGACGGAGCGCATTGCGCGATCCAGGATGGCGACGGGTCAGGGAGCCCATCACGTGGGGTCGTCACTTGCGCCAGCCACCGAAAAGTCCTTGTCGGCTGGGGCATTGTGCGCATCGTCACTACCGGCGATGCCCGTAGTGACGATGCGACTGGCGCAGACCATTGCTGCAGTAAAACGAAGGAACCTTGGCGCTGCGATCCCGGCGGAAGTCGCCCAGGTGGCGCATGACAATTGACAGTTATCTCCGGCCTCGAGGCCACCGGCTTTCAGGAGATCAGGCCGGTTCGGGCGCTCTTGCGAGCAAGGGCGATGCGCTGACGGGCATCACTCGGGCTGAAGGAGCCACCTGTGTAATCACACGTCTGACTGATGCGCCTCTGGAGAGTTCCCGCGACCATGCGCCTGAGAACCGCGACCAAGTGTCAGCAATGCTAACGGCAACCTCGAAATGCAAACGACATGTTGGAAAACTTGCCCCTTCGGTCATTACGATTGACGTAACGGCCAAGTGGGCATTATGCTGCCCCAATCACCCATCTGCTTCGAATGGCCGGACTGCTTGCACGGGTCGCGTCGTGGGTCGATGAGCATCGCGATCATGGACCACCACCAAGGGAGCAAGGCATGGCACGCACCGCTATCCATCCCGGTCGACACCTCTCCGAACAACTCAAGGAACTTGGCATGAGCGCTGCCGAACTTGGTCGGCAGCTCAAGGTGCCGACCAACCGGATCACCGGGATCCTGAACGGCCAGCGGGCGGTTACCGGCGACAGCGCGCTGCGCTTAGCACATTTCTTTGGTACCACTCCTGAGTTCTGGCTGAACCTGCAAAAGGTGTACGAGCTTCGAATCGCCGAACAAAAAGCGGGGGCGACGATACGGAGTCTCCCGAAGCTTGCCGAGCAACTGAAAAGCCAGAGTCGTGGGCCACCTGCACGTGCTGCTTGAACGATATTCGGCGCGACCGATGACAAGAAACCGCCACGGTTCTTTCGATGCGGTTTCAACATGTCGCGATGCCCGCGAATAAGATAAATCGATAACCACCTTTCTAGGTGCACAGTTGCTCGGAATGGAACTGAACCGGCCATGAACGTTTTCTATACCCATTCGTGCATCGTTGAGGACTACGCGACTTATATTCGCAGTTTTCTCAACATTGCCGATCCGGCGATCCGCGCGGTCGTCGAAGGTGAACTGGAAAAAGGAAAACTTTGGCCCGAGCCGCTCCTCCAGTTCAATCCAGCGTTCGAAATGGCAGGCACCGTGGCGGACCTTTCCCGCGACGGCACCCTGCACCGTGACATCGCCGACATCTTCAAGGGTTATTCGCTCTATAGGCATCAGGCAGAAGCGATCGCGCTGGGGACTGCCGGCAAGGATTTCATCGTCACGTCTGGAACAGGATCCGGAAAGTCGCTTACCTACATCGGGTCTATCTTCCACCACCTGCTATCCAATCCTGCCCCCGCAGGAGTGACGGCAATCGTGGTCTATCCGATGAACGCGCTGATCAACTCGCAGTCGGAGGAGTTCTCTCGTTACAAGAACAACTACGAGGCCGGAACGAGAGAGTTTCCCATAACCTTTGGCCAATACACCGGTCAGGAAAAGGAAGACGTGCGCCAAGGCATGCGCGAAAAGCCGCCCCAAGTCCTGCTGACCAACTACATGATGCTCGAGCTGCTCCTGACCCGTATTCGGGAGCGATCCATTCGCGACGCCATATTCGAGAATCTGCGTTTCCTCGTCTTCGACGAACTCCATACCTATCGTGGTCGCCAAGGCGCGGATGTGGCCATGCTTATCCGCCGCATCCGGTCCCGCTGCACTCATGACGTGACCTGCATCGGAACGTCCGCGACCATGGTGTCCGTCGGCAGCGCAGCATCACGGCGCGCAGAAGTGGCGGGCGTTGCCACGAGGCTCTTCGGCAAACCGTTTGCAGCGGATCAAGTAATCAACGAGACACTGGATAGATCGCTCTCGTTCTCGGGGGCGATGCCGACAAGGCCTGCGCTCGCGGCGGCCATTCAGAGCCGAATCGATCCGCAGGCGTCAACTGCACTATTGAAGATCCATCCGGTCGCGATATGGCTGGAGAATCGCGTCGCACTGGAATTGCGAGACGGCGCCCTGGTCCGCCGCAGTCCTCAGATGATCGGCGAGATCGTAGCGGCACTCGCTGAGGATTCCGGATTAATGGAACCGGCCTGTCGGCATTTTTTGACGGAACTCCTTCAATGGATCAGCACAGCAAACAAGCGGCTGCAGGACGAAGGCCAGCGCTACACCATATTGCCGTTCAAGCTTCACCAGTTCATTTCTCAAACCGGTTCGGTTTACACCACGCTCGACCAGGACGTGAACCGTTTTATCACATTGGAGCCGGGCGTCTTCAAGCAGGACGAAGACGACAAAAAGCCCATCTTCCCGAATGTGTTCAGCCGCGCGACCGGCCATGCCTTCATCTGTGTATCTCGCAATGGCAATCGGTTGGAGCCGCGCGAATTCCGGGAGAGTTCTGACGAGGACGATGAGGCCACCGATGGTTACCTTCTTATGGGTGAGGATGTTTGGGACCCGGCCGAGGACATGGAGTTTTTGCCGCCCTCGTGGTTCCGCATGACGAAAGCCGGACCGGTTCCTCAAGCAAAGCAAAAGCCGTTTTTCCCCATCAAGCTCTACTTCGATGAATTCGGAAAATGCTCGGAAACAGAACCGTTGAAATGGTGGGGCTGGTTCATGAAGGCTCCGCTGCTCTTCGACCCAACAGGTGGTGTCTTCTTCGATACGAAGACCAACGAAGGGACGAAGCTGGCCAAGCTGGGAAGCGAGGGGCGCAGCACCTCGACAACCATCACTGCCTTCTCGATCCTCAACCGGCTGAATGACGCGGGTTACCACGCCAGCGATCAGAAGCTCCTAAGCTTCACCGATAATCGCCAGGATGCCGCGCTTCAGGCCGGACACTTCAACGACTTCGTCCAAGTCGTGCGGCTTCGCGCCGGCATCCACAAGGCTCTCCGAGACGCATCGGGGAATACGCTTACTTATGCAACCCTGGGCGAAGCGGTCTTTCAGGCGCTCGGTCTGCCATTCCTGGAATTCGCCAATCGGAACGAAGAGCCGCCACTCGCCAATATACGGCGTCTCTACGAGCAGCAATTCCAGACCTACCTCTTCTACCGGGCGATTGCCGATCTGCGGCGCAGTTGGCGAATCATCCTGCCCAACCTTGAGCAGTGCGGCCTGCTTGCCATCGATTATCTGGAACTGAAAGAGGTGGCTGCAGAGGACGGATTCTGGCAGGACACGACGCTATTAAACCAGTTGGGTCGCGACGATCGAAATGACTTTCTCTGCACGATCCTGGATTTCTTCCGGCTTGAATACGCGATTCACAGCGAAAACTTCCTCACGCAGTCGCGGATCAAGGAGAACGAAAAGCAGTTTCGCGAGATGCTGCGTTCCCCTTGGACGCTGGACCGCAATGAGGAACTGCGGGAACCATTCTTCATTCGTTACGAACCGCTGCATCGCTCTGCGAAACTCTTCTCGAAGAGCATGGGGCCGGCAAGTTCACTGGGGAAGTTCATCAAGTTGTATATCCGGCAGCGTGGTTTGGACGTGGATCTCAGAGGAGACCGCTATCGCGACTTCATCCTCCGCTTGATGAAGAAGCTGGAGCAGGCGGATTACCTCAAAGCCCAGACCGCGCGCAGCGAGCAGAACGAAGAGGTACCCGTCTATCGGCTCAAGATCGAAAAAATCATTTGGCGCCTGGGCGACGGCGACACCGTGAAAGCAGATCTGATCAAACGGCGTTCCTACAAGGATCAGGCTCCGCGGCCAAACGAGTACTTCCGGGAGATGTACCGCCGGGATTTCTCCAAGACCAAGCGGCTGCGCGGGGAAGACCATACGGGGCAACTGGACACCGACACCCGCATCGAACGGGAGGACATGTTCCGGGAGGGAAAAATCAGTGCGCTTTTCTGCTCTCCCACCATGGAACTGGGGATCGATATCGGCGGCCTGAGTGTCGTTCATCTACGCAACGCACCGCCCAATGCCTCGAACTACGCACAGCGCTCCGGTCGTGCCGGACGAAGCGGACAGGGCGCACTGGTGTTCACTTATTGCTCTAGCTACTCGCCTCACGACAGGCATTACTTTCAGCAGCAGGCCGAACTGGTTGCTGGTGCGGTTCAGGCGTCACGACTCGACCTGTGCAATCGCGAGTTGTTGCTCACGCACCTGAACGCGCTGGCGGTCTCCGAGATCGGCATGCCTGGGCTCGAAGATCAGGGCGGCGCACGGCCGTCCGTCATGCGGCTCGTCGTGGATGACAACGACCAGATGCCGCTGGCTAGCGAGGTTCGCGCCGGATTGGCGATTCTTCCGGAGAAGTTCAACGAACTGAAGTTCGGCTTCAAGAAAGTCATCGCGGACTTTGCGCCTGAACTGCAGAACCAGGCGAGCAGTTGGTACTCGGATCAATGGGTGGATCAAAATCTGACCAAACTCGCCGACCACCTCGATTCCGCATTGGATCGCTGGCGGCGTCTCTATCGTTCAGCGAGGACGATCCTCACGACGGCTACCCAGCGGATCGAAAGCGGAACCTTGGGACTTGGCAGCGATGAGTACCGCAAGCACAAGCGCAACCAGGATCAGGCCACTCGCCAGCTCGACCTGCTGCGCAACGAGTTTGGCGGCAGATCGACAGAGCTGTCGGAGTTCTATCCCTACCGCTATCTTGCATCGGAGGGTTTCCTCCCCGGGTACAACTTCACGCGCCTGCCGCTGCGAATCTTCTTGCCAACCAGCGATTCGACTGGGAATTTCATCGCCCGCCCACGCTCAATTGCCCTACGCGAGTTCGGCCCACTTAACCGCATTTACCACAATGGGCGCAAGTATCGCGTGTCGCAACTCGTCGTGCAGGACACGGAGTCCTCGCTCATCGAAGCAAAGATCAGCAAGAAGGCCGGCTACTTCCTGACCGCGGAGCAGAAGGACCTGGAAATCTGTCCCTTCAGCGGGCTGAATCTCGGAGACAACGCCAATAAGGAGCATCTGCACCACCTCTTGGAGATGACCGAATCGCGCGCCGAGGAGATCGACCGCATCTCCTGCGAAGAGGAGGAGCGCGTATCCCGCGGCTACGAGATCAACACCTATTTCACCGTGGACGGTGGTCACTTGGAGCGGATCAGGAAAGCTGTAGTGCGGTCCAGTGAAAACGCGCTGCTCAACCTGCGCTACGTGCCGGCGGCGCGGCTGGTGCATGTGAACAAGAAATGGCGATCGCAGCAGTCGGAGGGCTTCCCGATCGGGGTGGTGTCCGGTGACTGGCGCAACTCCATGCCCGAGGCGGATAGCAACTTCAAGGAGGAGTTCCGGCTGGTCAAGCTGTGGACCTCGAACCTGGCCGACGCGCTGTACATCGAGCCGATTCCGCCGCTGGGCCTGAAGCCCGACGGCGTTATTACCCTTCAACATGCGCTCAAACGGGCCATCGAGGGTGTGTTCCAGGTGGAGCCGAACGAGATCGGCGTAGTCACCATGGGCGATCCTGAGACACCCAACATTCTCCTCTACGAAGCGTCGGAGGGTAGCCTCGGAATTCTGTCCCAGTTCGTCGAAGACATCGCGATATTCCACAAGGTGGTGGAGCAGGCGATCAATCTCTGTCGCTACGATGATGAAAGTTACAAGGGCCCGGCCAGCTACGACGATCTGCTGAGCTACTACAACCAGCGCAACCACAAGATTATTGACCGACATTTGATCAAGGATGCGCTGGAGAAGCTGCGCATCTGCACCATCGAAATTCAGACGAACACCGGGTTCAGCGGCTACGAGGAGCAATACCAGGCCCTGCTGCGCGCGCTCGACCCGAATTCCTCAACCGAACGCAAGTTCCTCGATTTCCTCTATCAGAACGGCCTGCGCCTGCCCGACTCGGCCCAGAAGCGGGTCGATGGTCTGTATGTGCAACCGGACTTTTACTACGAGCCCCGCGTCTGGATCTTCTGTGACGGTACGCCCCACGATGAACAATCTGTGCAGTCCGACGATGCGCTCAAACGTCAATCCATTATCGCCAAGGGCGACGAGGTCTGGGTCTACTACTACAAGGACAACCTGAGCGAAAAGGTTGCGGCGCGACCCGACATCTTCAGGAAGGTACGATGAGCACTCTCCTTCAGCCCGGCAAGCTGGTCTCGCTTCGCGGGCGCGAATGGATCGTGCTGCCTTCGGAGGACGATGACCTCCTGATCGTCAAGCCGCTGGGTGGGGCGGACGATGAGATCACCGGCATCTACCTGCCGCTGAGCATCGACAGCGATAGGCCGGCCGATGCTCACTTTGAGGAGCCAACTGCAGCAGACCTCGGGGACATCGGCACCGCGCGGGTGCTGTACGATTCGGCCCGCCTCGCCTTCCGTAACGGTGCCGGCCCGTTCCGTGCGCTGGCCAAGCTGTCGTTCCGACCGCGTTCCTACCAGATGGTACCGCTCATCATGGCACTGCGGCAGGATTCTGTGCGATTGCTCATCGCCGACGACGTGGGCGTGGGCAAGACCGTGGAGGCGCTGCTCATCGTCCGGGAACTCCTGGAGCGGCGCAAGATCACCCGCTTCGCGGTCATCTGCCTCCCGCACCTGTGCGAGCAATGGCAGACGGAAATCCGGGCTAAACTCGACCTGGAAGCGGTCATCATCCGCTCCAATACCCAGGCGCGGCTCGACCGCCAGATCCAGGGCGATACCAGCGTCTACGACTACTACCCCTATCAGGTCATCAGCGTCGATTTCATCAAGTCCGACGTTCGCCGGGATGTGTTCGTCGAGCAGTGCCCTGAACTCGTCATAGTCGATGAGACGCATACCTGCGCGCGGCCCACGGGCGCCTCGCCGAGTCAGCAGCAGCGCTATCACTTGGTTAGCCGCATTGCCGCCAAGCCCGGTCAGCAACTGATCCTGCTCACCGCCACGCCGCACAGCGGCAAGCCCGAGGAATTTCACTCGCTGCTGGGCCTGCTCCGGCCGGAGTTCGAGACCCTCGACTTGCCCAATTCCACTCAGGCGGAACGAAGGGAGCTTGCCCGCCTCTTCGTCCAGCGCAAGCGTGCGGATGTCGAGAAGTGGATGGGAGAGGACACGCCCTTTCCGGAGCGCGAGGCCTTCGAATGGCCGTATGACCTTTCCAACGGTTATTCGCGTTTCTTCGAGGCGATCCTCGACTTCGCCCGCAAGCTGATTGCACCGGACCCCGCCCGCGGCCAGCAAAAGCGCGTCCAGTACTGGACCGCCCTTGCACTCCTGCGCGGCGTCATGTCCAGCCCCGCGGCGGGCATCGAGATGCTGAACACCCGTCTGGAGAATCTAGCGATCGTGGCGGGCGACGACGCGGCGCCCTCCGACGGCGCACGCGACGCCGAAGCGAACCCCGTCGGCGATACCGAATTTGGTTTCGAAGGCGACAATGCACCGACGCAAGTCATCGAGCGCCACGACTGGACCGAGCACCAGCGGCGGCGGCTTCGGGATTTCGGACAGGAGCTTGCAGCGCTGAGCAATATCAAGGATGACAGCAAGCTCGCCTCCGCTGAGTTGATCCTCGACGACTGGCTGAGCACCGGTTTCAATCCCGTGGTCTTCTGCCGCTACATCGCCACCGCCAACTACGTGGGCGAGCGCCTGGCGCCAGCGCTGAAGAAGAAATTCCCCCAGCTTGATGTCCAGGTCATCACCAGCGAGTTGCCCGATGAGTTGCGCAAGCAGCGTATCGAGGAGATGGGCCACTCGCCACATCGTGTTCTCATCGCCACAGACTGCCTGAGCGAAGGCGTCAACCTGCAGGAGCACTTCACCGGCGTACTGCACTACGACTTGCCATGGAACCCGAATCGGCTGGAACAGCGCGAGGGCCGCGTCGATCGTTTCGGCCAACTCGCACCCAAAGTGAAGGCTTGCCTGCTCTACGGCGCCGACAACCCGATCGACGGTATCGTGCTCGATGTGCTCCTGCGCAAGGTGCGCGAGATCAAGCGCGCCACCGGCATCAATGTGCCGTTTCCCGAGGATTCCCAGAGCATCATCGACACCATCACCCAGGCTTTACTGCTCAATCCCGGTCGGCAGGTCGAGAAGAAGCGCAACAAGCACCAGATCGAGTTCGACTTCGGCGATTTCGGCGAGGCTGCCGCTGCCAAGGCTAACGTCACGCGCAAGGTGGATGAGGCTGCCGAACGAGAAAAAGCCTCCCGCAGCATCTTTGCGCAAAACACCATCAAGGCGCAGGAGATCGAGGCGGACCTGCGCGAGGTGGACGAGGCGATCGGCGACCCCAAGGCCGTAGAAGAGTTCGTATCCGCGACACTTAATAACCTGATCGGCGTCGAGATCCGGCGCGAGCGCAAGGGCTACCGCGTCGTCACCGGCAATCTGCCACCCGCGCTGCGCGAGCTGCTGCCAGCCGGAGACCCGGTCCACGTCAGCTTTCACTCGCCCACCCCCGAGGGCTACCACTACATCGGGCGCAACCACCGCTTTGTCGAGCAGCTCTGCCAACTTGTCATGGCCAATACCCTGGCGCGCGTGGACAAACGCGCCGCCCGCGCCGCCGTGGTCCGCACCCGGCAGGTGACGACCAAGACCACGCTGCTCCTGTTCCGCTGCCGCAACGTCATCGAGCAGAGCAAGGTGGGCCACAAGATCGTCGCCGAGGAGATGCTGCTCTGGGGCTGGCGCGGGACACCCGATCAGAAGGAATTCCTAGACCACGCCGAAGCCAGAAAGCTGCTCAACGAAGCGCGCGCCTCGTCTGACCTGTCGCCGCAAGCGCGTGCGGGCTTTCTCGACAATGAACTCAAATTGCTCGCCAGTCTGGCGGCGGAATTCGACGCCGTCGCGGAGCAGCAATCGAAGCGCCTAGTGGACGCCCACGAGCGCTTCAGCGCATTGATGGACAAGCAGCGCTTCCAGGTCGTGTATCCAGTGCTGCCGATGGATCTGCTCGGTGTCTACATCCTCCTACCTGACGGCGGACAGCGATGAGCGGACTGCGATGAACTACCCCAGCATCCGCATCGAAGGGGCGATCCTCTCCCCGGACATCCTCGAACGCCTCGAAGATGCGCCGGGCCAGCAAGCGGCGGACTTCGGCCTCGACCGCAGCGCGAGGGTCAAAGACGAGATCGCGCGCGCCTGGGCCGATGCGCAGGACTACTGGCGCATCTTTCAGCGCAAGCTGGAAACACTCCGGCCGGATTCTCCCGCCACCACCGAAACGCGCCAGCAATGGGTGGTGCCGCTACTTGGCCTGCTCGGCTACCAGCTCGAATACCAGTCGCGCGGCGTCGAACTGAACGGCAAGATGTATGCGATCTCGCACCGCGTTGCCAATCGCGGCCAGACCCCGGTGCACATCACTGGCTGCCGCGAACCCTCTGGGCTGGACCGCAAGCCGGAAAAAGCGGTCCTGCGCATGTCGGCGCACGCGATGGTGCAGGAGCACCTCACGCTTGACGAAGATCTGTACGGCCTGGTGACCAATGGCCGGCTGCTACGGCTGCTACGCGACAGCTCGCGCCTGGTCAAGCTCACCTACCTGGAGTTTGACCTCGACCGCATTTTTACTGATGGGCTATTTGCCGACTTCGCCGTCCTCTACCGCCTGCTGCACGCGACCCGCCTGCCCGCGTCGCGGGAGGCCGCGGCGGAAAGCCTCATCGAGCGCTACCACCAGGATTCGCTCGATTCCGGTTCGCGCATCCGCGACGGCCTGAGCCGGGCGGTCGAACGGGCGATCCGCGATTTTGCCAACGGTTTTCTCGCCCACCCGGCAAACGAAGCGTTGCGCAATGCGGCAGCCTCGGGCGAACTGATGCCAGCGGCGTACTACCAGTACCTGTTGCGGCTGATCTACCGCCTGCTGTTCCTGATGGTGATCGAGGAGCGCGGCCTGGTGTTCCCGTCCGGGACTGCCGCCGCCAGACGCGGCATCTATGACCGCTACTACAGCGTGCAGCGCCTGCGGCGGCTATCCGAGAAGCGCTATCTAGCCGACCGCCGCCACCATGACCTCTGGCTCGCGCTGCGGGCCACCTTTCGCCTGTTCGAAGCCGGTGGACCTGGGGCCGGAATTGGTTTGGCCCCGCTGGCCGGCGATCTGTTCAGTGCAGACGCCATCGGCCCGCTCGGCCGCGCGACGCTCGGCAACGACGTGCTGCTCTCGTGCCTGCGCTCGCTCGGGCTCTATCAGCATCCCGATACCCGGCAGGTCATCCGCGTCAACTACGCCGCCCTCAACGTCGAGGAACTCGGCTCCGTCTATGAGGGCCTGTTGAAATTCAACGCGGTGTTCGGTTTTGAGGCGGGCGCACTGGCCTTCGATTTGCAGGCGGGGGCGGATGACACCCAGAGCCACTATACCGATGATGATCTCGTCCAGCCGCTTATCAAGCACTCGCTCGACTACCTGATTGCGGAAAAATTGAAGGAACGCGATCCGGAAAAAGCGCTGCTCTCCCTCCGGGTCGCGGACATTTCCTGCGGTTCCGGTCACATCCTGCTGGCTGCCGCGCGGCGAATCGCCACCCAGCTTTCGATCGTCCGAACCGGCGAGGAGCAACCCTCACCCTCGGCCTTCCGCGCCGCGATCCGCGACGTGATCCGTGAATGCATCTACGGCGTGGACCTGAACCCGCTGGCTGTCGAACTGTGCAGGGTCGCGCTCTGGCTGGAAGCGCACAACCCCGGCGAGCCGCTCAATTTTCTGGACCACCACATCAAGTGCGGCAATGCGATTGTGGGCTTTGCCCGACGCGAGGAGGTCGAGCGCGGCGTGCCTGACGAAGCGTTCGTCACGATGCCGGGCGACGACAAGGAAGCCGCGGCGCTCGTGCGCAAGCGCAACAAAGCGGAACGCAAGGATCACGCGTCCGGGCAGATTCCGTTCGCCCCGGCCATCCAGAAGCAGTTTGACGACATCCTGCACGGCTGGCGCGAGCTTTCAGTCCTGCCCGAGCGCACGCCAGAGGACATCGCGGCCAAAAAACGTCAGTATCAGGATTTCACGCACAGTCAGGATGCTTGGCTGCTCAACCAGATTGCCGCAATCCCCATAGCACAGTTCTACCTACCCAAGACCCAGGCGAATCTGCCCAAATTCGTTACCGATGCCGAATTCCGACACTATTTGAAGGGGGAGCACAGCCCGCAAGGAGAGGCGACTGCGCAGGCTTGGGCATTGAGCGAGCAGAAGCGCTTTTTCCACTGGTTTCTGGAATTTCCGGAAATCATCCAGCGTGGCGGCTTCGACTGCATCCTCGGCAATCCGCCGTACCTCGGCGGCCAGGCGCTGAGTGGCACCTACGGCTACCCGTTCTGTGAATACGTCAAATGGGAATATGCCCCGGCGGGTTTGAGCGATCTGGTTGCCTATTTCGTCCGCCGCATCTACAGCCTGCTGCGCCCCGGCGGCTTTACCGCTTTCATTACCACCAATTCCATCAAGGACGGCGACATCCGCAAAGATGGGCTGGAGCAAGTGCTGGCTCAAGGTGGGGCCATCAACATGGCCGTGCGCGGTGTCAAGTGGCCGGGACGGGCCAATCTGGTGGTGTCGCTGGTCGTATTGCACAAAGGTGAATGGCGCGGCAAGCGGGTACTCGATGGCAGAGAAGTGCCAGTTATCAGTGCGTACTTTGAGGACAGCGTAGATGCTGGGGAACCGAAGGCGCTTCCCGAAAATGCCAACAGCGTTTATCAGGGGTCCATTTTCTTGGGCGATGGGTTCCTGCTAACGCACGAGGAAGCGGATCGACTGATCCAAACCGATTCACGTAATCGCGACGTGGTTTGCAAGGTCATCAATGGCGATGAACTGAACAATCAGCCCACCCAAGCACCTCAGCGCAGCGTTATCAACTTCAAGGTCTGGCCCGAATCCCAAGCGTGCAAATATGTCGAGCCTTTTTCAATCATCGAGCAACGAGTCAAGCCGGAGCGCTTGAAACAGAAAGACAAGGGCGGACAAGAATATTGGTGGCGTTTTCTGCGCCCCCGAAATGAGCTGTATACCGCCATCCGTCCCCTTCCACGCTGCTTTGTCGCAGCAGCCACGACCAAGTACCTCAACTTCTCTGCCACTCCGACCGATTTTGTTTTCACGCATGCACTTTTTGTCTTCACTACCGACCTCTGGCATCTCTACGCCGTCGTCCAATCCACCCTGCACGAAATCTGGGCGCGCAAATACAGCGGCGCACTAGAAACCCGGTTGCGCTATTCGCCATCGGAATGCTTCGAAACCTTTCCGTTCCCCGAGGGACTGTGGCAGACCACCAATCGGGCCTTGGCGGAAATCGGTGAGCGCTACCACGAACACCGCCGCACTCTCATGCGCCAGCTTTGGCTTGGCCTGACCGATATCTACAACCTATTCCACACCCGTGACCTTGCCCCTGCCCAAGTCGCCAAGGTCAGCAAGAAATCCCCGGAAGAATCGGAGGCAGGCTATCAGGGCATCCTCGAACTGCGCCGCCTGCACCGCGAACTGGACATCGCCATCCGCCACGCTTACGGCTGGACCGACCTCGACCTCGGCCACGACTTCCATGAAGTCGAAACCCTACCCGAAAACGACCGTGTCCGCTACACCATCAGCCCCACCGCCCGCAAAGAGATCCTTCGCCGTCTGCTGGCCCTCAATCACGAGCGTGCAGCCACTCAAACGGTGGCCACACCGGTCAAGAAACCGCGTCGCGCGAAAGGGACTGCCGAGCAGCTTATCGATGACATGTTCGCCACGGGCACGCGCACACCGCTGCCATCATTCAATCCGGCACTGTTGCCCGACGGCGTCTGGGCAAGGTACAGCACGGATCACGCCACTGAGATGGGGGTCATACTCGCGGCGATTCTTAAAGCGACGGGATCCCCTGAATCTGTTCGCGACATCCGGCTGGCTTCCATCTTAATTGACGAGCCACGCCTCCTCATACCTGCCTTGACTGCGGAGGAGGCGCTGGATTGGCGGCGGCTGGTCGGGACCGAGGCTGCGCCCATGGCTGCCCAAGTGCGGCCGTTGGTGCCTGGCGCCGATCGGGCATGGGGTCGTGCCGTGCAGCAATTGCGCGGCAACGGGTGGCTTGTGGAAGATCTCTCTGCGAACACGTGGGGACCAGGACCGGGGCTGGACGCCATCCCGACCGCAGGCTGGCCTGACGGGCGTGCCGCCATGGTGCTTAGCGTTTTGCGCCGGAGCAACACGGACGAGGTAATCCGGCAGCTTCCCGACGAGGTTCAAAGGTGGCTCCATGCCCAGGCAGCTTGACCTTGTTCCTCCACCTGGATTGAACCTTCAACCGGAGGCTGGGAGAAACGAGCCACGTTTCTGGGTACGCAGGCTAGTGATCTGGCGCAAGCCGGGCGAATTGCTGCGCGAGATCACGCTTCGACCAGGCCTCAACATCATCTGGTCCCCTGATCCTGCCGACCAGACGAAGGCACGGCAGGACGGAGATGCGATGGGGCACGGCGGGGGAAAGAGCATGTTTTGCCGCCTGATCCGTTACTGCCTGGGAGAGGATCATTTCGCGACTGATGAGCAACGGAATCGCGTTGCCCTTGCGTTTCCGGACGGTCTGGTTGGCGCCGAGGTAATGATCGATGGAATCCGTTGGGCAATTCTTCGACCCATAGGCATGGGAAGGAAGCATTTCGCGATTTGCGAAGGCAATCTCGATGACATCAAGGTCGACGAACTCACTGCAAACGGCACGACATCATTCCTGCAAGCGATGGAGAACAGTATCTTGTCGCCCGACGTTGCGGCGCTGGTTCCCGGGGATCGCTCTTTACAGGCTTGGCTGGTTGCACTCGCCTGGCTTTCCAGAGACCAGGACTGTCGTTTCGATAACGTTCTCGACTGGCGTTCCCCAGAGTCGGACTCTGGATCGCCCGTTCGGTCCTTTTCAACGACGAAGGTCTTGGACGCGCTACGGGCCTTGATCGGCGCCATCGATCCGGAAGAACACAAAGTCCGTGCAGAGATCAGTGAACTGGAAGCCGGGCATCAAAAGGTCCTTCAGGAGGTTGCGCATCGAAGATGGGAGGTTACTCGGCTGCGATCCCGCCTCATTGGCGACTTGGGTTTACGAGAAGACCAAGTGCCGCCTGATCGATTGGCAATAGAGCAACTACGCCAAGCAGCCAAAGCGCAACTGGCACGCACGGTGGTAGTCGATTCACGCACGGAAATCGCCGACATCGAAACCCTTCGGGTAGCCGATGACGAAGCGCAGCACCGACTTGACGCGGCGGGCAAACTCGTGGCCGAAGTGGAAGCGCGAATCCCGGAAATAGAGCGCCTGGTAAGCCGGATCAAAGGCGAAATGCCGGCCACGGCGTTTGCCATTCACTCTTCGGAGAATCCCGTTTGTCCTATATGCGAAGTGCCGATTGACCGTGCCTTGGCGGAGGGATGTAAGCTATCCCACAAATTGCCGGATCCGGATCAATTAAAGGCACGCCGGGAGTTGCTGGAAAACGACTTCAAGCGCGAGTCATTGAGACTCGAAGAACACCGGAATCAACTGCCCAATGGCAATGCTGAATTGGCTTCTGCACGTCAAGCCGCCGAGGTTGCTCGCAACAGGCTTCGCTCGGCGGAAAAGGCTCGTGATGCCAAAGCGGATGCGTGGTATCAGGCGCGCCGGCGCATTGATGATACTGATCGTCTGGATCAACTGCTGCTTGCCGTAGAACAGACACAGTTGAGCGCAGATGAGCTTTTTGCAAGAATAGAAAAGAAACGCAAGCAAGTCGGTGCGCATCGGGATGCACAGGCGGAAGTCTTTGGGCGGTTATCCCAGACTTTCGATGCCATTGTTCGCGTGCTAGTTGGGCAATCTGCTCGTGGAACCGTCACCCTGGACGGGAAAGGCTTGCATTTGACGGTCGATATGGGTGGGGAACGTTCGACGACTGCAATCGAATCCTTGAAGATCGTTGCCTTCGATTTGGCAGTGATGTGCATGAGCATCGAAGGCAAGGCGCATGTGCCGGCCTTCTTGATCCACGATAGCCCGCGAGAGGCCGACCTTGGCCTGAGCATTTATCACGAGCTGTTTGAATTCGTGCACGGTCTCGAGGAAGTGGGGAGGCAACCGCTATTTCAGTACATCATCACTACGACCACCCGTCCGCCCGACAATCTGACCAAAGAACCCTGGCTGCGCGAAGCTCTGCATGGCGCACCCGCGGAAGAGCGCCTCCTGAAGCAGGACTTGTGATTGTGGTGCTCCGGCTTCGACAAAGCCGCGTTTGCCACGACGTGTGGCAGATCAGGACCTTGTGGGTAGTGATATCCTCGCAAAGGGTATGCCGCCATGCCGATTGATCCAAGGATCATCGCACGCAAGCTCAAGCAGGCACGGGAGCTGCAGTCATTCAGCATATCTGCGGTAAGCGAAGCCACTGGCATCGCGGCAGAGCGCCTCGTTCTCGTCGAGGCGGGTGAATCGCCTGCTACCGGTGACGAAGTATTGATTCTCGCAAACTACTATCGGCATGATTTTCGTGATTTCCTGGACGACAACCGTCCGGCACCATTCGAGAAGACCGATATTCTCTACCGACGCCATGGTGACGCCTTCACGGCTGAGGACCGCAGGGCAATCCAGGAGTTTCTTTACCTTTGCGAGATCGAAGCTGCTCTCGAAGCGCTGCTGGCTATCCCGAAGCAATCATTCAGTTTTTCTCCAAGCGGGACATTCTTCAAGGCACACGGCGAGCCTGCTGCGCGCGCGCTGAGGTCCCGTCTCGGCTACGCTACCAATGAGATTCCGCGCGACGTGTTCGCCGATTTCCGGAGGATCAGCGTTCACATCTTCAGGCGACGACTCGTCAACTCCGATATCTCGGGTTTATACATCGAGCACCCAATTGCCGGTCACTGCGTACTGGTGAACTACGACGAGGATTTGTACCGTCAGCGATTTTCGGCCAGTCACGAAGCGGCACATGCGATCTTCGATTCGTCGGAGGCTGTGATGGTCACGTTTCGGCGTGGCTCGTCCAAGTATGACGCGAACGACTTGCGCGAGATTCGGGCAAACCGCTTCGCCTCGTGCTACCTCATGCCACCGGATCAGCTCCCGCGATTGCCGCAGTGGACGCCCGATCAGGTCATCGAGTGGGCACAGCGGCTACGGGTCAGCACCACGGCGCTTTCCATTGCCTTACGGGAAGCCGGCATCATCGACGAAGCGACTGCCGCCACGTTCCGAAGCGTTCGCGTACCTTCAACGGAGAAAATCGATCCTGAGGCGCCTGAAAACCTGACGGACCGGCAGCGGGGCCGCCGTATTGCCCTACTCGAACGAGGCTTTTCAGACCATTTCGTCGGGCTGTGCTTCGATGCGCATCAGCAGGGCAAAATTTCCGCGGGACGACTGAGCGAGGCTCTGCTCGCGGACCACGTAGAACTGCGTGAGATATCTGTCTTGTACGGGCGGTCACTGCAAGATGGCGCTTGATCCCTCCCGGTTTTCGCCGGCATCAGTGGCCGATACGTGTTCAGTATGGAACATGCTGTCGTCACGCAAGCTCTACCAAGCGGCGATGGACGCCAAGCTGCACTTCTGCGTCACTGGGATGGTGCTGTACGAATGCTTGCAGAAACCGCGTTCGTATGAGTCTCCGGAACGTACCGAAATGATGCGGCGACTGGAGCGCGCGAGACGAGACGGTGGGTTTCCGACTCAGCCGTGCAGCCTCGATGATCTCGCTGATATATCCCGATTGGCACCCAAAGGGCTGGGAAGCGGTGAATTGTCTTGCATTGCCGTGGCGTACCGAGTGCGAAGTATCGCATTCATGACGGACGAGAAGCAGGCACGGCATGTCGCCTCGACGAAGTTCGCCTTGAACGTGGAGACGACGCCGAAGTTGTACGCGTGGCTTCACTACCGGCAGCATCTTGGTGGCGGGGACCACGAAGACGTGATTCGCGAGCATGAAATGTATGAAGTGAGGCCTCTTACCCGGTTTTTTAAGGAGGCTTTTCAAGAGGCGATGCGATGCCGTCTGATGAATCGGCCTGCCGTGACACCGGGAGCCATATGAGACTGGATCGCAGAGATGGACACGCCGGACGATAAGGGATTTGCGCTGATATGCATGAGCCCAACGAAATCATTTCCGCCGCTGAAGAGATCGGCGCCACCTTTGAGACTTTGCTGGAGGAGGTAGAAGTGCAGGACTCAGGCGAAGCTCGAATTTCAGCGTGCCTATTTCTCACCATCGCGGAACTATATATCGCGATGCTAAGCGTGATGCGGTCGCGTGCCCAGAGTCACGCGCCTGTGCTGGTCAGATCCATGCACGAAGCTTTCGTGGACCTACAGAATCTTGTCGCCGATTCATCCTACGCAGATCAAATGCGCTTCGATAACGCAGATCAGATGCTCAAAACTTCCGACGGATTTCAGGCAGCGCCAGATATGCAGGATAACGAAGAGGCGCTAAGGACATTGGCGGAGTGGAGCGCCAAGGAACAGAAGACGTGGGACGAGTTAAAGGGCATGGGGTACAAGCCACTCAGAGTATTCGACAAGTTTAACCGAGTCGGTATGGCGGGAGAGTACACGACCAGTTATCGCTTCTTCTGTTCATTCTCACACAGCGACCTCAATACATTGATCGGGCGACATGCTGGCATTGGGCATCTTCGGTTTACTGATCCTCTACCTGCCGAAACGCTCAAGAGCGTCTTGAGCATTGCCATAAACATTTATGGTCGCGGAGTGCAGCGCCTCCCCAAATTTACGAATGTGTCCGACGATAAAGTGAAGGTTGCCGTTGACACGGCGGAAGCAATATGGAAACCAATCTAAGGTCGTGTGAAAGCCGCACGCCCCGCTATTTTTCGTCGAGCAGCCCGAATCGAGGCTTCGACGAAGCCTCAAATCCTCCTTGCAAGACGCGCGGTGTTTTGTCAGCGGCCGTTCAAACCCTCAGTGAAATAATCCCGCGGTCAGGCCGGTTACCCACCGCCCGATCCGTGCCCGCCAGAGAGGGGCCGCACGCATCGGACCGTGGATAACCACGGAAATTCACAGGGTCAGGCGATGTTGGCATTCTGGGGGTAACTGTCCGTTTTCCTGCCTGTCAAGCATTTACGTGGCTTCATCGAAGCCTCGATTCGGGCCGACAACACTCTCCCACCATGGAAAGATCATGCCACCTTCCATTACCAGCCACGAGGTGACGAACATGGCCCAGACTATCCAGCGCGAGCCTGCAATTCTCCGGCGCAAGCAGCTCGAAATGCGCACGGGGCTTTCGCGCAGCACGATTTATCAGTACATCAAGGACGGGGTCTTCCCGAAGCCGGTGCCGCTCGGTCCGCGCGCGGTCGGTTGGATCGAGTCGGACGTGAGCGAGTGGATCGCCACTCGGGTAAGGATCGCCCGGGGCGGCGGCCAGCAGACGACGTGACGATGCGCATGCATGGCTGCCGAAGCAATGCGCTGGCCGGGCGGCCACGCCTGGCAATTCCCTTGACTGGCGTTGGTAAATCTGCCAACATGTGAGGTGAAATGGGCGGGGAAAAATGAGACCAACGCGGCCGGTATCTTGGCTCACGCCTGCGCGAAAAGCCTTTGAGGCGTTTCCTGACGGCGCGCGGCAGATCGTGATGGATGCTTTGAGCATTGCCGCCGAAGGTGGCATGGCGGGAATCGCCAAGCCGATGAAAGGCCTCGGGTCGGGGGTGTTTGAGGTTGCGTTGCCGTTCCGGGGCAATGCCTTTCGGGTGGTCTATGCGGTGCAGCTCGGGGACGAGCTGTGGGTGGTCCATGCGTTTCAGAAGAAGTCGACGCAAGGCATCAAGACCCCGAAACACGAGATCGACTTGATCAAGGACCGGTTGAAGCGACTGAAGGAGATGCTGCGATGAAAAAGGAACTGCTTGAGATTGTCCGTGGAAGCGGAAACATCTATCGGGACTTCGACGTGCCGGATGCCGACGTGCGTCAGTTGAAAGCGATCCTGGCGGCGGAGATCATCAAGACGCTCGACAAAAAGGGCCTCAGCGTAAGAAAGGCGCAGAGTCTCACGGGGATCGATGCCGGAGACTTCTCGCGCGTCCGCAACGCGGATTTCCGGCGCATCAGCATCGAGCGCCTCATGGCGATGATCAACGGGCTTGGGTCACGCGTGGAAGTCGCGGTGAGGCTGAGGCGTGCGGAGACGAGACACGTGGCGGCGATGGCGTGAACCACGAAAAGCGGGTATGAAAGCGGGTACAAAATGCACAGTTCCAGGCAAATTGTGAGCAGCGGCGCGGGGTTACTGGCGCATTTCCGCTTCAACGTCTGAGCCTGCTGCGCCGGCCTCCGGCATGCTGAAGCCCCGGTCTTCTGGCCTGCGGCGTTAAGGTCTATACTGCCC
>LNFM01005648.1_pt1 | contig 21412 bp, 17 predicted proteins | sample 596031 | NCBI WGS metagenome assembly LNFM01 (sample SAMN04254537, study PRJNA301005) | activated carbon metagenome | isolation source: dual media filters at the Ann Arbor, Michigan drinking water treatment plant | place: USA: Ann Arbor
CCCCAGCCCCAGCCCCAGCCCCAGCCCCAGCCCCAGCCCCAGCCCCGGCCCCGGCCCCTGCGCCGTCACCGGGCGATGCCCGTATCGGCATGCAGACCATCGCGCTCGACAAGTTGGTCGAGTTCGAGTCGTACCACAAGGACAGCCGATACGAGCGCTACCGGAAACTCGAGGTGCTGTCGGGTTCACGTGCGAAGTTGCGAATCCAGGCCTACAACCTGGCTGGAGGAGGCTCGTTCAATACCTTCAAGAGTGCCGAGTACACCTTGCTGGTCGATGGGAAGCCTGCATCGACGCTCGCCGGTGTGGCGGGCAAGAGCACCGCTTCGTTCGATGTGGACCTGACACCCCTGCAACCCGGGTGGCGTCGCCTGGACATCGGCGGTTTGACCGGAGGCGAGACTTGCCCGACGTGGTGGGTTTTCGTCAAGCGTGGCAACGTGGGGCCGCAATCGGTCACGCCCGTCGTGCGTGGCACCTACGAGATGATTCAAGGCGGCGTGGGTCTGAACATGTGGGCCCTGGCCCCCGGAACCTACGCGCCGACGCCGCGGCCCATGCAGCCCCGAACGTTCACGCCGTTTTCGACCGCCTTGCCCCGATCCGAGCTGCACTGCGCGCAACTCGTGCCCTTGCGCTGGGGTGACGTGCACCGCCCCAACCGCAATCTCGATGGCATCCAGTCGAGCTACGACGTGCAGCCGTACTTTTGGAGCGACCTCGTGGCGCTCAAGCCGCGGGTTCCCTTGCTCGACGGGCCACGCGGTGTGGGTACCGTCTGCATGGTCACGCACGTCGAGATCGGCAAGGCGGCGCCCGCCAACACCGGCCCGCGCAACAACACCTACTTCTGCGACCCGTGGCGGGTGGGCAAGATCTCGGCCGACGGCACCATCACCACCCTGGCGGGCTACCGGCATGCCGGCATGCTGACGCACTGGGAGGATCCTGCGGACGTGGAATTGATTGGCGACTGGTCGTCGATTCCGCCCGCAAGGCGAGGCTTCCACGAGTTGTGGGGCATGGCCTGGGACGAACGGACTCTGGTCATCAACGAATCGGCAGCGGCCATCGCCTCAGAGGACAACCAGAAGCCACACGTAGTAGGCCCTACTATGTTTCTGGCCGACTCGCAAAGAGATCGAATCTGCAAACTCGAGTTCTCAGCTACGCGGCATGGATTGCCGCCGAAGGTGACGGAGTTCATCAACAACGTCGAAGATCCCTGGGACATCGTCTACTACGACGGCGTCCTCTACGTCACGGAGCGGAAGTCGCATCGTATCTGTGCGTACGACGCCACCACTGGGGCGTTCCTGCGCATCGTGGTCCAAGGTCGGCCGCTGGCATCTGTCGACAGGAACCGAGAGGTTGTAAGGCTCGCTTCCCTCGCCATCATTCGTGCCGAACCCTGCGTAGCGCCGGAGGGTCTGTACCTGCAGGACGACTGGCTGTATTGGGCGTCGAAAGCCCAGGGGCAGGTGAAGCGTGTGCGCTTGTCTGATGGCGTGGTTCAGGTTGTCTGCAACGTACCGATGGACGACAACTCGAAGTTCGTGAAGCTGGCACTGAGCGATGGGACTTTCGGGCCGCGGGGCACTGTATTCACCTGGACGTTCAGCAATGCACAGATGGGGCAGCCAGCAACAACCCTGCCGGGGGGAGCGCGCTGGATCTGGGAAGACCAGAAGGGTGGTGCAGGCAACTTCAGCCAGTTCGTCTACCCGACCGCCGGTGCCGTTGGTCAAGGCCGCCTGGTCTGTGCCGGCATGAACGAAGGCCTGGTGGTCATTTCCAAGAAGGTAGCCGGTGATGTGACGCCGAGTGCTTCGGCTGCACGAGGGGCTGTTGAATACTCGGCACGGGGCCTTCATCTCCTGCACGGGCATCATGGGTTTGGGTTCTATGGACTTCCACTCCCTTGGGGTGTATCCGCCGACATTGATGATTTCCTGGAGGCCAATGGTCATCGCCGGATCTAAGTAGGTTCTGTATGCAGGCGCCTACGGCGGCGAATGCAGAGCACGTTTGAATGCTGGCACGAGCAGCTTGTTGCCATATTCGCTCAGATGATCGTCGTCGAAGTAGATCGGGCGGCCCGAGATCGACCCCGTGCATCTTCCATTTCCGCACAATGTGGATGCAGGGTCCAGCAACTCTGTGCCGCACTGTTTCGCGACGCGATCCAAGAGTGCATCACTCGATCCTGATCGCGCACGGTGTTCGGCGAGGCTGATCGACACATCCCGTCCCTGCTTGGTAAACATGGCAGCGCGGGCCATATGGTTGGGAACATTGAAGGGCATCTCTGGAACCGCCTTGACGATGATCACCCGTCGACCTGTGGCCACAACGGGGCAAACTAACCCTGCGAGTGCACTTTCGAACCGCTGCGCAAACCCTTCGTGGGCCGTGCTTCCCCCTACTGTGATGAAGCGGCGGCCAGTTCCCTCCTCGGCAGATGAAGGGCCTTCGAGGTAGGCAGGCCATCGATTGATCAGTATGAGTGGGACCGAGATCGGGACTGCACTCATCTCGTCGACCACGGCCTGATTGAAGGTTCGGCACGCCGAGAACTTCTTCTCATGGTGTGTGACCTCCAGCACAGTGGGGCAGGCGGTGAAGCCCCAGTGCCGCACGTATTCGTTGCGATCGGCTGCCGCCTCTGCGACAGCCGTTACCAGTGCGCCCGAGTGACTGTCCCCAACCACAAGGGCGCCCAGCGTCCCAGTCCCGTAGTTGCAGGTAGGCAATGTTCCGTCGATGGGTGCGGCGCACTGGGTGCCATGCTGGTCCAGCCGCTGCTGATTCGACTTCTCTTGATCGGCGAGTACCGCCGCCTCAGGGAGGCCACGGCTCGGCCAACCTGAGGTCGAGTACACAGCAATGGCGAACAACATGCACATCACCCAGCCTGCAGGAAGTACGAGGGTCTTGGCTGCTGCCTGAAGGCGGACAGATCGAAAGGGAGTTTCTATCCAGCGATACGAGATCGCTCCCAGGACAACAGACAGCAACACGGCAGCTGACGTGATGCCAAAGTGCGATTCGATCTGCGCATAGCCCAGGGCTACTACCAGTGGCCAATGCCAGAGATAGATGGAGTAAGACCAGCTTCCCAACGCCTGTATAGGGCGAAAGTTGACCCATCCTGCTGACCCCGCGTTTGCGCGCAGAATCAACACAGTGCCGACTACCGGTAGTGTCGCGAGGTAGCCTGGCCACTGTGCGGTTGGATCAAGAACTACGAGGCTGAGGACCAACAGTGCACAGCCCAATGCTGCCATCCGCCCTGCGGGAACAGCTTTGAAGGACCATGTCCCGACAGTCGGTCTTGCCCACAGGAAGGCAAGGCCGCCTGACAGCATTTCCCACGCTCGTGAGGGCAACAAGTAGAACGCGTTGGACGGCTGTTCAACGGACGCGTGAATGCACCATGCCCAGGATGTAAGAGCAGCTACGATGAACGCTGCCGGCAGTGCCGCAACCCGAAGCCACTTGAGCATGACCATCGTGAACGCGGGCAGCAACAAGTAGAACTGCCATTCCGCGGAAAGCGACCAAGTGTGTAGCAGCCACTTGTCATGCGATGCCGTATCAAAGTATCCGCTTTCTGCAGCGTAGACATGGTTCGAGATGAAGCTGAGGCTGCCTATCACGTGCTTCGCCAGCAGTCTGTAGTCTGAGGGAAGCATCAGCAGCGAGCCTGCGAGAACCAAGACCCCGCAAAGTACAACCAACGCCGGGACGATGCGCCTTGCTCGCGACCAATAGAAGGCGAGCAAAGAGAAGCGGCCAGCTTCATGACCGCCCACGATGATCGAGGTCATCAGGTATCCGGAGATCACAAAGAATATGTCTACCCCGATGAAGCCAGCCTTCAGTCCCGGCACGTTGAAGTGGTAGAGCGTGACGGTGGCTACAGCGAGTGCGCGCAACGCATTGATGTCGCTTCTGAACGAGTCAGACTTTGCTGGAGAGGGCATGGCCGCCGCGCTTCTTTCGTCGTCGATCACCGGTAGCGTGGATTACCAGCGCGCATTGAGCCAGCTTCTGGCCGGCTGCTCTACAAGGTAGAAGGACAGCAGGGAGATCACCAAGGCCAAGACCAGCGCGACGGCGGCTCCACCTGGGATCACCCCGGCTGACTGCCATACGGGCTGTTGCCACAGATAGATCGAGAAGGACCATGTGCCCAGCAGTGCCAACGGCCTCCACGCTAGGCCCCTCTTGATCCACTCGGCGCTTTCAGGCAGGTGATTGACAGCCACGGCAAGCAACAGTGGTGAAAGCAGCTTGGAACACCACCAAGGCGCCTGATGGTGGTAGGTCAAGGCAGCGATCATCAGTGCTGCGATGGGCAGCCAGTGCGGCAGGCTCCAGCGACGAGTCGCCCTGAGCGTCCGGTACCCCGCTGCGAGCAGCAGGTGCGCTGCTGCCACTTCGGTGCCAATCTCGCCCCACCGCGGCGCAGCGGTGCCGAGCTTGACATAGATGAACCCGACCAACACGCACAGGAAACCCACGGCGATTAGCACGAGTCCAGCTCTGGCGCGCAGGGCCGGGTGCAGCACGAAGAAGCTCAGTAGCAGGTAGGCGTGTTCCTCGACGTTCAGCGACCAGATGTGGCCGATCGGAATGGCAGTCCCCCAGATTCCAGGGTCGGGGGGAAGGTAGGTACGCAAGAAGAAAAGAGTTGCGATGACCTCGGAGAACGTGAACTGAATGTCGCGTACATACGCGATCAGATACGCACCCACGACGAACACGGCGAAGGCAGGGAGGATGCGACTCAGTCTGCGCTTGTAGAACACCTTCAACGGCTGAAGTTTGATGAATAGAAGGCCGCTCATCAGATAACCCGACAAGACGAAGAAGATGTCTACGCCAAGTCGACCTGCTTCAAGGGGCAGGACCTTGATGAAGTGACCCTCCAGTACCAACGCGATTGCCAATCCCCGCCAGCCATCGAGGAAAGCGAGCCTTTCGGTGGCCGTTGCACCCTGGGTTGGAGCAGGCGGAGCAACTGCGTGCGAGATCATTGCGACTTGCCGAGTCTCGTTGCCGGCGCATGCCGCTGCAACCACAACTCCAACATCGTCAGGATCCACACCATCTCGCCGTAGTAGCCCGGGTGCGCGGGCAGGTGTTCGCTGAGCAGCGTCTTGATGAAGTCGGCGCGGACCACGCCGCGCGTGGCCAGGCTGCCCAGGGCGTCCGCGGCCAGGCGGTGCAGGGCATCGTTACGGGTGGCCCACACGCCGAACGGCAGGCCGAAGCCCTGCTTCTTCTTCGTGATGATCTCGTCGGGCAGGAAGCCTCGCAGGGCTTCCTTGAAGAACCAGCGCAGCTTCAGCCCCTTCAGCTTGTAGTCCACGGGCAGCCGCATCGAGAAGTCGAGCAGGTGGTCGTCCAGGAAGGGGAAGGCCACGTCCACACCGGCCAGCCTGGTGCTGCCACACACCTTGGGCAGGTCGGCTTCGGCCAGCGTGTAGCGCCAGTCGAACGCCAGCGTCCGGTTCAGCCATTCGCGGGTGCGAGGTTCGGCCCACACCTTGCGCTGGTGCTGCACGGGAGCCTGCCGGTCCACGGTGGCCAGGAAGCCCGGCGCGAAGACCACGTCCACGCCCAGCCGGGTGAGCAGGTTGTACAGCTGCAGGCGGTCGGGCATGGGCACGCGGGCCTGCTCGACGTAGCTGGCCGCCTTGCGCACCGGGGGCAGCGCGTGCAGGGCCTTGATGCCCACCAGCGGCTCGAGCAGGCTGCTTCGCAGGGCACCGGGCACGTGGCCGTACCAGCCGAAGATGCGCTGCTTGGCATAGCGTGAATTGCCACCGAAGAGTTCGTCGCCGCCGTCGCCGGCCAGCAGCCGGGTCACGCCGTCTTCGCGGGCCATCTTCGCGCAGTAGAACGCCGGTAGCACCGACGAATTGCCGAAGGGCTGGTCGTAGTGACCGGCCACGTCGGCCATGCTCTGCACCAGGTCGGCCGGGGTCACGTAGTACTCGTGGTGTTCGGCGCCGAAGCGCTTGGCCGCGATGCGGGCGAACTCCATCTCGTCGTAGCCCTCGGCCTCGAAGCCGATCGAATACGTGGCGGGCGGGCTGCCCGTGGCGCGGCCGATCATGCCCGCCACGGTCGAACTGTCGGTGCCTCCGCTCAGGAAGCAGGCGGCCTTGCCGTCCGACAGCTGCCGCTTCACCGCGGCTTCCAGAAGCTGCCGAAACTCTGTTGCCAGCGTCTCGAAGTCCCCTGCCGGGGCTTCGTTGAAGTCGGGCACCCACCAGGGGCTCACCGTCATGGCGCCACTGGCGAAGATGCCCGCGTGCCCGGCCGGTATGCGGTACACGCCCGCGAAGATCGTGCGTGGGGAAGGAATGACGTGGAAGAAGAGGTAGTCGAAGATCGCCTGCGGATCGATGGTGGCCGCCGGCGCGATGCGCGCCAGATCGTCCGCACGCTCGGCCACGTGCAGCTGGCCGTCGACGATGCGCCAGCACAGGCTGCGCACCGCAAAGCGGTCCACCGCCAGCAGCGCCCGGCCGTCCGACAGGGGCCAGGCGACCGCGAAGTCGCCTTGAACGCCCTGCAGTGCCTCGGACCTGCCTGCCGCCAGCGTGGCAGACCAGGCCGCTGCGTCGCCATTCACCGCGGCGAGCTTTGCGATGGCGGGGTCGGTGAACTGCGGCCGGCCCAGGGTCAGGGGAGTGATCGGTGCGTGCATGGGAAGGCGTGGCCCGTGGGCCCCGCGGGGGTTGTCGTTCATTCGGCCTGGCCGCGCACCAGGCGTACCGCCTTGCGCAGCGTGCCTCGCACGTTGGCCGCCACCTTGGTCTTCAACGAGTAGACGGGCAGGGTCGACGGCGCCGCCAGCATGTCCTGGTACTGCTGCACGTAGCGGTTGCGCAGCACGCTCAGGTCGTAGTCCTGCGCCACGATCTCGCGGCCGCGCTGGCCCAGCCGCGCCAGGTGCGCGGGGTCGCGCTGGCGCAGCGCCTCGGTCAGCGCGCCTGGCTTGCGCATGTCCAGGAAGACGGCTTCCTTGACGATGGACCGCTGGTTGGCGTGGTTCGTGCAGAACACCGGCAGGCCCATGGCCATGGCCTCGATGTAGACGATGCCGAAGGTCTCGAACAACGAGCCCAGCACGAAGGCGTCGGCGGCGGCATAGGCCATCGGCAGCTCGTCGTGGGGCAGGGTGTCGAAGACGATGCGGTCACCCATCAGTTCGCGACCCAGCGTCTTGATGGCCGCCGTGTCCGGGTGTTCCTGGCCCACCACCACGAGGTAGACGTCCTTCAACGGCGCCAGCTCGCGGATGACGTGGTCCATGCGCTTGTGCCAGTAGCAGATGGTGCCTACGCTGATGGCCACGAACGCCTCGGCCGGAATACCGTGCCTGGCGCGGTAGTCGCTGGTCAGTCCGGGCTGGAAGAGCGCGAGGTCGACACCGTGCGGAATCATGAAGGCCTTGTGCCGGGCGCTGTGCTGCAGGTTGTGGTCGGTGTGTTCCTGCACGAAGTCGCACCTAGGCAGGTCGTGCGCCGGGATGGCGCCGCCGTTGCTGAACACCACCTTGGGGGGCTTGTCGAAGAGATGCCGGTTGTCGAAGACGATGTTGCACACCTCTTGTTCGAGGCAGTGCACGACATCGAAGCCACCCTCGATCAAGGGCTTCAAGGCCGCGTACGCGAAGGTCTCGCCTTCGATGCGGATGCGTTCCTGCTCTCGGGCGGCTTCGGCCCACTTGGGCGACACCGCGACATGCACGTTGCGCAGGCAGGCCGCGTTGCGGGGCAGGTTGTCGATCACCAGTTCCCGCGGCTTGGGCTCGCCACCGCCCTTGAACAGCATGATGTCGACGGCGCCGCCAATGAGCGTGAACAGGTCGCGGGCGAACACTTCGTGTCCGCGGTGGATGTGGCCCAGCCCGGAGCAGAGCAATGCGATTTTCATACTGGGGCGCCGACGTCGCGCAATCCGAGTCCGAGGCGCACTGATGCGTAGCCAACGATTATGACCATGCGGTACGCGCTGGAAGGGTGGCCAGGGCCGGGGGTCTCGTGCAGTTTGACGCATCCCGCGCCGGAGGTCGTGCCGTGGACAAATTCATGCCAGCGAGGAGGTGGCACAGCGGGTCCACGAGCCTGAGTGCCAGAATCGGCGCGGTCATGCCGAGCAACCTCATCTCCGTCGTCATCCCCTGCTTCAACGCCAAGCGATACGTCGCGGCGACCCTGGCTTCCGTCCTTGCTCAGACTGGCGTGCAACTGGATATCGTCGTGGTTGATGACGGCTCAACGGATGGGACTGCGGATTTCGTGCGGAAAGGCTTCGCCGACGTGCGCGTCTTTGAGCAAAGCAACCAGGGCGTCGCTGTCGCCCGTAATCTCGGCATCGCTGAAGCGAAGTCCGACTGGATCGCGTTCATCGACGCCGACGACATCTGGTTGCCAGGCAAGCTGCAAGCGCAACTCTCGGCGCTTGCATCCAGTCCAGCCGCACGCATGAGCTACACCGCCTGGCACGTTTGGGAAACCGAGGAGCCTGAGCCACCCAAGGCGCTCATCGAGACTCTCCAGCGGGATCCGGCGGCAGAAGGCCGCTGGGATGGCCCCACTGGGTGGATCTATGCCAGTCTTCTACTGGACTGTGTGGTCTGGACTTCTTCCGTACTGATCCACCGCTCCGTGCTCCAGGAGGTGGGCAACTTTGATCCAACGCTGCGAGTGGGCGAAGACTACGACCTGTGGCTCCGGGCATCGCGCGTCACCCCGGTCGTGCGGGTCTGCAAACCCCTGGCCATGTACAGGATGCACCCGGCCAGCATCACCAAAAAGACCCCCGACCGGAACTTCAAGGGCGAAGTCATCGGTCGCGCCATCCGGCGGTGGGGCTACGGGTCGCCGGATGGCTCCAGTGCCAGGCCGTCTGATGTCAACCAGTCTCTGGCCAGAAGTTGGAGCGACTATGGCGGCGCTCACTTGATGGCCGGGAACTCGAAAAGGGCACGCCAAGCAGCCCTGAAAGCGCTCACATTGGCACCCTCGCAGATGCTGGGATGGAAGGTGCTTATCAAGTCGGTCTTGATGACACCCGTTTCGGTCGTGCGCCCGCATGGCTGAGGCGCGGATGGGCTCACTTAGGAATCGGGGCCTGCTACGGCGCGCGCTGGTCCTCAATCCGGAAGGTGTCGGGAGCCGGGTCGTCAGCGGAGCTGGCTTTCAGTTCCTGGGTATCGCGCTCAGGACCATCATCACCATCGGATCGACAGCGATACTGGCCCGCCTGCTCGTACCGGCCGACTTCGGCTACGTGGCCATGGCCACGGTGGTCACTGAGTTTGCGGCGCTCTTTGCGAACTTCGGATTCAACAACTTGCTGATCCAGCGTCGGCGCATGAACCGACTGCAGGTTGACACCGTCTTCTGGGCTTCGCTCGGTTTGGGCGCCGTGCTCGGCGGGGTGGTTTTCGTCGCGTCGTTCTTTGCGGGATGGCTGTTCGCTGACGAAAGAGTGGGCGATCTTCTGCGCGTGCTGAGCCTCACCTTTGTGCTCAGCGGATTGCCGACGATTCCGGGGGTCGTTCTGGCCCGTTTGATGCGTTTTCGGGTCGAGTTCTGGATTCAGATGACAACGGTCGTTGTCCGAACCTCGGTGGCCATTGGATTCGCGTATGCGGGATTTGGTATGTGGAGTCTGGTTGCCGGAGCTCTGGCCGGGGCGTGTGCCCAGGCCGTGCTCGGCTTCCTTGCAGTCCCGTATCTGCCCCGTTGGCGCTTCAACAGCAGTTTTCTCACGCAGACTTGGCGAACCAGTGGAAGCTACTTTGGTGGAGGCCTTCTGTTCTACGTGAACATGAACATCGATCTTCTGCTGATTGGTCGGCAACTTGGTGCTGCGTCGCTGGGTTACTACCAGAACAGCAGAGCCCTAACCGATGAGATTCGCGCTCGTATAGCAGTGCCATTGCAGCATGTGCTCTTTCCAGCGTTTTCGGCCGTCCAAGATTCACGCGACCGGATGCGTGACATGGTGCTGAGAAGTGGCCGAATGCTTGCGGCCCTGGTGATTCCCATAGGCATCGGCATCGCGTCGATGTCACACGAACTTGTTCCTGTTCTCTATGGTGCGCAGTGGCTCGAGATGATCCCAGTGATGAGCATGTTCGGGGTCAGCGCTGCACTCAAAGCGAGTACGGCGATCAGCACTCCGCTCTTCAACGCCAATGATCGGGTCGGACTGGGATTCCGATACAACATCATCAGTACAGGTCTGATGGTGTTTGGAATCGTCTTGGCTATCCCCCATGGTCTGGAGATGGTGGCCATGACCATTGCAGCGATTTCTTTGTATACCCTGCTGCCATTCAGGGCGGCATTGGCGATTATCGGGATGGGTGTTAGAGACATCGCGAAGATATTGCTTGCCCCATTTTCATCGTCATTTGCATTCTTCATTTTAATTATGCTCTTGCGGCCGTATTCGTCTGCCATGATCGAAAGCAAGTTGCTTCTATTGTTATTTCATGCAGGTGTTGCCGCATCTATCTACTTGTGCTGCCTTCATTTGCTTTCAAGGGAGTACCTTAGGGACTTCCAAGACCTGCTCCTGCGGCTGCGTCGAGGTTGATTCTATAGGGTGATGGCTGCTGGCTAAGTAACTTAGAAGGAATGTGAAATTGATATCGACATTGATACTAGTCCTGGTAATCGTGCAGTTTGTGATACTTGCGCTTGTGTATCACAAGCTCAGTTCGGCAATTCAGTCGCTGAAACATCAGACAATCAAAAGCTCTGACAACGTTATCAGTCAGACGGAGGCCCTTCTGGCGCTTCATGCTGAACTTCAGCCTACGCGAGCTCTCCCAAAATCAAGGGGATGGGCTGCATCTCCGGACCTGCTGGCGCAGTTGGTTCGCCTTACTCATGAGCGGCGGCCAATGACGATACTGGAGTGCAGCAGCGGATTCAGTACCTTGGTACTCGCTGCCTGCGTGCGGAATATGGGTAAGGGACGAGTTCTTAGTCTAGAGAATGACCCTGTATTTGCAGAGAAGACGCGCGAGTTGCTGCGAGTACATGGTCTATCAGAGTGGGCAACGGTCATCGATGCACCTTTGGTCCCGCTGACTCTTGAGGGATGGGAGGGAAAGTGGTATCGCACCAGCGATCTCCCATCCGGGCTCTCCGTCGACATGTTGGTGGTTGATGGTCCTCCCCACGACACTTCCAAGCTGGCGCGTTTTCCGGCAGTCCCTGTGTTGGCAAAGTTCTTCTCTGCGAGTGCTGTAGTGGTGATGGACGATGCTTTTCGAGAGGGCGAATCTACCTCGATCGACCGGTGGCTGGGGAGCAGTTCAAAACTTCAAAGAGTGCATGCCGATGCATGTGAAAAGGGATGCGCCATCCTTGAATACCGCGCCTAGTTTGCCCCGAGTCCCGCAGCCTGGGCGTTCGCCGCCCGAGTTGCTTGGACAGCTGACTGACTTCATTTCGAGATGAAGATTCTTTTCGCCACCGCACGACCGTTCTACCCCGAACTACTCGGTGGGGCTGAACGATCGATGCAGCGTCTGCTCGTTGGTCTTTGCCAGCGGGGTCATACGTGTCGTGGCCTCGCGGCAATGTCCAGTCCGGACAGAACCAGAGCATTGACTCTCATGCGTTTGGTCACCGCCAACCGCATTCGCTACCTGCCTGATAATCGCGCAGGATTTCCTATGCGTCGTACACGCAGCTGGCTGATGGACACACAATTCGAGGACATTGTCGGATCGTTTTGCCCGGACGTCCTGATTACCCAACTGTTGGGTGCGGGCGACTTTGCAGACGTCGCCATCAAGCGAGGTGTCAGGCCCGTCGTTCTGTTGAGAGACATGGACGACGTTCCCTTCGACGATAGGCAAGCGAAGGACCGGAGGATTACCTTCGTCTCAAACTCGAAGGCAGTTCAGCGCTGGGCGCTTGATACTTATGCCATCGACAGCAGTATTATTTACCCGCCGATAGACTTGACTGTCTTTCGAAGGGCTGCCACGCCGAAGTACGTTACCTTCATCAACCCAACGGCGCCGAAGGGCGTGGACCTGGCCATTGAGATTGCGCGAGCATCACCTGATATTCTATTTCTCTTTGTTGAGAGCTGGCCGTTGGATCCTGTTGAGTATTCGGACCTTGCTGGAAGATTGTCATCGGTTCCCAATGTCACTCTGTGGCGACGAAGGACCAATGTGCAGGAGGTCTACGACGTGACCCGTCTGTTGATTGTTCCGTCGCGGTGGGAAGAGGCCTTCGGACGGGTAGTCGTCGAGGCTCAAGCCTGCGGTATCCCCGTTGTAGCGCGAGACGTTGGTGGGCTTTCGGAGGCGGTCGGTCTCGGGGGCAAAGTCTTGGCAGGCACTGCCACTGCCCAAGACTGGGCCAGTGAGATCGAGGCCCTGATGCACTGTAACGACGGTCTATACGGCCGCTTGCAGAGTGCGGCGCTGGAGAACGCACGTTGCGGTGAGTGGAACGCCGAGAAAGCCGTCGACCGCCTAGAAAGACTTCTGATTGGTTTGGGCCCGAGCACCCATGTAGCGTAGATGGACCTACTTTCTTGCCACGATCCAAGTCACGATTGGCCATTCTGGATCGTTGCGGGTTGCCAATCGGTGAAACGGGTGCCACTTGGCGTGTGGAACTCCTACGAAGCGAAGGCCATCACGCACTACCGACCAGACATCAAAGTTGCCCCAACCTCCAACCTCAATGATCTCCGACCAATTGCGGTGTAGGAGGGATAGGGCATCCGGTGTGTACCTCCAGAAGTCCTTGGGTACAGCATGAATGGGATTGATGAAGCACGTCGTGTGGACTGCAATGCCTCCTTGACGGAGCACGCGGTAAGACTCATCAATGGCCGCCTGCGGATTGCCCTCGACATGCTCCAGGACTTGATCTGACATGATCGCGTCAAATGACTCGTCCGGAAACTTCAGCGACAGGAAATTGTGCTCGGGATAGTTTGCCGGCACGATTTCTCGTGGTTCAAGTGCAAGCAGGTCTGCGAGGTTCTCGGAGTGGCTGATCGACAGTGCGCGGCCACCGGTACCCTTGACTTTCGGGGCGAGTTCCGCAAGTCGTTGATACATGCGGTATCGAGTGATGTTCGCCCCCCTCGGCAATCTATACATCGATGCACGCCAGGACAGGTTGCGAATTTGTCGACCGACCATGCTTCATCCTCCGGGGGTGAGGTCAGCTGAGCGTGTGGGCCAGATCGGGCAACCCCTGACCTGAGTCGACCGGATAGCGGCCCAGAGAGCGCTTCAGAGCCGCTCCTTATGAATCTACACGTTCAGCGTGTGCTTGCCTACTGGCCTCCGATCCCCCAGTCAGGTGCCCTGTTTCGACTGCATATGGTGGTCTTCTCGCGTTGATCGCGAGGCTGACGCCGAGTCTGTCAGCCTCAACTCCAAGACAGTCGAAGCACCTTGATCGCGCGTATCGCTTTGATAGATCGCTCAGAGGGCGACCCGGGATAGCTCTTGGCTAGGCGAAGGAGGCCCTTTGCAAGGGATCGCACGGCCATTGCCCCCGACGGCATAGTGAGGAGCCGCCGCGCCTGCGAAAGGAACAAGTCCCAATCGTCGTCAATTGCTTCGTAGGCGAAACCAGCGCAGATGGCACCACTCATTTGCATGGCTTGCTCTTTCGTGATGGGTCTCGATTGGGATGAAGTGTCGAGAATGCCCACTAAGTCTTCGAAGAATTCTTGCAGACAACCGTGATTGGCCATCACTTTGAGCCGATTCAACAGGGCGGCTCGTACCTCTTCTGGCGGCAGGTCCGTATGTCGAGGAGGCGTCAAGTACTCGCTCAAAGGCACATCCCTTCGGATCTTGCGGCCCACCGCTGAGCTGAATCGTCTGAACACTCCACGTCTTTGCGCAGCCGAGTACTGGAGCGCCTTTGAGCCGCGGGTTCCCTGGTGCTGCCGGAAAACAAAGCTCGGCAACGGACTGAATGCAGGCACGCCCAGTCGACTAAGGCGAATCTGCATGTCATAGTCTTCGCCGGTGAGAAGCTCCGGGTCCAGTGCTCCCGCGGCATCAAAGAGCGACCGCTTGACCAAGGCACTGTTCAGATGGAAGAAGCAACTTGTCATCACCTCAAGGAAGAAGGCCTCGGGTGGGGGACTGGGCGGTGTGTAAGGCTTGCCCTTGAGTATTCGGCCGTCCGGGCCATCGGTGCCTAAGCAATGTGCGCTGTAGACCCAACTGGCGCCAGGCTGCCCATGAAGAGCATTCAGCCTGTGCTCTATGGCGTCAGGCAACGCAACGTCATCGTCGTCAAACAGCCATATCAGGTCGCCGCGGGCTTGCTCCAAGCCAAGCGACACGGCCTTTGGCTTGCCGGCGTTACATTTACGGAAGTACCTGATGCGGGACCCGTAGGTTGCCGCGAGCGCCGGAGTCGAGTCCTCCGAGCCATCGTCGATCACCAACACTTCCAGCGCCGGAACCGTCTGTGCCAGCAGGCTGTCCAGACACTCTCCGAGATATTTGGCGCGGTTGAACGTGGGTACGATGACCGAGACCGCAGACGTCGGGGCAATCAGCGATGCAGCACTACTCATCCGCGCATTCTGCGCAACGCGCAGCAAAGTGATGCTTCGCTAAGCCTCGCTCAACCGGAAGTTTTCAACGACTTTGGGTGAGTCGATCCGGTCCTCATCAGCCACCAAGGGCTGCGCGATGCATCAAGCGTTTTGGCGTCGGCGCGCGAGCCAGCCAACCCAGCCCAATCCCGCAGCAAAGAGACCCCAAGTGCCCGGTTCCGGTACCGCCGTCGCAAACACCCGCAACTCATTCAGCCCATAGGCAGTTGGGCCCGCCGCAGGATTTGTCGATGCAACGCTCAGGGGGATGAAGCTGAGGTAGCGAACCTCTGCGCTGGAGGATACAGCGAACGTTACAGGGGGGGGTACCACGGTCCCGACGGCCGCAAGCGTGCCGCTTACCAAAGGAATGGTCGGCCCCGAGACTTTGAGGTTTCCGCCTCCGAGGTCGGTAACCGAGTTGCCGCCGATGATGTTGAAGTTGCCCGTGCCGCGGTCGTAGACGAAGTCGTTGTGTGTGTTGAACAGCACCAGGGAGTCGATCCGATAGGGACCCCCAAGGTCAACCGTGATGAAGACTTGGTTCGCCCCAGAGTTGTTGACGTTCAACCAGTACGTGGACCTGCTGATATCGGCAACCGCGCCAGTCTGCTGATCAAGGATGTTCCCCGCATTGAAGCCGGGATCGAAGGCTCCGGAAGACCCGACGACATTCGACGGCGACAGGACCAACTGGACCGCGCTTGCCGCGAAGCTCGCGACAGCCAGAGTCAAAGACAACAACGCGTTGCGCATGAGCTTCTCCAGTCCATGGCCGATACTCTATATCAAAGATGCAGCACATCAACTGCGCACTCGTCCAAACTGTTTTCCTTCACAGCGCCGTGTGAGATTTTGTGACTCGGCGTGCTGACTTGTCGCTCGTTCGGTCAGGCCGGAGGCGGGTTGAGCCAAATTTCAGGAGTGGACGCTTCCGTCAACCCTAGGTGCAGGAACGGCGCCAGGCTGGACACTGTGAGTTGGACGGGTCCAATGATCAGGAAGACAGCCCGCCCCAAGTAGACGGCTCCAAGCCTGGCATGCGACGAGGATGACTGAGGGTTGAACATCGAGATCCTGCTCATGGACCAACGAATGCCATTCTCAGAGAGCGCTTGATCTGTCGATTTCCAGAGCCTGGCCATCGTGCGCCCGAGTCTGAGGCCTGGGTCTACGTAGACGTCGAAGTCCCAAACAGCCGTCGCAGGGTCCCGCAGCTTGTACCTGCAACGGACTTCGTCTTCATCGTAGTGTGTGCGTGCTATCCAGATGTGCCCGGCGAAGCGGTCACCAATGCGAGCCGCGTAGCACTCCGCACCTGCCTCGAAGCGAGCTTGAATGACCTCAATGGCCCGGGGAAACGACCGTACCAAGGGATCGTCCACGGCGCACGAGTGAATTTGGGTTTTTGGATCGTCTCTGAGGCTAGCCAAGGCGCCACGGCCTATGGGCTGCGCATAGAAGCCGTACGGCACCAGCCTCGCCCGACCTCCAGAGATCGACGTCAATGCTCTGTGCAAGACGTAGAGCAGCGTGACGCCCGGACCGCCAAGCTCCCTTGTCAATGCGCGCCAAGACGCGAGCGGATTTCGAGCCAACGGATCTCAGTTCTTGGTAGGCGCTGGTGCGGAAGCTGCCGGCTGCCGCATGCTGGCTTCAGAACTCTTTACCTCAGGGTCGCGCCACTTGCCCGCCCGCACCAGCGAGTCGCGCAGCTGTGTTCGCGAGAAGCCTAGTTCCATGGCTTTGTGGGCTTGGTCGAGCGCCTTGTCGTAGACACCCAGTTCCAAGTACACCAGCCCCAGGTTGTAGTGGGAGAAGGCATTTTCCGCAGCGAAGTGCACTGCTACTTCCAACTGCTTCAATGCTTCATCGCTGCGCTTGCGCTTGTGCAGGAACTGGGCATACAAAGCTCGGACGACCGTGTCGTCGGGCCGGTAGCGTGTTGCACGATCAAAGTAGCACTCGACCGGGAACCCGGCGCCCTGAGGTGTGTCCGTCTTCTCTTTCTCGACCAGTCGAACAAAGGCAATGAGTGCGCGATGGTGGTTGGGCGAGGCTCTGAGCGTGTAGTCAATGTCTCCACCGATCCATCCTGACTGGCCACCCTTCAGTTGTTCGACTTTTGCTGTGAAGTGGAAGTCCTCGACGACCTTGAGCTCACTCCGCTGCGTTCGATAGTCGAACGGTCCGTAGTGTTGGGTGTAGATCATGCCGCAGGGATGGTCAGGGTTCTCGGCGCCGCGTCGTGCCATCTGCTGTGAGTGCGCCGGCAGGCAGGTCAAGAGGGCGCAACCGACTGCAAGCGCAAAGAATATGTGGTCGGAACCGAGTCGCTTCATTGCTGGACGTCCTTTCCTGGGCGCGAGATCACGCCCCGTTCACAGCTCTCTGCGCAAGGGTGCTGCGCATCCAGCTCAGTGTGTGTCGCTCGACCTCGATCTGGTCAGGTCGGTCGGAGAATGTGTGATCGGCACTGGACACATCGACTCTTTTCACGACGTCTCGTTCCAGACATTTCTTCCAGTCCGATGCCGTTGAGGCATGCTCGAGGAACTCCTTGGCGGTGTAGTCGTTCCCGCTCAGTACCAGCAGAATCTGACCGGGGAAGGCCAGCCACGCCAATGCCATGCGCTCCTGAAAACTCATCTGCATCGCTGGTGCGACAACCGTGGCGGCGCGTGCCTGGCGAACGTTGGCAAGAAGGTCCTTGGCAGCTTGGCTGGCCACCCGGCCGCTGAACAGCTTCGCCCAGAACTCCTTCTGCAGCAAGCGGCGAGAATAGTAGTGTTTGATGTGAGTGCGTGCCAGTGAGGTGGTGGAACGCACCCACGGGTTCAGCAGGCACAGCCCGGCGATCCCCTGGTTGCCCCGCTCCTGCAGGTACAGGAGAGCGGCCGAGGCGCCGTCGCACAGTCCCCAAAGAACGACACGTTTGACATCGGGTAGCCGTGCGCGCAGCGCCGTTTCGGCAGCGGCGATGTCCTGCGACACGGCTTCGAACGGCTGCAGGGCGCCCGTGCTGTCGCCCATGCCTCGGCAGTCGAACCTCATGGCCGGGTAGCCGGCTGCAGCCGCAGCGCGGGCCATCTGCACGAACTGCCGATGGCTGCCCGCGCGGTACTGGGGGCCGCCGACGATGATCAGCACCGCGATGTCGGCCTGCGCCGCCTGGTCCCTGGGCATGGACAGGATGCCTAGCAGTGACTCGCCAGCGCACTGGAACTGGACGGGTTCTTCGATGACCTCGGTTCCGGGCGAACCTCCTGCACCGGGTCCGGCCGGGGTGGATGCTTCCTGGCTGGGTGGTGTGCTCATGCCGATGCCTCAGCACCTGCAGGGGAGGGAGGCTGCAATATGGCTTCGACGCTTGCGTGTACGAGTGCGGGCGCGTCCTCGATCTCCGTGGTCTGCCAGAACGCGGGGCCCTGAACCAGCCTGCACTCCGTGGCCCACCCCGCCGTACGCCAACGTTCAGCAGCAGCGGCCACCGCCGGTGTGGTGGTGGCATCGGCCTGGGTCGACAGTTCCAGCCACACGGTCCTTGTGGGTGCCGTTGCTGTTGCCGTTGCCGGCGGCGCCAGCGTGGCGGTCTGCAGGCCGGACGCCAAGGCCGGTGAGAGCCTGTAGCCCGCCACATCGACCGCCCGGCCTTCCGCCAGATCGAGTTTCAGCCGGTCCATCAGACCTTTGGCACCGCCTTCCAGCATCTCGCCCGCCACTCGAAGGCGCAGGAACTGCTGGAGCGCCACCTTTCCCGACGTGACCGGTTGCCAGCACAGCAGTGACGCCGGTCCCGGCAAGAGGCGCAGTGCTTCGGCGGCCACCAGGCAGCCCACGCGGTGGCCCCACAGCCACAGGGGAGGGCGATCAAGGCGGCTGGCTGTTTCGCCCGCCGCACCGCTGGCCGCTGGCCGGTCCTGATGCCGATCCCACCGGGTCTGCATCCAGTTCACTGCCAGAACGACATCTTCGGCCCAGCCCAACCAGGTGGCATCGGAGAAGTCGCCGGCACTGTCCCCGCAGCCGGCCAGATCGATCTGCACGACCTCGCAGCCTGCGCGGGCCAGTGCGCGCGCCTGCAGCGCCGCCATGCGGCGAGACTTGTTCATTTCCTCGCCGAGCGCGTGCACGAAGACCACCTGTGCCCTGGCCCTGCCGCCACCGGCAGGGTGATGGACGATGAAACGAGCGCCGCTGCCGCTCCCGCCGGCTTCAAGGAAGAAGGCGTGGAACGAGGGAGGATCTGACGGAGGCGTGAGCGATTGAGCGCTATGGGCGGCCGCTGTCACGGAGGCATCAAGCCGCGATCTTTTCCGCGACGAAGTCGATCAAGGTGCCGACGGTGGCGAAGGTGGCGCCATCGATGTCGTCATCGTCGACGACGACGCCGAACTGGTCCTCGATGCCGGCGATGAGACTGACCACGGCCATGGAGTCGAGCTCGGGGATGGCACCCAGCAGGTGCGTGTCGCGATTGAACTGGGCGGACCGACCGTTGAGGCTGAGGACCTCATCGAGCAGTCGAAGTACGTCAGCAGTGACGTCCATAGTCTCTTTCCGGGCGGGTTTGGGGTAATCGCTGGAATTCTAGGGGCCACCCCGGGCCCCTCGGCACGTTCAATGCGTGTCGAAGTTGACCGGATTCCGGTGGCACCTCGAACAGCCCGGGCTCGCTTGGCAGTTCAGTTGACGGCAGCGGTCGTCAGCTTGCCACGGGCCCGTCGAAGCACCGCCCACAAACCCAGGCCCATGAGGGCGTACGTGCCGGGCTCCGGCACCAGGGTGATCGGGTCGGTCCAGCCTTCCGGCTTGTAGACCCACACATCACCCGTGGTCGGCCCTTGCAGGGCGACGAACGCGTCGAGGTCGGCCGCGTATTGCCATTTGCCCAGCACCTGGATCGTGTTCAGCGGACCCGGACCGCCCGGCACGTTCACGTCGAGTTTGCTGACGGTCCAGCCATTGCCGGTGATGACGCTGGTGTTGGGAGGCGTGAGCGCGAAGACGTCGCTGCCGCCCTTCCAGAAGACGAACTGCTGACGCTCGGGGTCATACATCAGGCCGTAGCCGAGGGTGCTGGACGGCATCAGACCGCCGGTGAGGTCGGTGGGCACGATCAACTGGTCGGGGTTGCTGGCGCCGGCCTTGTTGATGTCCCAGAAGGCGAACGGCTTGCCGGGTTCGCCCGTGCGGACGAAGATGTTCCGTACCGGGTCCAGTGCGCCGGCGGTGTCGCCGAAACTGAAGCCCAGGTTCGATGTGCCCACGCGTTCCCAGGTGTCCAGCGACGGGTCCGACAAGGAATTGATGGTGTAGCGGTACAGGTCCTTGGGGGTGCCGTCTTGCGTGCCAGCCACGTACACGACGTCTTTTCCGTTGATGACTGTCGTGTCGGAGAAGCCGTCCACGAAGCTCTTGGGCTTGACCGGGGCCGGGTTGTTCGCGAACGCGTCGCGGTTCTGCCACATCTGACCCCCCAGGGAGCTGGGGTTCACGCCCGATCCGGTGGTGCCGCCCACCTTCATGGGGTCTGCCTTTGTTGGATCAAAAGCATACGGCCCCGTCGCAACGATGCCCCCTACACCGTTTGGACGGACGTACGTGCCGCCGTTGTTCCAAGCTGCACCTCCAAACGTCAGGTAGCGGTCGGAGGCCTTGAGATACACCGTGTTGTCATAGGTGTGCGCCGAGGCGGGCGCATTCATCGATCCATCGGCTGCGTATCCGTAGGTGTAGCCGCCGGCCATGGCCGGGACCACCTTGCTAGGTAGAGAAGACCGCTCCCATAGAAGATTCGATCCGTTCCAGGTGTACACATCGTTGCTGCCGTAGTTCGCATGGCCTCCCCCGTACAGGATGAGGTTGCTTCGCGAGCTGTCCCATGCAAACGAGCTCCAGGCGAAGATGATCCGGTTCATCTCATCGCCTTGCACGGTGAAGTCGTTGCGAAACTGACCCGGCGTCCACACCGACGAAACGGGGTTCTGGTTGACCTGCAGCCAGGAACCTTCAGGCGCTGCGCGCACGAGATCGAGAACTGCCGCGTTGGACGTCATCGCCCACAGGGCCATGCCGATGCATGCCGCCGTTTTGGTCACGGCTGGCAATGGCTGACGAGCGACTGAAGCGCGCGCTGGGAGTGAGCGGATCATTTGTGGCGAGCTCAATAACATTTGCTTGCAGGGTTCACCACCCCTGCTTGAAGGGGGTGCGGAGGCGGTTGGTGGAAAGTACCACGAGGAGGGTCTTCCGTGGGTTACGGTGCGTTGGTATCGCACCCCTTGAACAGGGGACCGAGCACCTCTCTGCGTCTCGGCAGGTCGACAGTCGAATACGTCACAGCATCTTGAGCGACCTCGGATGTCGTGCATGCGATACTTTTTTTCTCCCCTCGCCCTGCCAGCGCTCGTCCGAGCGCCGCTCTTGAAGATGCTCGAATCGACGCTGCTACACGAACTGATCCGGCGCAGCGCCGACCGCGCGGGCGACTCGTCATCGGTGGTGTACGGTTCCTCGGCACTGAGCTATTCCGAGCTCGACCGAAAGGTGGCGTCGTTCTCCAACGGCCTCCTCGCCCTGGGCCTCGCCCGCGCCGATCGCGTCGGCATCTACCTCGAAAAGCGCTTCGAAACGGTGATCGCCAGCTTCGGCGCCCCAGCCGCGGGCGGCGTCTTCGTGCCGATGAACCCGCTGCTCAAGCCCGAGCAGGTGGTCTTCATCGCGAAGGACTGCGACGTGCGCGTGCTGGTCACTTCGCCCGAGCGCC
>LNFM01009238.1_pt1 | contig 21412 bp, 16 predicted proteins | sample 596031 | NCBI WGS metagenome assembly LNFM01 (sample SAMN04254537, study PRJNA301005) | activated carbon metagenome | isolation source: dual media filters at the Ann Arbor, Michigan drinking water treatment plant | place: USA: Ann Arbor
CCTGACGAGCGTTTCACGTTTGAACTTTGGGGTACCAACCTGTCGAATGAGATTACGCGCGGGATTACCGCCAATACGCCGCTTCGCGGGGGGGCCGGTACACGGTCGCTTATCGGCTTTGTCGAAGAGCCACGCATGTACGGCCTGACCGTTCGCGCGAAGTTCTAGGTTTACGCGTCAAATACAAAAAAGGGGCGGCTTCCCGTGTGGAGGCCGCCCCTACTTATTGGGTTTGATTAAGCCGCAGCTTTGTAGAGCGTCTCGCCAGTATCCGCCATTTCGCGGAACGACTTAGGCGGTGCGAAGCGGCTCCCAAATTGCTGCGCTAGATTGTCTGCAGTGCGCACAAAGTTTTCTAGACCGACAGTGTCGATATAGCTCATCGGGCCACCGGTATAAGGCGCAAAGCCCCAACCGAAGATTGCGCCCAGATCCGCGCTTTGCGGGTCACGGACGACTTCTTCCTCGAAGCATTGTGCCGTCGCAATCAACTGGATGTAGAGCAGACGCTGCTTCACTTCCTCGACCGTTGGCTGGTTCTCGGCGAGCGGATAATGCTCGGCCATTCCTTGCCAAAGCCCCTTGCGTTCGCCCTTTTCGTCATAGTCATAGAAGCCAGATCCGAAACGGCGACCCTTGCGGCCGAGCCTAATCACCATCAACTCCATGAAATCTTCGGTGCCGCTTGGTTGGTACGCGTCGCCCAATTCCTTCTTTGTCGACTGCATTACGTCATACCCAAGCTGCAAGGTTGTTTCATCGAGCAACGCCAGCGGGCCAATCGGCATGCCAAGTGACTTGGCGGCATTTTCAATAAGCGCTGGCTTTACGCCCTCGGTCACCAGCTTCATTGCCTCGCCCATATAGGGCGGGAAGACTCGATTAGTGAAAAACCCTCGCACGTCCTTGACCACGATGGGCGTCTTCTTGATCTTGGCATTATAATCGAACGCCGCCGCCATCGCACGGTCGCCAGTGAGTTCGCCGGGGATGATTTCGAGCAAGGGCATTTTCTCGACGGGCGAGAAGAAATGCAGTCCGACAAAAAGCTCGGGGCGCACCGAATTTTTGGCGAGGCCTGAAATCGGCAAGGTTGAGGTGTTTGATGCGAACACCACATCCGGACGGATGACTGCCTCGGCTTTTTGGATCACATCGGCCTTCACATCGGGCCGCTCAAATACCGCTTCGATGATCAGGTCAACATCCTTCAGATCGTCATAATTATCGGTCGGGGTGATCCGCGCCATGAAGGCTTCGCCCGCTTCCTTGGTCATCTTGCCACGGCTGACCGCTTTGTCGATGATCTTGCGACTGTAATCGACCGCCTTGTTCGCGTCTTCCATCGAGCGGTCTAGCACAACGACATCCATGCCGCCCTTGACGGTGACATGGGTGATCCCCGAACCCATCAAGCCGCCACCGATGACGCCGACTTTTTTGATGTCGACGGGCGGTTGATCCTTCGGACGGCCAGCGCCTTTCTCGGCCGCCTGCTTGTTGATGAACAGGGTGCGGATCATGTTCTTGGCCTGCGGCCCGGACAACAGCTTGGTGAAATATTTCGATTCCACACGCAGCGCGGTGTCGAACGGCAGGATCGAACCTTCGTACAGACATGACAAGATCGCCTTCACCGCGTCGAAATTACCCTTGCTCTCCTTGTGCGCCATCGCGTTCAAGCCAACAAACAATTGCACCGAGCGCGGGTCCATTGCGCCAGCACCGCCGGGGAATTTGAAATCCTTCTTGTCCCAAGGTGCGGTGACCTTGGGATTGGCCTTTATCCATGCCTTAGCATTGGCGATCAGGTCATCGGCTGCCACGACTTCATGCACCAGCCCCTGCGCTTTCGCTGTCACCGGATCGAGCGACTTGCCCTGAATGATCATCATCGCCGCATTCTGCAGGCCAATGAGACGCGGTGTGCGTTGTGTGCCGCCACCGCCAGGGAGCAAGCCGACCATGACTTCGGGCATACCTAGCTGGATTTTCGGATTATCGGCAACGACGCGGTAGTGGCAGGCAAGTGCCAATTCCAATCCGCCGCCCAGTGCCAGACCGTTGAGCGCGCATGCGACGGGTTTGGCCGAAGCCTTGCCGCTGCTCAGGTCCTTAGCGGTCTGCCCGCCTGCTTCCATCTTGCGAAGCAACGCGTTGAGTGCAAAGGCCTGTTCGAACGCTTCCTTGGTGCTCGCCGCTTTCGCGCCGCCGAGCATGGTGAGGTCAGCGCCTGCAAGAAAACCGGACTTCTTGCCGGAGGTGATTACCGCGCCCTTGATGGCGTCGTTGGTCGTGAAGTCATCGACCCACTGGCCGAATTCGGCAATCAACGCGCCGTTCCAAACGTTCATCGAGGCGTCGGGAAGGTCAATCGTCAAAAGAGCAATGCCGTCGGTGTCCACATCGACCGAAAAATTTGTGTAAGTCATGCTGGTCGTCCTCAATTCACGCGTTCAATGATGGTTGCGGTGCCCATGCCCGCGCCGATGCATAGCGTAGTCAGCGCGGTCGATTTGCCCGAGCGTTCGAGCTCGTCGAGCACAGTGCCGAGGATCATTGCACCGGTCGCACCCAACGGATGCCCCATCGCAATCGCGCCCCCATTCACGTTGATGTCGCTATGGTCGATGTTCATTGCTTCCATGAAGCGCAGGACAACGGCGGCGAACGCCTCGTTGAGTTCCCAAACATCGATATCGCCCTTGGCCATGCCAGCACGCGACAAGGCCTTTTGCGCGGCGAATTCGGGGCCGGTGAGCATGATGGACGGCTCGGAACCGACCGACGCCATCGACACGATCCGTGCACGGGGTTTGAGGCCCATACGTTCGCCTGCTTCCTTATTACCGATCAGTACGGCGGCTGCGCCATCCACGATGCCCGAGCTGTTGCCAGCATGGTGGACGTGGTTGATCTTCTCGACCTCGGGATAGCGCATGATCGCGATATCATCGAAGCCGGGCATCATTGTGCCCATCATCTGAAACGCAGGCTGTAGCGCGCCCAATGACTGCATGTCGGTTTCTGGCCGCATCAGCTCGTCATGGTCGAGCAAGACTTCGCCAATCACATCCCTGATCGGCAGGATCGACTTGGCAAAACGCTTCTCTTCCCATGCCTTCGCGGCGCGCTTCTGGCTTTCGACCGAATATGCGTCGACGTCATCGCGGCTATATCCATAGATCGTCGCGATCAAATCGGCTGAAATCCCCTGCGGAATGAAATAATTGGCAATCGCCGAGCGCGGGTCAACCGGCCATGCGCCGCCATCCGAACCCATCGGCACGCGGCTCATCGATTCGACGCCGCCGCCTATTGCAAGGTCGCATTCGCCTGACATGACCTTGGCCGATGCGATGTTCGATGCCTCAAGCCCCGAACCGCAGAAGCGGTTGACCTGAATGCCCGAAGTCGTGTGCGCATAGCCCGCCTGCAAAGCTGCCGTACGCGTGATAACCGCGCCCTGTTCGCCAACGGGTGAGACGCAGCCAAAGGCGATATCCTCAACCGCATCGGGGGCAAGTCCGTTACGCTCGCGCACGCTGGCGAGCACCTGTGCCGCCAGATCGAGCGGGGTGATTTCGTGCAGTGCGCCGTCGGAGCGCCCCTTGCCGCGCGGGCTTCGCACCGCGTCATAAATATAGGCTTCGGTCATATTCAGTCCTTGTTTGCGACCACGGCACCCGCCGCGATCAATTGGGAGATTTCCGATTCGGTCAGGCCTACTTCGGCTAGGATAGCGGCGTAATCACCGCCTTTTATTGCAATTTCGAAATGGGTAGCAAGGGCTTGCGTTGCGAGACGCGGCGCGACTTGCGGATGAAGCCACCGGCCGTCCTCAACGACGGTATGACGTTCGGCGTTTGCAGGGTGCGAGGCGGCCTCGACATAATCGAGCACGGGCGTCACGCAGGCGTCGGTGCCGGCGAATATCGCCTCCCACTCGTCGCGTGTTTTGGTGGCGAACACATCCTCCAGCATTTCATGCTGCTTGGCGAACGCAGTGCGGTCATGCTGGCCTCCATAGGCCTCAGCGTCGATTGGCAACCGCTCCATCATCGCCGCAAAGAATTGCGGTTCGATGCAGCCTACAGCCATGAACTTGCCGTCGGCGGTTATGTAACAACGGTAAAATGGAGCGGCACCATCAAGCAAATTGCCCTCACGCGCCGTCCGCCACTGGCCGAGCCCCGCCATGCCGTGAACGAAGCTCATCAGGCTATGCGTGCCATCGACAATCGCGGCATCGACGATATTGCCCTTTCCCGTCCGGCCTCTCTCGATCAACGCAGCCAAGATACCGGTTACCAGAAACATCGACCCGCCACCAAAATCGCCAACCATGTTGAGCGGCGGAACCGGCGGTTGGCCATCCTTGCCGATCGCGTTGAGCACCCCGGTCATACCGATATAATTGAGGTCATGCCCCGCCATCTGAGACCAAGGCCCAGTCTGCCCCCATCCGGTCATGCGGCCATAGATCAGGCCTGGATTGACTACGTGGCAGGCGTCGGGCCCAACACCCATGCGCTCGGTCACACCTGGACGAAGGCCTTCAATGAGAATATCCGCAGTCTCGACCAGCTTTAGCAACGCCTCAACTGCTTCGGGCTTTTTGAGATCAAGGACGATGGATCGCTTGCCACGACCGTCAATCGCCTTGGGCAATCCGCCGCCTGGACGATCAATCACAACCACATCCGCTCCCATGTCGGCCAGCAATTGCCCTGCATATGGCCCAGGTCCGATGCCAGCCAGCTCGACAACCTTGATGCCGCGCAGGGGTCCGGATTTGGCGGGTGAATCAGTCATGGCATCCTTCCGTTACGGAAAAGCAGCATGCGCGGTTAACCGCGCGATTAAGGCGGCTGTTTAGTCGTTCAGCATGGTTGACGCAAGCGTCAACTACGGCTTTTGCAATCTCGTCCTTTGCTACTATCTTGATTTGCCTCTAAGCCCCTGCCCTATGCCTAAACTAAAAGATAAATCCGCTCTCATCACCGGAGGCGCGCGCGGAATTGGCGCTGCCATAGCCAAATCGTTTGTCGCCGAAGGTGCCGCTGTCATCATCGCCGACGTCGATGTGGAAGAGGGCAAGGCGCTCGCATCAACCCTTGGCGCGGCATTTTTCAAACTGGATGTGTCGTCCGAGGCTGACTGGGAAAGGGTAGCTCTCGCGCATCCGGCAATCGACATCGTCGTCAACAACGCAGGCATAACCGGTTTCGAAGACAGCCCCGGCCCGCACGACCCCGAACATGCCAGCCTCAAAGAATGGCACCGCGTTCATGCGGTCAATCTCGACGGCACCTTCTTGGGCTGCCGCTATGCCATAAAGGCGATGCGCGCAAAAGGAGCGGGGTCGATCATCAATATTTCGTCACGCTCGGGCATAGTCGGCATCCCGGGCGCGGCGGCTTACGCATCGTCGAAGGCGGCGATCCGCAACCATACAAAATCTGTCGCGCTTTATTGTGCGCAGCAGGGCCTCAATATCCGCTGCAATTCAATCCACCCGGCTGCCATCCTCACGCCAATGTGGGAAGCGCTGATCGGTGACGGACCGGATAAAGAAGTGCGCAAGGCCAGGATGGTGGCCGATACGCCCCTCAAACGTTTCGGCACGGTTGAAGAGGTCGCGGCGATCGCATTGATGCTCGCGTCGGACGATGCAGCCTACATGACAGGCAGCGAAGTGCATCTAGACGGTGGGTTGCTCGCCGGCTCTTCGGCGTCGCCGGGAGACTGAGCGTTTTCAGCGAAATTTCGGCCGTTCACGCATATTGGATCGACTGGACGAATTCCTGACTGCGTGTTCGAATATCGGTCGCCGATTTCAGCAACATCGCGGACACGCGTTCCAGATCCTTGGCGCTGCTTTGTACATGATGGGCGCGCATCCCGATATCATGCGCACGCGCGCTGATGTCAGCGGTTGCATCGGCTGCCTGTTCGACATAGCCAGCGATAACAAGACTGGTGGCACTATGTTCACCAACTGCGGTATCGATCTGGTTTGAGATAGCGCTCATCTGGCCCATTGCATCGACGATTTCGCGATGCCCTTCCAAGACGTCACCTACCGCCTTGCCGATGCTAACGACTTTTTTGGTCACTTCGTCGGCGGCACCTCTGGTTTGGCCCGCCAATTGTTTAATTTCTCCGGCAACCGCAACAAATCCGGCGCTATTGGCATCTTGGCGTACTGCTTCAATCTGGGCATTCAATGCCAAAAAGTTGGTTTTGCGTCCGACACCGTGAATCACTTCGATGATATTGCCGATTTCCGATCCGCTTTTGGCCAGTGCTTTCATTTGCGGCTCAGCTGCATCGATAACGTCTTTTGTCCGGACGCGAATCAGCTTTGCTTCAGATGCAACCAATGTAAGCCGTTCCATCGCGCCAGCTAGCTTATGCCCTCGCTCGTTCACGTCTTTCAATCCTGACGAAGATTGAGCAGCACCGGCGGCAACATTTTGGGCCGCTTCGGTCACGCCATCGGCCTGTTCGCCCAACGCTTCGGACAGGGCATGCACTTTGTTGGCGGCTTGGCATAATTGGCCCGAAAGCGCGAGTATCTCTTGCGTAAACGACTGGCTGTTCGACGTTATTTTTTCGGCACGGGCTATCCGGCCTTGCGTCATCAATTCAAGCAATTGGTCGTCGCTCAACGTTTCGAGAAACCGCCCTGCAACGGTTAGAATCAAACCTGGGCTATCCACATGACCTGCAAATATTGCGATCAATTCGGCGCTGTCCAGATGTTGTTCGGCGACCGCACAGGGCTTTACAAGATTTTGGATGTCCTTGCCAAAGCCCGGATTGGACATCAATGCGTGCCCGAACGGGTTGAACAGCAAATCACGGACGTCGACTTCGCGTATGACACCTAACGGTTTGTTTTCTTGATCGACGACAGCCAAAATGCGCATAGAGCGATTACTGCGAAACATTTCCAGCGTGTCGCGCAACGAGTCGGATAGCCGAACCGAAAGCCCAGTATGGCTATCGCTTCGTTTAAAATTCGCGACCTGCTGCATTTTTCCATCCCGAAGTGCGTTGCTTCGAAAATGTGACTAGGTTGAACATGGTTAATTATTGGTAACAAATTGTGGAAACGGCAGCAGTTTTTCGCAGATTTCCGTTTGTTTCAGAATTTTGACTAAATTATTTCAGTCAACATCCTCAACCGCAACAGCTTCGCCGGTCACGCGTTGCGCCAGTGCTGCGGCGATGAAATTATCGAGGTCGCCGTCTAGCACATCGGACGGGGTCGGCGAAGTGACGCCGGTGCGCAGATCCTTGACCATCTGGTAGGGTTGCAAAACATATGACCGGATTTGGTGGCCCCAGCCGATTTCGGTTTTCGCCGCATATTCGCCCGATGCCACTTCCTCGCGCTTGCGGAGTTCAGCCTCATAGAGTCGCGCCTTCAGCATCCCCATCGCGGTCGCTCGGTTCTTATGCTGGCTTCGGTCGTTCTGGCTTGCGACGACGATGCCCGACGGTTTGTGCGTGATACGCACGGCTGAGTCGGTCGTGTTAACGTGCTGACCGCCTGCACCCGACGCGCGGTAGGTGTCTATTTTCAAATCGCCTTCGTTGATCTCGATATCGATATTGTCGTCGATCACCGGATAGACCCAGACGCTCGAAAAGCTCGTGTGCCGCTTCGCCGCGCTGTCATAAGGCGAAATGCGAACCAGCCTGTGGACGCCACTCTCGGTCTTGGCATAGCCGTAGGCATTCTCGCCCTTTACCAATAACGTCGCCGATTTGATCCCTGCCTGGTCGCCCGCCTGATAATCGACCATTTCGACCTTGTAGCCGCGTTGCTCGGCCCAGCGATAATACATGCGCTGCAGCATTTCTGCCCAGTCCTGGCTTTCGGTGCCGCCTGCGCCTGCATGGATTTCGATGAAGGTGTCGTTGCCGTCGGCCTCTCCAGACAGCAGCGCCATGACCTTGTCCTTGTCTGCGCGGTCGGCAAGAGCCTTGAGCGCGGCTGCGCCTTCGTCGCCGAGCGCCGCGTCACCTTCCATTTCGGCAAGCTCGATAAGCTCAACTGTGCCCGACTTGTCGGCGTCTATTTCGCGCACAGTGCTGATCGCGGCATCAAGCCGGCGGCGTTCTCGCATCACTTCTTCAGCGGCCTTGGGACTGTCCCATAAAGTGGGGTCCTCGACCTTCGCGTTCAGTTCATCGAGACGGCGCAGCGCGCGGTCCCAATCAAGCGACATCTTGACGAGGTTAAGGGCGGCATCAATGCGGGCAACATAGCCTTCTGCGTCGGCGCGCATGGGGTTTACTCCAGGGGGATGAAATTTGGTTGGCGGCCTTTAGCTGATTAGCGGCTCAAGTCAAAGGAAGCACTTCAACCTCTCGTCATCCTGAACTTGTTTCAGGATAGCAGGCGGCGGCCGTGCGTCATGCTGAAACAAGTTCAGGATGACAATACCTTTAGTTGCGCGGTCTTTCGTTCAGCAATTTCACCAGCCGCACGATCGATGCAAACTGGCCGATTGTCCGACTGAGCAATTCGCGGTCCTGTGCCGGGTCGAGCGTCGCGCTTTCGAACATATTGCCGGTGCGCAGGCAAACGATGAGATCCCCGCCCAGAAACAGCGCAGCCAGCTTCTCGCCGTCGAATTCCTTTTCGAGATCGATCAACCGCTCGCAATAGGCCGGATGCACCAGATAGCGGCCCTCGACCTGATCGGTGCCATAGACGTCGAACGCATCCTCGAACCGCGGGTCAACCATCTTGATCCGCTCTAGCTCTTGCCCGCCATAGGATTTGCTGTCGCCGAAAAGCGTAAATTTGAAACCATCACGGCGAACCAATGTTGTCGCCAGAAAGGGCCGCGCGAACTGAAAGCGAAGCACGACGCCTTCGAATACCGTCACCGTCCGCCGGTTTTTGCCGCTCCCACGCGTCTCGGTTAGCTTTGTCTCATAAAGCAGGAAATCGGTGCCTTCGATGCTGCCGTGCCACTGGTCCTGCTGATAGCGGTCGTCATAATCGGGGAGCAATTCGAATTCGCGGGCATGGTCGAATTCCTGCCCCGGAAAGGCTGCTACTGAATAATCGATCTGCAACGCTTTCGCCAATGCGCCATTCATTTCCTGCTTCAAAACGTCGACCATTTGCTGGCGGATTTTGTTGGCAAGATAGGCCGTTACCGCGCCGCATCCAGCCGCGATCATGTAGCCGACGCCGCCCAGATCAAGCATCAAACCGAACAGAAACGCTGCAACACTTATCCCGCCGCCGATCCAGATGACCGAGAACATCTTCTTCTTGGCCGCAGCACGCTCGCCTGTCTTGCCGTCGAGCCATTCAGCAAGGCCGCCCGCCATCAGCGTATCGACATCGGGCAGCGATATCATGTTTTGCATTCCCCCCGAGGCATGATAATCCATGCTACCGACCGTTTGAGGGGGAGTAAAGCAAATGGGCCTTTGGATTATCATCGCCGTCGTCGTCGTCGGCCTGATCGCCATCGTTATTTACAACCGACTGGTGGGCCTGCGCCAGAATGTGCGCCAGGGCTGGGCCGACATCGACGCACAGTTGCGCCAGCGGCATGACTTGATTCCAAACCTTGTCAGCACGGTGCAGGGTTACGCGACGCATGAGAAGACCACGCTCGACGCAGTGATTTCCGCGCGAAACTCAGCAATTGGCGCGTCCAATCCTGCGTCGGCGGCGACTGCCGAAGCGGGACTATCGGGCGCACTCAAAAACCTCTTCGCGCTCGCCGAGAATTACCCCGACCTTAAAGCAAACCAGAATTTCCAGACCCTTCAGCATGAACTATCCGATGTCGAAGACAAGCTCGCCGCATCCCGCCGCGCGTACAATGCCGTCACAGCCGACTATAACGGAGCGCGGCAAGCATTCCCGGCAGTGCTATTTGCCGGTGCCTTCGGCTTTGGTGAAGAAAAATTCTGGGAACTCGGTACCGAGGAGCGCCCAGCAATCAGCGCGGCGCCCGAGGTTAAGTTTTAATAAATCCCGCCTTGTTCCTGGATAAATTCCTGTTCGCGTTTGGCAGCTGAGCTTGGCCCCTGTGACGTCGAGCTGCTGTTTGCGCCACTATCAGAACGGACCGCTGCTTTCTTCTTCGGCTTGTCGCCGCGCGCTGCAAGTTCGGCTTGACGGATCGACCGTTTGGGTTCGGTTTCGGCTTTGAAAGCCTCCCAGATTACCGCACTTTTGGGGTCGCTACCGGGCCATGAGCCGTAAACCCGTTTGCCGCTCTTGCGGTCAATCCGCACAAGCCGTGTTCCTGCCGGTGCAACAAACGGCGTTTTCGGCATCCCGACGAACGCTTGCCTTGCAAATTGCTTGAATATCGGTGCGGCGAGCGAGCCGCCTTGGGCATAGCCGCCCATATTGCGCGGCTGGTCATAGCCCAGGTAAACCCCCGCCACGACATGCGGAGAGCCGCCGACAAACCAGACATTGGTCGGGCCGGTGGTCGTGCCGGTTTTGCCGAACAACGGCCGGTCGAGATCGCGCAGCGTCGTCGCTGTGCCTCGTTCAACCACGCCTTCGAGCATGTGGACGACCTGATAGGCGGTGATCGGGTCCATGACCTGTTTGCCCGCTGCGGCAAAGCGCGGCATTGGCTTGCCATTCCAGTCCTTTGCGCGGCAGCCATCGCACGGCTTCCACTTTGCAGGCAATATGACCTTACCCTTGCGGTTCTGGACATAATCGATCAGCGTCGGTTTCAACTCGCGGCCATGATTGACCAGCATCGCATAGGCGTTGGTAATCTTCAAAACGGTCGTATCGCCTGCCCCCAGCGCAAACGACAGATAAGATTTATAATCGCCTATACCCATCGCCCGGAACGTGTCGGTTACATTGTCCATACCGGCGTCGGCGGCGGCGCGCACGGTCATCAGGTTGCGTGATTGCTCGAGGCCCCAGCGCATGGTCTGCGGTCCTGCGCCGCCGCCGCCGAAATTGCGGAAGCATTTTTGGCTGCGCGTGCTGCCGTCATACACACAATAAGGTCCATCGACGATAATCGAGGTCGGTGTCATGCCATTGTCGAGCGCTGTGGCGTAAACGAACGGCTTGATTGTCGAGCCGGGCTGGCGCTGTGCCTGGGTTGCGCGATTGAAGCTGGAAATCCGGTTATCAAAACCACCCTGGATTGCAAGAACCCGACCATTAAGCGGGCTTTGTACAACCATGCCGCCGCCGACCTCGGGCACGGTGCGCACCGAGAAGCTGTTGCCGCCATTGGGAACGACGGCAATTACATCGCCTGCCTTCATCGCTGCCGGACCACCGCTCAATATGCCCACACTGCCATCGGCGAAGCCGACACGGTCCTTGCCAAGCGCAACCCCGGCGCGCCAATTGGCATAGTCGATCCCGACATTCGTCGATGCAAAGCGCGAGGCCCACCGGTCATCGGACACGTCGATCGTGCCCATATTCGCTTTCCACGCCTTGCCTGCATTATATCGCAACAAACCATCGCGTAGCGCCTGCGTCGTCAATATCTGATACTTCGGGTTCATCGACGTGCGCACCCACAGGCCACCTGCGTAGACGCTGTATGGGCCGTCTTTGTCGGTTTCGCCAAAGCCCTCGATCAGTTGGCGGCGGACTTCCTCGGTAAAATAGCCCCCGACATTTTTATAGCCCGTGCCGCGCTGTTTAACCAGGCCCAACGGTTTCGCCCGTGCCTCGGCAAGCTGCGCATCGCTGATCCAGTCGTTCGCCCGCATTTCGCCGAGCACCCAGTTGCGGCGCGATATTGCAAGTTCGGCATTTTTGGCGCGGCCATAGCGTTCGGGTGCCTTGGGCAAAATGGCCAAAAATGCCATTTCGTGCAGCAATAGCTGATCGACGCTTTTGCCGAAATAGGCCTGCGCTGCGGCCTCTACGCCGAATGACTGCCGACCAAGCGCAATTTCATTGAGATAAAGCGAAAGGATCTGCGGCTTGGTGAGCGCACCTTCGATGCGTTTGGCAAGGATCGCCTCTTTGACCTTGCGGGTGTAGCTATATTCGTTGGTCAGCAGCAGGTTTTTTGCGACTTGTTGGGTAATTGTCGAGGCACCCCGTGCGCGCTTGTTGCTGAACATATTGTCGAAAATCGCGGACGCGATACCGGGATAATCGATGCCATCATGGCTAAAAAACGTCTTGTCCTCGGCCGCAAGATAGGCGCGAACCAATAACTTGGGAAAATCGGCATATTCGAGCTGCACGCGCCGCTCTCGCGCATAGCTATGGAATGGCTGGCCATCGATATCGCGCACGACGGTTGGTAATGGCGATTCATATTCGATAAGCGCGTCGGCATCTGGCAAGTTTCGGGCAAACAGCGCCCAGAATAAAAGCAATGCCACCAGCAAGGCTCCGATCGCATAGGTCACCCAGCGAAATCGTTTCAGCTGCCACCAACCCTGCCAACGACCCGCAAACCCGTCGACATCACGCTTCAGTTTGTAACTGACATTGGTCGGTTCTTCAGCGGGCGGCGTGGCATTGTCCATATCCCGCCCTCTCTAGCCGATTTGCCCGCGAGGTCCAGAATCTTAATGAGCGCTCCGGCGCAATTTTACGTGGGGCATAGCTCTAGCGCGACGCCAGCCGCCGGGCAAAATGGACCTGAATGGCATTGGCGACGCTACGCGCTACTTTCTGTTGGCCCTCAACAGAAGCGAGGAAATCGACGTCATCGGCGTTGCTCAGATAGCCTGTCTCAAACAGTATCGATGGCGTATCGGGCGCTTTCAGCACGATAAACGATGCAAAACGGTGCGAATTGGTGCGTATTCTCATATTGGGCTTTGCTTCGCGCAAAAGCAATTTAGCGAAGTCAGCCGACACGTTCATTGTCTCGCGCTGGGTCAGGTCAATGAGGATCGATGACACATTGGCATCCGCGCCGCCCAGATTAACGCCGTTGATGATATTTGCCTTGTTTTCGCGCGCCGCCAGCCTTTGTGCTTGCCGGTCCGACGCGACCTCTGACAGCGTATAAACGGTGCCGCCATTGGCCTCAGGATTTTCCGCACTGTCGGCATGGATAGAGATGAACAGATCGGCCTTCATCTTGCGCGCAATTTCAAACCGATCTTCGAGCACGAGGAACTTGTCGGTGTCGCGGGTCAGCGCAACGCGCACCCGACCGGTTTTCAACATTTCGCTGCGGACCGCCTTTGCAATGGCCAGTGTAACGTCTTTTTCGCGCTTGCCGCCATGCGGACTGATCGCGCCGGGATCGTGGCCGCCATGGCCTGCGTCGATCACGACTAACGGCAATTTGCTGTCGGCAGGACCGCTTACTGTCGGGAGGCCTTTCGCAACGCCGGTTCGAATTGGCGCCGAAACCTCGTAACGGCGTTTAGGCGGCTCGGCGCGAAAGGCTAGCGGAGGGGCAATCTCTGTTTTGCCCCGGCCGAGCGTACCGCTAAACTCCGACGCTCCAGCGCTTCGCACGCTTAACCGCAGGATTTTCCCATCCTCGGAAAATGTACCGCCTGTCACAACAGCGGGCTGAGCAAGATCGAGCACAATGCGCGCTGTGTTGCTGTCCAATTGGCCCTGCCGCACATTACTCACCGGACCGCCCGCCAAAGAATTAAGGCCCGCGGTCGCTCCGGAAACATCGATCGCTATCCGGTCGGGTCTTGCAAGCGCAAAAACCGTCGCCTTGCTGACTACGTCGTCGAACTGGATAACCACCGCGCCATCGCTCGCCGCGACCTGTCGGATGGTTCCGGCAAAAGCTGGCAACATGGTAAATGGCAAGGCGCTGAAGAGGGCGGCAAATAGCATCGTCTTATTATGCATTTTTGTTGGTCGCCGGGTCCAGAATTTTCTTTGCACCACGCAAATGCTCCACTTGTTTGATGAACAGCGGATTAGGCATAATGGCGTAAAAGGCGGTATCCAGACTAGGTTAATAGCGAATTAGCTCTAAATAAATCCGCTGCGCCGTCGTAATACGAACCTATTTCGTTTGCTCCCCTTGCCGATATCACCACAGGGTGCTAGCAACCATCACACGTGGGCGCATTTTAACGTCGCGCCCGCATATTCGAGGCCGGAAGTATTTTTTATCCGGTATTTTAACAGGTTGACGCTGCATGAGGCATGATATTTCCACCACCGCCGCCCTTTCAGGGTCCGGCGCTTGGGCTGGAAATCAAGCGCGCGCGATATTCGCCCGCCATGCGACTGCAGCAGACGCATTTTTTTCTTATCCACCATCTTGCTGTGCCGACACCGACGTTCTGCGTCCGATGAGGCATGGCTTCAACAATAGAGCGTGCGGCCTTCGGCTCACAACCGAGCGGTCCGCCCGCTGGAGTAATATCAATGACAACGCGTATGCTTATCGACGCGCGGCACCGGGAAGAAACCCGGGTCGCGGTCGTCACCGGGAACCGGATCGAGGAGCTTGATTTCGAATCTGCCGAGCACAAACAGCTCAATGGCAAAAGTAACACGGGTCGAACCGTCGCTGCAGGCGGCGTTTATCGACTATGGCGGCAACCGTCACGGATTCCTCGCTTTTGCAGAAATCCATCCGGACTACTATCAAATCCCACGCGAAGATCGCGAACGTCTGCTTGCCGAAGAGGCAGAAGCTGCGGCCGAAGAAGCTGCGCTTCGCGAGCAGGAAGAAGATGATTACGACGAGCCGTCCGACATCATGCAGGGTTCGGAAGAACGCGAAGATGAAGTTACCGACCTGATCGAAGTCGAAAGCGACGACAGCGTCGACACTATCGACATGAGCGAAGGCGAAGAGCCTGACCTCGACGAAAATAGTGAACAGTCCGACGAAGAGAACTCGGAAGAAAATGGCCGGGGCGGCAATGACCGCAACAATCGCCGTCGTCGCGGACGCGGGGGGCGTAATGGCGGCGGTGAAGGCCGCGCACCAAAGGCAAGCGATGAGGTTCGCGCCAAACGGATGAACCTGCGCCGCCGGTACAAAATCCAAGACGTCATCCACCGCCGTCAAGTGTTGTTGGTTCAAGTCGTCAAGGAAGAACGCGGCAACAAGGGCGCTGCGCTGACCACTTATCTCAGCCTTGCTGGCCGTTATTGCGTGCTTATGCCAAACACCTCACACGGCGGCGGCATCAGCCGAAAAATCCACAGCGCTGCTGATCGCAAGCGCCTGAAGTCTATCATGTCGGACCTGACACTGCCCGCTACGATGGGCTGCATCATACGCACCGCAGGCCTTGCGCGAACCAAACCCGAAATCAAGCGCGACTTCGACTATCTCGCACGGCTTTGGGACGGAATTCGCGAAAACACGCTCAAAGGTTCAGCGCCAATGCTGATCCACACCGACAGCGACCTGATCAAACGCGCCATCCGCGATATCTATAACAAGGATATCGAAGAAGTTTTTGTCGAGGGCGATGAAGGCTACCGCGCCGCCAAGGAATTCATGAAGCTGCTGATGCCGAGCCACGCGAAGAAGGTGCAGCATTATGCCGATCCGGTTCCGCTGTTCCAGCGCTATCATGTCGAAGATCAGCTGAATGCGATGTATCAACCGATCGTCCAATTGAAGTCAGGTGGCTATATCGTCATCAACCCGACCGAAGCTTTGGTATCGATCGACATCAACTCGGGTCGTTCAACCAAAGAACACGGCATCGAGCAAACAGCTTTGTCGACCAACCTTGAAGCCGCCCGCGAAATTGCGCGTCAGTTGCGCCTTCGCGACATGGCCGGCCTAGTCGTCATCGACTTCATCGACATGGAGCATCATGGCAACGCCCGCAAGGTCGAACGCGCCATGAAGGACGCTCTGAAACACGATCGTGCCCGTATTCAGGTCGGCCGTATTTCAAGCTTCGGCCTGATGGAAATGAGCCGCCAGCGGCTTCGCACCGGGGTGCTTGAAGCATCGACCCGCCAGTGCCCGCATTGCGAAGGTACAGGCCTTGTCCGCACGGCGTCATCGGCAGCATTGTCGGCGCTTCGCTTGGTCGAAGACGAAGCCGCCAAGGGTCAAGGCAGCCAGATTGTCTTGCAGGCGAGCCAGGAAGCGACGATTTACTGCCTCAACAATAAACGCGCCGAACTCGCCGACATCGAAGAACGCTATCATGTCCGCGTTCTGATTGTGCCCAATGGCGAAACCGAAGGAGCCAAGCTTGCAGTATCAAGCTCGGGCCCACGTCCGGAAGCACCTGTCATGTTGCCGCCGATCGTCGACATCGACGTAGAAGATGTTGAAGACGAATTTGACGATTTCGAGGCTGAAGAAGAGGAAGAGGTCCGCGCGCCAACACGATCACGCGAGAGCAGTCCACGTGACCAGCAACCGCGCGAAGAGGGTGCAGAAGGCGGCGAAGGCCGACGCCGGAAACGACGTCGCGGACGTCGCGGCGGCAAGGGTCGTGATCGTGAAGGTCAGGACGGCGTAGTCGAAGGTCAGGTATCTGAAAGTCAAGCAGACGCGCCTGAAAGCGAACCTGCTGTCGACGTCCAGGGCGATGCCGAGGTCCAGATTGAAACCGATGCGAAGCCCAAGGCCCGCCGTGGTCGTCGCGGTGGCCGCCGTGACAACAGCGCGGATGCAGTCGCGACTGAGGTTGAGGTAACTGCCGAGACCGAAACCCCAGTCGAAGCCGAAGCTGTGGCAGACGAAAAGCCAAAGCGTCGCAGTCGTGCAAAGGCCAAGTCTGAAACAGTAGCCGAGGCAGAAGTTGCCGACGCGCCAATCGCTGAAGAAAAGCCAGCGCCTAAAAAGCGTGGGCGGGCCAAAGCCGAGACCCCAGAAGTAGCGGCTCCTGCCGAAGAAAAGATAGAAGAGCCAAAGCCGAAAGCCGGCCGGAAAAAAGCTGCGCCAAAAGTGGAGGCTGAAGTGGCCGAACCTGCTGATGAGGGCAATGACGGCCCTCCCCGCTCCGGTTGGTGGCAACGGACTTTCGGTTAACCCGATTATCTGAACGAATTTGAAAACCCCGCCGTTCACCTGAGCGGCGGGGTTTTTATTTGCCCAATTTCTTCATTGCGCGTTCAGGCGGTTGCGGCCATCTACCCAATATGGCCATTTTTACCTTCCGCCGAATCCGCGCGGCTTTTGCCGTGTTCCTTGCATGCGCGCTTTCTATCCAACCGGTCATGGCCCAATCGATCCTGCGAGATGCCGAAACCGAAGCCTTTTTTGATGAGATTTCCGAACCCTTAATTCGCGCCGCCGGGCTCGATCCGAACAATGTCGACATTGTCCTAATCAACGATAAATCGATCAACGCATTCGTCGCGGGTGGCCAGATTGTATATCTGCACAGCGGCCTGATTGACGCTGCAACCTCGGCCAACGAAGTCCAAGGCGTTATCGCGCACGAACTTGGCCATGTCGAGGGCGGCCATGTCATCCGCTATGCCGACGGCGCCAGTGCGGCAGGCAGGATCAGCATCGCAACGCTAATCCTCGCCGCGGCCGCTATTGCCGCCGGCGCAGGCGAAGCTGGCATGGGGATCATGGCTGCGGGACAGCAGGCAGCATTGGGCAAATTCCTCGCATTTAGCCGCGCGCAGGAAGGCACTGCCGATGCGTCTGGTGCGCGATATCTTTCGGCAGCGGGCATTACCGGAAAAGGATCGATCAACTTCTTCAAGAAATTGCAGAATTTCGAGTTTCGCTTGGGCATCCCGCAAGAGGATAGCTATGGCCGCACCCACCCGCTATCGGGGGAACGCATTTCGGTATTGGAAGACACATATTCTGCTGACCCGGCATGGACCAAACCGCTCAACCAGAAATGGGAGAGTGATTTCAAGCGGATCAAGGCGAAGCTGACCGGATATTTATCCGAACCCAAAGCAACGATGCGCGATTATCCTGAAAGCGATAGCGGGGTTCCGGCGCGCTATGCCCGCGCCTATGCGTGGCACAAATCGGCGTACCCCCAAAAGGCGTTGGCAGAATCATCAGCACTCGTTTCCAGCGCGCCCGACGATCCTTATTTCCTCGAACTGCATGGGCAAATTTTGCTTGAGTCGGGTAATCCCAAGGATGCCGTAGCGCCTTTGCGCAGAGCTGTGCAGTTAACGGGTAACCAACCTTTGATCGCCGGGATCTTCGGCCACGCACTTGTTGCGACCGAGGATAAAAGCAACCTTGAGGAAGCGGCAACCGTGCTAAAGGCGGCTGTCGCTAAGGATAACCGAAATCCGTTTGCCTGGTATCAATTGGGCGTGGTTTACGAACAACAAGGCGACACTGCGCGCGCCGCGCTCGCCAGTGCTGAACGCTATTTGATGGAAGGCGCGCCGCAATTTGCACTTCCCAATGCCCAGACCGCGATGGCTGGGCTACCTGAATATTCTTCCGACTGGATCCGCGCACAGGATATCAATCTGGTCGCCGAAGCGCAGTTGTCAAAGCTCAACAAGAAGCGGCGGTAAGAAAGCGGCTGGCCAGCAATGGCGACGACCGCTAATCGCGTGATATGACACAGCCAAGCAGCAGCAACCGCATCCCCCTCTTCATCGCGCTGGTGGGCGCTTTAATGTTGCTCGGCGTCGGCGCACTTCTTTTCGTCAAAAATCCCGGGCCATCCTCGCCGTCTACTGAGCTTGCATCGGGCGCTGCCGACAAGGCTGTCGCGGTGGCGGGTATGACGGCCGAGCAGCGCAAAGCAACCGAGGCGCTGGTACGCGCCTATATACTGGAGAATCCGGAGATCATCACTGAGGCGATTGCTGAATTGCAAAAACGCGATGCTGCAAAACGTCTGACTTCGGCGGGCGACAGGTTGATCTCTCCGTTTCCCGGTGCCGAATTGGGGAACCCCAAGGGCGATGTGACCGTCGTCGAGTTTACCGACTATAATTGTGGCTATTGCCGCTCAAGCGTTGCCGATGTTCAGAAGCTGATCGATAATGACGCCAATGTCAGGGTCGTTATCCGCGAAGTCCCGATATTAAGCCAGACCAGTCGCGATGCCGCATTATGGGCCCTCGCCGCGGCCAAACAGGGCAAGTATAAGGCGTTTCACGATGCGCTGTTCAGCGGCGCCCGCCCCGACGCGCAAAGCATTCGCGCCGCTGCGACCAAGGCTGGTATGGACCTTGCCGCTGCAGAAAAATTCGCTGCGTCGTCAACTGCCAATACCGAGGTGGAGAGCAACATAGCGATGATGCAGCAAATCGGCTTCGGCGGTACGCCAACCTTCATTATCGGTGACCAGATACTCGAAGGCGCGCTAGGCTACGACGCGCTGAAAGCCGCCGTCGACAAGGAACGCAAACTTTAGATCAATCGTCATTCTGAATTTGTTTGAGGATAACAGGCTGCCGTTCGTTATCCTGAAACAAGTTCAGGATGACGAGAAATAGTACGCCTAGCCCTTCTTACCTTGCGCGATCACATACCATTCGACCGAACCCTTGCGACTTGCTGGCGGCTTGGCATGTTTCACCGTTGTGAAGTTCGTCTTGAGGATGGCAAGCATCGCCGGATCGGTCCCGCCGGCAAATACCTTCGCAACAAAATCGCCGCCTGGCTTCAGCACCTGAACGGCGAAATCGACCGCAGCCTCAACAAGGCCCATCGTACGCAGATGGTCGGTCTGTTTGTGACCAACGGTGTTGGCGGCCATGTCGGACAATATAAGGTCAGGCGCTCCGCCTAGCTCCGCAATCAGCCGATCCGGCGCGCTGTCATGCATGAAATCCATCTCGAGCAGCGTAACGCCCTCGATTGGGTCGACCGGTAACAGATCAATGCCGACAAGGCCCGCTTTTGGCTGCTGCCGCCGAACAACCTGCGCCCATCCACCCGGGGCCACGCCCAAATCGACAATCGCCCGCTTGCCGCGCAATATGTGGAACTTCTCATCAAGCTCGACCAGCTTGTAGGCAGCACGGCTGCGATAGCCCTCACCATGTGCCTTTTTAACATATGGGTCGTTCAATTGCCGTTCGAGCCAGCGCGTCGATCCTGCAGTCCGCCGCTTTGCGGTTTTCACCTTTTGCTTGCCCGCCAGCGTGCGGCCAGAGTCTTTTCCGCCAAAGAGATTATCAGCCATCAGTTATTCCGCCTGTTTCGACGTTTGGCGTCGCTTGCCATTAACGCGCGCAATATGCCTTCGCGGATGCCGCGGTCGGCAACGCCCAATCTCTGCCCCGGCCAGATATCGAAGATAGACTCAAGAATAGCGCAGCCTGCAACGACCAGGTCGGCACGTTCGTGGCCAATGGTCGGGAACTCTGCTCTGCCCTTGATCGGACGTCGTGCCAGTTCCTGGCTGATTTCGCGCATCGCGGCAGTTGGCAGATGCAGGCCGTCGACAGCGCGGCGGTCATAGCTTGATAGTTTGAGATATACGCTGGCCAGCGTTGTCACCGTTCCCGATGTGCCGAGCAACCGGTGATCACCGCCATCCTTTGGCAACCGCGCCGCAAAATCGGCAAAGCTGTTCGTCACCTTGTCGCGCATCGCTTGATAGGTCGACAGCAGCGCTTCTGTGCCATCGTCATCTTGCCGCTCGCTTTCGGTCAGCGAAACAACGCCCCAGGGTACGCTAACCCAATCGAGTATTTCCGGAATGACCCCATCAGTGGAGACGAGCACAAGCTCGGTCGAACCGCCGCCAATATCGAATATCAGGGCCGGGCCCTCGCCTTGTTCCAACAAGGCATGACAGCCCATAACTGCCAACCGCGCCTCTTCCTTGGGGCTGATAATGTCGAGATGGATACCGGTTTCGCGTTTCACTCGCTCGATGAATTGCGCGCCATTCACCGCCTGGCGGCAGGCTTCGGTCGCTACTGATCGTGCGAGCACGACGTTGCGCTTTTTCAATTTTTCCGCACAGACCGTTAGCGCCTCGACCGCCCGGTCCATCGCTTCGTCGCTCATCCGTCCGGTGGTGGTCAGCCCTTCTCCCAACCGGACCACGCGCGAAAAAGCATCGACCACGGTAAAGTCATCGCCGCCAGCTTTGGCGATCAAGAGACGGCAATTGTTGGTGCCAAGGTCGAGCGCCGCATAAGCTGTTCGATCAAACCAGTTGCGACGAAAATGACCATTTTCAGCCAAAACCGGCGTAATAATTTGTTCAGCACGCACTGCGTCTTTGACCGAAGCCTGCTGCACTATTGCAGCTTTGGGTGCCGCATTCTTGCGACGGGGCGGTTTCTTGCGTTTGCGCCCGCGTCCCTTTTGCGGCGATGGTGCGACATTCTCGCCCATGGCCGTAACTCACTCTTATTTTCTATCCGGATCGGATGTTCCGCCGGTACCTAGCAAGTGTGCTACGCCGAAGCGGTTAAAATATCAAGATTTTTGCAAGCGGCACTGTCAACCGCCAATTCAGCGGCTTGACCACCTGAGTCCAGCGGCATATAGGCCCGGCCAATATTCCCCGGTCGTCTAACGGTAAG
>LNFM01005651.1_pt1 | contig 21408 bp, 17 predicted proteins | sample 596031 | NCBI WGS metagenome assembly LNFM01 (sample SAMN04254537, study PRJNA301005) | activated carbon metagenome | isolation source: dual media filters at the Ann Arbor, Michigan drinking water treatment plant | place: USA: Ann Arbor
CGAGAAAGCTGATGGGCCACGAGTCGCACGGGATGGTGCTGGCGTGCGGCCCGACCGACGCCCTCTCGATCACCACCATCGAGAAGGATCAACCCGCGGGAACGCCGGTGAAATGAACACCCCCCTGATCGACACCCACTGCCACCTCGACTTCGACGACTACGGCGCCGAGCGCGGCTCGGTCATCGATCGCGGGAGGGCACAAGAAATCAAGTGGTTCGTCACGATCGGCTCCGGCCGGGGCGCGGACAGCGCTCCCGCGGCGGTGGCCCTCGCGCACGAGCACGCGGATGTGTTGGCGACGGTGGGCGTTCACCCGCACGACGCGTCGGTGGCGTCCGACGATGTCTTGCGCGAGATGGAGCGGTTGGCGGTCGATCCGCGCGTCGTGGCGGTGGGCGAAGTCGGGCTCGACTATCACTACGATCACTCGCCGCGCGCGGCGCAGCAAGAGACGTTGCGGGCGTTCATCTCCCTGGCCCGGCGCGTCCGAAAGCCGCTGGTGATCCACACGCGCTCGGCGCCCGAGGACACGCTGGCGATCTTGCGTGAAGAGAGCGCGCGCGACGTCGGCGGGGTGATTCACTGTTTCACCGAGGACGAGGCGTTCGCTCGCGCGGCGCTCGACCTGGGGTTCGACATCTCGTTCAGCGGGATCGTGACCTTCAAGAACAGCGAGTCGCTGCGGTCGGTGGCCAAGATCGTCCCGCGCGATCGGCTGTTGATCGAGACGGACGCCCCGTACCTCGCGCCCGTTCCGATGCGCGGAAAGCGCAACGAGCCGAGCTACCTCGCCCACACGGCGAAGCACCTCGCCGCGACGCTCTCGATGAGCGACGAGGCGCTGCGCAGGCAGACCACGAACAACGCCATCGAGCGCTTCGGGCTGCGACGCTTCGGCGCCGAACCTGTTTGAATCGCGGCTCAGCGCGAGCGCGCGAGCGAGCTGCGAGACGGTCGCGACGCCCCCGTCGCGGTCATCGGTTCAACGAACCCCTGGCTGCCGCCAGCGCAGAACGCGCCGCGGCCACGGCTCGTCCGACGCGTGCTTCGCGAGCACGCGCGCGAGGGACACGAGCTGCGCGCGGGCGTCGTCGGGCAAGTCAGCGGCTGACGCGACGAGCTGAACCTCCCCGGACGCGAGCTCGATCGTGACCTTCCACTCGGCGGTCTCGCGGAGCACGGAGCACTCGTAGCGCGCACGATCGTCGCGCGATTCGACGAGGACGAACTCGAAGCGCGTTCCGTGCGCTGGCTTTGTGTGTCCCGCGGTGGTCATCGCTCGAACACGACCTGACCGCCGACGATCGTCGCGAGCACGCGGCCTGTCACCGTCCGGCCGACGAACGGCGAGTTGCGGCTCTTGCTCGCGAAGGTCTCGACGGTCCACTGCACCTCGGGATCGACGATGATCGCGTCGGCGAGGGCGCCCTCGGCGAGCGTTCCGACCGGGAGGCCGAAGATGCGCGCCGGGGCGACGGTGAGCGCCTCGATGAGGCGCGGGAGCTTCACCCTGCCCTGTCGCACGAGGTCGAGCATGAGCGGCAGCGCGGTCTCGAGGCCGATCATCCCGTTGGGTGCCTCGCTGAACTCGCAGCCCTTCTCGCTGGCGGCGTGCGGAGCGTGGTCGGTCGCGATGCAGTCGATGGTCCCGTCCGCGAGCGCGTCGATGAGCGCCTGGCGATCGCTCTCTTCGCGCAGCGGCGGGTTGACCTTGCACGCGGTCTCGTAGCCGAGCACGGCCTCGTCGGTGAGCGTGAGGTGGTGGGGGGTGACCTCGGCGGTGGCGCGAATTCCCCTGGATTTTGCCTCGCGAACCAGCGCGGCTGCGCCCTTGGTCGAGATGTGCGCGACGTGGTACTTCGCGCGGGTCATCTCCGTCAGCATGAGGTCTCGCGCGACGATGTGATCCTCTGCCACGCGCGGCCAGCCCCTGAGCCCGAGCCGCGTCGAGACGGCGCCCTCGTGCATCTGCGCGCCCTCGGTCAGGTGGTGATCCTCCGCGTGCTGCACGAGCGGAACGTCGAACGTCCCTGCGTACTCGAGCGCCCTGCGCATCACGCCCGAGTGAAGGACGCACTTGCCATCGTCGCTGATCGCGACGCATCCGCCCTCGCGGAGGTCGGCGACCTCGGTGAGCTCTTTTCCGTCGAGCTTGCGGGTCACGGCGCCGATGGGATGCACGCGGACGACGCCGACCTCCCTGGCCCGAGCGACCATCATTTCGGTGATCGCGCGGTTGTCGTTGACGGGGCTCGTGTTGGGCATCGCGCAGATCGTCGTAAACCCGCCGATCGCCGCCGCGCGGGTGCCCGAGCGAAGGTCTTCTTTGTACTCGAAGCCTGGCTCGCGCATGTGCGTGTGGATGTCGACCATCCCAGGCAGGATCCACTTGCCCGAGCAGTCGATCACGCGACCATCTCGTTGAACGTCGAGCGCGTCTGCCGCGCCCCTTCCGACGCGCGTCACGCGGTCGTTCTCGATCACGACGTCGCACACTTCGTCGAGCCCTCGCGACGGGTCGATGACGCGGCCGTTCTTCAACACGAGCAGCATGAGTTCCTCGATTCGATTACTCGGAGCGGCGGTAGTTGGGCGCTTCTTCGGTGATGTACACGTCGTGCACGTGCGACTCGCGCAGCCCCATCGGGGTGCTCTTCACGAAGCGCGCTTTGGTCTGCATCTCTGCGATCGTCTTGCAACCGACGTAGCCCATGCTCGATCGAAGTCCGCCTACGAGCTGAAACAGGATGTTCGAGAGCGGGCCGCGGTAGGCCACGCGCCCTTCGATGCCTTCGGGCACCAGCTTTTCGTCCGCCGTTCCGGCCTGGCCGTAGCGATCCTTGCTGCCCTTGCGCATCGCGCCGAGCGAGCCCATCCCGCGGTACATCTTGTACGAGCGCCCCTGAAAGAGAACCAGGTCTCCGGGGGCTTCGTCGGTTCCGGCGAAGAGCGAGCCGATCATCACGACGTCTGCGCCGGCGGCGATGGCCTTGGCGACGTCGCCCGAGTACTTGATTCCACCGTCCGCGATCACAGGAACGCCGTACCGCTTCGCGACCTTCGCGCAGTCGGACACCGCCGTAATCTGCGGAACTCCGACGCCTGCCACGACGCGCGTCGTGCAGATCGATCCCGGTCCGATCCCGACCTTGATGCCGTCGGCGCCCGCCTCGATGAGCGCTTCGGCGGCCTCGGCGGTCGCGATGTTGCCCGCGACGACCGACAGATCGGGCCAGATGCGCTTGGTCGAGCGGACCGCGTCGAGCACGCCCTTCGAGTGGCCGTGGGCCGTGTCGAGGACGATGAGATCGACGCCGGCGTCCACGAGCCTTCGCGTGCGCTCTTCGCGATCGGGCCCGACGCCGATCGCGGCTCCGACGCGAAGTCGCCCCTTGCTGTCCTTGATCGCGTTGGGAAAGCGCTCGGCCTGCAAGAGGTCCTTGATCGTGATCAGGCCGATGAGCTTTCCCGTCGGCGGATCGACGACGAGCAGCTTCTCGATGCGGTGCTTGTGCAAGAGCGCGCGCGCCTCTTCGGCCTTGATCGTCGGAGGTGCGGTGACGAGCCGCTCGCGCGGGGTCATGAGGTTCTTGACCGGCTGTCCGAGGTTGGTCTCGAAGCGAATGTCTCGCGACGTCAAGATGCCCACGGGTCGATCGCCGTCGACCACCGGAAGGCCCGAGATGTTCGCGCGCTTCATGATCTGCACGGCGCTCTGCAGCGAGTCGTCGGGCCCGATCGTGACGGGGTCGACCACGATGCCGCTCTCGGCGCGCTTGACCTTCTCGACCTCGAGGGCCTGATCCTCGGGATGCAGGTTTTTGTGCAGAATTCCCAGGCCTCCCTCGCGGGCCATGGTGATCGCGGTGCGCGCCTCGGTGACCGAGTCCATCGCGCTCGAGATCAGCGGAACCTGCAGCGTGATGTCCCGAACGAGCTTCGTTCGCGTGTCGACGTCCTTCGGCAGAACGTCGCTCATCGCGGGCACGAGCAGCACATCATCGAACGTCAGGCACTCGCGGAGGGGCTCTTCGAACATGGCTTCGACTCCAGAACAATCTTCGGTCCGAGGACGAGTGTCTCGACGCGCGATCGACCCTCATGGGCCGAGCAGGTGCCGAGGGGACGTCTGGTCGAGCGACGGCCACGACGTCCGTAGGTGGGCGCGCTGCTTAGCGCACCCTGAGCATTTCGGCGAGAAACCGGCGACCGCCGTGCGCTAGCCGCGGAATTCGACCGTTTGGGCTCGCCGTCCAGGCACGCCGTCGGCGCTGTCCTCCTCGCCTATCAACTGACGCGCGTCACTTCACAGACGACAGTTCGACGCGCTGCGCGATGACCGGGGATTTTCTCGGTTCTCGACGGGACACGAGCGCGACATGCGACTGTTCGCAGCTTGCCAACACACCGTCCCACCAAGTACTCTTCGCGCATACCGCCCTTCACTCGTTCGACGGAGACACACCCCATGCGTTCGCCCTGGTTGCTTGGTGCCGCCGCCTGTTTCGTTCTCGTAGCCTGTGGACCCAACCGCGAAATGCTCGAGCCGCGCGACGCGCGCGCAGACGTGCGCACCGATGGTGGGGGCGTGGACTCCGGCATCGACAGCGGCACTGGTGGGGGCTGCCCGACCGGCGCGGTCCGCTGCGGCACAGACTGCGTGAATCTCAACACGTCCACCGTGCACTGCGGCGCGTGCAACTCGCGCTGCAACGCGCCGCAGATGTGCAACATGGGCCGCTGTGAAGGCCCGATGATGATGTGCACGGGCGGCCAGATCGCGTGCGGCGGTCGGTGCGTGGACGTCAACGCCGACAGCGCCAACTGCGGGATGTGCGGTCGGATGTGCCCCTCGGGCCAGACCTGCCAGATGGGCATGTGCCGCGCTGGAGGCTGCACCGCGCCCAACACGATGTGCGGCACCAGCTGCGTCGACACACAGTCGAGCAACGCCAACTGCGGCTCCTGCGGCAACGCGTGCCCTGCGGGCCAATCGTGCACCGCGGGCCGCTGTGGCGGCGGCGGTGGAATGTGCGTCGAGCCGTGCACCACCAACGAGCAGTGCGCCGCGACGTGCGCGCCGCCACGCTCGGGCTGGGTGCAGTGCTGCGCTTCGGGGGGCGTTTGCATCGAGATGGCGACCTCGTGCGGCGGCGGCCCCGGACCGACCGACGGCGGTACTGGTGGCGATGGAGGCGGGGGCTTGGGTTGCTTGCTCGGGCTTCAGACCTGCACGAACAGCGCTGAGTGCATGGCCGCGTGCGGGGCGCTCGCGCCGACCTGCGGCAGCCGAGGTCGCTGCGAGTAGTCGTCAGCGTTGCTCGAGTCGAGCAACGCGAAGTTCGAGTTCTTCGAGGCGCTCTTGCAGCGAACGGGGGGCCGATGTCACAGCGGGGGGCGTGACGTCGGGCGGTTTCGGGACGAGCTCTGCGAGCGATCGTTGCCGGATGGCGGCGTTCAGCGCAGCGACTCCATCGGGACCTTGCAGCCCTCGCTCGATGAGCGCGACGAGCAGCGGCGTGAGCGTGGTCACTGTCACATCCTCGTTGGTCGCGAGGTCGATCACGCGAACGATTTCACCAGCCTCGATCCACGAGCGAATCTGCGCGATCGTCACGTAGGACCGCGACCGACTGTCGTAGAGCCTGCGATTGGGGTAGCGGCGCACCTCGCGTGGCGCCGGCGGCTCGGCCGTGCTGCGTTCGCTCGATGATTCGTTGTAGGGTTCGCGCATGAGGGCTCCCGCTCGGTTCGTCGCGCTACTCCTCCCGATGCTCGTCGCGTGCAGCGCGGGCCGGCAGGCGCCGTTCGACGTCGTGCAGTCCTACCACAGCGCATTGCGCGAGGGCCGCTTCAGCGAGGCGTACCAGCTGCTGTCCGCGGACGCGCGACGAGCGACGACGTTCGACGAGTTCGACCGCGTGGCACGCGAGAATCCGGATGAAGTCCGAGAGACGGTTCGCTGGCTGGAGCAGGTCGATCCCAACGCGCCGGTCACCGCGCGGCTCGACCTCGGCAACGGCGAGACGGTTCAGCTCGTCGAAGAGGGCGGCGGCTGGAGGCTCGACCCGACGGTGTTGGACTTCTACGGCCAGCGATCGCCGCGACAAACGGTGCGATCGTTTACGCGCGCGCTGGATCGAAGGCGATGGGACGTGCTCGTGCGGTTCGCGCCGCGGCGAATCGCTGAAGGGCTCACGCCCGAACAGCTGCGCGACGCATGGGAGCGAGGCGCGGACGCAGACGACGTTCAGCGCATGTTGACGGCGCTGAGGCAGAGCACCGAGCGGCCCATCGAAGTAAGCGGCGAGCGCGCGACGATGACCTACGGCGTCGGCAACCGATTCACGATGCAGCTCGTTCGCGAAGACGGCGTGTGGCGCGTAGAAGACCCGGATTGACGTCCGCGACAGGGAAGTCGCCGTGGCTTAGCGCCGAAATCCGATCTCTTGCGCGTCGAGCTCGCCGAGCGCCGCGGCGTCCCGCGTCTTCTTGATCTGCTCGCGGAGCACGTCGAGCTGCTCTTTGCACTCGGTGGCGTAGTCCTGCCCGAGCCGCTCGGCCCCTCGCTGCGCGAGCGCGAGCGCCGCTGCGAGAAAGACCTCTTTCAAATACGCGGGCGTGAAGCCCTCGCTCCTTTTGGCGATGTGCGCCGTGAGCGCGGTCACGTCGAGCTCGGGCTCGAGCTTCGCGGCGAGCGCTCCGCGGGACAGCAGGCGACGACCGTACTCGGCGCGCTCTGGCTCCGCGGGCAATCCCAGGTGAAACACGCGGTCGAAGCGCGAGGGACGCTTGAGCAGCGCGACGTCGATGCGCTCGGGGTGGTTGCTCGAGGCGATGACGAAGAGCCCGGTGTTGGCGGAGAAGCCGTCGAGCTCGTTCAAGAAGACCGCGCGATTGCCGTCGGAGATAAACGAGTCGATGTCCTCGAACGCGAGCACGCACGGCGCGAGCTTTCGAGCGCGGTCGAAGATCGCTGTGATCGGGTTCTTGCCGTACTCGTTGCCCTGCAGATCTCGCACGTACAAGAAAGGAAACTCACTGAGCTGCGCGGCGACAGCGCGGCACACGAGGGTCTTTCCCGTCCCCGGCGGGCCGACGAGCAACACGCCGCGCCTCCAGGGAAATCCCAGCGCTTCGAAGGCTGCGCGATGCTTGACGAAGCCGTCGATCGTTCGGCGCAGGTCCTCGAAGAGCTGCGGCGCGAGCACGATGTCGTCCCACGTCGTTCGACCGATCTCGGCGTCGAGCTCAGGGGCTTGTTGCCACCCGTGCGAATGCACGAGGCAGCGACCGGTCGGACGCAGGTTGAACGCCGCCCATTTGTCCGCGAGCGCGCAGAGGACCTCCGCGTTGGTCGCAGCGAGAAGAAGCCCGTGTGCGTTCTGCGCGCTGGGTACGGTGGTGATCTCGACGCGCTCGCCCTGAAATCGCCCGACGTACCAGAGGACCGTCGGGCAGCGATCACCTCTCCACGTCACGCCATGATGCGAGCCGTCCAGCATCGACTGCAGGTCGGAGCACTCGGCGCGCACGAAGTCACCGAGCCGCTGCGCGTCGCCGACGGCGAACAACGTCGCGTAGCCCGGCAAGTGCGCGCGAACCTGCGCCAACAAAACGTCGGTCGGATTCGAGTACTCACCACCGGCGGCCAGAAGCGCCGCGCGAATGGCCTTCTCCCGCCACGGAGTCCCCACAGTGCTGTCCTTCACGAGGCCCGAGAGAATAGCACTGAGCTACGAATTCTTCACCGTTCTTCACGGCGCGAACCCTCCCAAGCGGCGCGGCGTGGTGCTAGTCATCGCGTCCATGAGCGAACGCCCGCGGTTGAGCGAAGACAAGGTCAGCGACGAAGTGAAGAGCCTCGTCGGCAGTTTTCATCGAAACGTCGTCGACGAGGTCGCTACGACGGTGGCGCGCGACAAGATCGTCGTCGTCGGAATGGCTCAGAATCCCTTCGTGAAGAAGGCGCGCAAACTCCTCGAGAGCCGGGGCGTGAAGTTCACATACCTCGAGTACGGCAGCTACCTCTCGCAGTGGAAAGAGCGGCTCGCGCTCAAGATCTGGGCGGGGTTTCCGACGTTTCCGATGGTGTTCATCGACGGGGTGCTGGTCGGCGGCAACGCCGAGCTCGTCGCGCTCGACGCAGCGGGAAAGCTCCCGAAATAGCGTCCAGCCGACGGTTCGGCGGGACGTTACTCGCGGCGCGACCATTGAATCTCCACGGCGCTCGTGGCATACGCCGCGCGCCCGCTGGCGCTTTCGCCCAGCCAACACAGGAGATTTCAGCAATGTCGCTCGAGCGTACCTTCGCGATCATCAAGCCTGACGCGGTCGAGAAGAACAACACCGGCAAGATCGTCGCTCACATCGAGAAGGCGGGCTTCCGCATCGTCACGATCAAGAAGCTCCACATGACCCGCGCGGTCGCCGAGGGCTTCTATGCCGAACACAAGGGCAAGGGCTTCTTCGACGAGCTCGTCTCGTTCATGTCCCGCTCGCCCTGCTTCATCCTCTGCCTCGAGGCGGAGAACGCGATCGCGAAGTGGCGCGAGACCATGGGCGCGACCAACCCCGAGAAGGCGGCGGACGGCACGATTCGCAAGCTCTTCGGCGGCTCGGTCGGCGAGAACGCGACGCACGGCTCCGACGCGCCGGCGTCGGCCGCGCGCGAGCTGGGGTACTTCTTCGCCGGCATGGAGCTGATCTGATCTGACCATCGCGAGGCGTGCGCGCGACCTTCGCAGGTCAGGACCGCTTCGCGTCGCCTTCGCTCGGCTCTTCGTCGCTCTTTCGTCGACGCAGCGCCATGAACGCGAGTCCCGCGGCGAGCAGCACGTTGATCGCCATGGAGCCAGCGAGCACGGCTCGCACGGTGCTCGCGCTTCCGCGAGCGACCGCGATCGGTCCGACGTAGGACAGGCGCGCTTCGCCGGTGGTGGGCGGCGGTCGCGAGACGCTGACGACGCTGACGTCGTCCGCGCGCATCGTCACGACGCTGGCGGCCACGAGCCTGCGCACTGCAGCCTCGTCGATGGGCGGCCGCGCGCCGGTGTGCCGCAAAAGGACGCTGGCGGTCGGCCGCGGGGACTCTCGCCCGTCGAGCGGACGATCCTCCGCTGACGGGAGCGCGACGTGAACGCGAGCGTCGAGGACGCCGTCGATGGACTCGAGCGTTCGAGCGAGCTCGCCCGCCATCGCTTGCGCCGAGCGGGCGCGCTCTTCACCAGCGCTCTGCACGAGAGACGGCTGCGCGCCGTACGACTCGGCGAAGCCTGGCTCTTCTCGGCGCGGAAGCCCGTGCCCGTGCAGCACGGTCACGCTGCGGGCGACCTCGTCGGGTCCGACCAGCACTCGAAATTGTGGGCCGCCGGTGCCCGTCCCCTCGTCCGCCTCTTTGCGCGCGGCGATCCCTGCCTGATCGAGCGCGGCGACAGTGCGATTGGCCTCGGACTCAGCCACGCCTTGCAGCACCGGAACCTGCGAGCACCCTGCGAGCGCGATTAGCGCACAGGAAATCAAGACCGTCCTGCGCGCCCGCGCTTCGACCCCACGCGAGTCGGTCATCACTGCACCGAGAAGCCCCAAGAGAACCCCACGCGCGGACCGCCGAACGCGCGCCATCGAAGCGAGCGCACGACGCCTGTGACGCAGCCCTTGAACGCGCCCGATCCGTTGGCGACGGTCACGCCGATGGGCGCGCCGGTGCCGCCGACCGCGATGCGCAGCCGGACATCTCCGGGCGATCCGAGCGCGGCGCATCCCGCGAAGCGACCGAGCGACGCGTTGAGCGGACCGACGATCTCGCGATCCGAGAGCGTGCCGCCGCCGCCGCCGCCGCCGGCCATGTTGAACTCGATCGGCGCGGCCATCGCGGACTCGTACGAGGTAAACCCGCCAGAGCCGCCGCCGCCGCCCGAGCGCGCGCGACGAAGCTCGTCCGCGGGCGGAGGAGGCAGCACCTCGATGGCGCCGCCGACGGCCCTCGCGTTCGGCCTGGGCACGTCGAGCTCAGCGGTGCGACGGGACGCCGCTCCGGGCCCGAGCGTCTTCCAGTACACGAAGAAGAGCAGGCCTGCCGCCGCGACGCTCGCGATCCCGACGAGCACCTTGGCGCGCGCGTTGACGGTGTCCTCGGCGATCGCGCTCTTCACTTCGGTCTCGTGTTGATCGCGCTTTCGCTTGTCGCGCGCCTGCGACGAGAACTCTCGATACTGCGGCCACTCGTAGAGCTTCTTTCGCTCGTTCGAGTCCATGTTGAAGACGATGTCTTCGTCGTGGACCTCGTGGCGAATGATCGCCTGAATGAGCTCGCGCGCCGTGAGCGGCCCGTGATCGAGGCCGTTTCGCACGAACATCCAGCGGGGAGCGTCGTTGGCGGTCGCCTCGTTTACGAGGCCCTTGAGGTCGTTGCTCACGACCGTGGGCGCGACGCCGACCATGCTCGGGCGAGCGCCTTCGAACGGAGCGGCGCCCGCGGGCTGCGCGATCAGGCCGCTCGTGTCGATGTCGACCGCGACGTCGAGCGCCGAGAACTGCACGGGCTCTTCGTCGACCACCACGTCCAGGCCCTCGGCTTCAGCGGTGTTCGACGGGGGCGGCGCGACGCGCGGCGCGGTGTTTTCTGCGGGCGCGATCAGCGCGGCCAGCGCGGCGCGCATCGACGCGATGGACTTGAAGCGATCGTCTGGCGCCTCCGCGGTGCTGTTTTCGACGATCACGTCGAAGGTGATCGGCAGCGCCGAAACGAGCGAAGTAGCCGGCACGTCGGGGCTGAACTGCTTGCCCGTGCAGAGCCAGTACAGCACGGCGCCGATCGCGTAGATGTCGCTGCGCGCGTTGGGGCTGAGCCCCTTTCGCAGCTCGGGCGCGATGAACGGGTCGGCGATCTCTTTGGTCGCGAGGAGGACGGCGCCGAGGCCGAGGCCCGAGAGCTTTCCCTTGTTGTTCTCGACGCGAATGGTGCTCGGCCCGATCGCGCCATGAACGATGTTCTGCGCGTGCGCGATCGCGATCACGTCGAGGATGGGCGCCAAGATCGCGTACGCGTCTGGCAGCGAGACCGCCCCGCCCTCGCCCAGCTTCTGCGCCATCACGTCATCCGCGCTGTCGGGCGGAAGCGGGTCGGTCGCGACGAGCAAGACGCCCGTCGCAGGCTCGACGCTGATGCCGAACACCGACAGCGAGTCGGGCGACTTGATCGCGCTCACCGCGCGGATCGCGCCGCGAACCGCCGCTGAAATCTCTGGCCGCACCAGCCCTGGCGGAGCCGCCCAGACCGACACCGCCTTCTGGGTCTTGGTGTCCTTGGCTGAGTAGACCGACAAGGCTCCAAAGCTCGTCGCGATTCGCCCGATGCTGAACCGCCCCGCGACGATCTGACCTTCGCGGAGCGCCGCAGGCGTCGCGATCCCCGGCAACGTCGTTTGCGCCATTTGCGCGACGGAGCATAGCCCGAAGCCCCTCTCGACCGACGACGACTTTCAACCCCTCCCTCCCGAAACGTCGCGTTCGGGGCGCGCGACGAAAGGGGGCATTGACACCTACATGCCCTCCGGGTATCCCCCGGCGCACCTACACGAGACTACCCGGCGGAGTTCGCCGGGTTCCTTCTCGAAACGCCTCTCCTCGGAGTGTTGTCCATGTCGCTCAACGGTTCGGCCTCTGCTCTCCTCCGCGCTCTCGGTGTCTCGCTCTTGGTCTCGCTCGGCGCCTGTGCCGAGCCCGGCCTCGAGCAGCTGCCCGAAGACGATCACGGCACGAGCGTGGACGAAGTCGGCAGCACGGCCTTCGAGCGCTTCGTTGGAGCGTGGGACGGCGTCGAGGGCGACCTGCGCGCGATCGTCTTCACCGACACGCTGCAGTCGCCCAACTCGCGACGCTTCTTCGCGGACCAGACCGTGTCCTGCGTTCGCGCGCCGTGCCGGCCGGTGCGCGTCGAGGGCGCGTTTCGCGCGACGTCGCGCTTCGTATACCTCCAGCGCGACGGCGAGACGAAGCGCTATTCGACGACGTTCAACGCAGACAACAGCGAGCTGACGCTTCGCCAGGGCCACACGGTCGTCTACCGCCTGCGCCGTGCGGTGAGCTACTGCGCGCGGGTCGCGGACTGCAACGAGCAGCGTCTCATCACGCCGCGCTGCCTCGGGTACATGACCTGCTCGTCCGCGAACCGCTGCGCCTACCGCTGCGGCTCTCCCGTGACCTCGTGCCAGAGCAACCGCGACTGCCGCGCCGATCAGTTCTGCAGCGGCGCGACCTGCGGCGGCGCCGGGACGTGCGCGACTCGCCCGCAAGCGTGCATCGCGCTCTATCAGCCGGTCTGCGGCTGCGACGGCCGCACCTACGGCAGCGCCTGCAACGCGGCGAACCAGGGCGTTCGCGTCGCCTCGAGCGGCGAGTGCGCGCCCGCGCCGACCTCGTGCCAGCAGAACTCGGACTGTGGCGTCAACGAGATGTGCGCGAAGTCTTCGTGCAACGGGCCGGGAACCTGCCGCGTGGTCGCGGTTCGCTGCTCGTCCGAGTACCTCCCGGTGTGCGGCTGCGACGGCCGGACGTACACCAACGCGTGCATGGCGCTCACCGCGCGCGTCAACGTCGCACGCGAGGGCGCTTGCCGCTGAGGTCCTGTGATACGGTCCGCGCCCTCTCATGGCTCGGACGCTCCTCCTCGAAATCGGCTGCGAAGAACTCCCAACATCTTTCGTGAACGGCGCGCTGGCGCAGCTGCCTTCGCTCGTCCAAAACGAGCTCGCGCTGCGCAGGATTACGCACGGCGCGGTTCGTGCGCTCGGCACTCCGCGGCGCCTCTCGGTGCTGATCGAAGCGGTCGAGGAGACGATCGCCTCCAAGAGCGAAGAGCTCTGGGGCCCCCCTGAATCCGCAGCGAAGAAGGACGGCAAGTGGACCCCCGCCGCCGAAGGCTTCGCCAAGAAGAACGGGCTCTCGGTGGACGCGCTCGAGATCGCCGAGAACGAAAAGGGCCGCTACCTCCGCGCGACGCGCCTGCTCGAGGGCGGCGCCGCCAAGGACCAGCTCGCCGACATCTTCGGCGCGGTGTGCAAGAAGCTCGCGTTCGAAAAGAGCATGCGTTGGGCGGACATCGAGACGCCCTTCGGACGACCCGTTCAGTGGCTCGTCGCGCTCTATGGCGAAGAGGTCGTCGAGTTCGACTTCGTCCGCGTGAAGGCCGGTCGAACATCGTACGGGCACCGCTTTCTCGCGCCGGAGGCGTTCGAGGTCGCGTCCGCCGATGAATACGTGGGCGCCCTTCGCTCGCGCAAAGTGCTGGTCGACCAGGACGAGCGTCGCACCGTTCAGCGCGAGGCGCTCGTCGCCGCCGCCAAGGCTCACGGAGGCGCGCTGGTCGACAATGACTTTCTCGACGGAGAGGTCCTCGGCCTGGTCGAGTGGCCTTTCGTCGTGGTCGGGCGCTTCGAAGACGCGTTCTTGACCCTGCCCGATGAGCTCATCGAGACCGTGATGAGCTTTCACCAGCGCTATTTCGCGGCGCGCGACGCGGACGGGCGGCTCTTGCCGCTGTTCATCACAACAGTCAACACCGCGCTCGACCCCGATCGTATTCGCAAGGGCAACGAGCGCGTGATGCGCGCCAGGCTCACCGACGCGAAGTTCTTCATCGACAAGGACCGCGCCGAGACGCTCGCGTCGCGCTTCGCCCGCCTCGAGGGCGTCGTCTACCACCAGAAGCTCGGCAGCTACGCGGACAAGGTCCTGCGCGTCGCCGCGCTCGGCGCCGACTGCGCAGCGGTCTTCGCCGCGGACGCTGCGGCGGTCACCGACGCGGCGCGCCTGTGCAAGTGCGATCTCGTCTCGCTGACCGTCGGCGAGTTTCCCGAGCTGCAAGGCTTCGTGGGCAGAGACCTCGCGCGCAACGACAAGCTCCAAGTCTCGATCTGCGAGGCGATCGCGCAGCACTATCTGCCGCGCGGCGCCGAGGACTCCGTGGCGCTCTCGAAAGAAGGCGCGGCGCTCGCCATCGCCGATCGACTCGACACGCTCGCGGGCTTCTTCGCGATCGGGCAGCGCCCCTCTGGCGGCGGCGACCCGTTTGGCCTCCGCCGCGCCGCGCTGGGCGTCCTTCGAACGCTGCTTCACCACGAGGCGCGCGTGTCGCTCTCGTCTCTGGTCGCGACGGCGCTCGGCCAGCACAAGGGCGAAAAGCTCGCCGCGGTCGACCGCGAGCAGACGCGCAAGGAGCTCGTCAGCTTTCTTCGCGAGCGGCTCGAGGTCGCCCTCGCCCAGCAGTTTGCGATCGACGTCGTACGCGCCGCGATGGCGACGCAGGGCGACGACTGCGACCCGTACGACGCGCTCCAGCGCGCCGAGGCGCTGCACAAGCTCCGGGGCAACCCGCAGCTCGGCCTGGCGGCGACGTGCATCGAGCGCGCGACGAACATCACCAAAGACGTCCTCGGCACCGAGACGTCTTCGGCACTCGTGCGCTGGGTGAGCGAGCACAGCTTCGCGCTGCCCGAAGAGCAGGCGCTGCAGACCGTGGTGCTCGACGTCGAGTCGCAAGTGACCGGCGCGGTCGCGAAGCGGGATTTCGTCGGGGCGGTCTCGGTCATCGCCGACGGCCTCACCGCGCCGCTCGACACCTTCTTCGCGCAGGTGTTCGTCATGGACGAAGATCTCGCCAAGCGCGACGCGCGCCTGCGGCTGCTCAAGCTCGTCGCCACGACCAGCGCGCTCGTATGCCGCTTCGACCTGCTGTCGGGCAGCAAGAAGTAGCGTAACGTTCTCGCCACTCATGGTGGCTAAGACAGAGCGAAAGGTCTTCTACTTCGGCAACGGCGTCGCGGAGGGGCACGAGCTAGGCAAAGAGCTGCTCGGCGGCAAGGGCTTCGGCCTCCACGTGATGACGCACCTCGGAATCCCGGTGCCGCCGGGATTCACGATCAGCACCGAAGAGTGCACGGCGTTCATGCACAAAGGTGCGATCTCCGAGGCGGTGCAGAGCGAGGCCCGCGCGGCGCTCGCGAGGGTCGAGTCTGCAGTGGGCGCGAAGTTCGGCGACCACGAGAACCCCCTGCTGCTCAGCGTTCGTTCGGGCGCGCGCGCGTCGATGCCCGGAATGATGGACACGGTCCTCAACCTGGGGCTCAACGACCAGACCGCGCAGGCCCTCGCGAAGAAGAGCGGGAGCGAGCGCTTCTCGCTCGACGCGTACCGACGATTCATCACGATGTTCGCCAACGTCGTGATGGGGATCGAGCGCGAGCCGTTCGAGCACTTTTTGTCGGAGGCGCGCTACAAGAGCGGCGCGCGCGACGACGCTACGATCCCCGCAGAGCAGCTGCGCGAAGTCGTGGCCCGCGGCAAAGAGTACTTCCAGAAGCGCACTGGCAAGCCGTTTCCCCAAGACCCGTGGGAGCAGCTCTGGGAGTCCATCGGCGCGGTATTTCACTCGTGGAACAACGATCGCGCGAAGGTGTACCGAAAGACCTACGCGATCCCGGACCACTGGGGCACCGCGTGCAACGTGCAGGCGATGGTCTTCGGCAACGTGGGCGACGACTGCGCGACGGGCGTGTGCTTCACCCGCGATCCGTCGAACGGCGAGCGCAGGTTCTTCGGCGAGTACCTGCCCAACGCGCAGGGTGAAGACGTCGTCGCAGGCATCCGCACGCCGCTCAAGATCACCGCGCGCGACGCGCGCGCTGCGGGCGCCGACAGCTCGCTCGAGTCCGCGATGCCCGAGTGCTTCGGAGAGCTCGTCGCGATGCAAGAAAAGCTCGAGAAGCACTTTCACGACATGCAGGACATCGAGTTCACGATCCAGCACGGCAAGCTGTGGCTGCTGCAGTGCCGCAACGGAAAGCGAACGATGCGCGCCGCGGTGCGCATCGCCGTCGACATGGTCAGCGAAGGGCTCATCGACAAGAGCGACGCAGTGCTGCGAGTCGAAGCCGGCCGCCTGAGCGAGCTGTTCTTGCCGAGGCTCGACGCGACGGACGCGAAAGAAGCCGAGAAGAAAGGGCTCTTTCTCGCGCACGGTCTGCCCGCGTCTCCGGGTTACGCCGCAGGTGAGATCGTCTTCACCGCGGACGAAGCCGACCGCATGGCCAACCAAGGCCGCGCGGTGATCCTCGTGCGTCGCGAGACGTCGCCCGAGGACATCCACGGAATGAAAGCCGCCAAGGGCATCCTCACGGCGACGGGCGGCTTGACCTCGCACGCCGCCGTCGTCGCGCGCGGCATGGGCAAATGCTGCATCGCGGGCTGCTCGTCGCTCACCGTCGACTACGCCAACGAGACGTTGACCGTCCATCGCGCGAGCGACACCGTCGTCTTGAAAAAGGGCGACAAAATCACGCTCGACGGCACCGCGGGCAGGCTGTATCGCGGCGAGCTGCCGGTGAGCGCCGCGGCGACGGACGACCATTTCGAGCAGGTGCTTCAGTGGGCCGACGAGGTGCGTACGCTCGGCGTGCGCGCCAACGCCGACACGCCGACGGACGCGCGCAACGCGAAGCGCTTCGGCGCGCAGGGGGTCGGGCTCTGCCGCACCGAGCACATGTTCTTCGAGGCCGACCGCATCGCGGCGGTGCGCGAGATGATCCTCGCGGACAGCGAGGCGACGCGCAGGCGCGCGCTCGAGAAGATCCTCCCGATGCAGCAGCAAGACTTCGAGGGGATCTTCACGGAGCTCGCTGGGCTTCCGGTGACGATTCGTTTGCTCGACCCGCCGCTGCACGAGTTCTTGCCCGAGCACGAAGAGGACCTTCGCGCGCTAGCCAAGGACATGGGCGTCGCGTTCGAGGTGCTCTCGAGGCGCAACGAGGCGCTGCGCGAGTTCAACCCGATGCTCGGACACCGCGGGTGTCGGCTGGCGATCACGTTTCCCGAGATCTACGAGGTGCAGGCGCGCGCGATCGCGCAGGCCTGCGTGAGCTGCCAGAAGGCTGGCGTCGCGGTGCTGCCCGAGGTCATGATCCCGCTGGTCGGCGCGAGGACCGAGCTCGCGGCGCTGCGAACGCTCGTCGAAAAGACGATGGACGCCGTGTTCGAGAGCGCCGGCGTGCGCGTCGCGTACCTCGTGGGCACGATGATCGAGCTGCCTCGCGCCTGCGTCGTCGCCGACCAGATCGCGGAGGTCGCTGATTTCTTCTCGTTCGGCACCAACGACCTCACGCAGACCACGTGGGGCTTGTCGCGCGACGACGCCGGGCGCTTCTTGCCGGCGTACGTCGAGAAACAAATGATCCCCGGTGATCCGTTCGCGTCGCTCGACACCGTGGGCGTCGGAGCGCTGATGCGCATGGCCGTCGCGAAGGGACGCGGAACCAAGAGCAAGCTCAAGATCGGCATCTGCGGCGAGCACGGCGGAGACCCTGCGAGCATCGCGTTCTGCGCGGAGATCGGGCTCGATTATGTGAGCTGCTCGCCGTTCAGGGTTCCGACGGCGAGGCTCGCGGCGGCGCAAGCAGCGCTCGGCCGCAAGGGCAGCGAGACGAACTGAGCGCGCTGCGATCGCGTTCAGCGTGCGCGAGACCGACGACGCGCGACGGTGACGATCGATGCGATCGCCGCGAGAACGAGCGCGCCGTGCGGACGATGCTGCGCCGGGGCGGCAGGCGTACGACACTGACACGCGCCTCCGTTGATGGTCGGAGGCCTCGGGCCAGCGTCGCCGCTCGACGTCGATCCGTCGCGGCCACCGTCGTTGTCCGCGTCAATTGGCTCGGGAACGTCCGTCCCGATCGGCGCGTCGAGCACGCCTTCGTCGATCGGCAGTCGGTCGACGGTCACGACGTCCGAGACACCGGTGTCGATCGGCACGCCGGTGTCTCGCGGAGCGAACCCCGAATCCCTGTCGACCACGCCAGAGTCCATCGAGACGTTGACGCCTGTGTCGACTCCTGTGTCACGCAATCCCGAAGCATCCACGCCGGAGTCGACGCCGGAGTCAGGCGCGCAGGGGCCCGTCATGAACAGACACTGCCCCCCCGCGCTGCACGTGCCCATGGTGCCCGTCACGTCGACGCAATCTGTTCGCTCGGAGCAAGAAAAGGAAACGAGGTTCAACTGGTTGGGACCCGTGAATCCCGTCGAGTTCGACGCGAACGCCGCGGCTGCGCGGCCGGCTGCTCGACACGAGTTCGGAGACGCGACGCGGACAGCGCCGATCGGGGCCGCCGAAATCGGGTTGATGACGAGTGCTGCTGAACCGGCCACGACAGGAAACACCGCGAACGCCGCACCCGCTCCGTTGAAGCCCGCCGACCCACGCGCTCCGCGCCCAACAGCGAGCACCGTCGAACCGACCTGCACAGCGTCCTCTGCAGTGAAGGCTGTCAGCATCATCGACGAAGAAGTCATTCGTCGATAACTCAACATCGACCACGATGGACCGAAACCGAAGACGATCGACAAGCCAGCGCTCCAGACAGCGCCGATCCGACCATCGTTGAACGACAGCGCGGACACCGCGCTGAACAGCCCCGTTGCTGGAACGGGCTCGATGCTGACCGACGGCGACGGGACTGACGCCGCGTAGAACACCGATGGGCGCGACGTCGTGAACACTCCACCTCGTACTGGAAACGCCCCCGCGATCGCAGCGATGCCCAGCGCTTGTTCCCCTGCGATGGGCGCGTGTGGACCGCTGTTGGCCGTCGTGATGACCCCGTCACGCACGAAAGCCCGACTCCCAAACCCGGTCTCCTCGATTGCGGCAACGACGCAAGGGGAGCCAGACAACCTCGCGTCGCAGTCGAGCGACAGCGCACTCACGCGCGCACTCGTTCGAGTGGACCCGACCAGCATCGGGCTGGTGAGGTTCGCGAAGAACGACTTCATGACGAGCTGCGAGGGTCCACCGTCGGGATTTGCGACGACGACGTACACCAAGCCTCTCGCGACGGAGACGCGAACGAGCGACTCGGACGCGATGGCTTCCGTCGGCCCGAAGGCGTCGATGAAACCAGCCATCGACATCGTGTTCGCGGAATACCTCGCGAGCCTGACGGTGAACGAGCCCGTGCCGTCGCACGGTCCCACGACCGCCGCGACGAAATACGAATCGAAGTCCGCCGCGATATCGACGCTGCGAAAGCACTGGCCCGTGAGGGTGAACGGGGGCACGGGCTCTGGCCGCAACGCTTCGGCGCGATCGCTGGCAGTCACGAGCGCGGCGACGAGCGCGAAGAGAGAAGCCCCGTTTGTTCTGCGAAGGTAAGTCATACCTTCGAGTCTACGCTCAATACGCTACTCCAACAGGCCACCCCGACGTGTACGCGCGAGTGCGCACGTCGCGCGATCAGAAGACGGCGCGAGCGGCATCGGCGAGGTGTGTTCGCGTTGTTGCCTCCCCCGACAACAACGCGATGTTGTTCAGCTCGCGAGCATGCCGCGCTCGGCGAGCAGCGCCTTCAGCGTCTCGCCCATTTGCGCGGGCGACGGCGCGATGCGCACGCCGGCGGCTTCGAGCGCGGTGATCTTGTCCTGCGCTGTTCCCTTTCCGCCGGAGATCACGGCGCCGGCGTGGCCCATGCGCTTTCCGGGAGGAGCGGTGCGGCCCGCGATGAATCCGACGACCGGCTTCTTCACGTGCTGCTGGATGTACTCAGCGGCGCGCTCTTCGGCAGAGCCGCCGATCTCGCCGATCATGATGATCGAGTGAGTCTGCGGGTCGGCGTTGAAGAGCTCGAGCGCTTGGACGAAGTCCATTCCGTTGACCGGATCGCCGCCGATCCCGACGCAAGAGCTCTGCCCCAGTCCGACCGCCGTCGTTTGACCGACGGCTTCGTACGTGAGCGTGCCCGAGCGCGAGACGATGCCGACGGAGCCTGGCCGATGGATGTGGCCGGGCATGATGCCGATCTTGCACTCACCCGGCGTGATCACGCCGGGGCAGTTGGGTCCGACGAGAAACAGGTCCTTGCCGAGGCGATGCTCGATCGCGCGGCGAGCCTTGAGCATGTCGATCACCGGGATGCCCTCGGTGATGCAGATCACGAGCCGCACGTTCGCTTCGGCGGCCTCGAGGATCGCGTCCGCTGCGCCCGGCGGCGGAACGAAGATCACGCTCGCGTCCGCGCCCGTCTCTCGCACCGCTTGATCGACGGTGTTGAAGACCGGAACGCTTCCCTCGAACATCTCTCCGCCGCGGCCCGGCGTGACGCCAGCGACCACCTTCGTGCCGTATTCGAGGCACTTCTTCGCGTGAAACGCGCCCGCGCTGCCAGTGATGCCCTGCACCAAAACGCGCGTGTCTTTGTTGACGAGAATGGCCATGGTGTCTGTCCGTCCTTCGTATTCGTTTGCGCTGCGCGACGCGCTCAGGGCGCCTTCGCGACGAGCTCGCAGATCTTCTGCGCGCCCTCGAGCATGGTGGATGCAGGCGTGATGTTGAGCCCGGACTCAGCGAGGAGCTTTCTGCCGAGCTCGACGTTGGTGCCCTCGAGCCGAGCGACGACCGGGACCTTGAGCCCGAGCGCCTTGGTGGCGTTGATGATCCCTTGCGCGATGAGGTCGCACTTGACGATCCCGCCGAAGATATTGACGAAAATTCCCTTCACGTCGGGGTCTCGCAGGATGATCGAGAACGCCTTGGTGACGCGCGCCTCGTCTGCGCCGCCGCCGACGTCGAGGAAGTTCGCGGGCTTTCCGCCGCAGTGCGCGATGATGTCCATCGTCGACATGGCGAGGCCTGCGCCGTTGACCATGCAGCCGATGTTTCCATCGAGCGCGACGTACGAGATGTCCGCGCGCTTGGCCTCGAGCTCCGTTGCGTTCTCTTCGCTCTCGTCGCGCCAGGACTCGTGGTCCTTGTGGCGAAACTCGGCGTTTTCGTCGAACGACACCTTCGAGTCGCCCGCCATCACCAGACCGGTGTCGGTCACGATCAGCGGGTTGATCTCGATGAGCGACGCGTCCTCCTGCATGACCAGCTTGTAGAGCGCGGTCAGGAGCGCGACGAACTGCGAGACCTGTTCTTTGTGAAGCCCGAGCCCGAAGCCGAGCCTGCGGGCCTGGTGGCCCGTGACCCCGGTCGTGGGATCGATCGCGGCCTTGAGGATCTTCTCGGGCGTCTCGGCGGCCACCTTCTCGATGTCCATTCCGCCTTCGGTCGACGCCATCACGACGACGCGACGCGTATCGCGATCGACGAGGATGCCCAGGTAGAGCTCTCGCGCGATCTTGATGCCCTGCTCGACGTACACCTTGTGCACGACGTTGCCCTTGGGCGCGTTCTGGATGGTGACGAGCGTCCCGCCGAGCATGTACGCCGCCACGTCTCGCGCGGCGGTGCCGCCGCCCGACGTGATGACCTTCACGCCGCGACCGACGTCCTTGCCGTCGCGAAACACCGTGCCCTTGCCGCGACCGCCGGCGTGAATCTGTGACTTCACGACGACGACGGGGCTGCCGGTCTCA
>LNFM01005652.1_pt1 | contig 21407 bp, 19 predicted proteins | sample 596031 | NCBI WGS metagenome assembly LNFM01 (sample SAMN04254537, study PRJNA301005) | activated carbon metagenome | isolation source: dual media filters at the Ann Arbor, Michigan drinking water treatment plant | place: USA: Ann Arbor
AGGAAGGCATCACCATCCTGCTGGTGTCGCACGACATGGGCCTGATGACCGTCGCCCGCACCGTGCACACGCTCTATTTCGGCGAGATCATCGCCAGCGGCGACATGGCCGCCATCCAGCGCGACCCGCGGGTCCGCGAAGTCTATCTCGGGGTCTGAGCCGTGCTGGAAGTGACCTCCCTCTCAGCCGGCTATGGCGCCCTCTCCGTCCTGCGTGACGTCTCGCTCACCGTCGGCGACGGCGAGGCCGTGGCCCTGGTCGGCGCCAACGGCGCCGGCAAGACCACCCTCGTCCGTACGGTCTGCGGCCTGCTGCGCTCCCGAAGCGGCCGGATCGTGAAGAACGGCACCGACATCACGGCCACGCCGGCGCATGACCTGGCCAGGCACGGGCTGGCCGTGGTGCTCGAGAACCGCCGCCTGTTCGGCGAACTGTCGGTGCGCGAGAACCTGATCCTGGCCGAGACGGTCGGCCGCAAGGTGCGCGGCGCCGACCTGCGTTTCTCGTGGGACGAGGTGACGGCGCTCTTCCCGGTGGTGAAGGAGCGCATGGCCTCGCCGGTCGAACTGCTGAGCGGTGGCCAGCAGCAGATGGTGGCGATCGCCCGCGCGCTGCTGCTGCAGCCCGACCTGCTGATCATGGACGAGCCTTCGACCGGTCTCGCCCCCAAGGTGGTGAAGGACATCCTGCTGGTCATCAAGGCGCTGCGCGAGCGCGGCATGGGGTTGCTCCTGATCGAGCAGAATGTCGGCATCGCCTCGGAGATCACCGACCGCGCCTACGTCATGTCGGTCGGCAGCATCGTCCACGAGATCGGCCCCGGTGAGTGGCAGTCCTTCCTCACCGACGAGCGGCTTGTGAAGGCCTATCTCGGCTGACAGGGCCGCGCTACGCTCCCGAAAACGAACGGGGGAAACAGCGTGCAAGGCGAAGCTTCCTACGATTTCATCGTGACCGGCGCGGGTTCGGCCGGCTGCGCCGTCGCCAGCCGTCTCAGCGAGGACGGGCGCTTCTCCGTGCTCCTGCTCGAGGCCGGCCCCCGTGACACCTATCCGTGGATCCACGTGCCGCTTGGCTACCACAAGACCTTCAACAATCCGAAGGTCAACTGGATGTTCGACAGCGAGCCCGAGGCCGAGCTCAACGGCCGCATCATGTACCAGCCGCGCGGCAAGGTTCTGGGCGGCACCAGCTCGATCAACGGCATGGTCTATATGCGCGGCAATGCCGCCGACTATGACGAATGGCGCCAGCGCGGCTGCGAAGGTTGGGACTATGCGTCCGTCCTGCCCTATTTCAAGCGCGCCGAGGACCAGGAGCGCGGCGCCGACGAATTCCACGGCATAGGCGGGCCGCTGAAGGTGCAGGACCATCGCTGGAAGCCCACGCTCGCGCGCGCGATGCATGATGCGGCCGTGCAGGCCGGCATACCCGCCAATCCCGATTTCAATGGCGCCACGCAGGACGGCGTCGGCTTCTACCAGACCACCATCAACCGGGCGCGCCGTTGGTCTTCCGCCCGCGCCTATCTCGGCGCCGCCAAGGGCCGACGCAACCTCACGGTCGCCACGTCGGCACATGCGACCAGAGTGCTGATCGAACGCGGCCGCGCCATCGGAGTCGAGTATCGCACGCCCGGGGGCCTCGTCCATGCCCGCGCCAACCGCGAGGTGATCGTCTCGGGCGGCGTCTACGGCTCGCCGCAGCTCCTGATGCTGTCGGGCCTCGGCCCGGCCGAGCACCTGATGCAGCATGGCATCGGGGTCGTGCGCGACATGCCGGGCGTCGGCAGCCACCTGCACGACCATTTCAATACCTACATCGCCTATCGCTGCAGCCAGCCCGTCACCATGAACGACCTGACTCTCAGCCTGCCACGTCGCCTGATGGCCGCGGCGCAGTATGCGTTCGGCCGCACGGGGCCGCTGGCGAGCATGGGCCCTGTTTGTCGGCGCGCTGGTGCGCAGCGACAAGCGGCTGGAGCGGCCCGACCTGCAGATCAACATGTTCGCCTGGGCGATCAAGGACCGGAACAAGTCCGGCATCGTCCCGCAGCCCTTCTCGGCGTTCGGTCTCAGCCCCGTCCATCTCACGCCGTCTGGCCGCGGCACAGTCCGGCTGAAGTCCGCCGATCCATTCGCGGCGCCCGAGATCAAATTCAATTTCCTGAAGAACGCCTCCGATTTCGACGCGCTGCTGCACGGCATGCGGATATGCCGCGAGATCGCCAGCCAGCCGGCGCTGAAGCCCTTCATCGTCGAGGAGATCCTGCCCGGCGCCGGTGTGACCAGCGATGCCGACCTCAAGGCCGACATCCGCGCCCGCGGCGTCTCGAACCTGCATCCGGTCGGCACCTGTCGCATGGGCCGCGAGATCGATGCCGTGGTCGATCCGCAATTGCGCGTCCATGGCATCGCGGGGCTGCGCGTCGCCGACGCCTCGATCATGCCATCCATTGTCGCGGGCAACACCAACGCGCCTGCCATCATGATCGGCGAGAAGTGCGCAGACATGGTGCGCGCCGGCGCAACGGCCTGATGCTACTTGTTGCGAAGGCCGGGATTGAGGGCGACCGACTCGCCCGCCGCGCCGCCGGCATCGAAGGCCGTCGGTGAGATCAAACGCCCCGGCCCGGCCTCGACGGTGCGCAGTTTAAGGCCGAGCCGCTCCAGTTCGCTATCGACCACGGCAGCCTTCAGCACGACCAGCCCGCGGCCGCTGCTCCGGATCACACCGTCGCGCTCTTCCTTCATCGCGACCAGCCGGTCGGCGACGGACGCGCACATGCCCAAGGTGAAGGACGCGTTCGCGAGATGCCGCTCCTGGTGCCGGAAGCGCCTGTAGTCGGCCGAGACCTTGTAGCGACCCAGTTCGGCCCGGACCGCGCCGTCGATCAACTCGGTCAGGTAATGCGCCACCTCGACGTCGGCCGGCAGGCCGAAGAAGACGTAGCGCGCCTCGCCGGCTGCGTTCTTCTCGCGCCAGACGCGGCAGTCGCAGAACGAAGCGATGGCGCCGATGCATTCGTCGATCGGGATGCGCTTCTTCAGGTGAGTCTCAAAGACCCGCTCCTCGCACGGCGTCTCCCGGATCTCGACATCGCTCAGGGACAGTTCGTAGCGGTCGAGCAGCTCGGCCACCTTGGCCGCCGCCGCCAGCGCCTCGCCCTCGGTGCAGCCATTGTCGATGGTCTTCGCGCGCAACGCCTGAATGCGGCCTCGGAGCTTCTCGAAGGCCGAAGCGTCCGCCGCCCTCACGGCCGCACGACAGGTGGCGAGGGCGGCGTCGCGCGCTTCCGGCGGAAATGCCGGTACAGCGCGAAGGCGACACCGATCGCCAGGCCGGGCAGCGCCGAGAAGATGCCGATGGACGCCGCCCCCATTTCACATCCGCCCGAATCCCCCGGCGTCCCGCAGCGCGGATCGAACAGGTGCGCGAGGGTCAGGACAGTGATCGTCACAACGATCGGCGTCGCCACCAGACCGAGCAGGCCGAAGCCCACGATCCGTCCCACAAGGCCAAGCATCAGCTCATCACCCGCCGGCTCGCCTCTTCGAAGCGCTTGCGGCGCATCTCGACTCGCGGATCATCCATCTCGGCTCCCCTCGGCTCGGGCACCCAGCCGTCGCGTCCCGGGATATAGCAGCGATTGGTCTGCAGGGGATTGCGGTTCACCAGGGGCCTCGCATGGAGCGGGTGGCGCAGGCTGCGCACCTCGTGCTCGATCTCGAACAGAGCCCGGCCTGTGGCCGGGTCCGCGATGTGCTGGAAGCGGTACTGATGCTGGTTGCTCTCCTCGGTCAGCAGGCCGCGCTCTACCAGCCCCCGATAGGGTCCGGAGAAATTCGCGACATAGACCTGGATGTGGTGGCCATCATAGGCCTCGGCGGCGGCGTCGCTTTCGCGGAAGATCAGCTCCTGGCCGATCCCGACCGAAACATGCGCCGCCGTCCCCTCGACGCGCGCGCCGGTCGCGAAGACCTCGCGATAGAAACCGGCAATACCGCCGGCCGTGCCGCGCGGCACGTCGAACTCGACATAGGCCATGCCCAGCGTCATGCCCTCGAACCGCGAGGACGGATCGTGACAGAGGATGCGGTTGCCCCACGGACAGGTCGTCTCGACATGGTCGTCGCGCTCCACGAAGGCGAAGCACGTGTCGCCGAGCAGCGTCTTCACCCGGTCGAGCCGTTGCAGCAGGGCCTCGCGATCGGGAACCACCAGCCCGACACGCCCGCGCAGACGCTGCGCCCCGGCCATCGTCGGCAGGTGGAACTGGCTCTCCCCGGCATTGACCCACATATTGTCGATGCCGGTCATCATGTAGGGATCCCGCGTGAGGCCGAGCCCGCTCATGTAGAAGACCGTCGCCAACCCCTGGTCGGCGATTCCGAGATTGACGTGCTCCAGCGCCACGATGTTGCCGACGTCCTCGGCGGCGCGGTCGTACTGTCTCACACTTGGATCGTGCATGCCCCGTCCTCCTCAACCCTGTCCAGTATAGGGGTGCGAGAGCATCCCTGACAGAAGTCGATCCGGGTCCGTCAAACCTCGATCTCGCCCCCTGGGGAGCGGCCGGGCGGAGGCTCTTCGCCGTTGCGCTCGAAGGTGAAGTGATCGCGAATGTACCGGTTGAAGAATTCGCCCTTGGAAAAGGCCGCCTTCATCGCGTCGAAGGTCTTTTCCGGGACGCCGAGATAGGTGTAGCGACGTCGCGACTGGAACACGATGTCGAGCGCACGCCGACGGCGGTCGTAGCGGTAGGAGCGAATGACGGTCGAGGGCATGATTGCACAGCGCCCGGCGCCCTCCCGGGATGCGCAAAGGAGAAAGCCATGAATTCGGGGTCCGAAGTCAGCCTGGCCGGCGCCTTGGCGATGGGGTCGCTTCGCCCCTCGTTTCCCGTCTGGGGCCTGTTCGGCCGTTCTCTTCTATACCTCGTCGGCCAGATCCTGATCGTCCCGGCGCCGTGGACGGCCACGGGCTATTACAGGCTCCTCTGCGAACAGGTGGCGCTGCCCGACGGTCGACGGCTCCGCTTCTCGGGCCAGCCTGGCGACATCTGGTACGTCTTCATCGCGCTCGCCGTGCTGGGATGGCTTCACAATACCCGCCATCCCGGTGTGACCGCCGCGGTGATCCTGGTGACCGCACTCCTCACCGTTCCCGTGATTCGATGGTTCTGTGCAAACATTCGCACCGAGGATGGGAAGCTCCACACGTCGTTCAACGGCGAGACCCTGGCCTATCTCGGCTGGAGCATCCTGTTTCTCGTCTCCCTCGTCACGATCATCGGCTGGGCCTGGGTGATCAAGGCGACGATGCACTGGCTCTGCCGCAGCATCGACGGCACCATCGGCTTCACCTTCACCGCCAGCGGGTCGGCGATCCTCGGCCGCACGGTGCTGCTGATCCTGCTGTGCGCCCTGATCGTCCCGATCCCTTGGGCGTTGCGCTGGTACGCCAACTGGTTTGCCAGCCAGTTCTCCGTGCTCGCGCCTAGCGCTGGCGGCTGACCCGTCGCCACAGCCCGTACAGTCCGACCCCGAAGGCGAGCGTTGCGCCGATGAGGAAGCCGGTGGCGTACCCTCCGGTCAGCGAAAGCGCCGCGCTGAACAGCAGAGGCAGCACCAGCGCGCCGGCATCGCCAAAGGCCAGGACGGCGCCGGTTGTGGCGCCGATCCGGCCGACCGGCGACAGCCGCGCCACCTCCGCCAGCAGCACGCCGTGCCAGCTCACGCCGGTAATGCTCAAGGCGGTGGCGATCACGGCCGCGGCCCAGGTGGGCCAGTCGGGATCAATCAACGCCGTAAGAACCGTGGCGCCCGCCATGCCGATTCCCAAGAAAGCCAGCAACGTCGCCGGCGGCACGAAGCGCGAGGCGAGCCAGCCCCAGCCGATGCGCGCCGGCACCGCCATGACGATAGCGATGGCGAAGACCTGTCCTGCGCGCTCGAGGTCGTAGCCCAGTCCACGTACCAGATAGAGCACGAAGAAGCCGGTGAAGAGCGACTGCAGGCCAACGAAGCTGAACATCGCTACGCACAGGATGCGCAGCGCGGGGTCACGCAGGACTCCGAGCACATTGGCCCGGATGTCGGCGGGTGAAAGCGGCTGGGCGGGATTGCGGTCGATGTCGAAGCCGGCCCGCAGCGGCTGCAATGCCAGCACGATCAGGAAGGAGGCCAGGGCGATGACCAGCAGCGCCACTCGCCAGCCGGCTTCGACGACCAGCGCTGGCGCCACCACACCGGCCAGCATCAGCCCGACCGGCACCCCGCACTGCTTGATCGAGAAGACCAGCGGCGCCAGGTGCCGGGGGGCCAGCCGGCCAAGGAGATGCGAACTGGACGGTGTCGAAACCGCCTGCCCCAACCCGCCGATGAAGGCGCCGGCCGCAAAGAGCGGCAGCCAGCCAGCCGTCGTGATGGCGAGGCCGATGCCCAGCGCCGCCATGCCGACCTGGGTCATGCGCACCGCGCCATAGCGCAGGATGAAGCCGCCGCAGCCCAGGGTGGTGAGGAAGGCAGCGACCGAACCGATCGCGAGATAGACACCGACCAGGGCCGCCTCGATTCCGAGATCGACCACGATGGCGGCGGCGATCAGTGGCACCGTCGACCGGCCCAGCGTTGCGAAGGTCTGCTGGATCGTCATGGCGCCGAGCGCGACGTAGAGAGGATTGGCGATGAGGCGGCTCCGGCGATGCTTCGATCGAGAGTGCCGCCCGCCGCCTAGAATGCAAACAGATTGTCGCGGAAATGCGCGTGCGTGTACGCTGTGCGAACCAGGCCGCGTCGTTGCAGCTCCGGCACCAGCCCGTCCGTAATCTCGGCGACATACCGCCGGCTGAGCGGCCCGCTGAACATGAAGCCGTCGCCGCCCACCTGCTCCATCGCTTCTTCCATCACGTTGGCGACGCGCCGGGTCGTTCCGACCACCGGGTACTCGAAGCCGAAGCTGTAGTTGCTCGCCACCTCGCGCAAGGTGCGGCCCTGAGCCAGGAAGCGCTTCAGCGTGCCCTGCTGGCCGTTGGTCGTCAGCTCGGCCAGCGGCGCGTCGAGATCGAAGGTCGAGAAGTCGATGTCGGTCAGGCTGCCCATCATCGCGAGCGTCACCTCCGGCGCGGTCTCGCGCTGCGCCTGCCGGCGGCGCACGCGATCCTGCGCCTCCTCGTCGGTCTCGCCCAGGGTCGGCGTAACGACGAACAGCACTTTGCAGCTGCCGGGATCGCGGCCCTGTTCGGAAAGGCGCGCGCGCATGTCGTCGCGAAACGCCTTCATCTCCGCGACCGTGCCGAGAGCGGCGATCACGATATCCATATGCCGGGCGGCAAAGGCCTTGCCCTGTGGCGAGCCGCCCGCCTGGACCAGCACCGGCCGGCCCTGCGGCGGCTGCGCCGTATTGAGCGGGCCGCGCGACGAGAAGAACCGCCCCTTGAAATCGATGGCACGCACCTTGGCCGGATCGACGAAGGTGCCGCCCCTCTCGTCCATCACGATGGCGTCGGCATCCCACGACGACCAGAGCTTCGTCGCCAGTTCGACGAACTCGTCGGCCATCTCGTAGCGCAGGTCGTGTTCGAGATGCGCGTCGAGGCCGAAATTCTGCGCCGCCCGTTCCGCCGTCGACGTCACGAAGTTGCAGCCGACGCGCCCCTTCGACATCAGATCGAGCGTCGCGATCAGGCGCGCCAGCAGGAACGGCGGATAGAAACTGGTCGAGATGGTCGGCACGATGCCGAGGTGCGTCGTTGCCTGGGCGATCAGCGGCACCAGCGGCAGCGGGTCGTTCTTTGGCGCGCGCAGGGCCCGCTTGAGATAGAAGTCCATCGACCCGCCGTAATTGTCCGGGACGAAGACCGAGTCCTCGAGCAGCAGGCAGTCGAAACAGGCGCGTTCCAGCGCCTTCGCCAGTTCGATGTGAAGATCAGGCTGCGCCCATTCGCGCGCATCGACGCCCGACCAGGGCTGGTTCCAGCCGTGCACGCCGAAACTGTTGCCGAGAAACCAGCCGAGATGGAATTGCCGTGCCGCCAAGGTGAGCCTCTCCGCCGTTGCTTCGAGCGTAGATGCAATCGACGGACCAGCTGGAAAAATTGTCGTCCTGAACGAAGTGAATGACCTAACGGATCGGGCAAAGGACTCCGTGAGTGGCGTGAGATCCTTCGCTGCGCTCCAGGGCGGGGGTCACACCGCCCGCGATGACAGGAGGCTGACAGGCGTCAGCCCTTTATCGTCATGTCGACGGTGCGCGCCTTGTGGGCGTAGAGGTCGATCTTGGCCCACATGCGGGCCAGCGCGACTTCGTCCGCTTCCTTTTCGGTCGCGTAAGGTCCATGCCATGCCATGGTCTCGGGCAACGGCTTGTTCCAGTTGGCCCGGCGGTCCTCGATCTCATACTCGGCTTCGAACACGAACCACATACCCGGCATCGTCGGCTCCAGTTCCTTACGCGGCTTCCTTGTCCTTGCCCTCGCCCACGCGGGCGGCGAGCGAGGCGGCCATGAACTCGTCGAGGTCGCCGTCGAGCACCTTCTGGGGATCCGAACGCTCCACGTTGGTCCGCAGGTCCTTCACCATCTGGTAAGGCTGCAGCACGTAGGAGCGGATCTGGTGGCCCCAGCCAATATCGGTCTTGCTGGCCTCAGCCTCGAGGCGCTCGGCCTCGCGCTTCTGCAACTCGACCTCATAGAGGCGCGCCTTCAGCATCTGGATCGCCTTGGCGCGGTTCTGATGCTGCGAGCGCTCCTGCTGCACGGCCACGGCGATGCCGGTCGGCAGATGGGTGATGCGCACCGCGGAGTCGGTCTTGTTGACGTGCTGGCCGCCCGCGCCCGACGCACGATAGGTGTCGACGCGCAGATCCTTGTCGACCAGCTCGATCTCGATATTGTCGTCGACCTCGGGATAGACCCAGACCGACGCGAACGAGGTCTGCCGCCGCGCATTGCCGTCGAACGGCGAGATGCGCACCAGCCGGTGCACACCGCTCTCGGTCTTCAGCCAGCCATAGGCGTTGGGGCCCTCGACCTTGTAGGCGCACGACTTGATGCCCGCCTCTTCGCCAGCGCTCTCCTCGAGCCAGCTCACCTTGAAGCCGCGGCGCTCGGCCCAGCGCGTGTACATGCGGGCCAGCATCTCCGCCCAGTCCTGCGCCTCGGTGCCGCCGGCACCGGCATTGATCTCGATATAGGCGTTGTTGGCGTCGGCCTCGCCCGACAGAAGCGTCTCGAGCCGTGCCGCCTTGGCCTCACCCGTGGCCTCACGCAACGCCTTCTCGCACTCGGCAATGGTGGCCTCGTCCTTCTCGGCCTCGGCCATCTCGATCAAGCCGACATTGTCGTCGACTGCCGCGCGCAGGCGCTTGATCGCACCGATCGATGCTTCGAGCCTGGTGCGCTCGCGCATCACCTTCTCGGCTTCCTTCGGATCGTTCCACAGCGCCGGATCCTCGGCGCGCGCGTTCAACTCATCGAGACGTACGACCGCACGGTCGTAGTCAAAGACGCCTCCTGAGGAGTTCGAGCGACTCCTCGATCTCGTTCACCATCGACTGGGCTTCGGCGCGCATTACGGATCCGTTTCGAACTGACTAATAGGTCTCGCCGGTGCCCGAGAGACCCGGACGCCGGGGGCTGCCCGCCTGCTGCGGGCCCTGCGTGGGGTCTATAGCGGAATATGGGGCCGACCCGTCAAGCGGTGTGACCATATAGCCTTCGGAGCCCGGCTCGGTGCCCGGCTTGAAGACCTCGTCGATCGTGCCGCCCTCGTAGCTGAAGCGGACCATGCGCAGCCCCGGCGGCACGCGGAACGGAGTCGGTGGCTTGCCCTTGAAGATCTCCCTGGCGATCGCTTCGTAGATCGGCGCGGCGTTGCCGCCGCCGGTCTCCTGCGAACCCAGCGTCCGCGGCTCGTCGAAGCCGATATAGACACCGATGGTGATGTCGGGCGTCGAGCCCAGGAACCAGTTGTCGTGCGCGTCGTTGGTCGTGCCGGTCTTGCCGGCGATCGGCCGGCCGAGCGCGGCCAGGCGTCCGGCGGTGCCGCGGGTCGTGACGCCCTGCATCATGCTGACGACCTGATAGACCGACGCCGGGTCATGGAAGGGCTTGCGCGAATCGACCAGCTCGGGTGCGGCGGGCCTGGCGCTGCCTGGGGTTTCGCCACAGCCACGGCAGGTGCGCGGCTCGTGGCGATAGACCGTCCTGCCGTTGCGGTCCTGCACGCGATCGACCAGCGACGGCGTGATCTCGAGCGCACCGTTGGCCAGCATCGCATAGGCCATGGTCATGCGGAGCAGCGTCGTCTCGCCGGCGCCAAGCGCCATCGGGAGGTAAGCGCCCATCTGGTCGGTGACGCCGAATTCCTTGGCGACCTCCACCACGCGCTTCATGCCGACCTGCTGGGCCATGCGCACCGTCATCAGGTTGCGCGACAGTTCGAGGCCGCGTCGGACAGTGGTCGGTCCCAGCATGTCGCCGCCGTAGTTCTTCGGCGTCCACAGCGGCTGGCCGTAGCCCGGGTCATAGACGAACGGCGCATCGAGCACGATCGAGGCCGGCGTGAAGCCTGCATCCATCGCCGCGAGGTAGACGAACGGCTTGAAGGCCGAACCCGGCTGGCGCGCGGCCTGGACGGCGCGATTGAACTGGCTGCGCCCGTAGGACCAGCCGCCGGACATGGCCAGCACGCGGCCGGCCTGGGTGTCCATGACGACGACCCCGCCCTCGACGTTAGGGACCTGGCGCAGCGCATAGGTCTTGGGCGGATAAGGCTTGGCGTTGGCGCCGGCGGGCTTCTCGACCTTCTCGACGACGATCACGTCGCCCACCGAGACGACGTCGCGCGGCCCGCGTGGCGCGGCGCCTACCGTCTGGTTCTGCAAGGTCGGGCGAGCCCAGGTCATCTCCGCGAAGGGCACGGTGCCCTCGCCGCCGTCCGGCAGGCCGACCAGCTGGACCGACTGCGCCTCGACCTTGTTGACGACCGCAAGCTGCCACGCCGACGGACCCGCCAGCGGACGGCGCTGGACGATGCGGGCGAACTCCTCCTCCCAGACGGTCATGTCGGGAATCTTGGCGTAGGGTCCTCGCCAGCCGTGGCGCCTGTCATAGGCGATCAATCCGTCGCGCAGCGCATTGTCGGCGGCGGACTGGATGGCGGGATCGAGCGTCGTGCTGACGGTCAGGCCGCCTTCGTAGAGGCCCTTCTCGCCGTAGGCTGCCATCAGGTTGCGGCGCACTTCCTCGGCGAAGAAGTCGGCCTGCGCCACTTCGGTGGCGCTGCGGCGGCGATACTGAAGCTTCTCAGCTTTCGCGGCCTGTTCCTCGGCCGCGGTGATGTAGCCGTCCTCGGCCATGCGGTGCAGGACGTAGTCGCGCCGGGCGTAGGCTTCCTTTTCGTTGCGGTTGATGTGGTAGCGGTTCGGCGCCTTCGGCAGGGCCGCGAGATAGGCAATCTCGGACAGCGAGAGCTCGTCGAGTGACCGGTCGAAGTAGTTGAGGGCGGCCTGGGCCACGCCATAGTTGCCCGAGCCGAGATAGATCTCGTTCAGATAGAGTTCGAGGATGCGCTCCTTGGAGTAGGTTTCCTCGATTCGGAACGCGAGGATGGCCTCCCGGATCTTGCGCGAAAGCGTCGCCTGGTTGGTGAGCAGGAAGTTCTTGGCGACCTGCTGGGTCAGCCCCGACGCACCCTCCGGCCGTTTGCCCGGATTGGCGACGTTGGCAATCATGGCGCGAACGACACCGATGAAGTCGATGCCCGGGTGGGTGAAGAACCGCTGGTCCTCGGCGGCGACGAAAGCTTCCAGCACGCGCCTGGGCATGGCGGCAACCGGCACGAAGACGCGCTTCTCACGTGCATACTCGGCCAGGAGCTTACCGTCGGCGGCGTAGAGCCGGGTCAGCGTCGCCGGCTGGTAATCGGCGAGTTGCTTGTGGTCGGGCAGTCCGTGGCTGAAATGCCAGAAGAGGCCTGCGACGGTGCCGGTGCCGACGATGAGAGCGGCGGTGGCAAAAGCCAGACAGATCTTGATGAAATTGAGCACGGTCACTTTCTACGCGGCGCCCGGAAGGCCTTCAACGTCGCAGGATGTCCTCGACTTATGCCTTTCTTGTGGCGCCTGTCCCAAAATAGGCATCCACGGATGCCCTGAGCGCCCGAGCGAGCGCCAGCTGGTGCTGACGCACGGTGAGCAGCTTTTCGTCCTGTGCGTTTGACAGGTAACCGAGTTCCACCAGCGCCGCCGGGATCTCAGGCGAGGTCAGCACGGCAAAACCCGCCTGCCGGTGCGTCCGCGGCAGCAGGCGGACGCCGTTGCGGGCGAAGGTGGCGACCACCGTGTCGGCCAGCCGCCGGGAATCGTTCACCGTGCCGCGCTGGCTCATCGCCACCAGGGTCTGCGCCACGTTGTCCGGCTGCTCCGACAGCCTCATGCCCGAAAGCGAGGCGCCGGCGCGGTTTTCCCGAGCCGCGAGTGCGGCGGCCTCGCGGTCCGTCGCCTCCTCCGAAAGCGTGTAGACCGAGGCGCCGCGCACGTCGCGGTCGCTATGCGCGTCGGCATGCAGGGAAAGGAAGAGATCCGCCCTCGCCGCCTGGGCCCTTGCCACGCGCTCGCGCAGGGGTACGAAACTGTCGGTGGTGCGTGACAGCAGGACCCGGTAGCGATTGCCGGCCAGCAGCTCGCGGCGCAGGTCACGTGCGATTGCCAAAACGACCGTCTTCTCCTGCGTGCCGCGGCTGCCGAGCGCGCCCGGATCGCGCCCACCATGCCCCGGATCGAGGAAGACGAGCTTCGGCTTGTCCATCGGGACGGCGGGCGTCGGCTTGGACACCGACTTGGGCCGCCGCTTCGAGGGGGCTGCAAGGGCCCCGCCCGAGCCCATTCCAAGCACGCTCACGCCGGCCAGAACGGCGAGCAGATGACGGCGACGGAAGTCGGACATGGCAAACGCCAAGGGTGAAAGAGGGACGAAATGAATTGAATATTGTTAAAGCAATATCAGAATTACGCACGTAATTCCAAATATTTTCAATAGGTTAAAAGATCAAATTCACACGACACAATGTTTTGATTGTCGGCCTGTTTCTAACCCCGTATGTTGCGTCCGCGAGCAGTCGCCGTCGTTCGTAGCGCGCCTTAGGGTCGCGCTCCGACGGCAGTTTCCGAGCCAGGCTGGGCTCGCGCCCTTGCAGCAATGGGGGCGCGGCCGGTCTGCGGAGGGACTGTCAGGCAGGCGGTGGCTATCAGGAAACTCGAGGTTGGCAGGACCCTGTCGTGGTCCGGCGGCGCGAAGCTTCCCCGTCTTGGCCGGAGTTGGCCGTTCGACGGGTCGATGACGCGGCGCTCCCCTCGCACGACGGAGGCGGCATGGCCGCCGGTCGCTCGCACCGGTTGGGATCGGACGCCTCGGAGCGAGCCCATGGCAAGGCGTATGCTCATCGACGCAAGTCACCCGGAGGAGACCCGGGTCGTTGTGGTCGATGGAACGAGACTTGAAGAATTCGACTTCGAAACCGCGAGCCGCAAGCCCCTCAAGGGCAACATCTACCTCGCGAAGGTCATCCGCATAGAACCGTCGCTCCAGGCGGCGTTCGTCGAGTATGGCGGCAACCGGCACGGCTTCCTCGCCTTCTCGGAAATCCATCCCGACTATTATCAAATACCTGTCGCCGACCGCGAACGGCTGATCGCCGAGCAGCAGCGGCTTCACGCCGAAGCCGAGGAAGACGAGCCGCGGCGGAGCAACCGGATCGATCGCACCGACATCGAGGAAGCCCGCGCCGATATCATCGAAGCCGCGGCGGATGAGTTCATCAATGCGGCGGTCGTCCCTGACGAAGCCCCTGCGGCCGAGGCCGCCGCCGTCGACCCCGTTGTATCGGAGACACCCGCGCGCGAGGCCCCGGCCGTCGAGGCTGCGCCCGCCGATCCGATCGTCGCCGAAGCCGCCCCGGTCAGCGAGCCCGAGCCGCAGACGCAGCCCGCGGAAATCCCGGTCGAGCGTCTCGACGGTCCGGTTCACGTCGAAACCGCCGAAACCCCGGTTTCCGAGCCGGCAGCCATGCCCGCGATCGACGGCGAGATGACCGCTGTTGCCGAAAGTGCCGAGCAGACGGCCGAACAGTCCGTCGAGCTCAACGGCGAGGCCTCCCCGTCCGAAGCGACGGATCCGGCCGAAGCGCCGCAGCCCGACGTCACGGTCGAGACGCTGGGTGGTGACGACGTGGTCGAGGAGCGCGAGACGCGCGAGCGCCGCCGCCGCAACCCGATCCGTCAGTACAAGATCCAGGAAGTCATCAAGCGCCGGCAGATCCTGCTGGTGCAAGTCGTCAAGGAGGAGCGCGGCAACAAGGGCGCCGCCCTTACCACCTATCTCTCGCTGGCCGGCCGCTACTGCGTGCTGATGCCCAACGCCGGTCGTGGCGGCGGCATCTCGCGCAAGATCTCCAATCCGTCCGATCGCAAGCGCATGAAGGAGATCCTGAGCGACCTCGACGTGCCGCAGGGCATGGGCGTGATCCTCCGCACCGCCGGTCTCGAGCGCTCCAACATCGATATCAAGCGCGACTACGAATACCTGTCCCGGCTCTGGGATTCGATCCGCGAGATCACCATGCGCTCGACGGCGCCGGCGCTGATCTACGAGGAAGGCGATCTCATCAAGCGGTCGCTGCGCGACATCTACGACACCGACATCGCCCAGGTCCTCGTCGAGGGTGAGGCGGGCTTCCAGAGCGCCGCCGAATTCATGCGGCAGCTCGTGCCTCACCAGGCCAACAAGGTCGAGCTGTACCGGGAGCCGATTCCCCTGTTCCACCGGTATCAGGTGGAGAACCAGTTCGACGCCATGCATTCGCCGACGGTGCAGCTCCGTTCCGGCGGCTACATCGTGATCAACCCGACCGAAGCGCTGGTCGCGATCGACGTCAACTCGGGCCGTTCGACCAAGGAACGGAACATCGAGGAGACGGCGCTGCGCACCAACCTCGAAGCCGCCGAGGAGATCGCCCGCCAGGTCCGCCTGCGTGACCTCGCCGGCCTGATCGTGATCGACTTCATCGACATGGAGGAGTCGCGTCACCAGCGTCAGGTCGAGCACAAGGTGAAGGATTCGATGCGCAGCGACCGCGCCCGGATCCAGATCGGCCGCATCTCCGCCTTCGGCCTGCTCGAGATGTCCCGCCAGCGGCTGCGCCCCAGCCTGCTGGAGCATTCGACCGAGGTCTGCCCGCATTGCGCTGGCACCGGGCGCATCCGTTCGCTGGAGTCCGCCGCGCTGCACGCGCTGCGCGCCATCGAGGAGGAAGGCGTGCGTCGCCGCGCCAGCGAGATCGCCGTCAGCGTCCCGCCGAACGTCGCGCTCTACCTGCTCAACCAGAAGCGCCATTCTCTGTCGGAGATCGAGCAGCGCTACGGCTTCACGGTCATCGTCGAGGCCGACGAGGACCTACACGCTGCCGATTGCGAGATCGAGCGCGTGCGCTCGCGTCGCGAAGATCATCGCAGCGGCGAGAGGCCGGCTCCCGAGCTGGCGCGCGCCAGCTACGAGGAAACGTCGGGCGACGAGGTCTCGGCAGACGAAGCCGAAGTCAGCGAGGCCCGCGAGGGTGAGGAGCGTGACGAGGAGCGCAGCTCCGGCGAGGATGGCGAAGGCCGCCCCCGCAGCCGCCGACGCCGCCGCCGGCGTCGCACCAGCAGCAGCACCAGCCGTCGTGAGGACGGCGAAAACCCCGATCAGCCGCAAGCGTCCGGCGAGGCCCGCGAAGTCGAAGCCGCGCGCACCGACGAGCAGCCCGTCAACGGCGACGACGAAGATGAGCCCGAGGACAACGCGACCGACGGCGATTCCGAGATCGCTCGCGCCGACGATGATGGTTCCGAGGCGGAGGCCGAGGGTGATCGCCCCGATGGCGAGCGCAACGGCGAAGACCGTAGCGGAAGCCGCCGCCGGCGCGGTCGCCGCGGCGGGCGCCGCCGGCGCCGCGAGCCCGGCGAAGGCGAGACCGCGCAGAGTGATGCCGAGTCTTCGGAGACCCAGACCGCCTCCCAGGGCGACGAGCTTGCCCGGAACGGTCACGACACGAGCGAGCCAACCGGCAGCCACGAGCCACCGCCCTCGCCGCCGACGCCGCTGGAAAGCATGCCAGTCGAGCACACGCCGATGGAGCGCGCGCCCTACGATCCCGGCCCGCCGGTGAACGTAGAAGCGGCCCCGCCGCCTCCTCAGCCAGCACCGGAACCAGAGCCCGTGGTCGCCTCGGCTCCGCAGCCGATCGCCGTCCCCGAGCCGGAACCGGTCCCCACGCCTCCGCCGCCGCCGGTCCCCGTGATCGACGCGCCGCCAGAGAAGCCCAAGCGCGGCTGGTGGCGCCGCTAGGCGGGCCCCCGACCATGCGTCGCCGCTCCCTGATCGCCGGCGCATTCGCGCTGCCGATCAGCGGCGCGGCAAACGCGGATTCCTTTCCAAACGGCCCGTTCCGGATCATCGTGCCGTTCGGACCGGGGTCGGCCACCGACCAGAGCGCGCGCCACGTGGCCGAGGGGCTGAACAAGGCCTTCGGTGTTCCGGCCGTCGTCGAGAACAAGCCTGCCGCCAGCGGGGCGATCGCGGCCGAAGTCGCCGCCAAGGCGAAGCCGGACGGCCAGACCATCTTCGTCTGCTCCAACACCGCGGCGGCTTCGAACGTCGCGCTGTTCAAGTCCCTGCCCTACGACCCGCTGAAGAGTTTCGAGCCGGTCACAATCATTGGCCGTGCGCCGGTGTTCATGATCGTCAACCCGAAGATCGAGGCGCAGACGGCACAGGAGTTCGTGGCCCTGTGCAAGCGCCAGCCGGGCCGGATCAATTTCGGCTCCGGCAGCGCCTCGACCCGCATTTCGGGCGAGCTGCTCAAGGCCAAGGCCGGCATCGACATGCTGCACGTGCCCTACAAGAGCACGCCCGCGGCGCTGCAGGACACGATGGCCGGCCACGTCCAGATGTGCTTCGCCGATCCGGTGACCAGCCTGCCCCAGGTCAAGGCCGGCACCGTGCGCTGCCTCGGCGTCGGCAGCCGCGGCCGCTACAAGCTCACGCCCGACATTCCCACCCTCATCGAACAGGGCATCCCCGATTTCGAGCTGATGACCTGGACCGGCATCCTCATGCCGCGCGGCGTGCCGCAGCCGGTCATGGCGAAGCTGCGCGAGGCCATGCTCAAGGCCATCACCGATCCCGCCTATGTCGAGCGTCAGGCCCAGGGCGGCTCGGAGATCGCGCCCTGCTCCCCCGACGAGATGCGCCGGATCATGGTCGCCGAGATCGAGCTCTACCGTGAGATGATGAAGGTCGCCGGCATCGAGCCGGAGTGACACGGTGGCCGGGAGCGCCGAGGCATCGCACCTCGGTTGCTGGCCTTCGCGGCAAAGCATCTGCCATACTTCGGCGATGCAGCATTCCGAATCGTCTCATTCGCCCGTCGACATTGCCATCGTCGGCGGCGGCGCCAGCGGCGTGCTGCTCGCTGCACAGCTCGTCCGCAAGGGCCGCCTGCGCGTCGCCCTGATCGAGCGCGACGCCCATCCGGGGCTGGGGATCGCCTATTCGACGCACTGCCTCGGCCACCTCCTCAATGTCCGCGCCAGCGACATGACGGCCCTCGCCGACGAGCCCGACCACTTCGTGCAATGGCTGACGCGCGACGGCCGCGGCTTCGGACCAACCGATTTCGTTCCCCGCGCCATCTACGGCCAGTACCTCCAGGACCTGCTGGCCGATGCCGTCCGGCGTTCCGACGGCCGCCTCCAGGTGATCCGGGGCGACGTCGTCGCCGTTCGCCACAAGCAAGACGGTGTCGAAGTAGACATCCAGGACCATGTCCCGCTCCGGGCCCGCAAGGCCGTCCTGGCGACCGGGCATCGCCCGCCCTCGAAGGATTCCGGCGCCTATCACGGCAATCCCTGGCACGACGAGGCCATCGCCGGCCTCGCACCCGATGCGTCAGTCCTGCTGATCGGCACCAGCCTGACGATGATCGACGTGCTGATCTCGTTGCTGGAGCACGGTCACAAGGCCCCCATCGTCGCACTGTCGCGGCGCGGGCTGGTGCCGCATTGCCACCCTCCCGCTCCCGTCCCGTCGCCGAAGCTCGACACCAGCGATCTCTTCGCCGGTAGCCTTTCCCAGCGCATGGCGCGGTTCCGCGGCATAGTCCGCGCCGGTGTCGAATGGCCCGGCCTCATGCAGCTTCTTCGGCCACACAACAACGAACTCTGGCATGGGCTGGACCTCGACCAGCGGCGGCGCTTCCTGCGCCACCTCCGGCCGTGGTGGGATATCCATCGGCACCGTGTCGCGCCGCAAATCCGTGAGCAGATCGACGCCGCCCGGGCGCGCGGGCAGCTTTCGATCATCTCGGGCCGGATCGAGATCGGCCGCACGACGGACAACGAGGTCGCCGTCACCATCATCCGTCGCGGGTCGACAGAGCGTGAACAGCACAGCTTCGACCGCGTCATCGACTGCCGTGGCCCGCGCAACGAGGTCGAAATGCAGGTACCGCTGCATGCCCAGTTGGTGAAGGACGGAAAGCTGCGATCCGATGCGCTCAACCAGGGTCTCGACGTCGCGGTCGACGATGCACTGATCGGACGGGACGGCACGCCGTCGGACCGCCTCTTCGTCCTCGGCCCTCCGACCCGCGGCCGCTACACCGAGATCGTGGCGATCCCGGATATCCGCCTGCAGGTGGCGGACGTCGCCAATGGGCTGATCGCCGCCCTGCAAGAGCCATCTGGCCTTGTCGATAGTCCGCCCGCATAATTCCAGAATGGGACGCCGACCCGCCAAGGCCGCGGCCAAGCCGGCCGAGAAGACCTCCTTGCATCTCCGGATCGATTTCGGCGGCGAACGCTCGATCGGCCCCGGCAAGGTCCGGCTGCTCGAGCTGATCAACGAGACTGGATCGATCTCGGCCGCAGGGCGGGCCCTTGCGATGTCCTACCGCCAGGCCTGGCTGCTGGTCGACGAAATGAACCAGATGTTCCGCGAACCCGTGGTGACCGCCCAAACCGGCGGCGGCGGCGGCGGCGGCACGGCGGTCACGGAAACCGGCAACGACATCGTGCGGCTCTATCGCGAGATGGAGCGACGGGCCTACGGAGCCTCGTCGCCGGAAATCCGGTCGCTGGCGCGCCTGCTCACCCCTCCGGACGGCAAGCTCCACTAGCCCTCGGGGATGCCTGCGTGAACCGCCGAGAATCGTAGGCGGCGACGCGGCAGGTGCTACTGCAGTACCGTGAAGCCATGCTTCTCGAAGAACGGGCTTGCCGCTGGCATCTTGAGATAGTCGACCAAGGCCTGCGCATCAGGGTTGGTCGAGCTGGCCAGCAGCGCCATCGGATAGATAATCGCGGGATGCGAATCGGCCGGAAAGGCGCCGACGATGCGCACCGCTGGATCGGAGGCCGCATCGGTCTTGTAGACGATGCCGAGCGGCGCCTCGCCGCGGGACACCAGTGTCAGCGCCATGCGGACATTCTCGGCCTGCGCCACACGGTCGGAGACCGACGGCCAGACGCCGAGGTACTCCAGCGCCGCCTTGCCATATCTGCCCGCTGGCACCGCGTCGACGTTGCCCATGGCGAGGCGGCCGTCCTTGCCTAGCGCGCCGCGCAGGTTGAAGCCCTTGTCGATCCTGAGGTCGATCCTGGAGTCCTTGCCGGCGACAAGGACGATCTCGTTGCCGAGGAAGTTCGAGCGGCTCGCCGATTTGATGAGCTTGCGCTCCGCGACATAGTCCATCCACGGCACGTCGGCCGAAATGAAGATGTCGGCCGGAATGCCGCCCTCGATCTGCCGGGCCAGCGCCGAACTGGCGGCGTAGGAAATCCTCGTGGTCTTGCCGGTCTGCCTGGTCCAGGCGGCGGACGCCTCGTCCAGCGCGTTCTTGAGGCTGGCGGCGGCAAGAATGACGACATCCTTGCCCTGCGCGGCGGCCTGTTGCGCGAGTCCGCCCGCCGAAAGGATGAACGGGACCGTCGCGAGGGCAGACGTGAATGCGCGACGGGTACCCAGCATGAAACGCTCCATCGGCAGATCAGGGTCGCTATATCCCATTGGATATAGCGACAGGCCGTCGACTACGCCACGGGTCTCTCCGGCTACCTCAATGGAGCAAGACAACACGAGGCTACAGCCCGGGATTCCCGGACTGCAAGTGCCCGCTCGGCGTCACGCCCTGCCGAAGTCGGCGGCGCGATGGCTACCAGTCCTGGTCTGCCGCACCGGTCGATCAGGCTGCGTCAGGCGGCGTAGCGGCTTTCGCTGAGCGCCGGCCACAGCTCGTCCTTGCCGGCCCTGGCGTAGGATTCGCCGATCTTCTCGCCCCAGAAGCTCTCACTGCCGAAGTCGCGGCGCCACACCCAGAGCCTGCGCGTGTAGTGATGCAGGATGTGCTCGTGGGTGAAGCCCATGGCACCCATCGACTGGTGCGAGAGGGCCGCGATCCGGTGCGCGAAGTCGGAGCCCTGGGTCTTGGCGGCGGCGATCGAGAAGCTGCCCCCCTTCTCCAACCCGCCCTCGTCGGCGTCGCGCGCCGCGGACTCTGCCGAGGCGATGGTTGCGGCCACGTAGCTCGCCAGCTCGGCCAGCATGTGCTGGATCGCCTGGAACGTCGAGATCGGCCGACCGAACTGGACGCGTTGCTTGCAGTATTCGGTCGCCGTCGCCAGCACCTTGTCGGCGGCACCTGCCATCTGCATGGTGCGGGCGAGTGCGGCGAGTTCGAGCGCACGCTCTGCGCTGATCGGTGAGGCCGCTGAGAATTCGGGCGTCGCACCGTCGAACGTCACGGTGCCGTAAGGTTCGCCGGCGTGGCTCGGCGTGTCCTCGATCGCGACCGCCTCGCGCGGCACGACGACCAGCGTCGACGTGCCACCCGCCGTGACGATCGAGACGAAGCGCTCGGCGACACCCGCGAAGGGTACGCGGGCGACCTTGCCGGAGACACGATTGCCCTGGAACGACAGCTCGCCCAGCGCCACCGTCGACGGGCCGCCGGCGGGCTTGCCGCCCGCGGCCGCGACCAGCAGGTTGGCGAGCGCGGTCTCGGCGACCGGCACGGGCACGGCATACTCGCCGGCCACCCGCAGCAGCGCCATCAGGTCGGCCAGCGTTCCGCCGACCCCGCCCTGTTCCTCAGGCACGGCGATCAGCGGCAGGCCCATCTCCTCGATTTCCTTCCAGAGATCGGCGGGCCATACGCCCTTCTCGACGCCGTTCACGATGTCCTTGCCGGCGCGCTCGGCGAAGAAGCGGCTGGCGGTTTCCAGCAGCATGTCACGGGTATCGCGGTCCATGATCGTCCTCCTTCAGCGCAGACCGAGGCCGCGGGCGACGATGCCGCGCAGGACCTGGGTGG
>LNFM01012087.1_pt1 | contig 21406 bp, 22 predicted proteins | sample 596031 | NCBI WGS metagenome assembly LNFM01 (sample SAMN04254537, study PRJNA301005) | activated carbon metagenome | isolation source: dual media filters at the Ann Arbor, Michigan drinking water treatment plant | place: USA: Ann Arbor
TCACGATCTGACGAAAAATCCTTCTCAAATCCTCCGCCAAAGCGGCCAGGTCGCGGCGAGCGCCAGCAGGCCCGTCACGCCGGTGATCGCCGTGGCCTCGGGCGCTCCGATGAGATCGGCGAGCCAGCCCAGCCAGACGAAGCCGATCGGGCCTGTGCCGATGCATACCGAGAGCACACCCAGGATGCGTGAGCGCATTTCTATCGGCGCCGCGAGATAGACGAGCGTGGCCTGCAGGGTGGCGAAGGTGGCGCCGGCGAGGCCGGTCACCAGCAGCGCCACACCCGCCAGCAGCGGCGTGGGCGCCGCCGCAAAGCCGATCAGCCCGACCAGGTAGGCGGCCGTGCCGCCGACATAGGCGCGGGCATGCCAGCCCGGCGTCAGCCACAGCGCCAGCAGGAAGCAGCCGGCGAAGGCGCCGACGCCGTCGATGCTGGTGAGCAGGCCGACGCCTTCGGGGCCGAGCAGCAGCCGGTCGGTGCCGATCACCGGGATCATGCTGGTGAAGGGCCAGGCGAAGACATTGTAGATGACGGTGACCGCCATGATCGCGCCGAGGCGGCGGTCGGAAAAGATGAGCGCCACGCCCTCCCAGGTGCGGGCGAGCACGGCCCCCGCACCGGGCGAGGACGGGATGTGGCTCTGCACCATCAAGGTGGCGGCGACGGCCGACGCGTACAGTGCCACGCTCAGCAGGAAGGCGCCTTCGATGCCGACGCCCGCCAGCAGCAGGCCGCCGACGGCGGGCCCTACCATGCGGCTCACATTGCCGGCGCCGACATCGAGCGCCATGGCGATGGCCATGCGATCGCGACCCATGACTTCGCCCATCATCACGCGCCGGAGCGGATTGTCGGTGGCCCAGCCGCAGCCGTTGATGAAACTGGCGACGGCGAGGTGCCAGACTTCCAGGGCTCCCCTGAAAGCGACGACGGAGAGCAGGGCCGAGGTGACCATCATGAGGCCGACGATGCCGGCCAGGGTCAGGCGGCGGTCGAACCGTTCGGCGAAGGCCCCGAGGAAGGCGCCGAACAGGCCCATCGGGACCAGGCGGAGCATGGTGATCATGGCGACGACCAGGGCGGAGCCGGTCTGCTGATAGACGACGATGCCCATGGCGACCGTTTCCAGCCAGCGCACGGTAGTGACGACGAAGCCGACGTACCACAGGCGCCAGAAATCCATCGGACTGGTCCGCAACACCTGCCGGAACGAACTCGCCGTGTTCTTGTTGTTCTCGCCCATGCCGGCGCCGACTGTCGCGCACGGCCGCGCCAAAGTCTCCTGTGCTGACTCGATAATACTACCAGATTTTCCGTAAATGTGACGTAGCCTTGAACATCCTCGTCACGCACCCAACTCATGCGACACTTTTCGGAAGTCCGACCCACTACGCAGGAGGCCTGCTGACGGCTCCAAAGCGGACCCGCGCGATCAACCGCCGCCTGCCGATGTGCTTCAGCCCGCTCCTACCGTTCAGCCGCCACGCGATGACGCAGTGCACGTATAGCCGGTGCTCATGTGCCGCGGCACGTGCCAGGCCGAGCTTCCAGCAGATTTCTTTCCGGCGCGGGCCGCTGGCACGTACGCTCGATGCCGCGCTGCGCATGCATGGCAGAAGATGTTGGAGACGGGTCGGTACGCGACCATCATTGAGATCGCCAGAGCCGAGATGATCAATCCTTCCTACGTCTCGCGGGTGCCCGACGACGCCTGCCGGATCGAATACGCGATCGACCTGACTGACTCGATGGTGGACGGCCACATCATCGACACCTTGAACGCGGCACTTCGGGTGCTGCGCAAGGTCCACGCCGACGCCTGATGCGCCCCGCAGCGCCCACCTCGCCAAAGCCCTGGGGGCTTCGTTGAGCCGCGATCCGATCCCCTTGGGCGAGTGCGGCCTGCTGACCCGCAAGAACGCCATGCGCTACTGCGGGCAGCTTGGCGACGAGCGCTTCGACCGTGAGGTGGCGCTTCGCTGCCGCCTCCGCTTCATCGGCCAGGAGCGATTCTACCTGCGCCAGGATCTGGACGCCTGGACCCGGCTGAAGCGACCGCGAAAGCCAGCGACAACCTCGATCCATTGCCGGCTCATCTGGGCGGCCTGTTCGCTCTGTATCGGGCCTCGCCTGAGTTCACCCAGCTCGAGAAGGTCACCCAGAGCGGCTACCAGCGCGCCATGGACGCCCTGAAGACCTTCGACGCCAAGGTTCTGGTCAACATCGACCAGCCGTGGATCCTGAAGGTCCGGGACGAGGTCTATGACGCGCGCGGACGCTGGCTCGCCAACCAGGTCGTCGCCGTCCTCTCGATCGTGCTGGGCTGGGGCGTGCCGCGCGGCATCGTCACGAGCAATGCCGCCAAGGGCGTGCCGAAGATCCGGCGCCCGAAGAAGCTGGGCGTCGCCAACAAGGCGTAGCGCCCGGAAGAGGTCGACGCCTTCTTCAAGGCTACCCATGAGCTGCAAGGAGGCGGCAGCGGCCTGCGCAAGGCCGTGGCCCTCGCCTACTACGGCGAGCTTCGAAAAGAGGACGTCGTGCGCGTCCCCAAGACTGCCCGCGTGAATGGTTCAATCGACCTCGACATGATCAACAAGAACGGGAAGGAGTTGAGCATCTTCGAAGCCAAGCGCCTGACCGCCATCCTGAACGAGCCCGACCAGACCCAGATGGGCCGCGCCGCCCAGCGCAACGGCCGCAAGGTCGGCGACAAGCTGGTGCTCAATCGGCTGGGCCAGCCCTATACGAAGGATGGGCTGGACTCGTCGTTCGACAGGATCAAGCGCCAGCTCGTGAAGGAGGGCAAGATTTGGCCCGGCCTCACCTTCCACGGCCTGCGGAAGAGCCTCGGCCAGGCGGCCGCCGATGCCGGCTTCAGCGAGAACGACATCGCCGGCGCGCTCGGCCAAGCCAACACGGCCAGCGCCCGCGTCTAAACCCAGGAGGCGGCCCGCAATCAGGGAGCGCTAACACGACGACTTGGTCGAGCTCAGTGTCTCCGAATTTCATCGCCAAGAACGGGAACGGAACGAGATTCTGGAAAAACGGTGCGAAGAATCGTGGAAAAACGGCCTTCTCAGCACTCGATGACGGCGCCAACGGCAGAGGTCTAAAACGTTGGACCGCTTGAACTAGAAGCGAATGGTGCCCAGGGGCGGAGTCGAACCACCGACACTGCGATTTTCAGTCGCATGCTCTACCAACTGAGCTACCTGGGCACATCGTTCGTTGGCGGCCGGGCTTATAGGACGGGCTAGCTCCGCTGTCCAGACGCGCCGCCACCGCTATCCTCAAGGTCTTCCTCGCCGGGCGCCTCGTCGGTCGGCACGCGATAACCCTCCTTCAGCCAGCGGCCGAGGTCGATGTCGGCACAGCGCTTGCGGCAGAAGGGCTTGTACTTGGGGTCTGCGGGCTTGCCGCACGTCGGGCATCTCGGTTCGATGCGCACGGCGCGCAGCGGCGGGGTCCGGTCAGGCATCGCTCTTTTCCAGCGCTTCGAGCTGGGCCGCCAGGGTCGGGCCGCGCCGGGCGCGGGTCAACTCGAACAGGCCGAGCCGGGTGAAACCGTAGATCTGGGTGGGCACCGGGTCGTTCGCCAGATGCTCGGCCAGCACCGCCTGGACCTTGTCGCGGTCGTAGGCGCTGCGCATCGTCACGAAGTCGATGACCACCGCGCCCGCGATGTTGCGCAGCCTGAGCTGGTGGGCGATCGCCGGCGCCGCCTCCAGATTGACGTCGACCGGCCGGCGTGGCGCGCGGCCCTGGCGGCCGCCGGCACTGGCACTGTCGACGTCCACGGCGCACAGCGTCTCGCCGGGCTCGAACAGCACCTCGACACCGCTCTGCAGGGCGATGCGCGGCGCCAGCGCGGTGTCGATCTGTCCCGCGACGTCGTCGATGTCGAAGGCCGGCATCGTCCCGTTGTGCCAGCGGACGCGGATCTTCTCGCCCAGCCGGTCCATCTTGTCCTGCAGCGTGCGCGCCAGGGCGCGGTCGTCGAGGATCACCTCCTCGAGGCCCGCCCCATGATCGCGCAACGCCCGCGCGATCGGATCGCGCTCGCCCGGGATGCGCGACGACAGGTCGGCCGGCGGTTCGACGTCGAGCGCCAGGCGCCGGATCTTCTCCCACCGTTCGAGCACGCCCGTGGCGTCGGCCTGCAGGACCTCGGCGGTGGCGCCCGCAGCGGCGGTGCGCAGAACGATCCCACCGTCCAGCAGCCCCTCGACATGGCCGCGCAGGCGGTCGCGCTCCAGTTCTCCCTCGATGCGACGGGAGAAGGTCACGCCGGCACCGTTGGGATGGTAGACGAGATAGCGGCCGCTGATGGCAATGTTCATCGACAGGCGCGGACCCTTGTCGCCCTCGCCGTCGTTGCGCACCTGCACGAGGACCGGCGCACCGAGCGGCGGCCAGCCATCGCTGCCCGAGAGGTCCTCGGCCCGCAGGAAGCCTGCCCGGTCGATGCCGATGTCGACGAAGGCCGCATCGAGATCGGGCATTACGCGCTCCAGACGGCCGAGGAAGATGCTCTCGACCCTCGATGGCCGGTCGCGGCGGACCACCTGCAACTCGACCAGGCGACCTTCCGTCACCAGCGCCATCAGGAACGCCGTGGGCAACACATGGCAGACGAGGCGATCGACGCGGCTCATGGGGCAGAGGCCTCGAGGAGCGCCACGGTTTCGAACAGCGGCAACCCGACGACGTTGCTGTAGGAGCCCGAGAGGAAGGCGACGAAGGCAGCGGCCCGGCCCTGGATGGCATAGCCGCCGGCCTTGCCCCGCCACTCGCCGCTCGCGAGATAGGCATCGATCTCGGCGGCCTCGAGGCGCTTGAAGCGCACGATGGTCTCGACGAGGCGCGTCCGCACCCGGCCGTCGGGACCGGCCACGGCGACGCCGCCCAGCACGCGATGGCGGCGGCCCGACAGTCTCACGAGGCAATCGCGCGCCTCGGCCTCAACTTCGGTCTTCGGCAGGATGCGGCGACCGCAGACCACGACGCTGTCGGCCGCCAGCACGAGGGCGCCGGCGTGACGCTCCTTCACGACGGCGAGTTTCGCCAGCGCCATGCGCAGCGCATAGGCACGCGGCGGCTCGCCCGCCCGGGGCGTTTCGTCGATGTCGGCAGGGTCGATCGTCGCGGGCTCGTGTCCGACCTGTCGCAACAGGTCGAGCCGTCGCGGAGACGCGGAGGCCAGTACGAGCGGGGGGATCGGCGAGGCGCGCAACGCCTACTTGAAGCGGAAGGTGATGCGGCCCTTGGTCAGGTCGTAGGGCGTCATCTCGACGGTGACGCGGTCGCCTGCCAGAACGCGGATGCGGTTCTTGCGCATCTTGCCCGAGGTGTGGGCGAGAATGACGTGGTCGTTGTCGAGCTTCACGCGGAACATCGCGTTGGGCAGCAACTCGGCCACGACGCCTGTAAATTCGATCAAGTCTTCTTTGGCCATCCGGCCTCCGGCTGGGGTGAATTTCTGGGAAAGCGGCCGGAAAATGGGCCGCAGGAGGGGGTAAGTCAATGGCGGCGCGACCACGCGGGGGACAGCCGGCCTTCTCAGCGGACCCCGCCTCCCCTATACAGAGCGCGGCTACGGACGCCCGGGAAAGAAGGACCAGCAGAAGATGAACCCAACGCGCATGTCCGGCCTTGTGGCCGCCCTGCTCCTGACGCCGGCGCTGGCATTCGCCCAGGCGTCGCCGGCTCCCGCGGCACCGCCCAACGCCATCACCCATCCGGCCCAGAAGACGATCGGCAAGCCGGCCAAGCGGCAGTATTCGACGGCCCTGATCGTCATCAATGCCCGCAGCGCCAAGCTCGACGGTCAGAAGCTGGTGCTCGACGGCGTATTGCCAACGGCGACCCTGTTCACCAGCCGGCCCAAGCGCTCGGTCGGTCACATGGTGACGCCGGACATGGCCGACATCTGGCGCACCGGCAGCTTCGCCAAGGATCCGCCGAACGCCACGGTTTCCGTCTTCCACAAGGACGGCGGCAACGTGTCGGACCTCGTGGTGACCCTGAAGACCGCCAGGCTCGAGGGCGAGAAGCTCACCTTCGATGTCGACGTGCTGGAGGGCAGCCTCGGCGCCGCCGACGGTCCGGCCTCGGTGTTCATCGATACGATCTGGTTCGGCATCGGCTCGCACGGCGCCCAGTACTATGGCCAGAACCAGACGACCGGTGGCGAGACGCCGGCGATCGGCGATCCGGACGGCACCAGCACGTTCAGCGGCTGGTCCAATCCGTCGCCGACGCAACCCGTCAATCCGTATGCCGGCGGCGGCTACAACAGCGGCGCCGGCGCACCGCCTCCGCCCGACATCGATCCGCGCTACCAGCAGCGCTACAACGCGCCGACGTGCGGCAAGCCGCCCCTCCTGCCCTGCTACTGAGCCGCACGGTGATGATCATGCAAACCTTCCGACTCTCCGTCGCCCTCGCGACCGCCGCCGCCACGCTCGGCCTCGCCTTCGGCGCCGCCGCGCAGTCCCAGCCGGCCGCGCCCGCCCCCTCCTCGGTGCAGGGCCTGCCCAAGGTCGTCGGCGCCGCACGCCATCCGCGCCTCATCCCCTCGATGTTCGTGCTGAATGCCCGCGGCGCCAAGCTGCAGGACAACAAGCTGATCCTCGAAGGCATCGCGCCCAGCGTCATCGTGTTCGCCGACCGCCCGGTCCGTTCGGCCGGCCACGCGATGCTGGCGCACGTGCTTGAGGAGTGGACGCTGAAGGCGCCCAACTCGTTCGCCAAGGATCCGCCCAATGCCACGGTGTCGGTGCTGAACAAGGCGAAGGCCAGCGTCGTCGATGCCGTCGTCACGCTGAAGTCGCCGAAGCTGGAAGGCGACAGGCTCACCTTCGACGTCGAGGTGCTCGAGGGCGACCTCGCGGGCGCCGACGGCGGCGCCTCGGTGTTCATGGACCTCGTCAACCTGCCGGTGCCGCGTCACAGCTCGCATCGCGCGGCCTGGTACGCGGGCGCCGACAGCACGCGCTGACGCCGTCCTTTCAGGCGCTCGTGCGGGAACGGTCTCAGACCGAGGGCGTGATCGGTATCCCGAAGCGGACCTTCAGTCGGGCCAGCACCTGGTCGCGGGTATGGCGATAGGCGTCGAGCCGCGTCTCCCGTGATCCCTCCACGGCGCTGGGGTCGGGCATCGGCCAGTACTCGACTTCGGTCGCCGTCCCGCGCGTGAACTCGAGGGCGCTATGATGTGCTTCCGGCGACAGCGTGACGATCAGCTCGAACGACGCCGCATCGACGTCGTCGAACGTCTTGGCGTGGTGACGGTGGACGTCGATGTCGATCTCGTCGAGAGCGGTGACGGCAAATCCGTCGACCTCGCTCGCGCGCACGCCGACCGAATCGATAAAGACCCTGTGGCCGTAGAGCCGCTTGGCCAGAGCCTCGGCCATCGGCGACCGGACGGAATTCTCGCTGCAGGCGAAGAGCAGGCTGGACGGCAGTCCGATCATCGCCCCTCCGCGCTCACGATTTGATGTGCAGGGCGCAGATCAGCGTGAACAGCCGCCGGGCCGTGTCGTGGTCGACCTCGATCTTGCCGTCGAGCCGCTCGCGCAGCAGGTCAGAACCCTCGTCGTGCAGGCCCCGCCGGCCCATGTCGAGCGCTTCGATCTGCGACGGGCCGAGCTTCTTGATGGCGGCGTAGTAGCTCTCACAGATCAGGAAGTAATCCTTCACGACCTTGCGGAACGGGGTCAGCGACAGGACGATGTCGCGCAGCTTCTCGTCGGTCTCGTTGCGCACGTCGAACACCAGGCGCTGTTCGAAGATGCCGATGCGCAGGCGATAGGGGCCGGGCTGGCTGCCGACCAGAAGGAAATCATTCTCCTCGATCAGGTCGAACAGCGCGACGGCCCGCTCGTGCTCGACTTCGGGCGCGCGGCGGGCGACCGATTCCTCGTCCAGCACGACGTCGACAATGCGCCGCGCCTTGTCGGTGGGGCCGTCCGGCATTGCTAGCGTCCCAGCCGGAGCGAGACCGAACGGCCATGGGCGCCGAGCCCTTCGGCATCGGCGAGCGCCACGGCGGACGGGCCGAGGACGGCCAGGGACTGCGGCGTACAGGCGACCAGCGACGTCCGCTTCAGGAAGTCGGACACGCCCAGCCCGCCCGAGAAACGCGCGGCGCGAGAGGTCGGAAGCACGTGGTTGGTGCCGGCGACATAGTCGCCAATCGCCTCGGGCGTGTGGCGGCCGAGGAAGATCGCGCCAGCATGACGGATCTTCTGCGACAGCGCCTCGGCCTCCGCCATCTCCATCGCCAGCTCGACATGTTCGGCGGCAATGGCGTCGACGATGGGCGGCGCGGCCGAGAAGTCTGGCACCAGGATCACGGCGCCATTGTCGCGCCAGCTCGCCGCGGCGATCTTGGCGCGGGCAAGCGTCTTCAGCTCGGCCTCGACGGCGCGCAGGACGGCTTCGGCAAAGGCCGCATCGTCGGCGATCAGCACCGATTGCGACGACGGATCGTGCTCGGCCTGCGACAGCAGGTCGGCGGCAATCCAGGCCGGATCATTGTGGCGGTCGGCAACCACGAGGATTTCGGAAGGGCCGGCGATGAGGTCGATGCCGACCTGGCCGAACACGCGGCGCTTGGCGGCCGCGACGTAGGCGTTGCCCGGCCCGGTGATCTTGTCGACCGGCCTGATCGATTCCGTGCCGTAGGCCAGCGCCGCCACCGCCTGCGCGCCGCCGATGCGCCAGATCTCGTCGGCGCCGGCGATCGCGGCCGCCAGCATGACCAGCGGATTGAGCGTGCCGCCGGGCGTCGGCACCACCATGACGATGCGGCCCACCCCCGCGACCTTGGCCGGCACGACGTTCATCAGCACCGAGGACGGGTAGGCCGCCGTGCCGCCCGGCACGTAGACGCCGGCCGCGTCCACCGGCCGGTACCGCGCACCGAGCCGCGTGCCGGTGGCGTCGGTGAAGTCGACATCCTTAGGCATCAGCGCACGATGGAAGGCCTCGATACGCCGGGCCGCAAAGACCAGCGCCTCGCGCTGCGCCGCCGGAACCTGCGCCGCCGCCGCGTCGCGTTCGGCGTCGGAGATGCGCATGGTGGCAGCAGTGATTCCCGCCCAGTCGAACCGGGCGGTGTAGTCGACGACCGCCGCATCGCCGCGCGCGCGCACATCGGCCACGATGCCGGCGACCACGCGGTCGACATTCTCGTCGGTATCCCGATTGCGCCCGAGGAAGGCCGAAAATTCCTTTTCGAAACCCGGCGCCGAGGCGTCGAGCCTAAGCGGCACGGGCGGCCCCTGCGGCGACCTCGCGGAAACGGTCGATCCAGTGGCCGACCCGCTCCGGCCGCGTCTTGAGCGCGGCACGGTTCACGATGAAGCGCGAGGTGATGTCGGCGATATGCTCGATCTCGACCAGACCGTTCTCCTTCAGGGTGCGGCCGGAATCGACGAGGTCGACGATGCGGTGGCTGAGGCCGAGCGACGGCGCCAGCTCCATCGCGCCCGACAGCTTGACGCACTCCGCCTGCACGCCGCGCGCGGCGAAGTGCCGGCGCGTGACCTCGGGATACTTGGTGGCGATGCGGACGTGGCTCCAGCGGCGCGGATCGTCCCGGCCCGCCATCTCGACCGGCTCGGCGACGGCCAGGCGGCACTTGCCGATGCCGAGATCGATCGGGGCGTAGATCTCCGGATAGTCGAACTCCATCAGCACGTCGGCGCCGGCGATCCCGAGATGCGCCGCGCCGAACGCCACGAAGGTCGCCACGTCGAAGGAGCGGACGCGGATGATGTCGAGATCGGGATGGTTGGTCGCAAACCGAAGCTGGCGGGCATCGGGATCGGCGAAGGCTGCTTCCGGCACGATGCCGGCAGCCGCGAAGACGGGGCCGGCCTCCTTGAGGATGCGGCCCTTGGGCAGCGCCAGGATCAGCTTCTCGTTAGCCTCGCTCGACACGACAGGTTCTCCAGTAACGAATGCCCGCCCCTCGCCGGAGCCGAAAGGCTATTCGACCGGGTGGGCGGGCTTCCACGGGGTGGGCCAAGGCTCCCCTACGTCCCCCAAATGGCATGCGAGCCGGCCGATTTCCAGCCGTATGGCCCGTCCGGCCGAAAAGCGCAGGAGGACTGAACGGTCGTTCTCCAGCACCACCGCGAGCAATTCCAGCATCCGGTCGGGCTCAGCCGTGGGGATGTCATGGTGCCGCACGCCCGTGACCTCGTTGAAAACGAGGGCGGAATGGGTCCGGGTATGGCCGGTCCCCTGCTCGGGATCGGCTTCCCACCGGAACCGGTTGAGCAGCAGGACGAAGCGGCTCTCGTCCTTCAGCAAGGCGCAGTCGCGGACCGCCACCAGCGCGTCCTGCACGGCGGCGGAAATGATGGCCAAGTCGTCGGCATCGAGGGCGGACAGTTTCAGCTTGGCCGTCATGCGTCCTAGCCCTTCAGCCGCTCGATGTCGGCACCGCAGGCGCCGAGCTTCTCTTCCAGACGCTCGAAGCCGCGGTCGAGATGATAGACGCGATGCAACATCGTGTCGCCCTCGGCCGACAGGGCCGCAATGGCGAGCGACACCGAGGCGCGCAGGTCGGTCGCCATCACTTCGGCGCCGCGCAGCTTCGGCACGCCGCGCACCAGTGCCGACTGGTGATGGATGGTGACGTTGGCCCCCATGCGGGCCAGTTCCGGCACGTGCATGAAGCGGCTCTCGAAGATCGTCTCGGTGATCATCGAGGCGCCCTCGGCCCGCGTCATGAGCGCCATCATCTGCGCCTGCAGGTCCGTCGGGAAGCCCGGGAACGGCTCCGTCATTACGTCGACGCCGTGCAGCGCGCCGTTGGTCCGGTGCACCCGCATCCCGTGCTGGGTGTCCTCGAGCGTGACGCCGGCCGCGCGCAGGCTGGCCGCCACCGTGTCGATCAGGTCGACCCGGCCGCCGATCAGCTCGACGTCGCCCGCCGTCATGGCGACGGCCATGGCATAGGTGCCGGTCTCGATACGGTCGGGAATGACCGCATGTTCGATCGGCTTGAATGACGTCACGCCCTCGATGGTGAGCGTCTCGGTGCCGATGCCGCCCACCGGGACGCCCATCGCCGACAGGCATTCGGCGAGATTGGCGATTTCGGGCTCGCGGGCGGCATTGTCGAGCACGGTCGTGCCCTTGGCCAGAGCAGCCGCGATCATCAGATTCTCGGTGGCGCCGACTGACACTTTCGGGAAGGTGTAGCGCGCGCCCTTGAGGCCCTTGGGTGCCCGCGCGACCATGTAGCCACCGTCGATGTCGATCTCGGCGCCCATCGCCCGCAGGCCGGCAATGTGCAGATCCACGGGACGGGCGCCGATCGCGCAGCCACCCGGCAGCGACACCCTGGCCTGGCCCTCGCGCGCCAGCAGCACGCCCAGCACCAGCATCGAGGCGCGCATCTTGCGCACGATGTCGTAGGGCGCGGTGGTCGAGGCAGCACCATCGTCGTGCCGTGGCTGTGGCCGTTTTCGCCGGCGGTCGCCTCGATCTCCACCCCGTGCTGGCGCAGCAGCTGCATCATGGTGGTGATGTCGGCCAGCCGTGGCACGTTGTGCAGGGTGAGCGGCTGGTCGCTCAGCATCGAGGCCACCATCAGCGGCAGCGCCGCATTCTTGGCGCCGGAGATGTGGATCTGGCCCTTGAGCTGACGGCCGCCCCTGATACGAATTCTGTCCATGGTCGCCTCCGCTCAGATTTTCGGCAGGGTGACGCCGCGCTGGCCCTGATACTTGCCGGCCTTGTCGCGGTAGGAAACCTCACAGGGCTCGTTGCCCTGAAGGAAGAGGAACTGGCAGGCGCCCTCGTTGGCGTAGATCTTCGCGGGCAGCGGCGTGGTGTTGGAGAATTCCAGGGTCACGTGACCCTCCCACTCCGGCTCGAGCGGCGTCACGTTCACGATGATGCCGCAGCGCGCATAGGTCGACTTGCCGACGCAGATCACCAGCACGTCACGCGGGATACGGAAATATTCGACCGTCCGTGCCAGCGCGAAGGAATTGGGTGGGATGATGCAGACTTCAGTGTTGCGGTCGACGAAACTCTGCTGGTCGAAGTTCTTGGGGTCGACCACCGACGAATTGACGTTGGTGAAGATCTTGAAGTCGGTACCGACGCGGGCGTCGTAGCCGTAGGACGACAGGCCGTAGGAAATAACGCCTTCGCGCTTCTGGGCGTCCACGAAGGGCTCGATCATGCCCTTCTCCTGCGCCATGCGGCGAATCCAGCGGTCGGAGAGAATGCTCATCGGGCGCTTCTAAAGGAGGGAGGGAGCTGGCTCAACCGCCAGCCTTGACCGGGGCCCGGCCAACGTCCGGGCCGGAACTCCGGCCTGTGTCCGCCGGCTTCAGGACATCCCCCTTCGCGCGCGCCTGCGCCTTGCGCCGCTTCAGGTTTTCGCGCAGAGCGGCAGCGAGACGTTCGGCGCGTTCGTCCTTCTCCGGAACAGGTTTCGAGGGGGCCACCATGGCCGGGAGGATACACCATTGATCGAGGCCCTGCGCACGCCAGATGAGCGATTTGCCAATCTTCCGGATTGGCCTTTTCAACCGAAATACCTGGAGCGGCCCGATGCGCTGCGCCTGCACCATGTCGACGTGGGCCCGCGGGATGCCGGAAAAACCTTCCTCTGCCTGCACGGCCAGCCCACCTGGAGCTATCTGTACAGGCGCATGATTCCGCATTTCACGGCGGCCGGGCACCGGGCCGTCGCGCCGGATTTCCTGGGTTTCGGCCGGTCGGACAAGCCGAAAGACGAGGCCCTCTATACGTTCGAGTTCCATCGCGACACGATGCTTGGCGTGATCGAGGCACTCGACCTCCGCAATATCGTGTTGGTCGTCCAGGACTGGGGCGGCCTGATCGGCCTGACCCTGCCGATGGCAGCGCCCGAGCGCTACACGGCGCTGCTGGTCATGAACACCGACCTCGGCACGGGCGATCGCCCGCTCGGCCAGGGATTCCTCGCCTGGCGTGACTTTTCGAACCGCAATCCCGACCTGAATATTGCCGGCCTGATGAAGCGCGCCTGCCCGCATCTCTCCAATGCCGAAGCGGCCGCCTATGGCGCGCCCTATTCCGATTCGTCCTACAAGGCGGGAGTCCGACGCTTCCCCAATCTCGTGCCCGACAGGCCAGAGGCCGGCGGAGCCGCCCTGTCCCGGGAGGCCCGGACCTTCTGGCGCGAGCGCTGGACGGGCAAGAGCCTGATGGCGATAGGCATGAAGGATCCCGTCCTCGGCCCGCCGATCATGCGCGAACTTCACACCGTCATCCGCAATTGTCCGCCCCCTTTGGAAATCACCGACGGCGGACACTTCGTGCAGGAATGGGGCGATGAAATCGCCCTCGAGGCCCTGAAGACGCTATAGCTCAGTCGCCCGCCGCCGGGGCCTCGATGTGCTCGCTGGCGCCGCGCTTCCTGGAATGGTCGGCTGCCAGCATCACGTAGACGGCCGGCACCACGAACAGGGTGAAGAGCGTGCCGACCGCCAGGCCGCTGGCGATCACCAGGCCCATCGAGAAGCGCGACAGGGCGCCGGCTCCGGTGGCGACGATCAAAGGTACGACGCCCAGCACCATTGCCGCCGTGGTCATCAGGATCGGCCGCAGACGGATGGCGGCGGCTTCCTGGATGGCCTCACGCCGCGACTTGCCGGCCTCCTGAAGTTCGTTGGCCACCTCGACGATCAGGATGCCATGCTTGCTGATCAGCCCCATCAGGGTGACCAGACCCACCTGGGTGTAGATGTTCAGCGTCGCCCCCGGCATGCCCACGGTGCTGAGCGCCATCAGGAAGATGAGCGCGCCCGCGATCGACATCGGCACCGAGAACAGGATGATCAGCGGATCGCGGAAGCTCTCGAACAGCGCCGCGAGCGACAGGTAGATGATGATCAGCGCGAAGCCGAAGGTGACGATGAAGCCGCCCGTTTCCTGGATGTACTGCCGCGACGCGCCGCCATAGTCGATCGAGTAGCCCTGCGGCAGCGTGCGCTGCGCCAGCTCCTTCAGCGTCTCCAGTGCCTCGGCCTGCGACACGCCCGGGAAGGCGACGCCCTGGATGGTGGCGCTGTTGAGCTGCTGGAAGTGATTGAGCGACTGCGGAATCGCCTTGGTAACGATCGACGCGACGGTGGACAGCGGCACCGTGGCGCCGTCGCCGGCCTTGATGTGATAGTCGAGGATCTGGTCGATGTTCTGCCGCGAGGACTGCTGGACCTGCGGGATCACCTTGTAGGAGCGGCCGTCGAGGGCGAAGTAGTTGACGTAGCCGCCGCCCAGCATCGAGCCCAGGGCGCCGCCGATGTCGCTCATCTTCAAGCCGAGCGCCGAGGCCTTGTCGCGATCGATCACGACCGTGGCCTGCGGCGCGTCGATCTTGAGGTCTGTGTTGAGGAAGATGAAGCGGCCGGTGGCGAGCGCTTCCTGCAGGAACTTCTGCGCCACGTCGTTCAGCGCATCGAACCCGCCCGTCGTGTTGATCACGAACTGGATGGGCAGGCCGGTCGACCCCGGCAGCGGCGGCGGCTGGAAGGCCACGACCTGGGCGCCGGCGATTCCCGACAGCTCCTGCTGGACGATCGGCTGCAGCTGGTTCGAGGTCATGACGCGCTGGTCCCACGGCTTCAGCACGTAACCCGCGATCGACTGGCCGGGCACGTCGAGCTGGAAGACGTGATCGGTCTCCGGATGGCTGACGCCGATCTTGTAGATCTCGCGCGAATAGATCTGGCGCTGGTCGATGGTCGAATTGGGCGCCGAGGTCGCGAAGCCGATGATGATGCCCTGGTCCTCCTGCGGCGCCAGCTCGCTGCTGGTGGCCGAGTAGAGGAAGTAGATGCTGCCGAGCACCAGCACGGCGAAGGTCGCCGTCACCGGCAGGTAGTTGAGGCTGCCGGTCAGCCAGCGGGAATAGCCGCGCCGCAGCCGGTCGAACACGTTGTCGATGCCGCGGATCAGACGCGCCTCCAGGCCGCCGTCGTCGTGAGCATGCGGCTTCAGCATCCGCGAGCACATCATGGGCGAGAGGGTCAGCGCGACGACCGCCGAGATGGTGACGGCACCCACCAGGGTGAAGGCGAACTCGGTGAACAGCGCGCCCGTCAGGCCGCTCTGGAAGCCGATCGGCACATAGACGGCGATCAGCACCACGGTCATGGCGATGATCGGCCCGCCCAACTCGCGCGCCGCCTGGATCGCCGCCGGGAAAGGCTTCTGCCCCTCCTCGAGATGGCGGTTCACGTTCTCGACCACGATGATGGCGTCGTCGACCACCAGGCCGATCGCCAGCACCAGCGCAAGCAGGGTCAGCAGATTGATGGAGAAGCCGAAGGCCGCCATCATGGCGAAGGTGCCGATCAGCGACAGCGGAATGGCGATCACGGGAATGATCACCGAGCGGATCGATCCCAGGAAGGCGAAGACCACCAGGGTCACGATGACCAGCGCCTCGACCAGGGTGCGGATCACCTCGTCGATCGAGCTGTTCACGAACTCTGTCGAATCATAGATGATCTGGCCGTTCAGCCCCTGCGGCAGCTGCGCCTGGATCTCCGGAAAGACGTCCTTCACGCCCTTGATCACGTCGAGCAGGTTGGCGGCCGGCGCGACCTGGATGCCGATATAGACCGCCTTCTGGCCGTCGAAGCTCACTTCCGATTCGTAGTCGTCGGACCCCAGCGTCACGTTGGCGACGTCGCTGAGGCGGACAATGGCGCCCTCCTGATGCTTGAGCACGAGGTTGCGGAACTCCTCCAGCGAACTCAGCGCCGTCGAGGCCTTGAGGGTGACCTGCACCATCTGGCCCTTGGTCGTGCCAAGGCCGGCGATGTAGTCGTTCGCCGTCAGCGCCTGGCTGACATCGGCGGCGGTCATGCCGTAGGCGGCAAGCTTCTGCGGGTCGAGCCAGGCGCGCAGCGCGAAGTTCTTTGCCCCCAGCAGTTCGGCCGTCTGCACGCCTTCGACCGCCTGCAGCCTGGGCTGCACGACGCGGACCAGGTAGTCGGTGATCTGGTTCGGCGCCAGCTCCTTGCTGTTGAAGCCGATGTACATCGCGTCGATCGTCTGCCCGACCTTCACTGTCAGCACTGGCTGCTGCGTCCCGGTGGGCAGCCGGTTCAGCACCGAACTCACCTTGGTGTTGATCTCCGTCAGCGCCTTGCTCGAATCGTAGTTGAGACGCAGATAGACCGTGATGGTGCTCACGCCGCTCTGGCTGGTCGAGGTCATGTAATCGATGCCGTTGGCCTGGGCGATCGCCTGCTCCAGCGGCGTGGTGATGAAGCCTGCGATGACGTCAGGATCGGCGCCGTAATAGGTCGTCGTGATCGTGACGACCGCATTCTCGGTGCGCGGATACTGCAGCACCGGCAGGGCGCTGATGGCACGCAGGCCGACGACCAGGATCAGCAGGCTGACCACGCTCGCCAGTACCGGACGGCGGATGAAGAGATCGGTGAACTTCATGGGACGATGTCCTGCAGGCTGGCTATTTGTCGACGATCTTCGGGGCGGGGTCGTTGGTCGGCACCGCGCGGTTGTCGACCAGCACCGGCACGCCGTTGCGCAGCTTGATCTGGCCGGAGGTGACGACCGTGTCGCCTTCGGAGACTCCCTTCAGGATCGCCACCTGGTCGCCGCGCGTCGCGCCCGTCGTGACGAAGACCTGTCGCGCGACGAGTTCGGGCTTGGCATCAGCGCCTTTGCCCTTGTCGTCGACGAGGTAGACCAGCGAGCCGTAGGGATTGTAGCTCACAGCGGTCTGCGGCAGCGTGACCAGACGCTGCGCCGCACCGGTGTCCAGCTCGACCGTGGCGAACATGCCGGGCATCAGCTTCTGGTCCGCGTTCGGCAGGGTGGCGCGCACCTGCACATTGCGGCTGCCCGTCTCGATCTTCGGATTGATGGCCGTGATCTCGCCTTGGAAGGTGCGGCCGGGGAAGGCGTCGACCTTCGCCCTCACCTTGTCGCCGACGGCGATCTGCGCCACGGCCTGCTGGGGCAGGAGGAAGTCGACAAAAATGGGATCCATCGACTGCAGGGTCGCGATCATGGTGCCCGCCGCGAGGAACTGGCCGAGGTCGACCTGGCGCAGGCCGAGCTTGCCGTCGAACGGCGCCCGCAGCGTCTTCTTGTCGAGGATCGCCTTCTGGACGGCGACCTGCGCGCGGGCGTTGCGCAGATTGGCTTCGTCGTTGTCGACGATCGCCTGGCTGATCGCCTGCGCCTTGAGCTGCTTCAGGTCGCGGTCGTAGGTGATCTGCGCGAGGGACGCCGTCGCCTCCAGCGACTGAAGCCGGGCCTCTTCGTCTTCCTTGCGCAGGGTCAGCAGCACCTGCCCCGCCTTCACCTCGTCACCCGACTGGAAGGTGATCGTCTCGACCACGCCCGGCACCTCGAGCGACAGCTCTGCGCCGCGCACGGCCCGCAGGGTGCCGACCGCATCGATCCGCGGCTGCCAGTCGCTGGTCTCTGCCTTCGTGGCGGAAACCGTCTGAGGCATGTTGGCCATGCCCGCCATGGCTTCCTGAATCTTGCCGTTGACGAAGGCCTTGAAGCCGAACAACCCGCCGAGCACCGCGCCGACGAGAATGAGCATGATGAGCATTCGCTTGATCATCGTATGCCTCTTGAGCTGATCAGGATGGATAGGTCTGAAAGGGAAAGAACGACCGGTCAGTGACCGGCGCGCGGAAGCTTGATGTCCTGGACGGGCGGCAGCGCGAAACGCGTCGGCTTGCCCAGCGATTTCGGATCGACGTCGGTGCGGTTCCACCAGCCGCCCCCCAGCGCCTGGAACAGCGCCGCCGTGTCGGAGTAGCGCGCGGCCTGTGCCCGCAGCCGGTTGATGACGGCGGTCTGGTAAGTCTGCTGGGCATTGAGCAGGATCAGATAGTTCACGGCACCGAGCTGATACTGCTGCTCGGAGAGTCGGAGGCTCGCCGCTGCGGTCTGCTCGGCAGCAACCTGGGCCCGCAGCGTGTCGGCATCGTACTGCACGGCCCGCAGAGCGTTGGCGACATCCTGGAAGGCCGACAGCACGACGCCGCGATATTGCGCGGCCGCGCGCTCGTAGGCGGCGATCGCGGCCTGACGCTGATGGTCGAGCTTGCCGCCGTCGAACACGGTCTGTGCGATCGAGAGGCCGATGCTCCACACGCCAGAGCCCGGCACGATCAGGGAGCTGATTCCGCCCGAGGTGAACCCCAGCAGGCCGGTGATGGTGAACTGCGGCATTTGGTTCGCGACCGCGACTCCGATATCGGCGCTGGCGCCGCGTAGCTGCTCCTCGGCCGCGCGCACGTCCGGGCGCTGTTCGACCAGAGATGAAGGCAGGCTGAGCGGCAGCTCCTGCGGCAGCTTCAGCTTGGCCAGGTCGAAGTTCTCGCCGCGATCCTGGTCCGGCGAGCGGCCGACCAGCCTCATCAGCTGATTGCGCTGCTGGGCAAGCTGCTTCTGCAGCGGCGGCAAGGTCGCCTGGGTCTGCGTGAGGGCCGCCTCCTGGGCCAGTACGTCGGCGCGCGAGGCGCCGCCGAGGTCGAACTGGCGGCGCACTACGGTCAGTGAATTGTTGAGGATGTTGACGATGTCCTGGGTCGCTTTGATCTGGGCCTCCAGCGAGGCGACGTTGATCGCGGCGACGACGACGTTGGAAGAGAGCGTCAGATAGGTCGCCTCGAGCTGGAAGCGCTGGTTCTCCGCCGCCGCTTCTCGGGATTCGACCTGGCGGCGCACGCCGCCGAAAACGTCCGGCGAATAGGAGATGTTGAGCGATGCCGAGGTGACGCCGAACATGACCCCGGAGCCGGCCTGCCCCTGCGAGGCTGGAGAGGAGAGTTGCTGCTGCCCCGATCCATTGGCGCTCAAGGTCGGGAACAATCCGCCCTGCTGGGCGAAGTAGAGTTCTCGCGCCTGCCGCAGCGCCGCCTGCGCGGCGTCGACGTCGGGATTGGCGTGCAGCGATTCGCGCACCAGCGCGTCGAGCTGCGGCGACTGGAACAGCGCCCACCATTCGCCGGGAATGTCCTGCTCCGGCACAAAGGTCTGCGCGCCGCCGCCGGGACCGGCCGCGGAGCTGGTCTGCGGCGCCAGCGCCTCGGGCGTGTAGCTGGTCGAAGTCGGCTTGGCGGGCTTCACGAAATCCGGACCGGCGGTGCAGCCGGCGAGGAGGAAGGCCGTGAGGGCCAAGAGAAAGGGCGAGCGCCTGTTCATTTTCATACTCGCGGATCTATTTTTCGGGCGTGACCGCGCGGCAGATGGCAAGCGTCTGCTCGCGCACGATCTGCTTCATCAGCTGAACGTTTTCACCCTCGAGACCGACCGCTTTCAGGATGGGTCGTTTGTGGTTGTTGCAGAAGATGACGATCTGGCCGATCAGCGCCATCGTCCGCATCGTCATCTCCGGGTCGCCGTCGGACTTGCCGTGAATGCGGGCAAACAGGGCGAGGCAGGGATTGAAGATCTGTTGCATGCCGTTCTCGTGCATCCTGTCGAGGCCGGGCGTTTCTTCGACCTCGGCGCGCGCGAAGATGAGCCGGCGGCTTTCGACCTGCGGCCCGCTCGTCACCACGGTGACGAAGGATTCGAGCGTCTCGCACAGAAGTTCGGTCAGCTCGGCCGGCGTGGTGGACGGATCATCGAGCGCTGAACGAACGCGGGGCAGCACTGCAGACATGTGCCGCTCCGTGTCGGCGACGATGTCCTCGACGATCGCCCGGTAAAGGCCTTCCTTGTTGCCGAAATAGTACTGGATGGCCGGGAGGTTCACGCCCGCGCCGTCGGCGATCTGCCGGGTGCTGGCACCCTCGTATCCATGGGCGGCAAAGAGATCGAGCGCCGTTTCCAGGATGCGCCGGCGCGTATCCTCGCCCCTCGCCTGGGTGCCCTGGCGGCCACGTGCAGTGGTTGGAATGTTAATCATCGCTACCCTGAGCAGTGCGGTCCCGAGCCAATTACTATCAGTCGATAAACTATGTCAATCGATAGTAATTCTCGCGGGCGGCGCGAATTCTGAGCCGGTGAAGGGGGCAATCGAAAGTTTGGCGTCCCGCTGGCAACGGCGGGCATCGTGCTTCATGCCATCCTGCCGGGATCGCCAGAAAGCCTATGGCACGGGCGCGAGGGACATCATCCGGCTCGACGCGCGCGAGGTCCTCAACCGGGGAATCGCAGGCTTGATCGCCTTCCCCGCGCCTCGGCGTCGGACGTCAAGACTTGAGCTTGGCCGCCATCGACGTCGGCACGCGCACCGGCATGTCCAGAAGCATCTGGGCGAAGGCCTTGGCCAGCGGATCGGCCTTGAGTGAGGCCATGCCGCCGCCGCCCAACGCCTTGCGCAGCAGGAAGTTGAAACCCTTGATGCCCGGCAGCCGCCAGCGCGTGACCGGTCCCTCGATGCGGTGGGCGAAGTAGCTGGCCACCGCCGCCTCCGTCACCTCGGCATCGAGGATGGGTTCGTACTCCGGCCGACGCGCGAAGATGCCGATGTTGGCGTTGTCGCCCTTGTCGCCGGAGCGGCCGTAGGCGAGCGCGATCAGCGGCACGGTGGCGGTATCGCCGGCCGGCAACGGCGCCGCCGCGGGCGCCTCGACAGGAAGCTGTGCGGTGGTGAAGCCGCCGCTCAGCGCGCCTTCCTGCATCGCGATCCTGTGACCGTCGACGTCGACCGTGACCGGCACCATCGACTTCGGCACCAGGCAGGAAAACATGCGGATGACGGGCGACGGGGAGACGCGCCCGGCACCGAAACTGCCGGTCATGCCGACCACGCCGCCGGTGGACATGGGCGAGATTTCGCGGCCGAGCAGCGCCAGCGCTTCCTTCTGGTCGTGCCGGGCGGCGATCTTCACGACGACCTCGCGCGCGTCGGGCACGCGGCCGTGCGGCCCGTAGGTCGCCTCGCTGCCGATCACCTCGATACTGACGTCGCGATAGTCCGCCATCCCCTTCTCGGCGAACAGGCGACGCGTCTTCCTGATGATCGACTCCGCGCTGTGTCGGCCCTTCGCGACCGCCTCGCGTCCACCCATCATGAAGATCGAGCTGAACTTGTAGCCGTCGGGCCAGGTGGTGGAGACCTTGTAGGTGTCGGTGGGTGGACGGCCGCGGGCACCGCTCACCCGCACGCGGTCCTTGGCCACCTGCTCGTAGGTCGCCTGCGTGAAATCGCACACCACGTCGGGCACCATGTAGGCGCGCGGATCGCCGATCTCGTAGAGCATCTGCTCGGCGACCGTCGCGGTCGTGATCAGGCCGCCGGTACCGTCGGGCTTGGAGAGCACGAAGCTGCCGTCGCTCGACACTTCGGCGATCGGGAAGCCCATGTTGTCGTAGTCCGGCACCAGCCGCCAATCGGTGAAGTTGCCGCCGTTGCACTGCGCGCCGCA
>LNFM01005653.1_pt1 | contig 21405 bp, 17 predicted proteins | sample 596031 | NCBI WGS metagenome assembly LNFM01 (sample SAMN04254537, study PRJNA301005) | activated carbon metagenome | isolation source: dual media filters at the Ann Arbor, Michigan drinking water treatment plant | place: USA: Ann Arbor
CCCGTGGAAGATCGCAAACGCACCGACGATCAGCGCGGCGATCCACACCGGCGGCCGCTGGGCGCCGGCCACCATCAGGCCGAGGACCACCGCCGACAGGGCAATGCCGATCTCGACCGAGGGAATTGGGACACCAGCCACTCCGAGCATACCGCCAAGCGCCATCACTACCGGGAACACCACCGGCAGCACCCAAACCGCGGGAGGTCCGAGAAAGGCGCCCCAGAGCCCGACAGCCACCATGGCAACAACGTGATCGAGGCCGCCGAAGGGATGCGCGAAACCAGATGCGAACCCACCCGCCGCCCCGGATGCATCGTGGGCAAGGGCGGGGGAGGACGCGAGAGCCACAACGACCAGGCTGAGCCAGCCGGCGCACCACGCGGTCGAGGGGACTGCCGCTCCTGGTTCTCGCTTGACCAGGGCAGAGCCCTGATCCCGATCCCTGCTCATGGCTCTACCATCTCCTCAGTCGCGGCTCAGGCCCTTTTGCTTCAACTCGGCCAGATACGTGGCCCACCGCTCATTTCTTTCACGCCCCAGGCGTTCGAGATAGTCCCACGTGAAGAGGCCTGTGTCGTGACCGTCGTCGAAAGCGATGCGCACTGCGTAGTTGCCGACCGGCGCGAGGTTGCGAATGCGCACATTCCGCTTTCCGCCCACAGTCACCCGCTGCTCCGGTGAATGGCCCTGCACCTCCGCTGACGGGCTCATTACCCGCAGCATCTCGGCGGCAAGCCGATAACGTTCCTTGGAAAACACGACATCGAGCGCCGTGTTGTCATCGACCGGCGTCAGCGTCGGTGGCTCCGGCCGGTTGCCTTCGGCGGCCAGCACCTCTGCCCAGGTCTTGGCCGCGATCTCGGCGAAGACCTGGGCATGGACGCTTCCCGGCTCCGTTGCGACGATCGGCTCGCCGGCATCAGAGCGACGGCGGATATCGATATGCAGCGGCACGGCGCCGAGGAACGGCACGCCCAGCTTCTCGGCTTCCGCCTCGGCCCCGCCGTGCCCGAAGATCTCGTGGCGCTCGCCGCACTTCGAGCAGATGAAGTAGCTCATATTCTCGACGATACCGAGCACAGGGATGTCCGTGCGGCGGAACATGTTGAGCCCCTTTCGCGCATCGATCAGCGCAAGGTCCTGCGGCGTCGAGACGATCACGGCGCCCGACAACGGCACCTGCTGAGCCATGGTCAGCTGCACGTCGCCCGTGCCGGGCGGCATGTCGATCACAAGCACGTCGAGATCGCCCCAGTCGACATCGCGCAGCATCTGCGTCAGTGCCTGCACGACCATCGGGCCGCGCCAGATGACGGGCGTCGCCTCGTCGACCATGAAGCCCATCGACATGCACTTGAGGCCGTACCCGACCATCGGTTTCAGCTTGCTGCCAGAGCCGGCGTCCGGGCGCCCCGTGAGCCCGAGCAACTTCGGCTGGGACGGTCCATAGACGTCCGCATCGAGGATGCCGACCCTCAGCCCATTCGCCTGGAAGGCCAGCGCCAGATTGACCGCGGTCGTGGACTTGCCGACGCCACCCTTACCGGAGGCGACGGCAATCAGATGCCGGATGCCGGGAACGCCCGCTACCCGTCGAGCGCCGCCTTGGACTGGAGCGGCAGCCCCCGAGGCTGATCCGGTGCGCGGCCGTCCATGGCCATGGTCATGTGAGTGTCCATGCGTGTGCTCGTGCGCCCCTCCACCACCGCTGCGCGTGCGCGCCTCCTGCACGCGTCGGCTCTCGGGAACGGCTGCACCCGACGGCGCCCGACGGCCGCCGCTCGCATCGGCAGTCAGTACCGCCGTGACACCGAGCAGACCGGGAATATCGCGAACCACCTTCTCGGCGGCCTGCCGCAGCGGCTCGAGCTCTTCCGCTCGCTCGGCGGGCACGGTGATCGAGAAGTAGGCCTTGGCGTCACGGAGCAGGATCTCCGATACGAGCCCCAGCTCGACGATGTTGCCCGTGAGATCCGGCCCCTTGATCCGCTTCAGGGCGTCGAGAACCTGGCTCTGCGTAACGGCCATGTGGCCTGCCTTTCTGGACTGGGAGATCGAGGCGCAGAATACATGACTGCCACACTCGGGTATCGCGATTCAGCGCTTTATGGCAGAACGCACGTGGGAAGTCATCTGGACCAGTCCTTGTGCAGGCGCCGGGCTCAGAGACCGTAAATGCCGGTGGGCATCCCGGTGACAAGGAGACCGACAAGGTGAAAGAGCTCGAGATCCGCCCCGATCTGGACGATTCGCGGCTTTTCGCGACGGTCGATGGCATCGATCACGAGGGAAAGCCCGTCCAGACGGACGTCGTCGCCGAGCGCCCCCTGACGCTCTTTCTCAACGCCCGGGAGATCGTGACGATGATGACCATCGGCGATCATCCCAAGCTGCTCGCCGTCGGTTACCTGTTCAACCAGGGCATGCTGCACCCCGAGGACGAGATCACTGGCGTCGACTACGACGAGGACATCGCGACCGTGGTGGTGCGTACGGCTGTCGAGACCAACTACGAGGATAAGCTCAAAAAGAAGGTTCAGACCTCGGGCTGCGCCCAGGGCACCGTGTTCGGCGACCTGATGGAGGAAATCGAGGGCATCCAGCTCGCGAAGGACGCGCGGCTCAAGACGTCTTGGCTCTACGCGCTGACGCACAAGATCAACACCACCCCCTCACTCTACCTCAAGGCTGGCGCCATCCACGGCGCCGTGCTCTGCGAGGAGGATCGGCCGGTGCTCTACATGGAGGACGTCGGGCGCCACAACGCGGTCGACAAGATTGCCGGCTACATGCTGCTCAACGACATCGAGCCGTCGAACAAGGTCTTCTACACGACCGGGCGCCTCACCTCCGAGATGGTCCTGAAGACCGTCAAGATGCGCATTCCCGTGCTGGTATCGCGGTCCGGCTTCACCGCCTGGGGCGTCGAGCTGGCACGACAGACAGGCCTTACCCTGATCGGGAGGGCACGCGGACGCCGCTTCGTCGCGCTCTCCGGCCTCGAGCGGATCGTCTTCGACGCTGACCTGTCACGCGTTGCCGAGGAGGATCGGCGACACGCGCGCAAAGGCGGCGAGGCCGACCGGGATTGAGACCGTCCGCCCGGGCACGTCATGCGACGGCATACCGCGTGGGCGACCGCGTCCCTTGTCACGGAAAGATGGTTAAGTTGCGTAGGCAGCTTGCGCAGCGGCCATCGTATCACCCGGTGGGACGAGTGATACGATGCGAGGCGGACCAGTATCGAGGGGGAGGACGCCATGCGGTTCTTGCTGAAGGGCGCCATCGTATTTCTAGCGTTGCTCCTGCTGCCGGTGCGCGTGCAGGCCCAGGATGCCTTGGTGCTGCTCAGGACAGTCGATGTCGATCTCGGCACGGGCACCCAGACCGTCGACCTGTCGGATACCAAGGGTGCTTTTCGCGCCATTCGCCTGAAAACCATCGAAGGAGGCGTGCGCCTCGACAACGTGGTCGTCCGGTACGTCGACCCGCCCGAGCACAACGAACGTCGCCCGATCAACCTGCTCGCCGGCGAGCGGACGCGAGAAATCAACCCCACGCCGGAAGGGCGCTTCCTCACCGAGATTGCGCTCGAGTATCAGCGGGTGGCGGGCGCCAGGGCCGTGCTCGAGATCTATGGCCGACAGGCACCGGAGGACGCAATCCGTGAACGCGCGGCGACCGATGCCGTCGCGGAAGCTCCCCGCAGTGGCGGCAAGAAGAAGAAAAAAGCGGCCCGACGCTCCTACTCGCGACAGGCGGAGCCTTCGTCCCCGGCGAGCGAGCCACCGTCACAGCCTGACGTCGCCGCCGATGCCGACCGTGCGGCGTCCGAACGCCAAGCTGAACTCGAGCGCCAAGGGCGCGAAATCGAGCAGGCAGAGGACGAGCGTCGACGGGCCGGGGCAGATCGCGCCGAGGCAGCGCGTCGCGAGACGCGGTCGGCTCCTCCGCCGCCGGTGGCCAGCGCACCGCCAGAAGCAGCCCCGCCACCCGTACCGCCTCCCGCGGCCACGCCGCGCGCCGCCGCTGCATCGCCGCTCGCCTGTGTCGTCGACAACACCTGCACGCCCGTCCAAGTCTTCTTTGGCACCAACCGTGCGCGCCAGGATCTGCCAAAGCGAATTGCCTTCTCCTGGCAGGACTCGGGCGCGCTGGCACTTGGCGGAGCCGTCGTCACTGTGCCGCGCAAGGTGCGGCGGGATTCGGGTTCCATCCAGCGACCGGGCTGGTGGGATCGCTACGTGCTACGCATCCCCCCCGAGGGAGACCCGGGCCGCCATTTCGTGATCGTGCCGAACCTTCTGGAGATCTACTCCGACGAAGCCGCGTTCCTCGCCGCCGTCGCAAGGCACATGGCGGAGGCGGGCGACTACAAGGACCACGCCTTCATCTACGTGCACGGTTATCGCGTCGGCTTCGACGATGCCCTCTACCGCACGGCCCAGATCGCCTACGACCTCGGCACGCCGCGCGCCGAGGACGGCGCCATCGTGCCGTTCGGCTCGGCTTTCCTCTACAGCTGGCCATCGGCCGGGCAACTCAAGGATTACCCCTACGACCAGGAGAGCGCCCGCCTCGCGGTCACGCATCTCAGATCGTTTCTCGATGTCGTCATCGCGCGAACCGGCGTCAAGCACGTGCATCTCGTCGCGCACAGCATGGGCAATGTTCCCCTTCTCAATGCTCTGAGCCAGTTCATCGGCCCGCAAACGTCGGGCGCCAAGGTCAGCCAGGTCATCCTGGCCGCTCCCGACGTCGGCACGCGTGAGTTCCAGAACCTCGCCGCCCAGATCAAGCCGCTCGCCGAAGGCTTCACGCTCTATGCCTCGTCGAGCGACCTCGCCATGGAGGCCTCGCGCAAGGTGCACAAGAACGAGCCGCGAGCCGGCGACGTGGTCGATGGCAAGCCCGTCATCGCCACCGGCATCGACACCATCGACATCTCTGCAATCACCACCTGCTATTTCTGCTTCGGCCACGACGAGTACGTGGAGCAGGACGAGCTTCTGGGCGACATCGCCAAGCTGATGCGGGCCGGGCTGCGTCCGCCCCACAGCCGCACCGAGAGCTTCAAGATCCAAGGCACGGCCGAGGTCCCGTTCTGGCGATATCAGCCGTAACGGCACGGGGCCGTTTGAGGCAGGACCCGCTCAGCGCACGCCGAGCTTCTTCTGCAGGCTCGACGATGACGTCGTGTACTGGAAGACGACCTTCTTGCCGGGGTAGATGATGCGATTGGCGGCCTGCGCCATCAGGGCCGCCTCGTGGAAGCCGGACAGAATGAGCTTCAGCTTGCCCGGATAGGTGTTGATGTCGCCGATGGCGAAGATGCCCCTCTCGCTCGTCTCAAATTTTTCGGTATCGACCGGAATGAGGTTCTCGTCGAGATTGAGCCCCCAATCCGCCAGCGGGCCCAGCTTCATGGTGAGGCCGAAGAACGGCATCAGGCGATCGGCCTTCAGTATCTCCTCGCCGGACTTGGTCCGCACCTTGACGCCGGAGAGCGCACCGTCCGCACCCTCGAGCCCTGTCATCTGGCCGATCACCAGGCGCATCGCGCCTGTGGCCACGAGCTGTCGCATCTTCTCGACCGAGTGCGGCGCGCCGCGGAACTCGTCCCGGCGGTGCATGAGGGTGAGAGAACGGGCGATCGGCTGCAGATTGATCGTCCAGTCGAGCGCGCTGTCGCCACCGCCGACGATGAGAATGTCTCGACCCTCGAAATCGGCCATGCGCCGAACCGAATAATGGACGCTTTTGCCCTCGTAGGCCTCGATACCGTCGAGCGGCGGCCGCTTCGGGGTGAACGAGCCTCCGCCGGCCGCAACGACCACGACCTTGGTGATGAACGCCTTGTCGCGATCCGTGCGCAACCGGAACCGCCCATCAGGCAGACGCTCGAGCGCATCGACGCGCTCGCCGAGATGGAAGGTCGGCTCGAACGGTTTGATCTGCTCCATCAGCGCTTCGACCAGCCCCTGTCCGGTAACGATCGGGAGCGCGGGAATGTCGTAGATCGGCTTCTCCGGATAGAGTTCGGCGCACTGTCCGCCCGGCCGGTCGAGGATATCGACCAGCTGCGCGCGGATATCGAGCAGGCCCAGCTCGAAGACGGCAAAGAGGCCGCAAGGGCCCGCACCGATGATAACGCAGTCGGTCTCGATCGGTGCCGATGCGCCCATGTCTTCAGCCATGCGAAAGGTCCTCGCGTCGGATAGCCCAGCTCGGGGCCCGGAATGAGAAGCTGACCTAATGGCCCACTCCGCCAGCCGAGACAAGATCTGCGGTTTCATCGCGCGGGTTTTCAGTCACCCTGAAAGGCTTCGTTAACCGTGTCCCTAGAGCAGACCTTAAGCCGCGTCAGCTATCCTCTTCCCGTCGCTCAACGGGGAGTTGTCCTCAATGTCTTTCTCTGCATTCGGCTATGGTGTCGTCATCCTCGCCCTGCTCGCGGTGGTCGTGCTCGCCGTTGTCGCGGTCTACAACCGGCTGGTGGCGCTGCGGCGTCGCTGCGATCAAGCCTCGGCCGACATCAGCGTCCAGTTGAAGCTGCGCCACGATCTGGTGCCGACCCTGGTCGAGACCGTGAAGGGCTACGCTTCCCACGAGCGCACGTCGCTCGAGGCCGTCATAAAGGCACGTGCCGCCGCTGTCGCTGCTCCGGAGGGTCCCGCCAAAGCCCAAGCCGAAGGCATGCTGGGCCAGGCTCTCGGCCGCTTGATGATGATCGCGGAGGCGTATCCCGACCTCAAGGCGTCCGCAAACTTCACCCAGCTCCAGACCGAACTCAGCGACATCGAGCACACGATCGCTGCGGCCCGCCGGTTCCTGAATGCGGCCACGACAGAATACAACACGACCCGCGAGCAGTTCCCGGCAAACCTCGTCGCGTCGACCTTCGCTTTCGAGGCCCGTGACGTCTCCGCCGTACCGCGCGAGACCGTCATGGAACTCGAGGCGGCGCCAGCCGTGCGCTTCTGAGCAATCGAGGCACACCGAAACCTCAGACCCGCAAGAGATCGCTGATGCTGCCGACCAACGGCCTTTACGGCCACATCCGCGATAATACGTTCAAGTCGGCGTTGCTTCTCGCCGGCTTCGGGGCCTTGATAGCGGCCTACTGGTTTGCGGCCTGCCTTGCCTTCTCGGCCGTCGCATACCTGTTTGATCTGTCGTCGCCACCCGTCTCGGCAGCAGCCGCGTTCGACCGGATCATGGCGACTGCCGCCGCACGTACCCTCGACAATTGGCTCGTTCCCGTCGTCTTGACGGCCGTCTGGTTCTTGCTCGCGTGGCACTTCTACGGCTGGATGATCCGCGCCGCGACCGGCGCACGCCCCGTGACCCGCCGCGAGGCACCCGATCTCTACAAGCGCGTCGAGCGGCTGGCCATCGCGGCCGGCCTGCCGATGCCGCGCGTCGAGATCATGGAGACGCAAGCACTCAACGCATACGCCGCAGGCCTCGGGCCAGACGACGCGACCGTGGCTGTCACGCGCGGGCTGCTCGAGACGCTCGACCCGCGCGAGCTGGATGCCGTTCTCGCCCACGAGATGGTGCACATCCGCAATCGCGACGTGCGACTCATGGTGTTCGCTCTGATCTTCGCTGGCGGCATTACCCTCGGCGGAAGCCTCGTTGCCCATCTGATCAATCAGCGACGCGGCAACTCCTGGTCGTCGAGCGACTTCGATACCGGCGGGTTCGGTGTGCGCGGTCATCACCGCAACGGCGGCCTTGGCGCGCCGGCCCTCGTCGCCGTGGCCGGTGCTCTGCTGGTTGCGGCCGCGACGCTCGCGCTGACCCATGTCGGCGCGATCATGACGCGCCTCGCGATCTCCCGTGCCCGTGAGTTCATGGCCGACGCCGGAGCGGTCGAGCTGACCAAGGACCCCGACGCGCTGATCTCAGCTCTCGCCAAGATCTCCGGCCACGACTATGTGCCCGGAGCCTCGGATACGATGTCGGCGATGATGATCTCGTCGAGCTTCGACGAGGAGGATATCTTCGAGGAACTGTTCTCGACCCATCCGCCAGTCGCGTCTCGCATCGCCGCGCTGTCCACCCATGCGGGTGGCTTGCAGCTACCCCCACGCAGGAGGTTCATTCGCCCCCAGCGCGCGCAGGCCGGCGGCTGATCGCGATCAACGCGAATTGCGACTTGTCGTCGCGACCTGGGCTTGCCAGCATGTCCTCTCCACATACTTGGAATGGGAGAGACCTCCTTGATATTCACGCCTCGTAAACTCGCGTCGGCCTTGACCGTCCTGGGGCTGGCTACGCTCCCCACAACGGCAGTTCACGCCAGTACGCCCAAGCGTGGCGGCACGCTGACGTTCGCCGTCGTCTCGAGTCCCCCGAGCTACGACTGTCACGCCGAGATCACCTTCGGCATGGTGCATCCCGTACTCCCGCACTACTCGCTGCTCCTGAAGATCGATGCAGAGAACTATCCGAAAATAGCGGGCGACCTCGCTGAAAGCTGGGTCGCCGCGCCCGATGGTTCGAGCTACACGTTCAAGCTCCACCGCAACGTCAAATTTCATGATGGCTCGCCGCTCACGTCCGCGGACGTGAAGGCCAGCTACGAGCGGATCATCCGTCCGCCTGCAGGCGTCACCTCGGTGCGCAAATCCTACTACGAGGACTTCGGCGACATCGAAACCCCCGACGATCATACGATCGTCTTCAAAATGAAGAACAAGATCGCGGGCGTTCTCGAGCTTCTCGCCTCACCGTTCAACTGCATCTACAGCGCCGCCAAGCTGGCGAAGGGTGGCGAGTACCCCGCTCGGGAGATCATGGGCTCGGGCGCTTTCGAGTATGTCGACCACGTCCGTGGCTCGCACTGGACCGCCAAGCGCTTCGATGGCTTCTTCAAGAAGGATCTGCCTTACCTCGACGGCTTCAAGGCCTTCTTCGTCAAGTCGCCGGCCGTGGTGCCGGGGTTGATCGGCGGCCAGTTCGACGCAGAGTTCCGTTTTCGCACACCGCCGGAGCGCGACAGGCTGGTCGAGCGGATGGGCGACAAGGTCAACGTCTATGAGACGGCGCTGATCGCAGGCAACATCATCATCTTCAATACCAAGCGAAAGCCGTTCGACGACATTCGCGTTCGCCAAGCACTCAGCCACGCCATCGACCGGTGGACGGGCGGCGAGCAACTCGGCAAGGTCTCCTCGCAGCGCTTCACCGGAGGCGTCAACAGGCCGGGCTCTCTGATGGCGATCCCCGAGGCCGAGCTCGTCAAGCTGCCGGGCTACTGGAAGGACGGCCAGGCCGCGAAGGCCGAGGCGCAGCGCCTCTTGAAAGAGGCTGGGCACGAAGGCTTGTCCTTCAAATTCCTGAACCGTGCTGGCATCGAGAGCTATACTGCGGGCGGCATCTACACCATCGACCAGTGGCGGCGGATCGGCGTCAACGCCACCCACGAGCAGCTCGAGACCAAGCTCTATCTCGACAATCTGGCGAAGGGCAATTTCGACGTGGCGATGGAGTTCATCTCCGACTACCTCGACGACCCTACGCAGAACTTCGTCAAGTTCCTGTCGAAGGCGGCGAGCCCCCTCGGCTACTCCGGCCACGAGGATACCAGGATCGACGAACTCTACGATCGCCAGCGACGTGAACTCGATCCGGCGAAGCGGACCATGATCGCCCGCGAACTCGACGCCTACGTGCTCACGACTGCCTATTCGGTTCCATTCCTCTGGACCAACCGCATCGTGGTCATGCCGAAGGTGGTGCGCGGGTGGCATTTCACGCCGACCCACTACCTGTCGCAGGACCTCGCCGACGTGTGGCTGGATCGCTAACCCCGGATCGGTAGCCTCGGATCGCTAGCCACAGCGTGCCGCGGACGACGCCACCCGGTTGGCGTCGTGCCGCCGCAAATCGAGGCCGGTGCTGCTCAGACCTTCTCGACCGGCCCGCCGGCATCCAACCAGCCCTTGAAGCCACCGAGATTGCGCACGTTCTCGTAGCCCATGTCTTTCAGGGTCTTGCCGACCAGCGCCGAGCGGCCACCGGACGCGCAGTAGGCCACGATGGTCTTGGCCCGGTCGAACTGGGCGTCGTGCAGCGGCGACTCGGGGTCGGCGCGAAATTCAACGAGCCCGCGCGGAATAGAGAGTGCGCCCGGCACCTTGCCGGTGGTCGCGACCTCCGGCGGCTCGCGCACATCGAGGAACAGTACGTCCGCGCGCCCTGCGAGAGCTTTCGCCTCCTCCGGTGTGATCCGGGGCACCGCGTTGTTGGCTTCTTCGAGCATCTGCTTGACGGTTCGCATACGCATCTCTCCGTTGGGATAGGGATCGCTGTCAGCACACTCGGGATTAGCCCGGAATAAGGCCCCCGTCGACGTTCAGTGTCTGGCCAGTAATGTTGCGCGCGGCGCGCGAGGCGAAAAACACGACCGCATCGGCGATGTCCTCGGGCTCGTTGGCACGCTTCAAGGGCACCTCGGCCACGGCGCGGCGCTCAACGTCCTCGACCGAGATACCCTCTTTCTGCGCGACGGTTCGGAACAGGTCCTCGACGATTGCCGTCTTGACGATGCCGGGACAGACCGCGTTGACGTTGATGTTGTGCGGCGCAAGCTGCTGTGCGGCCGTGAAGGTCATGCTGATCACGGCGCCCTTGGAGGCCGCATAGACCGCATTCGACGTGCCGTGGAACCCTTTGCCGGCGACCGAAGCGATGTTGACGATGCTGCCCGAGCGCCGCGGGATCATCACTGCAGCCACGCGCTGCAGGCAGAAGAACACGCCTTTGGCGTTGACGCGGTGGATCCGGTCCCAATCCTTCTCCTCGAGATCCATGATGTAGGCGCGGCGGGTGACGCCAGCATTGTTGACCAGGATGTCGATATGGCCGAAGGCAGCTACGGCTTCGCGAACCATGCGATCGATGTCCGCGACGTCGCCCAGGTCGGCCGCCACCGCCAGGCTGCGTCGGCCCTGCGCGGTCACAGCAGCAGCGGTCTCCGCCGCCGTGCCGGGATTGATATCGGCGCACACCACGTCCGCGCCTTCTCGCGCCAGCGCGATCGCGGTCGCCCGGCCTATCCCCTGCCCCGCCCCGGTGACAATGGCGGTCCTACTCGCGAGTTGCATTGGCGCTCTCCCTGTCGGCTTCTCAGCCGAGCATGGGACAGCGAACCTGCATCGACAAGAGCCCCAAAAGGGAACGCGGTCGGCGACCGCGCCCCATTCCCTTCAGAACTGCTTGGCGGGCACGCGCAAAATCAAACCCTCGAGGGCGTCCGACACCTTGATCTGACAGGACAGCCGGCTTTCGTCGCGCACATCGAAGGCGAAATCGAGCATATCCGCCTCCATCTCGTTGGCTTTGCCGACCTTTTGCATCCAGGCTGGGTCCACATAGACGTGGCACGTGGCGCACGCGCACGCCCCGCCGCACTCGGCCTCGATACCGGGCACGAGAGCCTTCTTCGCAGCCTCCATCACCGTCAGGCCCTTGTCGGCCTGGACGACCTGCTGCTTGCCGTCAGGTTGGATGAACGTGATCTTTGCCATGTGTCGAAGGCGACCTTTCCGGCGTCAGGGCTTCACGCGAGAGCCCGTCTCACTCCGGGCAACACATTGGCCGCCCATGCGCCGAAGGGCCAGCCGCGACGACAGCATTTAGCTCCCGGTGGCGCCATTTTCAAGCGATCCCGCCTTGGCGAGCGGCCGGGGCCGACGTAGGCGGCACGTCATCTGTCGTCGCCTACGACGCGTCAGGCTTGCTTGCCCAGCGAGGCGATGTATATGCGCGCTTCGTCGAGCGCCTCCGCCAGCGAAGCGAGAGCTCGGGCGCGAGCGCCTGGGTCTGGTGAAGTGCGCAGTGCCTCCGCCTGCTCCGCGCGGTCACCGACAAGCATCGCACCAACGGCCCGGGCCGAGCCTTTGAGTGTGTGCGCGGCGTCCCGCCAGGCTTTCTCCGTCGTCGCCGTTCGCAGTTGCTCGAGGGTGTCAGGCGCCTGATCCGCGAAGAGATTCAGCACCTCCAGCTCAAGCGCCTTGTTGCCAAACGTGTAGCGGGCAAGATGCGCATGATCCACCGGCGACCGAGCTCGCTCGATGGCCGGCGCTTCGAATGCCACCGCTTCCGCAATCGCACCCATGACTCGATCCTCTTCCCGCGACGGCTGTCGATGACAACCAGCCCACCTCGCGTGAAGGTTCGCATAGAAGGGGATAAGTCCGCTTAAAGCCGTCGGATCAATTCACGGCGCAGGAAAGAGCCCATATTAACCATCCTACATCGTGGATGCTCATCTTCCTTTCGCCACAAAAAGCATCGTACAAGCATTTGGGAGAAGACCGGCCGACGATGGGGACACGGGGGCAGGCTGGAGCCGTGCGAGCCTTTCGGGGCATGCGCAGGAGCCGTCTGCAAAGTCCTGCCGGGGAATGGGGCGGCGCGAAAGCGTCGGCGGGGGTGAGCGGTCATGCCGCAAGAGACGTCGAAACGCACGGATTCCGCCGAGGGCACACCCGCTGCCCCGGGCGAAGCCGCAGCGTCGGCTGCTCCGTCGGCTCCTCCGAAGCCACCCAAGGCCGACGCCGTGCCACCGCCTCTACCGGGCGCTGCGGCTAAGCGCCCCGACGCGTCTCCGCCGCCAACAAGGGCTGCCGCTGCGCCCGTCGGGCGGAAATCCGACAACAATCTGCCAACACCAGCCTCTGGAGCAGCCCCGGAAGTTGGCCCAGCTGGCCAGAGCAATCCCGTACCACCGCCGGCACCTGCCTCCGCGGCCCAGCCGGCGGCCGGCCTTTCCGCGGACCCGAACCCCGAGACCAGCAGCCGGCGCACCGCTAAACGCCGCTCGGCCGGGCAGCCCCGTGCCCAGGTCGCCGCCAACGACGACCTGCCTTCGATCGGCGGACTGATCTTCGCGCTGCACGAGAAGCCCTCCAAACGGCCAATGCACGTTGCCGCGATTGCGAGCGCCGCTTGGGGATTCGTCAGCCTGATCCTGGGATGGGCCATGCTGGCGCCGGAACTGCAGCGCGCGCCGACGCTCCTCGAGATGTTGACGCGGCCGACAGCCATCACGCTCGCCGCGACCATCATTCTACCGATTGCGATGTTCTGGTTCATAGCGCTGCTGGTTTGGCGGGCACATGAGCTGCGCTTGATGTCCTCCGCGATGACCGAGGTGGCAATCCGTCTTGCCGAGCCCGATCGGATGGCCGAGCAGCAGATCGCCTCGGTCGGGCAGGCCGTGCGCCGGCAAGTCAATCACATGAACGAGGCCGTTTCGCGCGCCCTCGGACGGGCCGGTGAGCTCGAAGCCCTGGTCCACAACGAGGTGGCCAGCCTCGAACGCTCTTATACGCAGAACGAGAATCGCATTCGCGGTCTGCTCGAGGACCTTGCCGGCGAGCGAAATGCGCTGCTGAACACCAGCGAACGCGTCAGCTACTCGCTGAAGGAGCTGGGCGGTGACATCCCGGCACTGGTCGACAAGCTGTCCGAGCAGCAGGTCAAGCTGGCACGGTTCATCGAGCAGGCGGGGCAGAATCTGGTCTCGCTGGAGCAATCCCTCTCGACCAACGCCACGCACCTCGCGACTGCCGTCGGCACTCGAACCCAGGAATTGCATGGCGTTCTGGCAGGCGGCACCGCCGAGATCAGGGGGTTGCTGGAGTCACGCACCGGTGAGATCGCAGCCGCGCTGCAGAGCGGCAAGGCCGAGCTAGAAAGCACGCTCGTCTCGCACAGCGAGGAGATGCAGGCGACCTTCGACGGATTTGCCGGCGGCCTCGACTCGGCCCTCGGACAACGGACGACACAGCTCAAGGGCATGCTCGACGAGACAGCTCACGCGATCGAGGGCACGCTGACGGCCCGCACCGAGGGGCTGCAGACGGTACTCGAGGAGTACACGCGCGCGCTGGACGCCACGATGGAGGCGCGCCAGCACGGCCTCGATCAGCAATTGCTCCAGCGCACAAAGGCCCTCGACGACGCCTTCTCCGAACGGATCAAGTTGTTCGACGATTCGATCCTGCGCTCGACCATTGCGATCGACAGCACGGTCGCCGACAAGGCACGCGCGCTCTCCACAGCGCTCGAGACGCACGCCCAGGAGATCGCACAAGTGCTCGGCCACCAGGCCGGACAGCTCGATGAGCAGATCATGCATGGCGTTCACGCCGTGCGCCGGGCCAGCGAGAACGTTACGCGCCAGTCCGTTCAGGCGATCGAGGGCCTCGCCGGTCAGGCCGAGCTGCTGCGCAACCTGTCGGACAATCTCGTCAGCCAGATCTCGAGCGTCACCAACCGCTTCGATCAACAAGGCCAGACCATCATGCGGGCGGCCGGCGCACTCGAATCGGCCAATCAGCGCATCGACCAGAGCCTGCAGCACCGTCAGGCCGACCTGGGCCGCACGCTCGAGCAGATCGCCACGAAGGCCGAGGATATCGACAAGGTCATGCGCGGCTATCCGGCCACCCTCGAAGGCACGCTGAGCACGTTCGAGACCCGTGCGCATTCGGCCGGCGAGCAGCTTGCGCGCGGTGTCGAAGAGCAATCGCGACGTGCCATGACCGAGATGGAGCGGCTACGCACCGCAACCGGCGGCGAGACGGATCGCGCCGTTGCCGATCTCCGCGAGAAATTTCAGTCGATCTCGCGCGAGGTAAGCCAGGAAATCGGCTCGATGCAGAACCGGTTCACGTCGGGCTACGACGACATCCGGCAGCGCGCCAAGCGTACTCTGGCCGAGCTTGATCAGGAGCAGAGCCGGCTGAAAGCCGAGCTCGATCGCCTCCCAGAGGCGACGCGCGCTTCGGCCGAGACGATGCGACACTCCCTGCAGGAGCAGCTGAAAGCGCTGGAGCAACTGTCGACCCTGTCGCGGCGCGAGGCTCAACGCGCGGATGTCACGCAACCGACAGCACACCCCACGGCGCATCAGCCGGGTGCCGGGCGAGCAATCTCATCCGTTACCCAGACGCTTGCCAACGAGCTTGCCGCGCGGGGCCACAAGCCACCCGCGGCGCTCCCGCCGGGTGCCGACGCAGGCCGCGAAGGCTGGAAGCTCGGCGACCTGCTCGCGCGGGCGTCGCAGGACGACGGCGCGGTGGGCGAACTCAATCTCGCGGGCTATGCACGTGCCCTCGACCAGACCACCGCATCAGCAATCTGGTCCCGCTTCCGCGCCGGCCAGCGCGGCGTGATGGTACGCAGCATATACTCGGTCGAGGGCCGCGGTCTCTTCGACGACGTCCAGCAACGCCTCGCATCCGACGCCGGCTTTCGGAAACTCATCGAGCGCTACCAGCACGATTTCCAGCGTATCCTACGTGATGCCGAGCAGCGCGATCCGAGTGGACGGTTGGCGCAAAGCCATGTCATCTCCGATCCGGGGCGTGCATTTCTGTTTCTGGCGCACGCGAGCGGCCAGCTCGTCTGACAGTCAAGTCGTCTGACAGCATGTCTGGCCGGACGGCAGCGTTCGCCTTTGCCGCAGAGCCCGAAACATCCCCGCCTGAGGCTTCCGATGTCGCCAGTTCTCGTGGATGTCGCGATCGAGACGTTCCCCGTGGCGGGCGCGTTCACGATCTCGCGCGGCTCGCGCAGCGAGGCCATCGTCGTCGTCGCCACGGTCGAGATCGACGGCGCGCGGGGTCGGGGCGAATGCGTGCCCTACGCCCGCTATGGCGAGACGGTCGATGGCGTGGTCGGCGCGATCCGGCGCTTTGCGGCAACGGGTCCGCTAGAGCGCTCACGCCTTATGAATGAGTTGCCAGCGGGTGCAGCCCGCAATGCGCTCGACTGCGCTCTCGTTGATGCCGAGGCCAAGCGCGCGGGCCTGTCTGCCGCCGCGCTGCTTGGTGTGCCGGCAGTTCTCGAGCCCCGTCTCACCTGCTACACGCTGAGCCTCGCAACACCGGGCGAGATGGCAGCCGCCGCGACGACCGCCGTCGATATGCCGTTGCTGAAATTGAAACTGGGCGGTGGCCCCTTGGATGCGGAGCGCCTCGCAGCCGTTCGTGCCGCACGACCGGATGCCCGTCTCGTCGCCGATGCCAACGAGGCCTGGCGCGAGGCCGACCTCATTCCACTACTCGCCGCCGCCCGCGAGGCCGGACTGGAGCTGATCGAGCAGCCACTCCCGGCGGGCAAGGATCAGGCGCTCGCCCACGTCGCACGGCTGGTGCCGATCTGCGCCGATGAAAGCGTGCACACCAGCAGCGATATCGCAAGCCTCGCGGATCGCTACGATGCCGTGAACATCAAACTCGACAAAGCCGGCGGGCTCGCCGAGGCGCTGGCGATCTCTCGCGCGGCACAGCACTCCGGGCTCCGTATCATGGTCGGCTGCATGCTCGCGACATCGCTTGCCATGGCACCCGCTTGGCTGCTCGCCGGCACCGCCGACTGGCTCGACCTCGATGGACCTCTCCTGCTCGCGCGCGACCGCTCGCCAGCGATCACCTACTCCAACGGCATGATGCATCCACCGCCTGTCGCGTTGTGGGGCTGATCGGCACCCGAGCCAATCGGGCGTCCACACCTCAGTTCTGCCTCGATACGCCGCGCAGAAGCGCCAGCGTCGCAGCGCCACCGGCGAGGCAAAGTACCGCCATCGGCATGTAGGCCTGACCGCCCAGCGCGGCGTAGAGCGGGCCCGCCGCCAAGGTCGCGAGCCCCATGCCGATGCCCGCCGTGACGCTGGCGTAAAGCGCCTGAGCTGTCGCGGCCTCCGAGGGCGGGACATGGGCGCTGATGAAATGCAGCGCACCCAGGTGGGCCGCGCCGAACGTCAGCCCGTGCAACGCCTGCAACGGCAGCAAAAGGCCAAGCGATGGATCGAACGCCATCGCCGCCCAGCGGATGACACCCGCGCCGGCGCCCGCAACGAGCAGACCGACGGCCCCAAGTCGGGCAGCGATCGATCTCGAGAACGCGAAGAGGCCGATCTCGGTAACGACGCCAACCGCCCACAATGTCGCGCACCACGTCGCGGAGAGGCCCTGCCGCTGCCATTCGATAACGCCAAACGTATAGAAGACCGCGTGCGAGGATTGTACCGCCCCGGCAGCCAACAGGAACAGCAGGAAACGCGGCGCCAACGCCGACTTGCCGATCGCCGCAATGGTGGCACTTCGGCCCGACGAGGAGGTGGCTTCGGGGTCCGGCGGTAACAACAGCGCGACGGAAAACGTGACGGCACTGCCGACGACCAGCAGCGCTAGCACGGAGCCGGGTCCATACGCCGTGATCGCGGCTCCGGCAGCAAAGCCGACAGCGACGAAACTGACCGAGCCCCAAAGCCGCATGCGCCCATAATCGAGCCCCCCGCGCCGGACACCGCTCATCGCGAGGGTCTCGGCGAGCGGCATCAGGCCCATCGCAGCAAGCGCGCCAAGCAGTGTCACCGCGAGGATCGCCCAGAACCCGTCGGCGATGCCCAACAGGGCGGCCCCGACCAGTGCCAACGCCGCGAGGAGAATGGTAGCCTGCCGGCGATTGCCCCATCGGTCGGCAGCCATGGCGATGGCCGGGCCCGCGAAGATGCGCAGAAAAAGTGGCGCGGCCGCCACGAACGCAATCTCGGACGTGGAAAGCCCGCGCCACTGCAGCCACACCGGCAAGTAAGGGAGTTTTGTTCCCGCCACCATGAACAGGGCCGTGAAGAACAATGCGAGGCGCGCCGCGAACCACGGCGCTAATCCGGCCGTCGCTGTCCCGCTCGAGTGCTCAGCGGAGCGGCCATCGCCGGGCGGCGTGCCACCGGCCCCACCGCCTCGATCCTCGCGCATGGATCAGGCCGCGCCGAGGATAGCCGAGAGCATCCCCCCGTCGATATTGCCGCCGGAAATCACGGCGACGGTCGTCCGGCCCTTCGTCGGGTAGCGTCTGGCGAGCACGGCGGCGAGCGCCACGGCGCCGCCTGGCTCGACGACCAGCTTGAGATCGGCGAACGCAAAGCGAATGGCGTCCCGCACCTCATCGTCGCTGACGACGAGACCACCCGCAAGCACCTGCTGCCCGACAGCAAACGTCGTCTCTCCCGGCGTCTCCGCGAGCAAGGCATCGCAGATCGAGCCGGACAGCCGGGCGTTACGCTCGCGCCGGCCGGAACGCAGCGAGCGCGCCATATCGTCGAAGCCCTCTGGCTCGACGGTCAGTATTTCCGTCGTCGGCAGGCTTGCCTTTACCGCCGTGGCGATGCCCCCCGCCAATCCGCCACCGGAGCATGCGACGAGAACGGCATCGGGTGCCACCCCAACGGCAGCCGCCTGGCTGACGATCTCGAGACCGACGGTGCCCTGGCCCGCCATCACCTGCCAATCGTCGAAGGGATGGACCATAGCCGCGCGCCGTTCGCCGCAAAGCCGCGCCGCGATCGCCTCGCGATCCTCCTTGACCCGGTCATAGGCGATCACCTCGCCGCCGAACGCCTTGGTGCGCGCCACCTTCATCGCGGGCGCATCGGCCGGCATCACGATGGCCGACTTGATCCCGAGCAGCGTCGCCGCCGCCGCTACGCCCTGCGCGTGATTGCCCGACGAGCAAGCAACGACGCCGCCCGGAAATGCCGCGCGGTCGACTTGCGAGATCTTGTTGTAGGCACCGCGAAATTTGAAGGCACCGACCCGCTGCAGGTTCTCGCACTTGAGCAGCACGCGACCGCCCGCCCGCTCGTTCAACGCGGGATGCTCGAGCAGCGGCGTAGCGACGAGATGCGGTCGCAGTCGCTCATGGGCCTCACGAATGTCGTCGATGGTGGGCAGGCGCAGTGACATCGGTCGGGTTCCTCGGGAACGCATTCGCAGACACCTCGTGCCCCGACCCGAGCGATTACGTCAAGCCGGCCGAGCGCGCGCCCCACTCGATTTCTCAGGCAGCGACACGTCGAGCCGATTGGCCTCAATAGGTCTCCACATGGTAGCGGCCCTCGCCGCGCATCCGAGGCTTGAGCGCAGCCCAATCGATCCCAGCCCCCGACGCGATCTCGGCGAGCGCTGCATCGACGCCCTCCTCCATGCCTTTCAAGCCGCAGATGAAGACATGCGTTGTAGCGTCGGCCAACAGCGGAGCAAGTCCAAGTGCGTTGGCGCGCATACGATCCTGGACATACTCCTTAGGTTGCCCCTCGACGCGCGAGAAGACGAGGTGCTGCTCGAGAAGGCGCGCCGGTACTTTCTGGAGTGGACCGAAGTACGGAAGCTCCTCGGGTGTTCGAGCGCCAAAAAACATGATCATGCGCCCGACGGCAGCCGGTGCCGAGCGCCGCCGCCGCTCCGTAAAGGCCCGAAAGGGCGCGGATCCGGTGCCGGTGCAGATCATGAGGATGTTGGCGCGAGGATCATCGGGCGCCAGGAACGTCGAGCCGAATGGGCCGGTGACCGCGATGCGCGCCCCGACCTTCAAGTTGCAGAGCCACTCGGACACCAAGCCGCCCGGCACCCGCTTGACGGTCAATGCGATGTTGTTGGCGTTACGCTTCTCCCCGTCCCGGGCCGAGGCGACCGAGTAGAGGCGCAGCGGATAGGGTCGGCCGTCCGGATCGGTGACAGGCGGCAGAACGCCGATCGATTGCCCCTCGAGGATTGGAAACGCAGCTTCTCCGAACGACAGCACGATATGGCGAACGTCGCTCTCGGCGGTCGGCGCGGTGATGCGGAAATTCCCCTGGACCGTTGCAATCGCCGGATTCGATCGGGCGTAAAGGTTGACGACAGGTCGCGTCGCCGAAGCTGGCGCAACGGCTCGCCCGCCACCGCCAGCGTGTGCCGCTTCGATCAGGGCACCGACCTCCCCTTCGGAGGCCTCGGACAGGCTTATGCCGGCTGCGCCCAGCGCCTGCTGCGCGGGCAACTCCATCCACTCCAGTTGCTCCGCGACCGCATATGGTGTCGCGACGATGCGCCAGTTGTCGATCGATCCCGTCGGGCACGGCGCAATACAGTCGAGGCAGGCGTTGCACTTCTCCGGATCGACCACATAGTTGCGATCATCATGACTGACGGCGCCAACCGTGCAGGTCGCTTCGCACGTCCCGCACCGTATGCAGATCTCAGGATCGATCAGGTGCTGCTTCTGCAGCGTCGCGGTTGTCGTTTGCGTCATGGGTCCGGATGACCTTCATCTTGTGTCAGCAACGATCGGCCACGGCGACATTTGTCGCACGCTCGGCGCCCCGATGTCACGGCAACATGCCGGAAATCCAGACAGAGTTTGCGCCGACTGCCTGCTCGGCCACCCCTAACTCCGCTTGCAGTCCGAGAAATTTTCGGCTCAATGTAGGGACAAGGTCCCGCCGGGGGCCTCGTCAATGACCGACTTCAATGGGAGGGTCGTCTATGCGTCGTTTCCTTGCGGCAACCGCGTTTGCCGCAACGCTGGGATTTGCGGCTACCGCGAACGCTCAGAATATTGATTCCAAGACGTTCAACGTCGTGGGCACTTGGAACTTCCTGACCAACTATCAGGTGCTCGAGAAGCCGTTCTTCACGGACGAGCTGCCGAAGCTGTCGGGTGACAAGCTCAAGGGGAACGTCAAGGCCGTCAACGAGCTCAATCTCAAGGGCACCGAACTCCTGCGCCTGCTGAAGCAGGGCGTGTTCGATATGGTGTTCGCCCTGCCGATCTACGTCGAGGATGGCGGCGCCATCGTCGAGGCCTTGGATATTGCCGGCGTGGCCCGCGACTACAAGATGGCCAAGGACATCTCCGAGATCTGGCTGCCTGAGATGCAGAAGGTCATGAAGGAGAAGCACAACGCAATCATTCTGGGCACTCACACGTGGCCGGAGCAGGATTTTTATTGCCGTGACGACGTCAAGAGCGTCGAAGATCTCAAAGGCAAGAAGGTCCGCGTCCAGGGCACATCGCAGTCCGATCTCGTGGCCGCACTCGGAGCCACCGGCGTGACGATCGCCTTCTCGGAGGTCGTGCCGGCGCTCGAGAAGGGCGTCGTTGATTGCGCGATCACAGGCACCATGCCGGCCTATAAGGCCAAGTGGCCCGAGGTCACGAAGTCGCTGTTTCGGCTGCCTGTCGGCTTCACCGCTGGCATGCTGGTCGCCAACTTGAGCATGTGGAACAAGCTCTCGCCTGATACGCAGGCCCTGATCCAGAAGGCCGCCAAGGACCTCGAGGAGCGTTCGTGGAAATCAACGCAGCTCGAGACCGAGGACGGCGTCTTCTGCACAACCGGCACAGGCGCTTGTCCGGCAGGTCCTCCAGGCAAGCTCATTCTGAACAAGCCCAGCGAGTCGGATCTCAAGACGCGTGACAATGTGCTGAACGAGTCCGTGCTCAAAAAGTGGGCCGCCCGGTGCGGCAAGGAATGCGCTGAGAAGTGGACCGAGCTGATCGGCAAGAAGTACGGCCTGGTCGCAAAGGCCGAGTAAGCCTCGACATGGCGGG
>LNFM01007435.1_pt1 | contig 21404 bp, 17 predicted proteins | sample 596031 | NCBI WGS metagenome assembly LNFM01 (sample SAMN04254537, study PRJNA301005) | activated carbon metagenome | isolation source: dual media filters at the Ann Arbor, Michigan drinking water treatment plant | place: USA: Ann Arbor
CGGCACGCAGATCGTGCACGGATTCCAGACCGACCGCAAAGCGTACCAGACCACCGGCGTGCGGCCAGGCCCGGGTGCGAATGGAGGCCATGTCATAAGGAGCGCACAGGCTGATCGGCCCAGCCCAGCTCCAGCCCAGACGGAAGAGCCTGAGGCTGTCGCAAAAAGCGTCTACCCGTAGCTGCGAAATGGACGGGTCGAACACTGCGCTGAACAAGCAGGCGGCAGCTTTGGCGTCTCGCTTCCAGGTGGCGTGGCCCGGCGAGTCGGGCAGGGCCGGGTGCAACACCTGCACCACGCCGGGTTGTGTCTGCATCCAGGTGGCGAGCTCGCGCGTGCTGGCGTCTTGCGCCTCGTAGCGCAGCGCCATGGTGGGCAGGTTGCGCAGAACCAGTTCGGCGTCGTTGGCGGCCACCGCCAGACCCAGACGCATGTGGGTGAGCAACACCTGCCGGTGCAGCGTCTCATCGCGCGTGACCACCGAGCCCATCAACACGTCGGCGCCGCCGCTGGGGTACTTGGTGAGGGCCTGCATGGAGATGTCCACACCCAGATCGAATGCGTTGAACGCGATGCCGGCACCCCAGGTGTTGTCGAGCACGGTGACGATGGGTCGCTGTCCAGCGCGGTCCGCGTTGGATTGCTTCACGCAGGCCACCAGCGCGGGGATGTCGGGAAACTCCAGCGTGATGGAGCCCGGCGCTTCCAGCCAGACCAGGCGCGTAGCGGGAGAGAGTTGTCGCGCCAGGTCGTCGGGGTCCATGGCGTCGAAGAAACGGTGGGTGATGCCCCAGGCTGCCAGTTCAACCGCTGCAAACGCCTTGCCAGGGCCGTAAGCGTTGTCGGGGATCAGCACCTCGTCGCCGCTGCGCAGAAAGGCCATGTCGACCAGCGCCACTGCCGACAAACCACTGGGCACCAACACACAGTGCTCGCCGCCTTCGATGGTGGCAATACGCTCCTCAAGCGTGAAGGTGGTCGGCGTGCCGTGCAGGCCGTAGGTGTAGCCGCTCTTGTCTTTCCAGTCGTAGGTGCGAAGCGCCTGGACGTTGGGGAAGAAGACGGTGGAGGCCTTGTGCACACCCGGCGCCACCGCCTCAAAACCTTCAGGCGGCTTGTACGGGTGGTGGATCAGACGGGTGGACAGATCTTTCACAGCTTCCACTTCTCCAGTAACTGGGCTGGGCGCATGCTGTCATAGCCCTCAAACGGCTGATGAATCCACGGGTTGGTCGGCAGGAACTCCACCGAGTAGTCGGGGGTGAAGGCCGACAGCTGTTTGGTCCAGATGACCGCGCTGCGCATCTCGGTGATGGGCGCGTAGTTGTTCTTGAGCATGTCGATCACCGCCTTGAGCGTGTGACCGGAGTCGGCCAGGTCATCGACCAGCAGCACCTTGCCTGCGATCTCGCCCTTGGGTGTGGTGATGTAACGCGCAATGTCCAGGTTGCCCTGCTGGGTGCCGGCGGCGGCACGGTAGGAGCTGGTCGACATGATGGCCAGCGGCTTGTCGAAAATACGCGAGAGGATGTCGCCGGGGCGCATGCCGCCGCGGGCGAGGCACAGGATGGTGTCGAATTCCCAGTCCGACTGGTAGACCTTGAGCGCGAGCTTCTCGATCAGGTTGTGGTACTCGTCGTAGGAGACGTAGAGGTGTTTGCCGTCTTCGGTGAGCATGCGGACTCCGGGTGGGGGTATCGATCTGGATTCTTGCACGGTGCGCGGCCCGGCGGGCCGCGCAAGCCATGCGAAGGCCACTCAGCCGTGGTACGGGTGGTGCAGCAAGATGGTGTGGTCGCGGTCGGGGCTGGTCGACACCACGTGGATCGGCACACCGGTCGTTTCCTGAATGCGCTGCAGGTAGCGGCGCGCGTTCTCGGGCAGCTTGTCGTACTGCGTGACACCCACCGACGAATCGCTCCAGCCCGGCAGGGTTTCGTAGATCGGCGTACAGCGCGCGATGTCTTCTGCACCCAGGGGCAGGATGTCGATGGTTTCACCGTCAAGCTCGTAGCCGGTGCAAAGCTTGAGCTCCGTCAGTCCATCGAGCACGTCGAGTTTGGTGATGCACAGGCCAGTGAGTCCGTTGACTTGCGCCGAGCGCTTGAGGAGCGCCGCGTCAAACCAGCCACAACGGCGGCTGCGCCCGGTGGTCACGCCCTTCTCGGCCCCCACGGTGGCCATGTGCCAGCCCGGTGTGCCTTCTTTTTCCCACTCCAGCTCGGTCGGAAACGGGCCGCCGCCGACGCGGGTGCAATAGGCCTTGGTGATGCCCAACACATAGTGCAACAGGCCAGGGCCAACGCCGGCGCCGGCAGCGGCGTTCCCCGCCACGCAGTTGCTCGACGTGACGAAGGGATAGGTGCCGTGGTCGATGTCGAGCAAGGTGCCCTGAGCGCCTTCAAACAGCAGGTTGGCGCCGGCCTTGTGGGCTTCGTTGAGCTCGCGCGACACGTCGGCAATCATGGGCTTGAGCAGCTCGGCCTGTTGCATGGCCTCGGCGTACACCGGCTCGAACTGGATCGCGCCGTCTTTCATGTAGGCGGCGATCTTGTCGTCCCAGACCATGTCGGCGGAATGCAGGTAGCTGGTGAGCAGGTGGTTGTGCAGGTCAAGCAACTCGCGCAGCTTGGCGGCGAAACGTTCGGGGTACCGCAGGTCCTGCACGCGCAGGGCGCGGCGCGCGATCTTGTCTTCATAAGCAGGGCCGATGCCGCGACCGGTGGTGCCGATCTTCTCGGTGCCGGCCTTGACCTTGGCAGCTTCGCGGGCGATGTCGATGGCGGCGTGAAACGGCAGGATCAGCGGGCAACCTTCGCTCACTCGCAGGCGAGAACGCACTTCCACACCCGCCTTTTCCAGCCCGACAATCTCTTCAAACAGCTTGCCCACCGAGAGCACCACGCCATTGCCGATATAGCACTTGACGCCCGCGCGCATGATGCCGCTGGGGATGAGGTGCAGCGCAGTCTTCACACCGTTGATGACCAGCGTGTGGCCAGCGTTGTGACCGCCCTGGAAACGCACCACGCCGGTGGCAGTTTCCGTCAGCCAGTCGACCAGCTTGCCTTTGCCCTCGTCGCCCCACTGGGTCCCCACCACCACCACGTTGCGACCGGGTGTCACGGCGCTGCTGCTGTTCCATGCGCCCGCCCGTGCGGCATCAAGCACCAGTTCGCGGTCGCAATGGAATTCGTCAACTTCGTGTTCGTGACCGGGCAACACGCACACCACCGTGTGTCCTTGCGATCGCAGCTCGGCCACGGCGTTGCGCAGGCTCGCGTCCATGCCCCAAGGCGCGCGGATCGCGGCCACCAGGGAGCGTGGCGCCACCGCAGCCACGAGTTCCTTCAGGTCCAGGCTGAAGCCCACCGCCGGCCGGTTGCGCCCAAACACGGCGCCCACCTCGTCGTAGCGGCCACCCCGGGCCAACTCCAGCGATTGCCCGACACTGCCCTGCCCCGCCTGCGCAAACAAGGCAAACCGCATGCCGGTGTAATAGGCGTAGCCGCGCAGGTCGGCCAGATCGATCGACACCGCCATGTCCTGCGCGTGCGAAGCAAGCCAGCGCAGGTTGTCGAGTGCGGCGTGCAAAGCAGGTGTTGCCTGCAGCGTCTGCCGGGCTTCATCGAGAACAGCCACATCGCCGAAGAGGCGCGGCAGCGCGCACAGGTCGCGTCGGACGTTGGTCGGCAGGTCGCGTGCGAGCACCCGGAGTTCGGCCACGTCTTTCGCATTGAGTGCGGCGTGGATGCGAGCCTCTTGCGGCGCGGTCAGCATCACCGGCGCCAGCACGGCATCGATCACGCGCACATCGGCCATGTCGAGCTGCAAACCCTTCACGCCCGCCACGCGCAGGCAGGCTTGGGCCAGTTCGATCACTTCGAGGTCGGCCTCCAGGCCTGCGTGGCCGTAGATTTCGGCACCGAACTGCAGCGGTTCGCGGCTGGCCAGCGGCCGGTCGATGCGGGTGTGCACCACTGGACCACAGTAGCTCAGGCGCGCCACGCCTTGACGGTTGAGCAGGTGCGCGTCGATACGCGCCACCTGCGGCGTGCTGTCGGCGCGCAAGCCGAGCGTGCGGCCGGAGAGCTGATCAACCAGTTTGAAGGTTTGCAGGTCGAGCGCTTCCCCGGTGCCGGTGAGCAGCGATTCAAGGTGCTCCAGCAGGGGCGGCATCACCAGCTCGTAACCATAGCCACGGGCTGTATCGAGCAAGCTCCTGCGCAATTCTTCGATGTGGCGGGCCTCGGAAGGCAAGACATCGGCTATGTGATCCGGGAGGACCCAGTTAAAACCGCGATTTTACCGGGGTGCGGAAGGGTATCCGCTGGGCGATCGCGCAAGGAGGCTGAAGCGGGTGGGCAGAACACCCGCCGGGCCTGTGAAGTTCAGCCGAACAGCCAGACCATCAGCAGTCCGACAAGGACGCAGACCAGACCGAAGAAGCGAAGCTGTCCGTCGCGCAGGCCGAGCATTTCAGAGAAGACACGACGCCACAGCCGCGGCGCTGCCAAGGGCAGGATACCTTCGAGCACCAGCACGAGGGCCAGTGCTGTCCAGATCGCGTCCACGTCACGGCCGCCGTGCGGTCAGCGCTGGCGAAAGCTGCAAGCGTGGGGCTTCGTGCAGATCACCGGTTAGGCGCCAGATTGCTGCTGCGCAGCGACTTGAAGAAGTCGGACGAAGGATCGACCACCACCACGTCGGACTTGCTTGCAAAGCTCGACTTGTAGGCTTCGAGGCTGCGGTAGAACTGGGCGAAAGCGGGGTCACGGCCGAAGGCGTCGGAGAACGACGCAGCGGCCTTGGCATCGCCTTCACCTTTGATGAGCTGCGCGTCGCGGTAGGCCTCGGACACGATCACTTCGCGCTGGCGGTCGGCATCGGCACGGATCTTTTCGCCTTCGGCAAAGCCGGTGGAACGCAGTTCGTTGGCGACGCGCTTGCGCTCGGCTTCCATCCTTTGGTAGACCGAAGCGGTGATGCTCTCCGCGTAGTCCACGCGGGTGATGCGCACGTCCACCACGTCCATACCCCAAGGCTTGTCTGCGCTGCGCACGGCGGCGAGCACTTCGCGTTTGACATCGGCCATCAACTGCTCGCGGCGGGTCGACAGCAACTCGTTCACGGTGCGCTTGTTAACTTCCTGCTGGAAGGAGTTGCGCACCACGCGGTTGAGCTGCAAGGCACCCGCGCGCTCTGTGATGCCAACGTTGCGGATGTATTCCTGCGGCTCGGCGATGCGCCAGCGCACGTACCAGTCGATCACCACGCGCTGCTTCTCGGCGGTCAGCGTCGGCTCGGTGTCGGTGCTTTCCAGCGTGAGCAGGCGCTTGTCAATGTAAGACACGTTTTGGAACGGCGGCGGCAACTTGAAGTTCAGGCCAGGCTCGGTCACGACCTGCTTGATCTGGCCCAGCTGAAAAACCACGCCGAACTGGCGCTGGTCAACCACGAACAGCGTGGAGCTGGCGATGGCCAGCGCCACGACGAGGCTGGTGAGGATGAAACCCAATTTATTCATGTGCGTTGCTCTTTGGTCTCGTGTACGGCGTTCAACGGCTCTCGCGATCGCGCGATCGGGCTGCGTTGTCGAGGCTGCGGCTGGCCGGGGTGGGCGCCGTGCCCGCGTTGGCCGGTGGGGTGGTGGCTGCAGGGCTGGTCGCTGGTGTCTGGGCCGTCATCTGCATGATCTTGTCCAGCGGCAGGTACAGCAGGTTGTTGCCGGCCTTGGAGTCCACCAGCACCTTGGTCACATTGCTGTAGATCTCCTGCATGGCATCGGTGTACATGCGCTCGCGGGTGACCTGGGGCGCTTTTTGGTACTCGGCAAGCACCGAGCGGAAACGCTGCGAATCGCCATCGGCCTGTGCCACGATGCGGGCGCGGTAGCCTTCAGCCTCTTCGGTCAGTCGGGAAGCGGCACCACGGGCGCGTGGCACCACGTCATTGGCATAGGCCTCGGCTTCGTTCTTGGCACGCTCTCGCTCCTGTCCGGCCTTGAGCACGTCGTCAAAGGATGCCTGGACCTGCTCAGGTGGACGCACACCGCCCTGTTGCAGGTTGATGCCCACCACTTCAATGCCCACTTTGTAGCGGTCAAGAATGGTCTGCATGAGCGTGCGCACGCGCGGCGCGATCTGGTCGCGCTCTTCGGCCAATGCAGCGTCCATCTTCATCTTTCCAACCACCTCGCGCACTGCGGTCTCGGCCACCTTGACCACCGAAGCATCGGGGTCGCGGCTCTCAAACAAAAAGGCACGTGCGTCGTTCAGGCGGTACTGCACCGCAAACTTGATTTCAACGATGTTCTCGTCCTCGGTGAGCATGGCCGACTCGCGCAGACCGGTCGCAGGCACGATGTTGTCGCGCCCCACATCGACCGATCGGATCTGCGTCACAAACACGGTCTCATGGCGCTGCACCGGGTAGGGCAGACGCCAGTTGAAACCTGCACCGACCGTGCTGTTGTACTTGCCGAACTGCGTGATGACGGCCTGTTGACCCTCCTGCACAATGAAGAAGCCCGTGCCGAGCCAAACGAGTGCCGCAACACCCAAGATGAGACCGGCGCCGATGCCGGTGGTCTTGGGGCTGGGATTGAAACTGGGCATACCGCCGCCACCCGAACCGTTGCCACCTCCCTGGCCACCGCCCTTCTTGCCCAGCAGACCGCCAAGCTTGCGGTTGAAGTCCCGCCACAGTTCGTCCAGATCCGGGGGACCCTGATTGGGGCCTTGACCCCGAGGACGCTGCGGCGTGCGGTTGTCCTCGTTGCGCTCGGGTTCCTGGCCATCTTTGGACCCTTCGTTGCGGGGAGCGTCATCGCCCCGGCCCCAGCGTGGATCGTTGAGATTGAACATGCCCAGCACCTTGCGCCAGGCCCGTCTTGGGGCGGCGCGTGAGCCTTGTTTGTCAGGGCGGGCGGGGTTTTGCAGATTCACATCCATGTGTTGCCAACTCTTTGTCGATTTCAAAACCATCACATTGTGCCCAATCAGAGCGGCGAACTTTCATTCTCGGGGAACGCCCCCGGGCTCTCAAGGCCTTGCCCGGTGGCCGCGGACAGCACCTGTGCCGCCAGCACCGCCCTGAGGGCAGGCAAACCTTCGCCCGTTTTGGCACTCACATAAATTCGAGACACCGTTTGTCCATCCAGTTCCATCTGATCGGCGAGAACCATCGGAACATGGGCCTCGTCCATTGCGTCAAGCTTGTTGAACACCAGGATTTGCGGCACATGCTCGGCCCCGATGTCCTTGAGCACACCCATCACCGACGCCATCTGCTCAGGGTGCGAGGGGTTCGAGGCGTCCACGATGTGCAACAGCAGATCGGCATCGGCGGCCTCTTGCAAGGTGGCAGCAAAGGCATCGACCAGGCCGTGTGGCAAATCGCGAATGAAGCCCACCGTGTCAGAAAGAGACACCGATCGACCAGCCTCGCCCAGGTACAGCTGGCGGGTGGTCGTGTCCAGCGTGGCGAACAGCTGATCAGCCGCGTAGGCCCGCGCCTTGACCAAGCCGTTGAACAAGGAAGACTTGCCCGCGTTGGTGTAGCCCACCAACGAGATGGAGAACGTTTCACGACGCTCGCGTTGGCGGCGCTGCGTGGCGCGCTGCTTCTTGACCTTCTCCAAGCGCTCTTTGGTGCGTTTGATCGACTCTCCGATCATTCGACGATCAAGTTCGATCTGGGTTTCGCCAGGACCACCACGCATGCCGATGCCGCCGCTCTGACGCTCCAGGTGCGACCAGCGCCGCACGAGCCGGGTGGACAGGTATTGCAGCCGGGCGAGTTCAACCTGCAACTTACCCTCGTGGCTGCGGGCGCGCTGGGCGAAGATCTCCAAGATCAACAGCGTGCGGTCATTCACCGGCATTCCCAGGTGACGCTCGAGATTGCGTTGCTGAGCCGGACTGAGCGACTGGTCGAAAAGCACCTCTGAAGCCCCTGTTGCCTGGGCCAGCAGTTTGATTTCGTCGGCCTTGCCCGAACCGACAAACAAGGCCGGATCAGGCGCTCGCCTCTTGCAGGTAACTCGATCGGCCACGGCGTAACCTGCGGTCTGGGCCAGCAAGCCGAGCTCCTCCAGCGGACCATCAAAATGGGGCGCTCCGAAGTCCACCCCCACAAGAATGACCGAGGGCGTGGGTGTGGAAGAGTGGTCGGGAGATTTCAAATCGCTTCAGCGGCGGCACGCCGGGCGATACAAACCTGGCGGCACCTTGGCACCGCGCCGGCATTCAAGGAACAGGCGTTCAAGGAGTGGCTGGCTCGTCCGCGGGAGCGGCGGAGAATTGCACGGGCCGACCTGGAACGATGGTTGAGATTGCGTGCTTGTAGACCATCTGGGTCACGGTGTTCCGAAGAAGAACCACGTACTGGTCGAACGATTCGATCTGCCCTTGCAACTTGATTCCGTTGACCAGGTAGATCGACACGGGAACGTGCTCCCGGCGAAGCTGGTTCAGAAAGGGGTCTTGCAAAAGTTGGCCTTTGTTATTGCTCACGATATGCTCCGTGTTCAGAAAAAGTGAATGGGAAAACACGATACCACAGGGCTTGCACTGCTCAAGCCCGCCGGGTATTTCCTATTCCTTGAAGGGATTGGTTGAGGTTTTGAATTCGATCCGCAGCGGAGTGCCCACCAGATCAAAAGCCTTGCGAAAGCGACCTTCGAGGAAACGTTTGTAGGAATCGGGCACGTGTTCCAGCGAATTGCCGTGGATCACGATCACGGGTGGATTCATGCCGCCCTGGTGTGCATAACGCATCTTGGGTCGGAACATGCCACCCCGCGTGGGTGCCTGAAACTGCACGGCTTCGGCCAGCAGCCGGGTGAGCACCGGGGTTGACATCTTGCGAGTTGCAGAAGCCTGGGCCTGGATGATCGACTTCCACACGGGCGCCAGCCCTTGCCGCTTTTGCGCCGAGATCAGATGCAGCGAGGCAAATTTCAGGAAGGCCAACCGGGTTTCGATCTGGCGCTCAATCTGCTCCCGCTGGTAGGCGTCCACCGCATCCCATTTGTTGATGGCCAGCACCACGGCGCGGCCGCTTTCCAAAATGTAGCCAGCGATGTGAGCGTCCTGGTCGGTGATGCCTTGTGTGGCGTCGAGCAACAGCAGCACCACGTTTGCATTTTCGATGGCCTGCAGGGTCTTGACGACCGAGAACTTCTCGATCGCTTCGAATACACGACCCTTGCGGCGGATACCGGCTGTGTCGATCAGTTCGAACTTCTGGCCGTTGCGCTCGAACGGCACAGAAATGGTGTCGCGCGTGGTGCCCGGCAGATCAAAGGCGACCAGGCGCTCTTCGCCCAGCCAGGCGTTGATCAGTGTGGACTTGCCCACGTTGGGGCGGCCCGCCACCGCCAACCGGATCACGCCATCCGGCGCTGGCTCTTCTTCTTCGTCCTCGGGCGGCAGGCCTGGAATGCGCTCCATCGCCAGCTCGACCATGGAACGAATGCCCTGGCCGTGGGCGCCGGAGACTGGCAGCACTTCGCCCAGGCCCAACTCATAGAACTCGACCAATTGCAAACCCTGAGTCATGCCCTCGGCCTTGTTGGCCACCAGCACGCAGGGCTTCCCAAGGCGCCGCAGATAAACCGCGATCTCGTGGTCTTGTGCGCTGATACCGGCGCGTGCGTCCACCACAAACAGCACCACATCGGACTCGGCCACGGCTTGGCGTGTCTGCTTGGCCATCTCCTTGTAGATGCCTTCGGTGGCATCAGGCTCGAATCCACCGGTGTCGATGACGATGTATTCGCGTGCCCCGAGGCGGCCGTTGCCGTAATGTCGGTCGCGGGTGAGGCCGGCGAAGTCGGCCACGATGGCATCGCGAGAACTCGTCAGGCGGTTGAACAGGGTGGACTTGCCCACATTGGGGCGGCCCACCAGGGCGATGACGGGTTTCAAGGAGGGCCGCTTTCGTTCAGGGGGCGTTTCAGGTCGGAAATCACTGGGGGCGCCAGGCGTAAATGCCGCCGTTGCGCGTCTGCACGACGAGCGCGTCGCCCGCGAGCACCGGGGCCGACACAATGGGCGATCCGTCGGTGCTCAGCCGGGTCATTTCGCTGCCGTCTTCGCGGGAAACGAGATGCACCATGCCCGCACTGTCGCCAACAGCGACTACACGGCCCAATGCAACGGGTGCGCTGAGGCCGCGGTACTTGAGGCGATCGATGCTCCAGGCCGGCTCGCCAGACGCGCGTTGCCACGCCTGGAAACGACCTTCGCTGTCGGCACCAAACACCAGGCGATCGTCACCGTGCACGCCCGTGGTGCCCTGGGCGACGCGCGACCACACCACAGTGCCACGGGCGGCATCAACGCAACCGACGGCGGCCGAATAAGCCCGTGCGCAAACACTGTCACCGATCCGGCTCACGGGACCAACGATGTCCACCAGGCGCTCAATTTCGTTGGTGCCGCGCGGTGTGGCGATGGGGGCTTCCCAGCGCACCGAGCCGTTGGCCGGATTCAGACCCACCAAACGGCCCGACAAGCCCGCCACCAAGGCGTCGCCAACCGCGAGCAAGACACCGCTCTGGCTGAGCACGAGCGGCTCGGCGGTGCGCGTCTGAGCCCACAAACGGGCGCCGTTTCGCGCGTCAAAAGCAGTAACAGTGCGATCGGCCGTGAGCACAAACACGCGAGCACCGGCCACCAGCGGCGCCGTGAAGGCGCGGGCGGGCAGGCGCACGCGCCACTGCTCTCGGCCATCGGCCAGCGCAACCAGCTGATTGCTTTGCGTGACCACAGCAGCGGTCTGACCGTCGGAGCCCACGCCCGCAGCGATGGGCGTGCCAAGGTTCAGACGCCACACGTCCTGGCCAGTGGTGCCATTGATTGCAACCACCGTGCCGGATGTGCTGGCAGCGAACACGCGCCCACCCGCCACCAGGGGGGCAATGGACTCGGTGCCTGCGCCCACTTGGGCGGTCCAGGCCGCGCGTGTTCCCATGAGCGCTGCCACCGGAGGTAACTCGCTGGGCTGGGGTTTTTTGGTGCTGGACGAGCACGCCGACAGTACCGCCACCGCGAGCACACACAGGCAGACGGAGCGAGCCAACCAGGCTTGCGAAGACGGCTTCATGGAATGGGAAACAGGGTTCAACGGGCGACCTCGGTTGTGGGGGCCAGGGTGGAGACATCCACGCCCAGCGAAGCCAGCTTCACCTCCACCAAACGGCGGTATTCGGTGCGGTTGTTCAAGCCCTTCCAGGCGGTCTGGTACTGGGCTTTCGCCTCATCGGCCTTGCCCTGTGCCATCAGCACATCGCCACGCCGATCGGCCACAAGGGGCTCGAAAGACTTGGGCACGGGGACCTCCAGCGTCTTCAGTGCCTGGTCGTAGGCTTGCGCTTCGATATCCAGGGCCGCGAGCCGCAATCGGGCCACGGCTTTGTACGAGTCGTCGGACGACTTCTCGGCGGCCCAGGCCAGGGCTGCGCGCGCCTCGGGCAGCTTGCCCGCATCGAACAGCGTCTTGCCGGCCTGCAACGCGGCCTGGCTGGCAAAGGTGGTGCTGGCGAACTGGGACTGCATGTCGGCCAGGGCGCGCTGCATGCGGTCTGTGTCTTTGGCGAGCGCGGCGCGGTCCACTTCGTCATACAGGGCCGCGGCCTTGGCGGCTTGGTTGCGCTGCCAGTAGTTCCAGCCGTTCCACGCGGCGAAGGCGCCGAAAATGACGATCAGCACCCAGCTAATGAGGTTGCCGTACTGGCTCCAGAAATGTTTGATCTGGTCGAGCTGTTCCTGCTCTTCAAGGTCGAGGTGTTTGGCCATGCTGCAAATTCAGTTCGGGTTCGGGCGCCGGGAGCGCAACGCTCGATTGTAGGCGGGTGGCTGCGGCATCCCTGCCTCAGCCACAAGGAGTCAACCAGGGTGGGTCAGTGGCTGCGCAAACTGGCAGCCCAGTCTGCCAGCTGGGCGATGTTCAGCAGGCGCTGCGAGGTTTCCTCGGAAGGCGCAATGCCTTCGGGCCGGGGACCGCGCAGGGGCTTGACCGCCACACTGCCCTGCTGCAGCTCCTGCTCGCCAAAGATCAGGGCGAAGCGAGCGCCACTGGCATCTGCTTTTTTGAACTGCGACTTCATGCTGCCCATGCCGTCAACGCCGCCCGCGTGCATCTGCACGTTGACCCCGTGCTTTCGCAACGCTCGCAAAACCGGCATGACCTGCACCACATGGGCCGCGTCGGGTACGACGACATAAGCGTCGGGCACAGGTTGCCCGGGCAGTTTGCCCTGCTCTTTCAACAACTCAAGGATGCGCTCCATGCCCAGTGCCCAGCCCACGGCCGGCGCAGCCTTGCCGCCAATCTGCTCGAACAGACCGTCGTAGCGGCCGCCAGCACACACCGTGCCCTGCGAACCGAGTTGCGTGGTGACGAACTCAAAAACCGAGAGGTTGTAGTAGTCCATGCCGCGCACCAGGCGTGGGTTGATGCGGTAGGCAATGCCGTGCGCGTCAAGCAGCCCGCGCAAACGATTGAAATGCTCCAGCGATTCGGCGCCCAGGTGATCCATCAGGCGCGGTGCGGCATTCACCAGTGCCTGCATGGCCGGATTCTTGGTGTCCAGGATGCGCAGCGGGTTGCTGTGCAGGCGGCGCTTGGCTTCTTCATCGAGCTGGTCGGCATGGGCCTCCAGGTAGGCGATGAGCGCCTGGCGGTGCGCCAGCCGCTCGGGGGGCTGGCCCAGGCTGTTGATCTCGAGCTCGATGCCGGTCAGGCCCAGCTCGGCCCAGAGGTCGCAGGCCAACACGATGAGTTCGGCGTCCACGTCGGGCCCGGCAAAGCCCAGGGCTTCGGCGCCGAACTGGTGGAACTGCCGATAGCGGCCACGCTGCGGCCGCTCGTGGCGGAACATCGGGCCCATGTAGTACAGGCGCTTGCCGCCGTCGTACAACAGCGAGTGTTCAAGCGCAGCACGCACCACGCCGGCCGTGTTCTCCGGGCGCAGCGTGAGCTGCTCGCCGTTGAGGCGGTCTTCAAAGGAGTACATCTCCTTCTCGACGATATCGGTTACTTCGCCCAGGCCACGCACAAAGAGTGCTGTGGGCTCCACGATGGGCGTGCGCAGGTTGCGGTAGCCGTAGCGGCGCATCAGCGTGCGCAGCGTGTCTTCGAGCCACTCCCAGTGCGCGGACGCGGGAGGGGCGATGTCGTTCATGCCTTTGACGGCGGTGAGTTTTTCTGCCATGTGCTGCAAGCCTGTGCGGTCAGCGCAAGCCGGGCTCAAGCCCGGCCTCAAGCGGTGACGCCAAACTTTTTCTCGATGTAGTTGTCCACGATGACCTGGAACTCGCGCACGATGTCATCGCCGCGCAAGGTCAGTGCTTTCTGTCCGTCGATGAAGACGGGTGCTGCCGGTGCTTCGCCCGTGCCGGGCAGGCTGATGCCGATGTCGGCGTGTTTGCTCTCGCCGGGACCGTTGACGATGCAGCCCATCACGGCCACCTTGAGATTTTCCACACCTGGGTAGCGAACGCGCCAGACCGGCATGGAGCTGCGCAGGTAGTCGTCGATCTGCTTGGCCAGTTCCTGGAAGGTGGTGCTGGTGGTGCGGCCACAGCCCGGGCAGGCGGTGACTGAAGGCACAAAGGCCCGCATGCCCAACGCCTGCAAGATTTCCAGCGCGATCACGACCTCTTGCGTGCGGGCCTCGCCCGGCTGCGGCGTGAGCGAGATGCGGATGGTGTCGCCAATGCCCTGCTGCAGCAGCACCGACAGCGCCGCGGCCGAGGCCACCGCACCCTTGGTGCCCATGCCGGCTTCGGTCAGACCGAGGTGCAGCGCGTAGTTGCAGCGCTGCGCCAGCGCCTGGTAGACCGCGATCAGGTCCTGCACGGCGCTGACCTTGCATGAGAGGACGATGTTGTTGCCGTTGAGACCGATCTCCTCGGCGCGTTTGGCCGAATCGAGCGCGGATGTGATCAGCGCTTCATACATCACCTGGCGGGCTTCCCAGGGTTGGGTGCGGCCCGCGTTTTCGTCCATCAAACGGGCCAGAAGATCCTGGTCCAGGCTGCCCCAGTTCACACCGATTCGGATGGGCTTGTCGTGGCGGGCCGCGATCTCCACCATTTGGGCAAACTGACGATCACCTTTGTCACCACGGCCCACGTTGCCGGGGTTGATGCGGTACTTTGAGAGCGCCTCGGCGCATGCTGGATGATCGGTGAGCAGGCGGTGGCCGTTGTAGTGGAAGTCGCCGATCAGGGGCACGTCGACCCCCATGCGGTCGAGCTGCTCTCGAATGTAGGGCACTGCCTTGGCGGCCTCGTCGTTGTTGACAGTGATACGCACCAGCTCCGAGCCAGCCAGTGCAAGCTCTTTCACCTGGATCGCGGTGCCCACCGCATCGGCGGTGTCCGTGTTGGTCATGGACTGCACGCGCACAGGCGCATCGCCGCCCACTGTCACCCGGTTGCTGCCCCAGGCTACAACGCCCTGCCGGGTGTGGCGCGCGCGCACGGCCGTCAAGGCAATGGGCTGCCCGCCAAGAGCGACCGGGGTGTCGGGTTGCAATGCAATATTCATGGTCATTTCACCTCGAAGCGAGCCACGTTGCTGCGCGAGAAAGGCGCCGTGTCGAAAGGCTTGCCGCGAACGCTCACCTCGGCGGCATCGGCCTTGCCCAGCACCACGGTGTAGGGCGGGGCCGCAGAAAAATCGATCACATCGCCCGCCTGCATCAGACGTTTGGCCACCACATTGCCAGTGCCGTTGACCACTTCCACCCAGGATTCACCAGTGGCGGTGATGCTCAACAGACGGCCAGGGATGGCGGCAACCGGCGCAACAGCTGGCGTATCTGCAGCTACCAACCCGGCAGGCGCAGCATCCGCCTGCAGACTCACCGCTGGCGCAGGCGCAAGCACCGCTTCAGGCGGTGCCAGTGCGGTAGTGACAGGAACAACCCCTGCTTGCGCGGGAGCACCAGTGGGTTCCTGGGCGGCAACGGGCTCGACCGCAGCCACCGGCTCGGCCACAGCAGGCTCCGGCACGCTGACCACCACGGGTGGAGATTCAGCTTTGGGAAGAAACACGATGACCAGCGCACCCAGCAGCAACGCAATGGCCGCCAACAAGGCGGGGCGGGAGAGCCAGCTCAGCGGGTTGAACGGCTCTTCGTCGCGGCCAGAATTGAATGGCGCATTCAGTGAGTGCCCGTGATCACCGAGCTTGCTCTGCGCCCCGACTGGAATCTGCTGGAGGATGGGTGCTGCATCGACCTTGAGCTGGCGGCACGCACTGGAGGCCAGCGCGCGTGCGAAAGTGAGATCAGGCAGCTCGCTGTATCGCCCGGCCTCCAACGCCTCCAGCTTCTTCACAGGAACCTTCAAGGCTGCTGCCAGAGCGGCAATGTGCAGACCCGCAGCCTCGCGGGCCTCTTTCAGCCGGATCGGTCGCGAAACAGGCTCGATCGACGTGCCACTGCCCTCTGCCATCGCGTCACTCATCAAACTCTCCGCGCTGAAAACGCGCCCACTGGGCTGAATCCGGGTAACGGCGACCCAGTTGTTGCGCCAGTTGCGCCATCGCTTCGCGGTTGCGCAGCCGGCGCTCCACCTTGATGCCCAGCCAAAGCGTTTCTGCATTGGCCAGATCGGTGTTGTTGAGGCGCCGGATCGTGAACTGGGCCTTGTTGTCTTCACCACGGCGGAACTGCAGTGAGGCGAGGTTGTAGGCCACGATCGGGTTGGCAGGGTCGAGTTCGTAGGAACGCGCCAGACTCGCCTCGGCCTCCACGAGCTGACCTGCCCGGATCTGGCAGATGCCCAGGGCAAGCAGCGTTCTAGCCTGACCACCGTAAACGGGACTGATCAGCGCACGCTGGAACAGCTCGGTGGACTGTGCGTAGCGCCCGCGCTGGCAGGCGTACCAGCCGTAGTTGTGCAGGGCATCGGGGTCGCGCGGGTTGAGCTGCATGGCGCGCTGGAAGCTGTCCTCCGCCAACGGATCGTTGTTCATGCCCATATAAACCAGGCCGCGCAACACATAGGCGGGCGCGTAGGTCGGGTCGGCTTGCAGGGCCAGCTTGATCTCGTCGAGCGCCACCGTGTTCTGGCCTTCGCCAAAGTAGCCAGCGGCCAGCTCAACACGGATACGGGCGCGCTTGCGCGCTTCGGGTTCGTCGGAATCGGTGATGGGTTCTGCAGAGGACGCACTGTTGGGTAGCGAACCTCTTTGTGCACATCCCGCAGACAGCAAAAGCAAGCATGTCAGCAATGCCAGCAGCCCCGCCGTGGCGACTGAAAACCGGGCTGGGAACCGAGTGGCTGAAGTCATGCCTGCCTTTCCTTGTGGACGATGCGGATGGGATGCTCGGTGGCGCTGCGGCGTTTGGCCAGGCGGCTGACGGCGTTGGTGCGGTCGAGCACGTCGCCGGCCAGTTGACCACAGGCCGCGTCGATGTCGTCACCCCGCGTCTTGCGCACCGTTGTCACCAAACCACCCTCGCTGAGGATGCGGGCGAACTGCTGCACCACCGGCCGTGGCGAACAGAGCAGTCCCGACCCAGGAAACGGGTTGAATGGAATCAAGTTGATCTTGCAAGGCACACCGCGACCTGCGTGACCCCTGACCAGGGCCAGCAACTCCTGCGCATGGTGCGGCTGGTCGTTCACGCCGTCGAGCATGCAGTACTCGAAGGTGATGAAGTCGCGCGGTGCAGCGGGCAGGTAACGCAGACAGGCGTCGAGCAGCTCGGCAATCGGGTATTTGAGGTTGAGCGGCACGAGATCACTACGCAACGCATCGCTGGGCGCGTGCAGTGACACGGCCAACGCCACCGGGCAGTCTTGCGCAAGGCGATCCATCATGGGTACCACGCCCGAAGTGGACACGGTGACGCGGCGGCGCGAGAGGCCATAGCCATGGTCGTCCAGCATCACACGCAGCGCGGGCACCAACGCGTTGTAGTTCTGCAAGGGCTCGCCCATGCCCATCATCACCACGTTGGTGATCACGCGCTCGTTGCGTTTGAGGTGCTTGCGCAGGAAAAACTCGGCCTGCCAAAGCTGGGCCAGGATTTCACCGGTGGTCAGATTTCGGGAAAAGCCCTGATGGCCGGTGGAGCAGAAACGGCAGCCCACCGCACAGCCCGCCTGCGACGAGATACAGAGGGTGCCGCGGTCTTCTTCGGGAATGAAAACGGTCTCGACCGCGTTCCCACCACCCACGTCGAACAACCACTTGATGGTGCCGTCCGCCGAATCCTGGCGCGAGAGCACAGGAAGGCTGGTGATGGTGCAGGAGCCGGGGAGCTTCTCCCGCAAGCTGCGCGCCAGGTCGGTCATCTCGGTGAAGTCCGACGCCCCTTTTTGATGAATCCAGCGAAACAGCTGGACAGCTCGAAAGCGCTTTTCGCCCAGCTGCTCGCACCAGGCGGCCAAACCCTCAAGATCGAAGTCGAGCAGGTTGACCGTCATGGCATGGTCGGCGCGCTGGCTCAGCGCGAGTAGACGTTGAGGCCGGCGAAGAAGAACGCGATTTCAGCGGCAGCGGTCTCCGGTGCGTCGGAGCCGTGCACCGCGTTGGCGTCGATGCTGTCGGCGAAGTCTGCGCGGATCGTGCCGGCATCGGCCTTCTTCGGGTCGGTGGCGCCCATGAGGTCGCGGTTCTTGGCAATCGCGCCTTCGCCTTCGAGGGCCTGAATCATCACGGGACCGGAGATCATGAAGTCGACCAGGTCCTTGAAGAAAGGACGGGCCTTGTGTACGGCGTAGAACGCCTCGGCTTCACCGCGCGACAGGTGGGCCATGCGTGCAGCCACCACTTTCAGGCCAGCGGCTTCAAAGCGGGCATAGATCTGACCGATCACGTTTTTGGCAACGGCGTCGGGCTTGATGATGGAGAGGGTGCGTTCGATGGCCATGGAAATCCTGAAGTTTTATGGATCAATTTGTCGGGGAGTTTTGCCGGGGTTGGGGGTTCCCGGAAAGCCCATGATTCTACATTGGTCGTGTCACGTCGCCATGACGCCGGGACACGACCCGAGCGGACTCAACGGCCACCGGTGCGACCACCGCCACCGCCACTGCCACCACCGCGGCGGCGCGCACCGCCGGGTGCGCTGCCACGACCAGCCTCCTGCTCGCGCCTGCGCTGCAAGGCGTCCTGCCCGATGTACCCGAACGAGGTCTTCATGGGATCGGGCTGCGAAGCCCCGCCGCCTGGCCCGCGACCACCCGTGCTGGTGCCGGGCTTGGCGCCACGGCCTTTGCCACCGGGGCCGGTCGGCGCCCCGCCCATGCCGTAGCCGCTGCTGCGCCGGTCACCAAAGCCGGGGCTCTCGCTGCGGCTGCCGGGCGGTTTACCCTGCGTGCGACCCGATCGGGGGCCCTGTTTTCCGCGCTGCGCCGGATGGCGACCACCCGGACGGGGTGGACGGGCGCCCTCCTCGTCCGCATTGGGCATTCCGGCTGCAGCGGTCAGGCGGGCGATGTCGCGCTCGTCGAGCTCGATCCAGGCACCGCGCTTGAGGCCTCGCGGCAGCATCATGGCGCCGTAGCGGATGCGGATCAGGCGGCTGACCGCGTGGCCGACGGCTTCGAACATGCGGCGAACCTCGCGGTTGCGGCCTTCACCAATGGTCACGCGGTACCAGCAGTTGGCGCCCTCACCGCCACCGTCTTCAATTGAAGCAAATTGGGCCATGCCGTCGTCAAGCCGCACGCCGTCGAGCAGGCGAGCCTTTTCGTCGTTCGACAGCGCGCCGAGCACGCGCACAGCGTACTCGCGCTGCAAGCCAAATCGCGGGTGCATCAGGCGGTTGGCCAGCTCACCCGAGCTGGTCAGCAGCAGCAAGCCTTCAGTGTTCAGATCAAGTCGGCCGACCGATTGCCACTTGCCCTGCATCAGTTTGGGCAGACGGCGAAACACCGTGGGCCGGTTTTGCGGGTCGTCGTGCGACACCACCTCACCCGCGGGCTTGTGGTAGGCCAACACACGGGGCGGCGGCGGCGTCATGCGCACGCGCACCGGCTTGCCGTTGACCTTGATCACATCGCCAAACTGGATACGCTGGCCAATGTGGGCGGGCTCGCCGTTCACCGAAATACGGCCTTCGAGAATGAGCTGCTCCATCTCCAGCCGCGAACCCATGCCGGCCTGCGCCAGCACCTTGTGCAGCTTGGGCGATTCGGCCTGGGGCGCCAGCACGCGTTTGGCGGGCAGCGCCGGCAATTCCTGTTCTTGCTCGGCGTCAAAAGCACCGCTCACCACATCGTCGAAACGCAGCACCTCGGGCGTGGGCTCCGGGTGGGATTGCGCTGGCGTGGGCCGAACCGAAGGCACCTCGGCGGTGGGGTCGAGCTCAGGCGGGTTGGGTGGGGTTTGATCCGGGGTCATGGTCTTCCTGGGTGGACGGTTCCAACAACTGCGGGTCGGAGGGCGGGGAAATCGGGTCGGTGGTCACGGAGTCGGTCACCACAAGGAGATCTGATTCGGGCGCGTCAGGATCGGCTGAATCGGACGGCAGGCTGTTGGCCAGGGATTCAAAGTCAAGACGATCCAGCGCGGACTCCTGAACCTCGCTGCCATCCAGTGGCGGCAACTGGTCCAGCGAAGCCAGTCCCAGGTCATCCAGGAACTGGCGTGTGGTGGCAAACAGGGCCGGACGGCCCACGGTTTCGCGGTGGCCAATGACTTCGATCCAGCCCCGATCTTCGAGCTGCTTGATGATCAGCGAGTTGATCGTGACGCCGCGAATGTCTTCCATGTCCCCCCGCGTCACCGGCTGGCGGTAGGCAATGATGGCCAACGTTTCCATCGCAGCACGGCTGTAACGCGGCGGCTTTTCGGGATGCAGGCGGTCCAGGTAAGGCCGCAACTCGGGCCGGCTCTGAAAACGCCAGCCTGTGGCCACCTGCACCAGCTCCACGCCGCGCCCGGTCCACTCGAGCTGCAGGTCGGCCAGCAAAGTCTTGAGCGTGTCGGCCGACACTTCCATGTCGAACAGCGTGCCGAGCTCGCGCACAGACAACGGCTGGGGCGCGCAGATCAATGCCGTCTCGAGGACACGCTTGGCATCCGTGGTGTTCATGGTGTCTGTCAGTCAAAAACCGGTGGGTGGCCGGGACGGTGCGAAAGGCGAACGGTGCAATTGAGCCGCAGGCTTGGCGGCATGCGGGCGCGACCGTTGGGTCGGGGCGGGTCGGCTGAATCCTGAAAAGCCCGGGCTCAGGCTTTGGGCAAGTCGTTCAAATCGGGTGGCTGGGCGAAGGTCGGGGTGAAGGTTGTGGCGCTGTCCATCCGCTTCGGATGGTGCGGCTTCAGGCACCCGGTTCGCTGTCCCAGCTTTGCGCATTGTAATGGAGCCCACTGGATTCCAGCGCCTGAAGCATGTCGGGCGGCGGCGTTGAACGAAACAACAACGGCTGGCCGCTGACGGGGTGCTTGAGCTCCAGGCGCGCCGCGTGCAGCGATTGGCGAGCCATACCCCACAACGCGCGCCCGCCGTACAGCGTGTCGCCCACCAGCGGATGGGCCAGCCAGGCCATGTGCACCCGGATCTGATGGGTGCGCCCGGTGTGCAGCTTGCAGGCCACCAGACTGGCCTGGTCGCAAGTGTCAAGCAGGCGAAAGCTGGTTTGCGCAGTCTTGCTGCTGCCCCCCTCGACCCGCACCACCGCCATGCGCAAACGGTTGTGCACATCGCGACCGATGGGCTGGTCCACGTGCTGCTCTTCAGTTCCCTTCCAGCGGCCGTGCGCAAGGGCCAGGTACTGGCGGCTCACCTCGCGCGCGGCGATGGCGCGCACCAGGGCTTCCACGGCCTGACGGCTCTTGCCCACGAGCATCAGGCCCGAAGTGTCCTTGTCGAGCCGGTGCACGATACCGGCACGCGGCAGGCTGGCGGCGCCTGCGTGGTGGGCCAGCAGACCATTGAGCAGGGTCCCCGTCCAGTGGCCAGCGGCGGGGTGTACCACCAGGCCGGCCGGCTTGTGGATCACCAGCAGGTCGGCGTCTTCGAACACCACGTCCAGCGCCATCGCCTCGGGCACAAAGGCCTGGGCCTGCTGGGTGGGCCGCAGCTCCACCTGCAGTTGATCACCCGCTGCGATCCGGGCCGACGCCTTGATTTGTGCCACGCCACGCACCTCCACGGCGCCATCGGCCATGAGCTGCTGCAGGTAGGAGCGGGAGAACTCGGGGATCAGATGGGCCAGCGCACGGTCGATGCGCCAGCCGTGCATGCCGACCGGCACCGCACAAATGCGCTTTTCCACCTCCAGCGCCCATTCGTCGGCGGCCGCTGCTGTGTCCTGGGCCGTGTCTGCTTCCAGACCGAGCGACTCACCCCCCGTCGATATACTTTGCGCTTTCAATCCGTCGTTCCGTTGTGAAGGTGAGTTCGTTATGTTGACGTTCAGATT
>LNFM01005654.1_pt1 | contig 21398 bp, 18 predicted proteins | sample 596031 | NCBI WGS metagenome assembly LNFM01 (sample SAMN04254537, study PRJNA301005) | activated carbon metagenome | isolation source: dual media filters at the Ann Arbor, Michigan drinking water treatment plant | place: USA: Ann Arbor
TCACCAAGGCCGTCACCGGCGGCGTGATGCACATGTTCAACAATTCCGGACAGTCCTGCAACGCGCCGTCGCGGATGATCGTGCCGCTGTCGAAGATGAAGGAAGTCGCGGCCATCGCCAAGACCGTCGCCGACAAGACCAAGGCGGGCGACCCCCGCGCCGAGGGCACCACGATCGGGCCGGTCGTCTCACGCATCCAGTGGGACAAGATCCAGGCGCTGATCCACAAGGGCATCGAGGAAGGTGCGACCCTCGTCGCCGGCGGTCCCGGTCTTCCCGAGGGCGTCAACAAGGGCTTCTACGTCCGCCCGACCATCTTCGCCGACGTCACCAACGACATGACCATCGCCCGCGAGGAAATCTTCGGACCGGTGCTGACGATCATCGGCGCCAAGGATGAAGCCGATGCGGTGAAGATCGCCAACGACACGCCCTATGGCCTCGCCGGCTACGTCTCGGCCGATACGGTCGAAACCGCGCGCCGCGTCGGCCGCCAGATCCGTGCCGGAAACGTCAACCTGCAGGGCGTGCCGAACGAACGCACCGCGCCGTTCGGTGGCTACAAGCAGTCCGGCAACGGCCGCGAATGGGGCAAGTACGGCCTGGAGGAATATCTTGAGGTCAAGGCGGTCGCCGGCTACAACGCCGCGTAGGCTGCGACCGTCATTGCGAGAGAAGCGAAGCAATCCAGTCTGCTGGCAAGCAGTGGGTTGCTTCGCCGCTGCTGCAATCACGAAGCTTGGTAGGGTGGGCAAAGGCGCACTTGCGCCGTGCCCACCATCGAACTCTCCGCAAGAAGGGTGGGCACGCTTCGCTTTTGCCCACCCTACGATTTCGGCGCAATGGCAGCCGGACCGGCAACAACGAGAACAGCAAATGTCCGACGCCGCATCCCATTCATCGCCCTGGCGTCCGGCCGGTCGCTATCCCGATCCGGCTATCCACGCACTCGATCCGCGCTTTGAGAAATACTGGCTGAAGCTGTCGGCCGTGGAGCGTCTGGCGACCGGCCTGCGCTGGGCGGAGGGCCCGGTGTGGTTTGGCGACGGGCGCTATTTGCTGTGCAGCGACATCCCCAACCAGCGCATCCTCAAATGGGAAGAGGAAACCGGCGAGGTCAGCATCTTCCGCAAGCCGTCCAACTTCGCCAACGGCAACACCCGCGACCGGCAGGGACGACTGGTCACCTGCGAGCACGGCGGCCGGCGGGTGGTCAGAACCGAATATGACGGATCGGTCACGGTGCTGATCGACTCCTTCGCCGGCAAGCGGCTGAACTCTCCCAACGACGTGGTCGTGAAATCCGACGGTTCGATCTGGTTCACCGATCCGGTGTTCGGCCTGCTCGGCAATTACGAGGGTTACAAGGCCGAGCCCGAGCTCGACGCCAACGTCTACCGGATCGACGGCGTGACCGGTCAGGCGAGCATCCTCGCCGAGAGCCTGCACGGACCGAACGGGCTTTGCTTCTCGCCGGACGAGAAGGTTCTCTACATCATCGAATCCCGCGGCGTGCCGAACCGCAAGATCCTGGCCTATGACGTCGCGCCCGGCGGCGACAAGATCGTCAACAAGCGCGTGTTCGTCGACGCCGGCCCCGGCACGCCCGACGGCATGCGCGCCGACATCGACGGCAATCTGTGGTGCGGCTGGGGCATGGGCGATCCCGAGCTTGACGGCGTCGTCGTGTTCGCCCCCGACGGCGTGATGATCGGCCGCATCGCACTGCCGGAACGCTGCGCCAACCTCTGCTTCGGCGGGCTGAAGCGCAACCGGCTCTTCATGGCCGCGAGCCAGTCGATCTATGCGCTCTATGTCAACACGCAGGGCGCGCCGGGCGGCTAGCTCGGGCGTCCCCGGATCAGAGGAAAGAAATGCCACGCATCTTGATGACCGGCGCCGCCGGCGGGATCGGCGCAAGCCTGCGCAAGCTGCTGCCGCCGATCTATCCCGATCTGCTGCTGAGCGACGTGGCGACGCCGGCCGATCTTGCCCGCGGCGAAAAATTCAAGGCGGCCGATCTTGCCGACCTCGCCGCGGTCGAGGCGATCTGCGAGGGCGTCGACGGCATCCTGCATTTCGGCGGCTATTCGGTCGAGGGCCCCTGGGACCAGATCCTGCAGTCCAACATCATCGGCTGTTACAACCTGTTCGAGGCGGCGCGGCGGCAGGGCGTCAAGCGCGTGGTGTTCGCCTCGTCGAACCATGCGGTCGGCTTCTATCCGCGCCATCACCGGATCGGCACCGACGTCACCGCGCGGCCGGACAGCCGTTACGGCGTCAGCAAGGTGTTCGGCGAGGCGGTCGGCGCGCTCTATGCCGACAAGCACGGGCTCGGCGTGACCTGTCTGCGGATCGGCAATTTCGGCGAGAAGCCGCTCGACCACCGCCGGCTTTCGATCTGGCTGAAGCCGGAAGACCTCGTGCAACTCTGCCGGATCGGTCTCGACCATCCCGATATCCGTTTCGAAGTACTCTACGGCGCCTCCCTTAACGAACGCGCCTGGTGGGACAATCACCGCGCCTACGATCTCGGCTACCGGCCGGAGGGAAGGGCGGAGGATTTCCGCGAACACGCCATGGCGGAGCAGAAGAAGCTGAAGCCCGACCCGGTCGGCGACTTCTACCAGGGCGGCGCGTTCTGCAGCATGGAATTCGACGGTGACCGTAGCCGGATCGTCGACTGGAAGTTGAATTCGTAACCAAACCTCGAGCACGGGAACAGGAAAATGGCCGACGGACTTCGCAAGGGACTGGCAAGCTATGGCGACGCTGGCTTCTCGCTGTTCCTGCGCAAGGCCTTCATCAAGGCGATGGGCTATTCCGACGACGCGCTCAATCGCCCGATCGTCGGCATCACCAATACCTACAGCGACTACAATCCCTGCCATGGCAATGTGCCCCAGATCATCGAGGCTGTGAAGCGCGGCGTGATGCTCACCGGCGCGATGCCGATGGTATTTCCCACGATCTCGATCGCGGAGAGTTTTTCGCATCCGACCTCGATGTATCTGCGCAATCTGATGGCGATGGACACCGAGGAGATGATCCGCGCCCAGCCGATGGACGCGGTGGTGGTGATCGGCGGTTGCGACAAGACCTTGCCGGCGCAGATCATGGCCGCGGTCTCGGCCGATTTGCCGACGGTCGTGATCCCGGTCGGGCCGATGGTGGTCGGGCATCACAAGGGCGAGGTGCTGGGCGCCTGCACCGATTGTCGGCGGCTGTGGGGCAAACATCGCGCCGGCGAAATCGATGAAGTCGAGATCGAGGCCGTCAACGCTCGGCTGGCGCCGTCGGTCGGAACCTGCATGGTGATGGGTACCGCGAGCACCATGGCGTGCATAACCGAAGCGCTCGGGCTTTCACTGCCGATGAGTGCCACGATCCCGGCGCCGCATGCCGAGCGCTTTCGCTCGGCCGAATCCAGCGGCAAGGTCGCCGCGGCGATGGCGCGCGCGAAAGGCCCGCGGCCGAGCGAATTGCTGACGGCGGCCTCGTTCCGGAACGCGCAAGTGGTGCTGCAGGCGATCGGCGGCTCGACCAACGGCCTCATTCACCTGACCGCGATCGCCAACCGCACCCGGCACCGTATCGATCTCGCAGCCTTTGACCAGCTCGGTCGCGACGTGCCTGTCCTGATCGACCTGAAGCCGTCGGGCGAACACTACATGGAGCACTTTCACCATGCTGGCGGCGTGCCGAAGCTGATGGCGCAGCTCGGCGACCTCCTCGATCTCGACGCAAGGACCATCACCGGCGCCACCCTGCGCGAGGTCGTCGCCGGTGCGGAGGACGTGCCGGGGCAGGACGCGATCCGCCCGCGCGGCAATCCGATCAAGGCCGAGGGCGCGATGGCGGTGCTGCACGGCAACCTTGCGCCGCGTGGGGCCGTCATCAAGCAATCGGCGGCGAGCCCGGGGCTGCTGCAGCACAGCGGACGCGCGGTGGTGTTCGAATCGGTCGAGGACATGACGCTGCGGGTGGACGATCCCGCGCTCGACGTCAACGCCGACGACGTGCTGGTGCTGCGCAATGCCGGCCCGAAGGGCGCGCCCGGCATGCCCGAGGCGGGTTACCTGCCGATCCCCAGGAAGCTCGCACGCGCCGGCGTCAAGGACATGGTGCGGATATCGGATGCCCGCATGAGCGGCACGGCGTTCGGCACCATCGTGCTGCATATCACGCCGGAGTCTGCCGTGGGCGGGCCGCTGGCGCTGGTGAAGAACGGAGACATGATCCGGCTCGATGTCGCCGGGCGCAGCATCGATCTTCTGGTCGACGCTGCCGAGCTGGAGAAACGCCGTGGCGCGCTGGCGCCGGCCACGACGCCCGACTGGGCCAGGCGCGGCTACGCGCATTTGTTCAACGAAACCATCCTGCAGGCCGACGAGGGCTGCGATTTCGATTTCATGCGCGGGCAGGGCAAAGGGTAGGCAAGGACCACGATTGCCCGGCGAGCACCGGGCGCGACGTCAACCCACCTCATCGACGCGCCACACATCGCCTGTTCGATCAAACCTGAACGGCGTGGCGTGGCGGTTGTCGAGCCAGCAGCCACACAAGGCCTCCGATATGGCCTGCATCACCGCATCGTGGCAGACGAACAGAATCGTGGCGCGCGGGTGATGGTCCAGCCACTGGCTGATGCAGCGCAGTGATCTCGCCGCGATTTCCGGCCATGGTTCGCCGTCCGGCGGCAGGATCGAGACGACGTCTTCCACCGATTTGAGCCGGTGCGCTTTCATGGTCTCCGCGATCGATCTACCCTCGAGACTGCCAAAATCGCATTCGATGATGCCGCTGTCGACCGAGAGCGGCGACCCCGCCGCCGCTGCGATGATCTCGGCGGTCTTCAGCGCGCGCGCAAGCGGACTGGTGACGACATGGTCGAATGTCACGTCACGCAATCGCACGACGGCCGCGCACGCCTGTGAAATGCCGTCGGCGTTCAAGGGAACGTCGGTGCGGCCCTGAAACCGGCCCTGGGCATTCCAGTCGGTGACGCCATGCCGCAGGCAGAGAAAGGAGCGCGCCGGCGCCGGCAAATCCGTCACTTCCCCTTGCTGGTGAATTTCTTCACGGCAATGCGAAAATCCTCGGTCTGCATCGCAGCAATGATTCCCTTTTCCTCGGCGGCGAGCTGTTGCCTGGTCGGCGTTACCGCGGCCTGGTAGACCAGCGGCTTGGTGCCGGCGATCGCGGCCGGTGGATTTTGCGCCAGTCGCTCGGCGAATTTGCGCGTCTCCGCCTTTAGCGCCGCCGCCGGAACTACTCTGGCGACGAGGCCCCATTCATAGGCCTGCTGCGCGGAAAAACTGTCCTCGGCCAGAAAAATCTGCAACGCTCGGCGGGTGCCGACGGTTCCGACCATGCCGACGGTGCTGCCGCCATCCGGCGAGACCCCGATCTTGGCGTAGGCCGGCGTGAAGCGGGCGTCGTCGGCGGCGATGCAGAGGTCGGTGACGAAGGCCAGCCCCATGCCCGCGCCGGCCGCGGAGCCGTGAACGCTGGACAGCACGATCTTGGGCATCCGCCGCACCGCCTCGATAAAGGCGTGGTAGTGCTTCAGCAACTCGCCGACGACGGGGGCGATGGTATCGCTGGCGGCCGCCGCGCCGATGGTCTGCAAATCGCCGCCGGCCGAGAAGGCGCGGCCTTCGCCCTCGATCACCAGCACCCTGATGTCGCCGTTGGCCTCGACCTCGGCGCCGAGCTGTTCGAGCCGTTGCGCAATCGACAGGTTGATTGAGTTGAAAGCCGCGGGCCGGTTCAGCGTGATGGTGGCGATCGGGCCTTCGACCCGGAGCAGGGCGGGGGCGTCGGCGGCGTTGTCGGGGGTCGGCATGGCTTGGCCTCAGGGGAAGGGAGCATGCCTTTAAACAGCAGAAGGCCAGAGGTGACAATCCCCGGCCGGATCTGCAAAATGCGGCGCAAGCCGTGCGCGGGCCGGCGACAACCCTTGCGTCGCTTTGCACCGTGAGGTCTGATAGAGCCTCTCATCGTTCGGGACGCAGACAAGAGCGCTGCTTTCCTGGGACGAGACAGGCCAGCCAACATTTATGGAAAGAGGAGACGACATGGGTAGTTCCTGTGTCCTGGAAGTCGGGCCGCCCCCATGATGCAGGGGCCTGTTGTCATCATCGGCGCGGGCCATGCCGGCTTCCAGCTCGCCGCCTCGCTGCGCCAGAACGGGTTTTCGGAGCGCATCGCCCTCGTCAACGACGAAGGCCATCTGCCTTACCAGCGGCCGCCGCTGTCCAAGGCGTATCTGAAGGGGACCGGCGGGCCCGACAGTCTGATGTTCCGTCCGGAGAAATTCTACCACGACCAGAACATCGACCTGTTCTCCGACCGAGCGGTGTCGATCGAGCGTACCGCGCGCAAGGTATTGCTCGCCTCCGGGGTTTCGCTTGATTACGGCCACCTGGTGCTGGCGACCGGGGCGCGCAATCGCCTGCTCGACATTCCTAACGCCCATCTGGCCGGCGTGCGCTATCTGCGGACGCTCGACGAAAGCCAGGCGTTGCGGGCCTGCATTGCGCCGGGCCGGCGCGTCGTTGTCATCGGCGCCGGGTTCATCGGCCTGGAGTTTGCCGCGACCGCGCGGGCCAAGGGCATGGAAGTTGACGTCATTGAACTTGGTCCGCGGGTGATGGCGCGGGCGGTGACCGCGGAAATCTCGGAGTTCTTTCAGGCGCGGCACAGCGCGGCCGGTATTCGCATTCACCTTGGCGTGCAGGTCACCGCCATCGAGAGCGACGGTGGCAAGGTCACCGGCGTCAGCCTCAGCGATGGCCGTCATATTGCCGCCGACTTGATCGTGGTCGGCGTGGGAGTCCTGCCGAACGTCGAGTTGGCGGCGGAGGCTGGCCTGGCTGTGGCGTCGGGGGTTATCGTCGACGAACATCTATTGACCGCAGACCCCCATGTTTCGGCGATCGGCGATTGCGCGCTGTTCGCGAGCCCTCGGTTCGGCGGCTCGCTGCGGCTGGAATCCGTGCAGAACGCGGCCGACCAGGCTCGCTGCGTCGCGGCTCGGCTGACCGGCGACGCCAAGCCGTATGACGGCCTGCCGTGGTTCTGGAGCGACCAGGGCCCCGACAAGCTGCAGATCGCAGGCTTGACCACCGGCTACGACCGCGTGGTCGTGCGCGGCGACCGCGCGCAGGCGGCGTTTTCGGCCTTCTGCTACAGGTCCGGCCAGCTCGTCGGCATCGAGTCGGTTAACCGCGCCGGCGACCACATGTTCGGTCGTCGTCTGCTTGCCGCGCATGGATCGATCACGCCGGAGCAGGCGGCGGATGCCGGCTTCGACCTTAAGGCGGCCCTGACCTAGGTCGATCGTCTGGCCTAACAATCGGCCTGCTATCGGCGCAAGGCTGCCGCCACTTCCGCCGCCGTCGGCATCGACGGCGCGGCGCCCATCCGCTGCACGCAGATCGACGCTGCGGCATTGGCATAGTCCAGCGCATCGCGGATCGGCCTTCCGCCCGCCAGTTGCGCGGCCAGCGCGCCGACGAAGCAGTCGCCGGCGCCGGTGGTGTCAATCGCTTTCACCTTACGTCCGGCGATCGTGGATATTTCGCTGCCGATCAGCGCCAGCACGCCGCGCTTGCCAAGGGTGATGCAGATGATCCGTTCCGGATCGGTTTGCAGATGTCGCGCCGCTTCGATGAATCGGGCAGCAGGGTCGTCAGCCTCGAACGCGGTGTTGGCAAGAAACCCCAACTCGGTTTCGTTCAGCACCAGGATATCGACGAGGCCGAGCAGATCCGGGCCAAAGGCCTGGGCCGGAGCCGGATTGAGGATCGTTGTCGCGCCGGCCGCACGCGCCCGCTTGAAGAAGGCTTCGATCGCGGGCAGCGCGATTTCGAACTGGCTGACCGCGATGTCGCCCTCGGCAAGAACGGGGGTGGCCACGTCTGCCGCCGTCAGCAGCGCATTGGCGCCGGGGACCACGACAATGGTGTTGTCGGCAGCGGCGACGGTGATGATGGCTGTCCCGGTGTGGGTCCCCACGGTCTCCTTGACCGAGGAGAGGTCGATGCCCTGTGCGGCGAGAAACGTCCGCAACTGCTGTCCGAACGCGTCGGCGCCGAGCCGGCCGATCAGAGTAGTCGGTGCGCCGAGCTTCGCGGCGGCCACCGCCTGGTTGGCGCCCTTGCCGCCAGGAAAGTAATGCACGGCCTCGCCGGCGACCGTCTCGCCGACCCTGGGATGTCGGACGGCTGTCGCCACCACATCCATATTGATGCTGCCGGCAACGAAAACGCGCGCCATTGCTAACTTCCGTTCAGCCGGTCAGGCACTGACACCGAACTCCTGTTTGACCGCCTCGATATCGGCCAGCGTCGGCAAGCCCGCCTCGTTGCCGAGGCGCTGGATCTTGTAGGTCGAGGCCGCGCGCGCGAACTCGAAATGATCCTGCCAGCTCTTGGCGGGATTGCTGAGATAGGAATAGACATAGGCGCCGTGGAAGACGTCGCCCGCGCCGTTGGTGTCGATCACGCGCTCGCGCGGGACCGGAAGCGCCGCCAGTCGGCGGGCCGCGCCGGCCTCGTCATACCAGAGCAGGCCCTGCTCACCCATGGTGACGCCGCCGACCCGGCATCCACGGCTCTTGAGGTAGTCCAGCATCGCTTCCGGCGTCTTGTCCATCTGCTCGCACAGCCGTTCGGCGACGATGGCGACGTCGATGAATGCCAGCAACTCATGGGTATTGGCGCGCAGGCCGCCGCCGTCGAGCGAGGTCAGAATGCCGGCCTCGCGGCACAGCTTCGCATAATGGAGCGCGGCGTCGGGCTGGTGACCGTCCACATGCAGCGCCCGGCAGCCGCCGAGATTGAGGATCGGAAACGGATGGATGTGCTCGTCATCGCGGCAGCGCACGATCGCGCGCTTGCCATCCTTCGGCATGATGAACGAAAGCGACGAGGAATTGACCTTGCGCGGATGGATCGAGATTCCGTATTTCGCGCTCATGTCCTGAAACATGCGGCCGAGCCAGTCGTTGGCGATGGTTGCGATCAGGTCGGGCACGATCCCGAGCTTGGCGCAGCAGAACGCGGCCGTAACCGCGTTGCCGCCAAAGGAAACCGCGTAGGCGGAGGCCACGTGTTTTTCGTCGCCGGTAGGCATGTGGTCGGTGATGAAGGTGACGTCGATATAAGTCTGTCCGATGAAGAGGGCCTGCATTCGTTGTCCATGTTGTCCAGCCGCGCATTGGGCAAAGGTGGTGCCGCTGCCGCCACATTAGCACCTGATATCCGATGCATTCGCTGAAATTATTCGCAACCCGCCGCCTTTGCGGCTTGAGATCGGTGCATCAGGAGACTACGACCACCCCCGGGGTGGGGCTATCCCGGCATCCGCCGATCACGGCCGACCTCGCCTTGGAGTTGTTGGCGGCGCGGCAACAGGGAGGGAATGATGACCGTTTATTCCGGTCCGGTGTTCGACATGGCGGTGAACCAGTTCGGCGTCATTGCCAACCATCTGGAAATCCCGATGGACGAACGCGACCGCCTCCTGATGCCCAAGCGGTCCGTCACGGTCTCATGTCCGATCCACCGCGATGACGGCACGGTCGTCGTGTTCGAGGGCTATCGCGTCCAGCATCACCTCACGCTCGGCCCGACCAAGGGCGGCACCAGGTTCGCGCCCTCGGTCGATCTTGGCGAGATCGCGGCGCTCGCAATCTGGATGAGCTGGAAATGCGCGCTGGTCGGGCTGCCCTATGGCGGCGCCAAGGGCGGCGTCAACGTCGACCTTTCCAAGATCTCCAGACGGGAGCTTGAGGCGATTTCGCGCCGCTACATGCAGGAAATGATTCCGTTCGTCGGTCCGCATACCGACGTGATGGCGCCTGACATGGGCACCAATGAGCAGGTGATGGCCTGGTTCATGGACACCTATTCGATGTATCAGGGCCGCACCGTGACCGAGATTGTCACCGGCAAGCCGGTATCCTCGGGCGGCACGCTCGGCCGGCGCGAAGCCACCGGCCGCGGCGTCGCCTATCTGGCGCGGCGCGTGCTGAAGGAGCTCTCGATCAATCCGGGCAACGCGACCGCCGTGATCCAGGGCTTCGGCGATGTCGGTTCTTACGCGGCACTGGAGTTGCACCGATATGGCCTCAAGGTGATCGCGGTCAGCGATCACACCGGCGCGCTGCACGACCCCGCCGGGCTCGACATTCCCGCGCTGGCCCATCATGCGAGCAGGCATGGCAGCATCGCCGGCTTCTCCAGCCAGTTAGGCTTCGATCCCGCGCAGCTCCTCACGCTGGCCTGCGACGTGCTGGTGCCGGCGGCGATGGAGCGGGTGATCGACGCGAAGGTTGCGGAAAACCTGAAGTGCAGGGTGCTGGCCGAGGGCGCCAATGGTCCGACCACGCCGGACGCCGATCTTGTGCTGGAAAAGCGCCAGGGCGAGGTATTCCTGATTCCCGACACTCTCTGCAATTCCGGCGGCGTCGTGGTCAGTTATTTTGAATGGGTGCAGGACCTGCAGCAATTGTTCTGGGAGGAAGAGGAGGTGATGCGAAGGGAATACGCGATCCTCGATCGCGCCTTCGATCACATGGTGCAGCGGGCCAAGGCAGACAAGATCCCGCACCGGACGGCGGCGATGGCGATCGGTGTCGAGAAGGTTCGCGCCGCCAAGAACACGCGGGGGCTGTTTCCGTGATCGCCGGCCTCGATCACGTCGTCGTTCTCACCGGCGACATCGACGCGGCCAGTGCGGCCTACCAGACGTTTTTCGCGCGGGCGCCGGCCTGGCGGAGCCGCGGTGACGGCGCCGACCGCGTCCTGTTCACGCTCGACAACACGACGCTGGAATTGATGGCGCCGGACGGCGAGGGCGCGAACGCGGACCGGATTCGCGCGGTGCTCGACGCCGAAGGCGAGGGATTGGTCAGTCTTTGTTTTCGAACCCGCAACATCGCCAAGATGCATCGCAGACTCGATCGGCTCACGTTGAAGCCGGAACCCATCGTCGAGGTCGAAAGCCGCGACGCGATCAGCGGCGCCACTCTGGCATGGAAGCGCACCCGTGCGGCGACGGAGACGACGGGAGGAATTCGCCTGTTCTTCCTCGAGCGAGACCAGGAGCGGCCGCTCTCGGTGCGGACGACGGCCGGATCGATCACGGCGATGGACCATGTCGTGGTCTCGACCTCCGACCCCGAGCGGGCCGCGGCTCTCTATGGCGCGCGGCTCGGTCTCGACATGGCGCTCGACCGCTCGCATCCGGATTGGGGCCGGCTGATGTTCTTCCGCTGCGGCGACCTCATCGTCGAAGTGACGCACCGGCCGGGCAAACCGGAGGCGCGCGCGCAAGACAAATTGCGAGGCCTGTGCTGGCGTGTCGCCGACATCGACGCCACCCATGCGCGGCTGGTTCAGGCGGGCGTCGACGTCTCGGAAGTCCGCGCCGGCCGCAAGCCGGGGACGCGGGTGATGACCGTGCGCGGCGGCACCTGCGGCGTCCCGACGCTGCTGGTGCAGCCCCCGGCGGTAAAGCCGTCCTGATTGCAGCGCTTCGTTTCGCTGTGTCAACGCTGAACGCAATTGTCACGCAGCTGGACCGTTGCGCGAAATTCTCCGAAAAGTGTCACGGCAAGATACAGCGCGCCGGTTCCCGATTTAACCTTTTTCGGGGGTATTCAGCTTAACAAAGGGTTACCGTTGCGGCCGCGCGAGCTCCGGCGCTAGCTGTATCGCACGGAGAATGTCTCCGCAGCGATGAGCGCCAACATGAAAATTCTTTATGCGATTGCAGTTCTCGCCCTGATGTCGACATCGGCCGACGCCTGGCAGGTCGTGGAGCGGTGCACCTTCAGCCAGTTCAACGGCCGGGTATGCACGACCTCCTATCTGAACGACCCGCCGCGCAACCCTGCCCAGGAACAGGAAGACGAAAAGGCGAGGCGCGCCAGCATCGACAAGTGGGAAGCGTTCTGCAAGCCGACGCGCACCTACGATAGCGAGGGCGTGGTCCGGCTGGCTTACGCGAAAAAGGGCTGCGAGTTCGGCCGCAGCGAGTAACCGCCGCGCCCGATATTCAGCCTCCCTGCCGCGACCGGGGAGCGCTTCGGGCGCCACGGTCGATGCGCTGCGGCGCAGGTTTGCGGCGCGTCTGCCGCGACGGAAAACCACTAAATCTTTAGGGATCAGATTGCGGCGCGGTTAGCCACGCCGCTTTACGCCGCCTCAATGCTTGCCGGTCATTCTGATGACGGCATCCATCTTCACGAGGCATTTGCAATGCGTATCCTCATCGCGATCTCGATTGTCGCAGCGTCGCTCTCGTCGGCATCGGCGCAGTTTGCGATGGATCATGGCAATGCGGCGGCCGCGGCCCAGGCCGCCAATGCGGAGCGGGAATATCAGAACGCCAAGGCTGACGCCATCAGGAACGGTCGTCCGCTGCTTCCCAGTCAACAGACCAACTTCGCGGTCGGCGGTCGTGGCATGGTGAAAGTCATTCCGCGGACGCCGGAAGAGCAGAAGGCCGATGAAGCCGCGCAAGCCGCCTGGAGCGCACGCTGCAAGCCGACCGTTGTCGAGGACAGCGAAGGCTTGCGCCGGGTGAAATATGCCGAGCGCGACTGCGACCTTTCCCGGTTCAACACCGCCGGCAATTAACAATTCGGCGAAATGAGCCGCGCTCAGCCGACCTCGCACGGCACGCTCAGGAATCCCCGGAAGCGAACCCGACCGCCGCGCAACGGCGGCCCAACAAGCGCGTAGTTCGGAAACCGCGCCAGGAAGCGCGAAATCGCGATCGCGCCTTCCAGCCGCGCCAGCGCCATTCCGGCGCATTGATGCGCGCCGGTGCCGAAGGCGAGATGCCGGTTCGGCGCGCGGCCCACATCCAGACGTTCGGGATCGACGAACTGGGCGGGGTCGCGGTTTGCCGCGCCGATGCACAGCGTCACCGGCGTTCCGGCCGGCAACGCCACGCCGCCGAGTTCGACCGGCTCCACCGTCATGCGGTTGCCGAGCTGGTTTGAGCTTTCGAACCGCAGGAATTCCTCGACAGCGGTCTTGATCAGCGCGGGATTGTCGATCAGCCGCTGTTTTTCGCCCGCGTGGTCCTGCAGCGCGACCAGCCCGTTGCCGATCAAATTGGTGGTGGTTTCGTGGCCGGCATTGAGCAGAAAGATGCAGTTGTGCAGCAGCTCCTTTTCGGTCAGCCGCTCGCCATTGTCTTCGCCCTGAATCAGCCGGGTCAGCACATCGCGCTCGGGATTGCCGGGTCTGGCCCGCCGCCGCGCCACCAGCCCTTCAAGATAGCTGAGGAAATCTTTCACCGCGGCGTTGCCGCGGGCGAACACGTCCGGGCCGATCACCGGCTCCAGCGCGCCGAGAATGGCAAGCGACCAGTCGCGCAAGGGGGCGCGCTCGTCCGCGGGAACGTCGAGCAGATTGCCGATGACCTCGATCGGGATCGCGGAGGCGAAATCGTCGATCAGGTCCACCTTGCCTTTGGCGGCGATGGCGTCGAGCAGACGGTCCACCAGCCGCACCAGGTCCGGCTCCATGCCGGCGATCGCGCGCGGCGACAGCGCGCCCATGATCAGCCGGCGCACGCGGGTATGAGCAGGGGGATCGTTGAAGACGAGGCTCGTGGTGTGGTGTTCATAGAGCAGGGAGGCGCCATATTTGGGCGAGAACTCCTTCTTCTTGTCGGAAGAGAAGACCCTGGTGTTCTTGTAGGCCGAGACCAGGTCGTCGTAGCGGGTCAGGAAATACGAGCCGTTCGCCAGCCGTTTGACCGGCGCGTTCTCACGCAACGCGCGATAGGTGGGGTAGGGGTTGGCATAGAATTCCGGCGTCAGCTTCTCGAGATCGAACGTGGCCGCCAGCTCGCGCGCTTCTGCAGTCATGGTTGGGATACCCGTTGTCGACGACGGATAGGCTGTTTTCATCCTTCCGTGAAGCGCGCCCCCGGAACACGACGAGCCCGGGTGCACTGCAATAAATCCTTGACTCGGCTAAGGTGAGTGATTACTCACGCGCCCATGTCCAACCTGCGCATGACCAGCGATCTGCGGCGGCAATTGATCCTTGGCGCCGCCAAGCGATGCTTCGCCCGCAACGGCTTTGCCGGCACCACGACCCGGAGCGTCGCCGCGGCGGCATCAATTTCGGAAGGCCTGCTGTTCAAGCATTTCGCCTCCAAGGCGGCGCTTTATGCCGAAATCCTGGCCGAAGAATGCCATGCGGATCCGGATCTCGCGCATCTGCTCGGCCAGGAGCCCTCGACCCGCACGCTGGTCGAACTGGTGAAGGGTATGGTCGGCCATTTCACCCGGATATCGGACGGCCCGGACGAGCAGGAAGCCCAGCGGGTGCGGCTGATGATGACGAGCTATCTCGACGATGGCGAGTTCGCCCGGCTGCTGCATGCCAAGGTCGGGGACCTGATCGGCCCAGTGTTCGCTGCCTCGCTGCAAAGCGCGGTGGCGGCCGGGCACGCGGCGCGGGTCGGCAGCGACCCGCTGAACCTGTTCTGGTTTGCCCATCACACGGTGTTGATGGCGGCGCTGACGCGGCTTCCGGCCATACCCTGCCTATCTTATGGAAACGCTTCTGATCTGGAGCGCCAGCTTTGTCGTTTTGTCCTGCGCGGCATCGGACTTAACGAGGCCGCAATTTCTTTTCATCTGGACCGAGATCCGTTGTCGAATTCCGGACAACCGATAGCTGCAGAAAGTGCATGACATGAACATCGTCACTGAACCCAAGCTGTCGGGCCAACCGATTGCCGACAAGCCGCGCAAGCGGCCGGTCCGGATGGTGCGCTGGTTTCTGATTGTCGGGCTGCTGCTTGCGGCCGTGGTCGGCGGCCTGATCTTCTTCAAGTTCGTCTTTTTGCCGAACCTGTTCAAGGAAATCTTCAGCAAACCGCCGCCACCGACCAGCGTCAACATCGCGACCGCGCGGACCGAAACCATTCCGAACCTGCTGACGGCGGTCGGCGATCTCGCCGCCGTGCACCAGGTCAACGTGACCTCGGATGTCAACGGACGCATCACCGACATCCTCTTCACGGCAGGCACGAGCGTCAAGAAGGGTACGCCGCTGGTGCAGTTGTTCGATGGTCCGGAGCAGGCCGACCTCGCCAATTTCAGGGCGCAGCAGCGCGTGGCGCAACTCTCGCTGGATCGCGCTAAGCAGCTGGCCGAGCGCCAGTTCGGGCCTCAGGCAACGGTGGACGCGGCGCAGGCCGCGTTCGACCAGGCCAGCGCCGGCATCGCCAGGAGCCAGGCCGTGATCTCCCAGAAGCTGGTGAGGGCGCCGTTCGACGGCGATCTCGGCGTTCGCATGGTCGAGGTGGGTCAATATCTCACCGCGGGCACGCAGATCGTCTCGCTGACCGACCTGTCCGTGCTGTTTGCGAACTTCACCGTGACGGAGAAGGACTCCGGCCAGCTCAAGGTCGGCCAGACCGTTCGTATCGCCGTCGATGCCTATCCGAACCGGACTTTCGAGGGACAGATCACCACCATCGAGCCGCAGATCTCGACCGATACGCGCAACATCCGCGTGCAGGCGACGATCCAGAATCCGGATCGCATCCTCAAGCCCGGCATGTTTGCGACCACCACCGTGGTGCTGCCGGACAAGCCGCCGGTCGTCACCGTGCCGGAAACCGCGGTGGACTACACGCTCTACGGAGACTCCGTCTATCTCCTGGGCGAGAAGAAGGGCGCGGATGGCAAGACCAGCCTCATTGTCACGCGTAGCTTCGTGCAGACCGGCAACCGCATCGGCGGCCGTGCTGAAATCGTCAAGGGATTGAAGGACGGCGACCGGGTGGTGGCGGTGGGGCAGCTCAAGCTGCAATCGGGATCGGCGGTCACGATCTCGACCGATCCGACGCCGCCGATTCCGGCGAAGCCGCCGCGCTACTGACACACCCACGGACGCGGCCCGAGCGGCCGCGCCGGCGCAAGACAGGCAACGGCCTTGGAGACGAGACGGCGCCTTGAATTGCTGAACCCACCGGGATGATTTGCGATGGCCTTTACCGATATCTTCATCAAGCGTCCGGTTCTAGCGGTCGTCGTCAGTCTGCTGATCCTGCTGATCGGCCTTCGGGCCGCCAGCGTATTGCCGATCCGGCAGTATCCGAAGCTGTCGAACACGGTGATCAATGTCACGACGGTTTATCCCGGCGCATCGGCCAGCCTGATCCAGGGCTTCATCACCACGCCGCTCGAGCAGGCGGTCGCCTCCGCCGAGGGGGTGGACTACATCACCTCGTCGTCGGTCCAGGGCACCAGCACCATTCAGGTCTTCGTCAAGCTGAATTTCGACCCGAACCAGGCGCTGACCGAAGTTCTCGCCAAGGTGAACTCCGTCAGATACCTGATACCTAGAGAGTCGAACGATCCGATCGTGACCAAGACGACCGGCCAGACCACGGCGGTCATGTATCTTGGTTTCTCCAGCGACGAGCTCTCGGGTTCGGCGATCTCGGATTATCTGACGCGCGTCGTGCAGCCGGTGCTGTCCACGGTTGACGGCGTCGCATCCGCCGACATCCTCGGCGGGCAGACCTTCGCGATGCGGCTGTGGCTCGATCCGTTGCGAATGGCGGGGCGCGGGGTGTCGCCGAGTGATGTTTCGACGGCGATCGCCGCCAACAACTTCCAGGCCGCGGCCGGCCAGGCCAAGGGCTATCTGATCGTCTCGAACATCCAGACCAACACCGACCTTCGCAGCCTAGATCAGTTCAAGAAGATGATCGTCAAGTCCAGGGACGGCGGCTTCGTGCGGCTCGAGGATATCGCTACCGTCGAACTCGCGGCCCAAAGCACCGATGCCAGCGTCGCGTTCAGCGGCCAACGGGCGATCTTTATCGGTGTGCAGGCTACCCCGCAAGGCAACCCGTTGACGCTGGTCAAGGGCGTGCGCGCGCTGATACCGGAGATCGAACGCAACCTGCCGCCGTCGATGCAAATGAAGGTAGCCTACGATTCCACCAAGTTTATTCAATCGTCGATCGACGAGGTGCAGGCGACGCTGGCCGAAGCCGTGCTGATCGTCGTGGCCGTGATCTTCCTGTTCCTGGCCTCGTTCCGCTCGGTCATCATTCCCGTGGTCACGATTCCGCTGTCGCTGATCGGCGTCTGCAGTCTGATGCTTGTCATGGGCTTCAGCTTCAACCTGTTGACGCTGCTGGCGATGGTGCTGGCGATCGGGCTCGTGGTCGACGACGCCATTGTGGTGGTCGAGAACATTCACCGGCATCTGGAAGAGGGAAAGACGCCGGTGCAGGCCTCGCTGCAGGGGGCGCGCGAAATCGTCGGGCCCGTGATTTCGATGACGATCACGCTTGCGGCCGTGTATGCGCCGATCGGCTTTCTTGGCGGACTGACTGGCTCGCTGTTCCGCGAATTCGCCTTCACGCTGGCGGGCGCCGTGATCGTGTCGGGCGTGGTGGCGCTCACGCTGTCGCCGATGATGTGCTCGGTCCTGCTCAAAAGCGCGGAAGAGGGGCGTTTCGCCAGACTGGTCAACCGCGTTTTCGGCGGGATGACGCGCTGGTACGGTCGCCAGCTCGATCGCTCGCTCGACTATCGTCCGGTTACCGGGCTGTTTGCGTTGACCATGCTTGGGTTGGTTGGGTTTCTCTATCTCACCACCGCCAAGGAACTCGCGCCCGAGGAGGACCAGGGCATCGTGTTCTCGGTGACCAAGGCGCCGAAATACGCCAATATCGATTATGTCGATTTCTACGGCGACAAGCTCGACAAGGCGTTTCAGAAATTTCCCGAAACCGACCTGCGTTTCGTTCTGAACGGCATCAACGGGCCGCAGGGCGGCATTGCCGGCATGTTGCTGAAGCCATGGGACGAGCGCGAGCGCTCTTCGATCAAGCTGAAGCCGCTGGTGCAGGCCGAGCTCAGCAAGATCGAAGGCGTCCAGGCCTTCGCCTTCAACCTGCCGCCGCTGCCGGGCGGACCCGGCGGCCTGCCGGTACAGATGGTGATCAACTCGACCGCCGGTTTCCAGGCTGTTTATGAACAGATGGCGAAACTGAAGGACGCCGCGCGCAAGAGCGGGCTGTTCATCGTCTCCGACAGCGACCTCGACTTCAATCAGCCGGTGGTGCGCATCTCCATCGACCGTTCCAAGGCGAGCGATCTCGGCATCAACATGTCGCAGGTCGGCGCGACGCTGCAGACGCTGTTGGGCGGCAACTATGTCAACCGCTTCAATCTTGAAGGTCGATCGTACCAGGTGATCCCGCAGGTGCCTCGCAGCATGCGGCTGTCGCCGGAATCGCTCGGCGGCTATTATGTTCCGACCAACACCGGGCAACTCGTGCCGCTGTCGACCATCGTGACGATCGAGACCGGCACTGATCCGAATGCTCTGACGCGTTACAACCAGCTCAATTCCGCGACCTTCTCGGCGGTGCCGATGCCGGGCGTGACGGTTGGGCAGGCGGTGGACTTCCTGGAGCGGGAGGCGAAACAGCTGCCGGCCGGCTTTGGCCACGACTATCTCGCCGACTCGCGCCAGTATGTGAAGGAGGGCAATCAGCTCGCGATCACCTTCGGCTTCGCGCTGATCATCATCTTCCTGGTGCTGGCGGCGCAGTTCGAAAGCCTGCGCGATCCGCTCGTCATCATGGTCAGCGTCCCCATGGCGATCGTCGGCGCGCTGATCCCGCTGTTCTTTGGCGTGGCGACCATCAACATCTATACCCAGGTCGGGCTCCTGACGCTGGTCGGCCTGATCACCAAGCACGGCATCCTGATGGTCGAATTCGCCAACGAACTCCAGCTCAGGGAGGGCCTTGACCGCCGGGCGGCGATCGAGATGGCGGCCCGGATCCGGCTGCGCCCGATCCTGATGACGACGGCGGCGATGGTGACGGGGCTGATCCCGCTTTTGACCGCGACCGGAGCCGGCGCGGCGAGCCGGTTCTCGATCGGGCTCGTCGTTGTCGCGGGCATGTCGATCGGCACGCTGTTTACGCTGTTCGTGCTGCCCGCGGTCTATGTGACGATGGCCACCGATCACCGCGCCAAGGCCGGGTCACAGCGGACGCGGGAAATCGACGAGTTCGATCACGCGGCGCAGGGGCTCAAGGTGACCTAGCTGGGGCATGGTGGCTCGGAGGCGCGGAAACAGAGGGGGCCAACATGACGAGCGACTTTGCCGCCGGCAATTACCGGTTCATCCCGGCCGTGTTTCAGTATTCCGGCGGCGTGGCGGCCAGCCCCGGCCATGAAATCGAGCGGGTGCGTTTCGACAGGCCGGTGCCGCTGGCCGCAGGCTTTGCGCAGATCGCAAACTACATCAAGGCCGCGGGCCGGCCGCTGACGTCATTCTGTGCTTGCGAGCTGCGTTCGCCCGCGGCGTTCACCGACCAAGGGTTTCGCAATTTCAACCTGCATTACGTCGAGACGCTGGCGGCCTGGGGAGTCTATGACGGCAAGACCAATCCGGTCGCCCGCAGCAACGTCTGTCCCGAGATCGACCCGCCGGCCGAACCGTCGTTCTACGCCTTTTCGTATACGCGGCCGAACCAGAACGCCGCGCCGAGCTTCGTGATCGCCGGCAGCGGGGAGTCGCAGGAAGGCAACGCCAGCTATGCCGAGCGTACGGTGCGCTACCGCGATATCAGTCCGGACGGCATGGCCGAGAAGGTGCGTTACGTCGTCGGCGTGATGGAACAGCGGATGGCCGCATTGGGCTTTGGCTGGAAAGATGCTACGGCCGTGCAGGCCTATACGATCCACGATTTCCACCCCGTCTTTGCCGACGCCATGGTTCGGCGCGGGGCTGCGCGGGCGGGCTTGACCTGGCATTTCGCCCGGCCGCCGGTGATCGATCTCGAATACGAGATGGATTGCCGCCGCGTGCTGCGGGAGATCGTGATTTAGAGCATGATCCGGAAAAGTGTGCAGCGGTTTTCCGAAAAGATCATTCGTAAACAAATACCTAGAGCGGACTGACGATTCGAACAAGAGTCATCCCGCTTTAGGTCTTTGCGCTTGTGCCGGCGATACCGGCTTCAATACCCGCGTCGATGATCGCGCGGTCGGTGATCCCGGCCGGGTTGTCGCGCGTCGGCAGGAACGTGCGCAGATGCACCCAGCGCTCGCAGCTCACCTGCTCCAGCCGTTCGAGTTCGGCGAGCGGATTGGCGTGGTCGTCGACCCGCAGGTCGAGATCGGACCATTCCTCATTGCCATGGATCAACAGCGCCGCGGACTGCTTGCCGCGCTTGTCGCCGCCGGCGGCTTCGCCGGCCTGCATGGCGACGATCAGCCGACGCGCAAAGGGCAAAGCGGGATTCGCCGCATAGGATTTAGCCGTCTCGTCGAGCACGGCGCTGCCGGCCAGCATGTTGCCGGCGATGGAGAAACCCTCGCCTTCGACATGGCCGCACCAGTCGACGCATTCGTGGCCGGTGAACGCGGCGATACGTCCTCGCGCATCCATGACGTGAAGTTGCCGGCTCTGGCGGCCGTCATCGGCCGCAATCAGTGTCGCCACCACCTCGCGTGGCGAGAGCCCCTCGCGCAGCAGCCTGACGCCGTCGATGCCGTAATAAGGGTTGACCAGTGCCTGCGTCGCGACGCCGCCGAAGCCGGCCGCGACATGCGGTACCCGCGCGCCGACCGCGAAAAACCGGGTCGCGACCGCGATGCCGATCTGGCCGGTTTCGGGATCGCGGGCGATGATCGACCAGGTCATTTCATGTCGGCTCTTTTGTCCTGCGGCCCGCGGTTATCTATCGGCCCGCGGCATAGCCCTGCATGCCCCTGGGATTGGCGGCAGCGCGGCGGCGGCGGCCAACCCTGGAGGCGGCGGTGAGGCGGCCTTCGGACCAATCAGGGCCGACCTCGACGATATGCCCGCGGCCTTTCAGGGTATCGATCGTCGCCTTCGGCACGCGGTTCTCGACCACGAGCACGCCGGGGCGCGCGGTGCGCGGCCAGAACGAGATCGGGAAATGTTCGGAATGCCAGGCCGGCGCGTCGATCGCTTCCTGCAGGTTCAGTTTGGCGTGGACATGCCGCAGGAAGAACTGCGTGGTCCATTGATCCTGCTGGTCGCCGCCGGGCGAGCCCCAGGCCATGTAGGGCTCGCCGTCGCGTAGCGCCATGGTGGGCGAAAGCGTGGTGCGCGGGCGCTTGCCCGGCGACAGCGCCGCCGGGTGGCCTTCCTCCAGCCAGAACATCTGCGCGCGGCTGCCAAGGCAGAAGCCAAGTTCGGGAATGACCGGCGAGGATTGCAGCCAGCCGCCGGACGGCGTCGCCGAAATCATGTTGCCGGCCTGGTCGATGATGTCGAAATGCACGGTGTCGCCGCGCACCTCGCCGAAGCGGCCGACGGTCGGCTCGCCCGCGCCCATGG
>LNFM01017972.1_pt1 | contig 21395 bp, 21 predicted proteins | sample 596031 | NCBI WGS metagenome assembly LNFM01 (sample SAMN04254537, study PRJNA301005) | activated carbon metagenome | isolation source: dual media filters at the Ann Arbor, Michigan drinking water treatment plant | place: USA: Ann Arbor
GTAGGTGTTGTAGGGCGTATCGGTGGTCAGATCGCTTTTGCGGATGTTGCCGTCGAATGCCTCTCCCATTCCGTAGATCACCGTGGGATCGGTCTGCAGGCGCATGCCGATGCGCAGCCGGTTGATGAATACCGCGGCCACCATGGCCCGCTCTTCAGGGCGCCCCGTTTCCTTTTCGACAATCGACGCCAGGATCAGGGCTTCCTCGGGTGATTTCAGCGGCAGACCCTGCGCACGCCGTCCCCATTCCTGGTCAAGATGGCGCAGCATCAATTGATGCGCGCGGCGCAGTATCGCCAGGTCGGTCGTGCCTTCGCTGAAATGATAGGTATCGGGGAAAAACCAGCCTTCGGCAGCCGGCCGGGTTATGCCCAGTTTCTGCAGCAGTTCCGCCTCGCTGAGGCTCGCGCCTTCGGCACGCACCTTCGGATGCTCCTGCAGGGCCTTGCGCATCTGACGGAACGTCCAACCTTCGACAAACGTCACCGAGACCAGGGTGACATCGCCCCGGGTGATCCGGTCCAGCAATGTCAGCGGGGTCAGCGCGCCGGAGAACTCGTAGTTGCCGGCCTTCAGTTTCGCCGATTCGCCGCGCAGGCGGGCCAGCAATTCGAAGGGTTCAGGACGGCCGATGATCCCGGTTGCCGCCAGTTGTGCCGACACACCGCGCAGCGAACTGCCCGGACGCAACTCAAAGGTCAGCGGCGACGAACCGAGCGCGAGATCGCGGTGTGCGTAGTAATACAGCCCCGCGGCGGCCGCCAGCGTAACCAGCACCGCAGACCACAGCAGGAATTTAAACAGCCGGATGATCGAAGGCATCAAGCCATTTTCTCACGAGTGTCGCGACGGGAAACTCCCGCCACCGCAATGCCCCGAATGCGGCCACCGGCCAGACGCCGATCAGGCTGTTGACCAGCATGACTTCCGCAGCGGACTCCAGGCGCAGGCGGCTGACGGTTTCCACGCTGCAGCGCAGGCCGTGGCGCGCGGCAGATGCCATCACCAGCTCCCGGGTGACTCCGGAGACGCCGCAGCGGGAAAGATCCGGCGTTACCAGTACGCCGTTCTCGACCAGGAACAGATTGCAGCGCGTGCCCTCGATGATGTTTCCGGCAGTGTCCTGGAGCAGTCCTTCGGCGATTGCCGGATCATCCCACTCGGCGCGCGCCAGCACGTTTTCCAGCCGGTTGAGGTGCTTGATGCCGGCAAGCGCCGGCTGTTCGGACAATCGCAGCGCGCACAGCCGGACGGTGACCCCTGCGCTTGCCCACTCCACGGGGTGGGCCGGCAGTGGACTGGCGGAAACAATGCGCCGGGGCCGGGGATTTTCCGGGCCGGCATATCCGCGGCCGCCGCTGCCCCGGGTTACCGTGATCCGCAGGCTGCAGTCCTGTGCGCGCGCGGCAATAGCACGGATGTCCTGGAGTAGCGCTTCGCCTGCGGGCGGCTGGATACCGAGCACCACACAATCGGACGCCAGCTTCGCATACTGAAGCGACCAGCGCGACACCCGCCCCCCGTGCATCGCCATCGTGCGGAACACGCCATCGCCATAGGTCAGGCCGCGATCATCGGCAGGAACACCGGCATCCGGCACCCCGTCAACCAGTGTCATCAACATGGCGCTGCGGCCGCCGGTCGGTGCCGGCGGAAATCAGATCCTGCGGAACACCAGACTGCCGTTGGTGCCGCCGAACCCGAAGGAGTTGGACAGTGCGACGTCGATTTTCATCGGACGTGCGGTATTCGGCACGTAATCCAGGTCGCACTGCGGATCCTGGTTGACCAGGTTGATGGTCGGCGGCGCGACCTGGTCGCGGATCGCCAGCACCGAAAACACCGCCTCGATGCCGCCTGCGGCACCGAGCAGATGCCCGGTCATCGACTTGGTCGAGCTGACGGCCAGTTTTTTCGCATGCGCGCCGAAGCAGTTCTTGACGGCAATGGTTTCGGCGATGTCGCCCAGTGGCGTCGAGGTGCCGTGGGCGTTGATGTAGTCGACCTGGTCGTGGTTGAGGCCGGCGTTGCGCAGCGCATTGTTCATGCAGCGCACGGCGCCTGCACCGTCCTCGCAGGGCGCGGTGATGTGGTGGGCGTCCGCGCTCAGGCCGTAACCGGCCAGTTCGCAGTAAATGCGCGCACCGCGTTTTTTCGCGTGCTCGTATTCCTCGAGCACCAGCACGCCGGCGCCCTCGCCCATCACGAAACCGTCGCGGTCCTTGTCCCAGGGGCGGCTCGCCGCCGCGGGATCGTCGTTGCGGGAAGACAATGCGCGGGCCGCACAGAAACCGCCGATGCCGAGCGGGGACACCGTGGATTCGGCGCCGCCGGCGATCATGACGTCGGCATCGCCGTACTCGATCAGCCGACCGGCTTCGCCGATGCTGTGGTTGGCCGTGGTGCAGGCGGTCACGACCGAGATGTTCGGGCCCTGCAAACCGTACATGATCGACAGCTGGCCCGAGATCATGTTGATGATCGAGCCGGGCACGAAAAACGGGGAAATCTTGCGCGGGCCGCCAGCGAGCACCGCGTTGTGCGTTTCCTCGATCAGCGGCAAGCCGCCGATGCCGGAGCCGATGCATACGCCGATCATCTGGCGGTCCAGCTTCTCCAGATCGAGTCCGGCATCCTTGATGGCGTCAATGCCCGCAGCCAGGCCGTAATGAATGAAGGTATCGAAGCGCCGTGCTTCCTTGACCGGAAGGTAGTTGCCGGCCTCGAAACCCTTGACCTCCCCGGCTATCTGCGAGGTGTATCCCGAAGCATCAAAACGGGTCACTTTCGTGATCCCGGATTTCCCGGCGGTAATGCTCGACCAGGACTGATCAATGCCGATGCCGACCGGGGAAATGATCCCCAGTCCGGTCACGACTACTCTGCGGGTGGTTGGACGCGGCATGATGCAGATAGGAAGGAGCGTCGAACGCCCCATGATCCGTGGGAAATGGGGGAAGGCACCGGCCCTCCCCGCGAACTCAGGCTTTCTGGTGGGCCTTGATGTAGTCCGTGGCCTGCTGGACTGTCGTGATCTTCTCGGCTTCCTCGTCCGGAATCTCGGTCTCGAATTCCTCTTCCAGTGCCATCACCAGCTCGACGGTGTCCAGAGAGTCTGCGCCAAGATCATTGACAAAGGATGACTCGTTCTTGACGTCAGCCTCGTTGACCCCGAGCTGCTCGGCAACAATCTTTTTGACGCGTTGCTCAATATTGTCCATCTGCTGTCCCCTTTCGCGTTGCTTGATGATGTCTGGCAGTGTCCGGATCCGTGACCGGATTCCGGCAACCCCGTAAAAGCGTGAATTTTACCACAAAGTGAATTTAAAAAATACTTTAAAAACAACAAGTTATTACGATTACCGCATTGCCCGCACGAACTGCAGGCGCCGCGCATTCTAGCCCATGTGCATGCCGCCGTTGACGTGCAGTGTGCAGCCGGTCACATAGGAGGCGGCATCGGACGCCAGGTAGGTCACGGCGGCGGCGACGTCCTCGACCTTGCCGAGTCTGGCGAGGGGAATCTGGCCGATCAATCCCTCGCGCTGGGCATCGCCCAGCCCCCGCGTCATGTCGGTGTCGATGAACCCGGGGGCAACGCAGTTGACCGTGATGTTGCGGCTGCCCACTTCCCGCGCCAGGGCCCTCGAAAAGCCTTCGACGCCGGCCTTGGCAGCCGCATAGTTGCTCTGCCCGGCATTGCCCATGGTGCCGATCACCGAGGTCACGTTGATGATGCGCCCCGACCTTGCCTTCATCATGCCGCGGATCACGGCCTTCGACAGGCGATAGACCGACTTGAGGTTGGTCGACATGATCGCGTCCCACTCCTCGTCCTTCATCCGCATCAGCAGGTTGTCGCGGGTAATGCCGGCATTGTTGACCAGTATCGCCACGTCGCCCCACTGCTGCTGTATCGCCGCCAGCGCGGCATCGACCTGAGCGGCATCAGTGACATCCATGGCATAACCCGCGCCGCCGATGCCGGCTGCGGCGAGTTCCCGGGAAATGGCCTCCGCGCCCGCCGCCGTCGTTGCAGTGCCTGCGACCGTGGCTCCTGCCGCCCCCAGCGCGAGCGCAATGCCCTGGCCGATGCCGCGTGATGCACCGGTGACCAGCGCCACCTTGCCTTTGAGCATGCTCATCGCAATGCCTCCATCGTCTGCTGCAGCGATGCCGGATCGGTCACTGCGAATCCCTGAAGTCCGTCCTCGATGCGCCGGGTCAGGCCGGCCAGCACCTTGCCCGGGCCGCACTCGACAACATGGGTGACCCCCTGTGCCGCAAACGCGCGCACGGTCTCCACCCAGCGCACGGGGCTGCAGGCCTGGCGCGCCAGCGCATCCTTGATCTGCTCCGGATCACTGCCCACGGCGACATCGACGTTGTTGACCACGCTGATCGCCGGCGCCTTGAACTGAATGGCCTGCATCCGTTCGCGCAGGCGGTCCGCGGCCGGCTTCAGCAGTGATGAATGGAAAGGCGCACTGACCGGCAGCATCACCGCGCGCTTGGCGCCGCGCGCCTTCGCTGCCGCTGCGCCGCGCTCTACCGCGGCCTTGTGACCGGCAATGACCACCTGGCTCGGCGCATTAAAATTGACAGCCTCGACAACCTCGCCCTGGGCAGCTTCGGCGCAGGCCGCACGCACCGCGTCATCGTCAAGGCCAAGGATTGCCGCCATCGCGCCACTGCCCATCGGCACGGCTTCCTGCATGGCCTGGGCGCGGAAACGCACCAGCGGCACCGCATCCGCAAAGGACAACACGCCGGCCGCCACCAGCGCCGTGTATTCGCCGAGGCTGTGCCCGGCCAACATCACCGGCGGCGGGCCACCGGCCTCCTGCCAGGCGCGGTACATCGCGTAGGCCGCGGTCAGCATCACCGGCTGCGTATTGACTGTCGCATTCAGTTCGTCGGCAGGGCCCCCGGCCACCAGTTGCCACAGATCCTGGCGCAATGCGGCGGAAGCCTCCGCGAAGGTGTCACGCACGACCTTGCTGTCGGCAAAACCCTGCATCATGCCCACCGACTGCGAACCCTGTCCCGGAAATACCAAAGCCAGCTTCATCGTTGATTGATCCTCACCACTTGATTAAGACGGCACCCCAGGTGAATCCGCCGCCGACCCCTTCCAGCATCACATGCTGTCCGGTCTTGATGCGGCCGTCGCGCACCGCCTCGTCGAGCGCCAGCGGCACCGAGGCCGCGGAAGTGTTGGCGTGCCTGTCCACCGTCGTGATCACGCGCTCCATCGGCAGATCGAGTTTTTTTGCGGTGGCCTGCAGGATGCGGATGTTGGCCTGGTGCGCGGCCTCGGCCAGCGCCTCGAGCGCGACATCCTCCAGCACCTTGACTGCAAACTTGAACACCGCCGTGCCATCCATCTGCAGCAGAGGCCGGCCGCTGACCTTGCCGCCGCAGACGCTGCCCGGCACCGACAGGATGCCGGCATGGCTGCCGTCGGCATGCAGCGGCGCCGAGAGTATGCCTGGCGTGTCGCTGCGCTTCAGCACCACTGCGCCGGCACCGTCGCCAAACAGCACGCAGGTGCCGCGGTCCTCCCAGTCGAGGATGCGCGAGAACACTTCGGCGCCGACCACGAGGATGTGCTCGTAACGGCCGGATCGCATGAACTGGTCGGCGGTCGCCAGCGCGTAGACAAAACCGCTGCATACCGCCTGCACATCGAATGCCGGCATGCCTTTGGCTCCGAGTTTGGCCTGCAACAGGCAGGCGGTGCTCGGGAACACCATGTCCGGCGTCGAGGTGGCGACGATGATCAGGTCGAGCTCTCCGGCGGAAATGCCGGCCGCCTCGAGTGCACGCTGCGAGGCTTTCAGCGCAAGGTCGCTGGCATTTTCGTGTTCCGCGGCGACGTGCCGCTCGCGGATGCCGGTACGCTGCCTTATCCATTCATCGGAAGTATCCATGATCGCCGCGAGATCGGCGTTGGTGACGGTTTTTTCAGGCAGGTAACTGCCGGTGCCGACAATGCGTGAATGGGTGATCGTCATGCGGATTGTGTTTTCCGTTCCAGCGCAGCCATTCTCTCGCTGATATGCGCGAGCACGCCGGTGCGCACTTCATTGACTGCGTGTTCGATTGCAAACCCGAAGGCGAAGGCATCCGCGGAGCCATGGCTCTTGATGACCACGCCACGCAGGCCAAGAAGGCTGGCTCCGTTGTAACGACGGTGATCGACACGATCCTTGAAGGCCTTGATCACGGGCATCGCCACCAGGCCCAGCATTTTGGTGAACAGGTTTTTCCTGAATTCCTCGCGCAGGTAGGTCGCCAGCATCTGCGCCAGGCCCTCCGAGGTCTTCAGCGCGACATTGCCGACAAAACCGTCGCAGACCACAACATCGGTGGTGCCCTTGTAGATGTCGTCGCCCTCGACATTGCCGTGAAAATTGAGTCCGCTGGCGCGCAACAGCAGCGCGGCCTCCTTGACGACCTCGTTGCCCTTGATGTCTTCCTCGCCGATGTTCAGCAGCCCCACCGTGGGCCGCGGCTTGTGCTCGACAGAGGCCACCAGTTCGGCGCCCATGATGCCGAACTGCAGCAGGTGTTCAGCCGTGCAGTCGACGTTGGCGCCGAGATCGAGGATGTGGGTATGGCCTTTCAGCGTCGGCAGCATGGTCGCGATCGCCGGCCGGTCAATGCCGGGAAGGGTTTTGAGCACAAAACGGGAAATGGCCATCAGCGCGCCGGTATTGCCCGCGCTGACGCAGGCCTGAGCCTCGCCGCTCTTGACGAGGTCGATCGCGACACGCATCGAGGAATCCTTCTTGCCGCGCAGCGCATTGGCCGGCGGTTCGTCCATGCCGACCACCTCGCTGGCATGATGCACGCGCAGGCGGTCCCCGGGCACAGTGCCGGCACGCTGCAGTTCGGCGAGGATCTGCTCCTGCAATCCGACCAGCACGAAGCTGCAGCCGGCATCACGGCGTGACCATTCGACCGCGGCGGGCACCGTTACGCGCACGCCGTGGTCGCCACCCATGCAATCGATGGCAACGGTCACATCCATCAGGGGATCCTCCTCTTCAGGCTCCGCCGACTTCGGCCGAGCCGGTCATCCCGCAAGCGCCGTGGCGTATTACTCGCCTTTGGCCTTGATCACCTTCTTGCCGCGGTAGTAGCCGTTGGGGCTGATGTGATGGCGCAGGTGCGCCTCACCGGAGGTCGGTTCCACGGCGAGCGCGGGTTTGCCGAGCGCATCGTGGGAGCGGTGCATTCCCCGCTTGGACGGGGACTTCTTGTTTTGCTGGACAGCCATGTCAATCTCCTGAAAATTCAACCTTTGTTTGTCTGTTCCGGATCAAGCAGGGAAGCCAGGGTCGAAAACGGCGAAACCTTCGCTCCGCGTCCCCCCTCACTGCGCCAATCACCGCATTTTCCATCGCCATGCCTGACCGAATACGGCAGGCCCAGCAGAATCTCGTCTTCAACCAGTTCCAGCACATCCAGTTCCTGCCCGGCTTCGATCCATTCCGGCGCTTCCGGATCATCTGCATCCTCCGGCTGCGCCGCACCGGGCTCCGCGAGCAGTACCCTGGAAGCCAGTTTCAGCGGAAAATCCATCTGAGCCAGGCAGCGATCGCAGCGCATTTGCGCCGCTCCGGCGACCTCCAGTTCCAGCAATGGCCGCTGGCGCTGGTCCAGCCCGCCGCGCAACTGGAAGGACACCACTCCCTCGCTGCCGGCAATCCGGTCCTGCAGCCGCGGCATGGCCGCAATCGCGATCCGGCCGCTGCGCGAACCCCCGGCACGCGCGAACGCAAACGGATCCTCAAGGCGCTGCACTGCATCGGGTCCGGACATAAGCGGCGCATGATAGTATTTTCGGCCTCTGCTGTCAAAAATAATCATGCCAAATTCCCTGTTAAGCCAAGCACTTAGCCCCGCCCTTTTATCCGGCAGGCCGGCGTTGCCGCAGATCTGTCCCGTTTGCCTAACACCTGCCGTTTCAGGCACTTAGGACGGCCGTCAATGACCGTGCACGCCCGGATCGTACTGGCCTCGTCTTCCGCCTATCGCAAAGCCTTGCTGGCCCGCATCGGCATCGCCTGCAGTGCCTGCGCGCCAGATATTGACGAGAGCCCCCTGCCTGGCGAGGCAGCCGCCGCAACTGCGCTCCGGCTTGCCGGAGCCAAGGCCCGAAAAATCGGCGAGCGCGAATCCGCGTCACTCATCATCGGTTCCGACCAGGTTGCCGTTCTCGGCACCCGGGTCATCGGCAAACCGGGCACCCACGCTGCCGCAACCGACCAGCTCCGCATCATGAGCGGCAACACGGTGACATTCCATACCGCGCTCTGCCTGCTCAACACCGCCACCGGGTCAATGCAGACTGCGAATGTGCCGACCACGGTGCGTTTCCGGAAACTGGAGGGGGCGCAGATCGAGCGTTACCTGCAACAGGACCGGCCCTACGACTGCGCCGGCAGTGCAAAGATCGAATCCCTGGGCATCGCGCTGGTCGAACGCGTTGAAAGCGAAGACCCTACCGCGTTGATCGGCCTGCCGCTGATTGCGCTGGTCGGCATGTTGCTGCAGGAAGGCGTCAGCATCCCTTGAGCGCGCCTCCCGTTACCGGCACCTTGTACCTGCTGCCCACCGGTCTGGGGGAATCGGCGCTCGAGGATGTGCTGCCTGGGCAGGTGCTTGCGACTGCCGGCCGGCTTGTCCACTTCATTGCCGAAAATCCGAAGTCGGCGCGCGCCTTTCTGAAGCAGGCCGGTTACCCGCGCCCCCTGACGGAAGCCACCATCACAACACTCGACAAGAACACGCCGGCTGATGCCGTTCCCGGACTGCTCGAGCCGCTGCTGCAGGGCTTCGATGCCGGATTGCTCTCGGAAGCGGGATGCCCGGCCGTCGCCGATCCCGGCGCCCTGCTGGTGCGTGCGGCACACCGGGCCGGGATTGCCGTGAAACCGCTGGTCGGCCCCTCATCCCTCCTGCTGGCACTGATGGCATCGGGCCTCAATGGCCAGCGTTTCGCATTCCACGGTTACCTGCCCGTCGAAAACGCGGCGCGCGCCCAGCGCTTGCGCGAACTGGAGCGGCGCTCGCGACAGGATGATGCCACGCAGATTTTCATCGAAACGCCGTACCGCAACGATGTCATGCTGCAGGCCCTGCTCGGCAGCTGTGCGCCGGACACGCTCCTCTGTGTGGCAACCGATCTGACACAGCCCTCCGCGCAGGTGCGCACGCAGCGCATTGCCGACTGGCAAAGAAACACCCCTTCAATCGACAGGCGGCCCTCGGTATTCCTGGTCTACGCCGGGAAATGAATCCCGTGCATCCCGCTAGCGGATGTTGAGGCTGCCGATACCGCCGAGCTTGACCAGCGTTTCCACTGCCGCAGCACCGAAACGCCGCGCAAAACGCTCGGCAATGTTCTCCTGCTGCGTGTAATCGACGATGTCCTCGGCCTTGATGACCTCGCGCGCAACGTAATCCAGACTGCCCAGCGCATCGGCAAGACCGAGGTCGATGCTCTTCTGCCCGACCCACAGCAGACCCGAGAACATCTCCGGCGTTTCCTTGAGGCGTTTGCCGCGCCCCTGGCGCACCACGGTAATGAATTGCTGGTGAATGTCGTCAAGCATGGTTTCGGCATGCACCGTCTGCTCCGGCTGGATCGGTGAAAACGGATCGAGGAACCCCTTGTTCTTGCCGGCAGCCAGCAGGCGGCGTTCGACACCCAGCTTTTCCATGGTTCCGGTGAAACCGAAACCATCCATCAGCACACCGATGGAACCGATGATGCTCGCCTTGTCGACGTAGATCCTGTCGGCCGCGGCGGCGATGTAATAACCGCCTGATGCGCAAACGTCCTCGACCACCGCATACAAGGGCACTTCCGGGTATTTGCCGCGCAGGCGTTTGATTTCGTCATTGATGTACCCCGCCTGCACCGGGCTGCCGCCGGGACTGTTGATGCGCAGGATCACGCCTTTCGTGTTCTTGTCCTTGAACGCAGCCTGCATCCCGGCGATCACCTTGTCGGCACTGGCCATGGATCCGGGCGCGATGACACCGGAAACATCGACCAGCGCGGTGTGACCTCCGCTGGAAACCTCGCTGCTGCTGAACCACCCCATGCCGATGAACAGCAGCGCGAACAGGTACAGCAGCACCATCATCTTGAAAAACATGCCCCACTGGCGGGAGCGGCGCTGCTCCTGGATGGCTGCGAGCGCCACTTTCTCCAGCACGGCGCGCTCCCACTGGGGAGGAGAAGCTTGTTGGTCTGACATATATTATCCTTTAAAAACAAATACTTATAATTTATTTCGAGAGTGCGGAAACCATAGACTCATTATCGCCGCAACAACAGCCATTCACGCAAGCCCCGCAACTCGTCGAGCATCGCCAGGGGGCGGCAGGCCGACAGAGCGGACCGTTCATGGGCGCCATAGGTTACGGCAACCGCGGCCACGCCGGCAGCGGCAGCCATTTCAAGATCATGGGTCGTATCACCGATCATCAATGTCGCCTCAGGCGCCGCAGCCAGCGCATCCATCACCGTCTGCAACATGCCGGGATGCGGCTTCGAAAACCCCTCGTCGGCGCAGCGCGTGGTATCGAAACAGCCCGCGAGCCCGGTCTCCACCAGCGCGCGATCCAGACCGCGCCGGCTCTTGCCGGTAGCCACCGCCAGCAGGAAGCCGCGGTCACGCAGTTCGCGAATCATCTCCGCCGCTCCCGGAAACAGGGTCGTGCCGCGGTCACGCAGCAGAAAATGGCGGCGATAGAGTTCAAGCAGCCGCGGATACTGCTCCGGCAACAGGTCGGGCACGGCGTAGGCCAGCGCATCCGTCAGGCCGAGGCCGATCACGTAACGCGCCTGCCGCTCCCCGGGCACCGCAACCCCGAGTTCGGCACAGGCCGCCTGCAGCGACTCGGCGATGGCTGCCGCCGAATCCATCAATGTCCCGTCCCAGTCGAAAACCAGCAGTTCAAACCTGTGAGTCATGTCGCTCCGGCTTGAGTGAAGCCTCGATGAATCCGCGCAGTTCGGGAGGCAGCGGCGCCTCGAACAGCAGTTTCCCGCCGCCCAGCGGATGGCGGATGCCGATTTTTGCGGAGTGCAGGAACATCCTTTTGAGCCCCTGCTTGGCCAAGGCCTTGTTCAACGTGAAATCGCCGTATTTGTCATCACCGAGGATCGGAAAACCGAGATGGGACAGATGGACGCGGATCTGGTGGGTGCGTCCGGTTTTCAGCTCGGCATCGAGCAGGCTGTAAGGGCCGACACGGCGCTCCAGGCGGAATATCGTGATCGCGGAGTCACCTGCCGGACCGACGTTGACCTTCCGCTCCCCCGAAGCCCGCACCTTCTTTTCCAGCGGCAAATCAACCACGCGCTTGCGCTCCTTCCACAAACCCTTGACCAGCGTGAAATAGTGCTTCGACACTTCGCCGGCCTGCATCTGGCGGTGCAGTTCGACCAGCGCCGATCTTTTTTTCGCCAGCATCAGTACACCTGAGGTTTCGCGGTCAATGCGATGCACCAGTTCCAGGAAGGAATGTCCGGGACGGGTCTGGCGCAGCGCCTCGATCACGCCAAAACTGACCCCGCTGCCACCATGCACCGCCAGGCCGGCCGGTTTGTCGATCACCAGCAGCGCCTCGTCCTCGAACAGCACCGCCGGCCTGAATCCGGCTGCCGCCGCCACGGATGGCCGTTCCACGGGCTGCGCCACCCGAATCGGCGGTATCCGCAGCTCGTCGCCCGGCTGCAGCCGGTAATCCGGACCGATCCGGCGGCTGTTGACCCGGACCTCACCGCTGCGCAGGATCCGGTAAATATGGCTCTTCGGAACCCCTTTAAGCCTTCGCATCAGATAGTTGTCGATGCGCTGGCCGGCAGCGTCCTCGCCGATGGGTTGCCGCAATGTGGAATCTTTACTTAACTTGTTCATTTACTTATACTTCTTCCGGTCACACTCTTGGCGGACAACGCGGATGCCGAAACCGGCACCTGGGCCCGAGCCCGACGCGAAGGAATTCCGGAACTGGTGTGCCCTGCGATGCTGTTGCTGAGGTCACGACTACGGCCGTGGCAGCAATGAATACAGGGTTAAAGTCGCTCACCGATGGAAGTAGCGATATTAGATGAATTACGCGCTCAAGGCACTGTTTGAATTCCCGGATTTGCGCATGTCGCGGATCCCTGCAAGACACACTGCATAACCAGGACACTGATCACGATCGATTCATGCGGCTCTCAATCGACTGAAATATTCTGAGTCCGCCGCCTGCGGGCGGCTGCAGTAGTGTGCATCCCGTGCAAATCCTTGAGCGCGGGAGAAGAAGAAATGAAACGCATGTTGTTCAATGCGACGCAAGCCGAAGAGCTGCGCGTCGCCATCGTCGACGGTCAGAAACTGATCGACCTCGACATCGAATCCGCCGGCAAGGAACAGCGCAAGAGCAATATCTACAAGGGCGTCATCACCCGCATCGAGCCCAGTCTCGAGGCCGCCTTCGTCGATTACGGCCATGACCGCCATGGCTTCCTCCCCTTCAAGGAAGTTGCCCGCGCCTACTTCAAGCCCGGCATCAACGTCAGCACCGCCCGCATCCAGGACGCCCTGAAGGAGCGCCAGGAGATCATTGTCCAGGTCGACAAGGACGAACGCGGCAACAAGGGCGCCGCCCTCACCACCTTCATCAGCCTCGCCGGGCGTTACCTGGTGCTGATGCCCAACAACCCGCGCGGCGGCGGCGTGTCGCGCCGCATCGAGGGCGAGGAACGGGCGGAACTGAAGGAAACCGTCGCCCAGCTCGACGTTCCCAACGGCATGAGCGTGATCGCCCGCACCGCAGGCATCGGCCGCAGTGCCGAGGAACTCAACTGGGACCTGAAGTACCTGCTGCAGCTGTGGACCGCCATCGAAGGCGCCGCCCAGCAGCAGGACGGCGCATTCCTGATTTTCCAGGAATCGAGCCTGGTCATCCGCGCCATACGCGACTATTTCCACGAGGATATCGGCGAAATCCTGATCGACACCGAGTCGATCCACGAGCAGGCCGTGCAGTTCATGAGCCACGTGATGCCCAATTACGTCAATCGGGCCAAGCTCTATCACGACGATGTGCCGCTGTTCTCCCGTTTCCAGATCGAGCACCAGATCGAATCCGCGTTCTCGCGTGCGGTCAACCTGCCCTCCGGCGGCGCCATTGTCATCGACCATACCGAAGCGCTGGTGTCGATCGACGTCAACTCGGCACGCTCGACCCGCGGCGCCGACATCGAGGAAACCGCCTTCCGCACCAATCTCGAAGCCGCTGATGAAGCGGCGCGCCAGCTGCGGCTGCGCGACCTCGGCGGCCTGGTGGTGATCGACTTCATTGACATGGAATCGCAGCGCAACCAGCGCGAAGTCGAGAACCGCCTGCGCGACGCGCTGAAATACGACCGCGCCCGCGTGCAGACCGGCAAGATCTCGCGTTTCGGCCTGATGGAACTGTCGCGCCAGCGGCTGCGCCGCGCTGCCATGGCACCGGCCATATCCGCGGAACCGAATCGACCGCGCTGCACATCCTCCGCATCATCCAGGAGGAGTCGATGAAGGACAACACCGCCGCCGTGCATGCTCAGGTGCCGGTGGACGTGGCGACTTTCCTGCTCAACGAAAAACGCGTCGACCTGCAGCTGCTCGAAGCCCGCCATCGCGTCAACGTGCTGCTGATTCCCAACGTGCATCTGCAGACACCGAACTACACCGTTGCCCGCCTGCGCCATGACGACCTGAACCAGAGTGAACCGCTGGCACCGAGTTACGAAATGGTGCAGTTACCGTCGGAAGAGGAAAAAGGCACGCCCGGCACCGAACCCGTGGCGCCGCGTCCGGAGGCCGCCGTCAAGGGCATCACCCCGATGCAGCCGGCACCGATCCCGACAGTACCTGCAGCAGCTCCGGCAGCGACAGCCGCACCGGCGCTGCCTGTCGCCGGGGAGGAAGGCATCATCGGCAAGATCATGGGCTGGTTCCGCCGCAAACCGGCGACGGAAAGCTCGGCTGCCGCCGCCGAACCGGCACGTACCACGCCCCGCCCGTCGGGACGCAACGGCAGCAGTGGCGGAAATGACCGCGGCCGTGGCGGACGCCCGCAGCGCGGTGAACGCAGTGCCGGATCCGGCGGTCGCGGCGAACGCCATGAACGCGGCGAGCGCGGACGTGGCCAGCGGGGTCAGCGCGGGGAACGCGGAGAACGTCCGGAACGCGAAGCCGGTGAAGCACGCGCTGAAAACAATCAGAGGCGCGGCCGCGGCGAAGGCCGGGGGGAGCAGCGTCGCGACTCCCGTCCGGAACGCGATCCGTCTGCTCAACCGCAACAGGCTGAACTCCAGGCGCTGCAAATTCCCTTGCCGGCTGACGCGGCAGGCACAGTCAACGAAGCTCCATCGGCAACGCCGGTCAGTGAACAAGGTGGCGAAGAACGCAGCGGCGGTCGCCGTCGTCGCGGGCGCCGCGGTGGTGCCGATCGCAATGGCGAGGCACGTGCCGAAGGCGGCCAGCCGCAACAGCAGCGCGGTGACCGCGTCTGGTATCCCCGCACGCCTTTTGTCCCGGGACCGGATGTTGCAACTGCGGTGCCCAATGCATCGTTCACCCCTGTCGAAGAGACTGTGAAGGAAACGCTGCAGACCACGGCTCCACTGGCCGCAATGCCTGCCGCGCCTTTTGTTCCGGCACCGGAACCCGTGACCGCAGCGCCAACGGCTGATGAACCGGCAGTGCGTGAAGTGGTGCTCGCCGATGTGCCGCCAGCACCACGGGCAGAACCCGCTGTTTTGCCAGTGCCTGCCGTTGAAGTGCAGCAGATACAGCCCGCAGCCGCTGCGGCACCTGCGCCTGCGCCGGCACCCGCACCGGTTAAACTCGATTGGCCTTCGGACCTGCAACAGGTCGAAACCAGCCGCGACCGCCTTCAGGCCGTCCTCCAGAACGCGGATGACGGTGCCCCCCGCCGCGTCAAGCGGGTCCGTCCGCCGGTTGAACAGGTCAGCAACGAACCACTGCAGCAGGTGGAAACACGGAGCTGATGCCTGACCGGCGAGGATGCCGGTCATCACAAAAACGGCGCATGCAACATGCGCCGTTTTTTATTGCATCAAGGTGCCGGAATCGCCGTCCGCCGGTGTGTCCTGAAAAACGCCCAGATGACGGCCGTCGCATCCAGTGTCGAGCCCGGATTGTCGGCACCACGCCGCCCGCTGCGTCCGCCGGGCCAGGTGTGGCCCGTGTCGGTCAGCAGATACAACTCCACCGCCTGACCCGCCGGGCAGTGATATCGCCAGTGTTGTACGGCTCCGCGTTCATCCCTGAACGGCTGCTCGCCGCAGCGATTGGCACGCCTCCAGAACTCCGCCTGCGCCATGGCCGGTTTTACCGGCGTGCCGTCCCAGGCATCGGAAAAACGTCCGCCGGGAGGCCCGCCCTGGTACGGCACCGACCGGTCCTGCATGCCATTGATCATCAGCGCGGAAACCGGTGACACCGGCAGCTTTTCATCACCGAATACTGCAGCGACCACCGGCGCAATCGCGGCAATGCGCTGCGCCAGTTCGCTGCCCAGTCGATGCGCCATCATGCCGCCATTGGAAATTCCGGTCACGTAAATCCGCTGCGGATCCACGGGGTAATCGCGGATCAGGCGGTCGAGCAGCATGCCGATGAAACCGACATCGTCAATCCGGCTCTGCATGGCATAACCGCAGCAATGGCCGGCATTCCAGGTCAACAACCGGTCCCGCATCCGGCCGCTGCCCTCGGGGTAGACGACGATGAATCCCTCACGTGCAGCCAGCGCCGTGAACCCGCTCATCGATTCGGCATTGGCGGCGTTGCCGCCACCGCCGTGGAGGACAATCACCAGCGGCATTTTTTGCGGACCGCTGCCCGTCGCCGGCGGCACCCGCAGGAGATAACTGCGGACAAGTCCGTCGTGCATCAGCGTCTGTCGATGATCCGCATCGCCTGCAGCGGCGGCAACAGAAGGGATCGCGGCCACAGCCAGGCCGGCAAGCAGCCGGCGCAGGAACACCTGCCATCGTTTCAGTGCTGATCGTGTTCTCATGGAAACATGCCGGAGGGGATTTGCCGACTGCCTGAAGTTATCCCAAGTCCCTGGCTGCGTCATATGTCCGTGCCGGAAATGCAGCACGCCCGACCATGAATTGGTTAAGTATTTGTTTTTATTGATATTTTTAAAAACAAAGGGCGCCATCAGCGCCCTTGCCGGCATCAACCCCGGCCCGCCCCCGCTCATTCCCGTCAGGCTTGCGGCGGCACGTCCTTCACGGTTTCGCCATCCTGATGACCGGTATCGCCATCGGCCGGCGGTGTGCCCTGCTCCGCCAGCTTGCGCAAACGCTTCTCCTCTTTTTTCTGCTTCTTGGCCAGTTCCCGCTGCCGTTTCGCAAATCCGTAATTCGGTTGTGCCATGGGCGTTTCTCCTGTTATCAAATGAAACGGCGACCGCGCGTCAGCGCGGTCGCCGTTGATGCTGCAGCCGCATGAATCGCGCGCGGGCTTATAACGTCTGCTCCAGTGCCTTGCGCTGCGCTGCCATTTCCGCGGGCAGGCGGGACTCAAGCCTGCCGAACAGCTCGTCGTGATCCTTGATCTCCGCGCGCCAGGCATCGCGATCAACATGGGTCAGCGTATCGAAGGTCTCGCGGCTGAAACCGGCCAGTCCGCCCCATTCGATGTCTTCGTAACGCGGCATGTTGCCGATCGGCGTCTCGGTTGCTCCGGATTTCCCTTCGCAGCGTTCGACCACCCATTTCAGCACGCGCATGTTGTCGCCGAAGCCGGGCCACATGAACTTGCCGTTGGAATCGCGGCGGAACCAGTTCACCGCAAAAATCTTCGGCACCTGCTTCACTTTTGCGCCGACCTCCAGCCAGTGCCTGAAATAATCGCCGAAATGGTAACCGCAGAACGGCAGCATCGCGAAGGGATCACGTCGCACCACACCGACCTTGCCGATGATCGCCGCAGTGGTTTCCGAGGCCATCGTCGCCGCCAGGTAAACGCCGTGTTTCCAGTCCTTCGCCTCGGTCACCAGCGGTACCGTGGTGGTGCGCCGTCCGCCGAACAGGAACGCACTGATCGGCACGCCGGCGGGATTTTCCCAGTCGGCATCCATCGAGGGAATCTGCGAGGCATGGACCGTGAAACGCGAGTTGGGATGTGCCGCGACACGACCGCTGTCCGGAGTCCAGGATTTGCCGGTCCAGTCGATCAGATGCCGGGGCGGCTCCTTGGTCAACCCTTCCCACCACACGTCGCCGTCATCGGTCATCGCGACATTGGTGAAAATGGTGTTTTTGCGCAGTGCCGCGAGGCAGTTGGGATTGGTCTCCTCCGAAGTGCCGGGCGCGACACCGAAGGCGCCGTATTCCGGATTGATCGCATAAAGCCGTCCGTCCGGGCCCGGCTTGATCCAGGCAATGTCCTCGCCGATGGTCGTGACCTTCCAGCCCTCAAGCGCTTTCGGCGGCACCAGCATCGCCAGATTGGTCTTGCCGCAGGCGCTGGGGAAGGCCGCCGCGATGTAATGTTTTTTGCCCCCCGGCGGCTGGATGCCCAGGATCAGCATGTGCTCCGCCAGCCAGCCCTGCTCCCTCGCCATGATCGAGGCGATGCGCAGCGCAAAACACTTCTTGCCGAGCAGTGCGTTGCCGCCGTAGCCGCTGCCGAAGGACCAGATCAGTTTCTCTTCCGGGAAGTGGGTGATGAACTTGTGTTCCTTGTTGCTCGGCCAAGGAATGTCTTTCTGGCCGGCGGCGAGCGGCATGCCCACCGAGTGCAGGCAGGGCACAAAATCGCCATCGGTTCCGAGGATGTCCAGCACCTTGCGGCCGATGCGGGTCATGATGCGCATGCTGACCACCACGTAAGGCGAATCGGTGAGTTCGACGCCGATATGCGCGATGTGGGAGCCCAGCGGGCCCATGCTGAACGGAATCACGTACATCGTGCGTCCGCGCATGCAGCCATCATAGAGCTTGCGCATGGTCGCCTTCATTTCTTCAGGCGGCATCCAGTTGTTGTTGGGGCCCGCATCTTCCTTGTTGCGGCTGCAGACGAAAGTGCGGTCCTCCATCCGGGCCACGTCATCGGGATCCGAGCGGGCGAGGAAGCAGCCGGGCCGTTTTTCCTGGTTCAGGCGGATCAGCGTGCCCGCCTCGACCATTTCATTGCACAGGCGGTCGTATTCTTCCTTGCTGCCGTCACACCAGACGATGCGTTCGGGCTTGGTCAGTTGCGCCACCTCGGCGACCCAGGCCTTGAGTTTTTCATGAGTGACGTGGGCCGGGCTTTCCATCGCAGGCTGCACCTGCAACCGGGTCGCGGGCTGATTCATCAAGGAACTCCTCTTGCGGAAGGCGTTGATTTTTATGAAAAAACAAAGGCAAAGCGGAACTTGGAGGTTCCGCTCTGCCCAGACCCGCGAATTTTACATCAAATTGTCAAAAACCGGGTCAGGCAGCAACCGCCGGTTTGCGGTCACGCAGGAACAGGATGGCCAGCCCGGTGAGCAGCAGAAAGGGGATCGCGCCGTAGTTCATGATTTCCCAGCCGCGTGCCGAAAAAAGCCATCCGGAAGAGGCCGAACTGATTGCCATCGTGATGAAAATGGCCATGTCGTTGGCACCCTGCACTTTCGCCTTTTCAGCAGGCGCATGCGTTTCCGTGAGCAGCGTCGTGCCGCCGAGATACATGAAATTCCAGCCGATGCCGATCAGCACCAGCGCCGCCCAGAAATGCAGCACCTCGACGCCCGACAGCGCAATGGCCACGCAAGAGAGGCTCAGCAGCACGCCGGTGAACAGTATGCTGCGCACCCCGAAGCGCTTGATCAGAGAACCGGTGAAAAACGATGGCGCAAACATGGCGACGACGTGCCACTGGATCACGAAGGCGGCATCACTGAAGGGATGTTCGCAGGACTGCATGGCCAGCGGCGTCGCGGTCATCAGCAGATTCATCACGCCATAACCGACCATGCCCGAGAGCACCGCGACAATGAAGGCAGGCTGGCGCGCAATTTCCGCCAGCGGTCTCCCCTGCTCCTTCTGCTCGGCAGCGCTCAGGCGCGGGATGTCCATCATCCTCTGCAGCGCCAGCGCGACCATGCAGAAACCAATCAGGGCAAGGTAAGTCGCCAGGAACTCGGTGCCGAGAAAATCCTTGGTCATCTTGCTGGTCTGCGGCCCGAGCACACCGCCGACCAGGCCGCCGGCCATCACCAGGGAAATCGCCTTGCTCCTGAAGTCCGCACTGGCCACGTCGGCGGCGGCGAAACGGTAATACTGGCCCGAGGCGTTGTAGACACCCATCACCAGCGTCCCGGCACAGAGCATCCAGAAACTGTGGCTGTAGATCGCATAACCGCAGATCAATGCGCCGAGGATGCCGACCAGCGTCCCCGCACTGAAACCGTTGATGCGGCCGATGCGCCGCATCAGCTGCGACACCAGCACCGTCGACAATGCCGCACCCACCACGTACGCAGTCACCGGCAGGGTGGCCAGCGACTTGTTATCGGCCAGCGCAAAACCGGCCAGGCCGTTGACCGAAATCAGGATCGTGTTGTTGGTGAACAGCAACGCCTGTGCCGCACACAGCAGCGCAACGTTTTTTTTCTCAACGTTCAATTCGACTGTGCTCGCTGGTGGATGTTTATGCCCGGTCAGCGCTTCTGGAACTGTGTCTTGCCGAACATGACCTCGCGCGCCTTGTCGTCCACAGGATTGCTGTTCGACTCGTCGGACAGAACCTGCAGGGCGCGCTGCACCGCGGGACGTGCATTGATGGCGTCAAACCAGCGTTTGGCATGCGGATACCCGTTCATGTCGATGCCGCGGCTTTCGGCACCGCGCATCCAGGGGAAAATCGCCATGTCGGCAATGGTGTATTCACCACAGGCCACGAATTCCGACTGCGCCAGCTGCTTGTCCAGCACATGGGTCAGCCGGTTCGCTTCGTTGGTGTAACGCTCGATCGCGTATTCGATCTTGTCCTTGGCGTAGCGGCGGAAGTGATTGGCCTGGCCGAACATCGGACCGACGCCGCCCATCTGCCACATCAGCCACTGCATGCAGCTCCAGCGCTGGCCGACATCCTCCGGCAGGAACTTGCCCGATTTCGAGGCCAGATAAAGCAGGATTGCGCCCGATTCCATCAGCGACAGCGGTTTTCCGCCGGGACCGTCGGGATCGACCATTGCGGGAATGCGGTTGTTCGGGCTGATTTTCAGGAACTCGGGCTTGAACTGCTCGCCGGTGCGGATGTTCACCCCATGCACCCGGTACGGCAGCCCGGTTTCCTCCAGCATGATGTGGATCTTGTGGCCGTTGGGTGTTGCCCAGCTGTAGAGCTCGATCATGAAGTTCTCCGTGTCTGGCTGCATCGGGTCGACGAAGCGCGAAGTATAGCCCAGCGCGGGCGCAGTCCCGCTGCGGCGGTTTGCTGCTAATCTCCGTGCCTTCGAATGATGGCCATGCGCGATTTCCTGCTGCCCCCGGGTACCCTGCCCGACGCCCGCGTCCTGCTTGCAGCACGCGCGCTGCGGGCTTTCGGCGACGGTTTTGTCAGCCTGCTGCTGCCCTATTACCTGACCCTGCTGGGATACGATGCCTGGGAAATCGGGCTGCTGGTCACCGCGACACTGCTGGGATCCGGCCTGATGACCCTCGGCACCGGTTTCATCGCGCACCGCCATTCCGCCCGCCACCTGCTGCTGCTGGCCAGCCTGCTGATGGCGGCCACCGGCATCGCCGTTCCGGCGCTGACGGAGTTCTGGCCGCTGTTCGTGGTCGCGGTTGTCGGCACGCTGAATCCGGCCGCCAATGACGTGACCCTGTTTTCCCCGCTGGAGCAGACCCTGCTGACCCGGGCGGCGCCGGCAAGCTCACGCACCGCCTTGTTCGCGCGTTACAGCCTGATCGGGGCGCTCGTCGCCGCGATCGGCGCGCAGGCAGCAGGGCTGCCCGACCTCTATGCGCCGGAAGGCGGCACGGCGCTGCTGCCGGCAATAAAGGCCATGTTTCTGCTCTATGCCCTGCTGGGTGTCGCCAGTTTCCTGCTCTACCTGCGCCTGTCGCCCGCACTGGAGTCCGGCAATCACGAACAGCCGGTTCCCCTCGGCAAGTCCCGCCGCATCGTCTACACGCTGGCGGCGCTGTTCAGCGTCGACGCCTTTGCCGGCGGTTTTGCCGTGCAGTCGCTGCTGGCGCTGTGGCTGTTCCAGAAATTCGAACTTTCGGTGGCCGCCGCCGGCAGCATCTTTTTCTGGACCGGGCTGCTGACCGCGTTCTCCCATCTGGCCGCGGCAAGGGTCGCCGCGCGTTT